>Ga0302278_10000987_pt1 | contig 35840 bp, 37 predicted proteins | sample III_Bog_N3_2_FD_194543 | JGI IMG/M metagenome (GOLD analysis project Ga0302278, IMG submission 194543) | Peat permafrost microbial communities from Stordalen Mire near Abisko, Sweden - III_Bog_N3_2 | ecosystem: Environmental > Terrestrial > Soil > Wetlands > Peat | place: Sweden: Abisko... | reverse complement strand
CATCGGCATCAAGCACGCCCTGCCCATCATGAGAACCGGCGGCGGCGGGGTCATTCTCAACATGTCCTCGATATGCGGCCTGGTGGGCCACAAGTTCACCAACGAAACCTACACCACGACCAAGGGCGCACTCACCATGCTCACCAAGTCGGTGGCGGTTCGTTACGCGAAAGACAATATTCGCTGCAACTCCATCCACGCCAGCACGGTGGAGACGGCCCTGGTGCAGACCATGTTGAAGGACCCGGAGCGCAGGGCGGAGAGACTGGGCGAGATTCCGCTGGGAAGGCTGGCGAGCACCGCCGACGTTGCCAATGCGTTCGTCTATCTCGCCAGCGACGAAGCCGCGTTCATCAACGGCGTTGCGCTTGCAATCGACGGAGGCCTGACGGCGTATTAGGGCCTGACCGCTTGAAAATAAATCCTTCCGTGCCCCATCCATTCGCCCGTTTTGGGGACGAATGGGTGGGAGAACGCGCCCGCCCGTGTCCACTATACTGAACGCGGAAAGGGCTTCCCCATCAAAGACATTCCGTTAAGTTCGGTATTGGAGTCGACCGGCGCAGATTTACTCGAGGTGGCCACGCACGCGCCGGGTCCTGCCGGAGCGCTGCCGCTGACTGCCGAGATGCTGCTCACCGAGCCCTCCGGGAATCTCTTCGGGCTGACGCAGGATGCCGGCATGGGATGGGATCCCGCGCGACTGCTCGACCCCGAATTCCTGATCCTGAGCACGCATGGTGGCCTGCGCGCGGAAAGCGGCGAAGCCATCGCACTCGGCTTTCACACCGGCCACTGGGAAGTGGGTCTGCTTGTCGCCGAGGCCGCGCGCGAGCTGAAATCGTTGCGTGCCATACCTTTCGCGGGCGCTTGCACCGACCCCTGCGATGGTCGCACTCAAGGCACCACCGGCATGATGGACTCGCTGCCGTATCGCAACGATGCGGCAACAGTTTTTCGCAGATTGATGCGCTCGCTGCCCACGGGCAAAGGCGTGATCGGCGTAGCCACATGCGACAAAGGGCTTCCGGCGATGATGATGGCGCTGGCGTCGTTGGGATCGAAGCCCGCGGTGCTGGTTCCCGGCGGGGTCACGTTACTGCCCGAGCAAGGCGAGGACGCGGCCAAGGTGCAGACCATCGGTGCGCGCTTTGCGCAGAACCACATCACGCTGGAACATGCCGCGGAGGTGGGCTGCCGGGCATGCGCTTCGCCCGGCGGCGGGTGCCAGTTTCTGGGCACCGCGGCCACGTCGCAAGTGGTGGGCGAGGCCCTGGGACTGTCTCTGCCGCATACCGCGCTTGCGCCCTCGGGGCAACCCATCTGGCTGGATGCCGCGCGCCGTTCCGCCCGCGCGATTCTGCGCCTCCATTCGCTGGGCATGGGCGTCGCCAACATCCTCACGCCTGCGTCCATCTACAACGCCATGATCGTGAAAGCTGCCTTCGGCGGATCGACAAACCTTCTCATTCACCTGCCGGCCATTGCGCATGCGGCGGGCTTGCCGCAACCCACGGTTTCAGATTGGGTCGAGGTCAATCGCCTGGTTCCGCGCTTGGTGGACGCGCTGCCCAACGGCCCGCGCAACTTCGCTACCGTGCAAGTGTTTCTGGCCGGCGGCGTGCCTGAGGTGATGCTGGAACTGCGCGCCCATGGGCTTTTGGATGTAAAGGTCAAAACGGTAAGCGGCGATACCCTGGACACGTGCCTTGACTGGTGGCGCGAAAGCCCGCGCCGGGCAGCGCTGCGACGCCGCTTGCAGCAGAAGGACGGCATCGATCCCGGCGACGTGATCATGTCGGCCGATCGCGCGCATTCACGCGGCCTTACGTCGGCAGTTTGTTTTCCCATCGGCAATCTGGCCCCGGAGGGATCGGTGGTAAAAAGCACCGCCATCGATCCGTCGCTCGTCGGCGCGGATCATGTCTACCGGCACATCGGTCCGGCGCGGGTGTTTGTGACCGAAGCCGCGGCCATCCAAGCCATCAAAACCGGCGATATTATTGAGGGCGACGTGATTGTCCTCATCTGTAGCGGGCCCGCGGGCGCGGGCATGCAGGAGATTTACCAGATCACCGCGGCGCTCAAGCAACTGCCGCATTGCAAGCACGTGGCGGTGCTCACCGACGGGCGCTTCAGCGGCGTTTCCACAGGCGCATGCATCGGCCACATCTCGCCCGAGGCGCTGGCCGGCGGCGCCATCGGCAAAGTGCGCGATCGGGACCAGATCGAAATTGTAATTGACCGCGTGGCCCTTGCCGGATCGGTCAATCTTGTGGGAGAAGCCGGTGAAAGTTTTGACGCCAAGGAAGGCGCGCGGCGGCTGGCGCAGCGCAGTCCGCGAGCCGACCTGGCGCCGCATCCGGAATTGCCCGCCGACACGCGGCTTTGGGCAGCCCTGGTGCAGGCCAGCGGCGGCGTATGGGCCGGCTGCGTTTACGATGTGGATCAGATTGTTGCAAGACTGGAGAAACGCACGTGAAGCTTTATCGAACCGCACAGACCCAAGGCCGCATCGCGAATGTGAGCTACATGGAGCACGAGGGACGCTACTATCGCATCCCGTTGGAGAGCTGGAACGCGATTGTGAACCATGAAGATCTCGCGGGCTATCTGGTGTCGCTGGTTGCCGGCGCCAAGCCGGCTGAGAAATTCGATCCGCAAAAAATAATTGCGCCGGTCGAAAGCCAGAGCGTGTGGGCCGCGGGCGTCACCTACTATCGCAGCCGTAGCGCGCGCATGGCCGAGGCAAAGGATGCAGGAGGCGGCGATTTTTACGATCGCGTGTACACGGCGAAGCGCCCGGAACTTTTCTTCAAATCCAGCCCTGAACATGTAGCGGGACCGGGCCAGCCCGTGCACATTCGCCGGGACGCAAAGTGGTCGGTTCCAGAGCCCGAGTTGACTGTGCTTCTTGACGCGCGTGGCCGGATTGTCGGCTACACCGTGGGCAACGACATGAGCTCGCGCGACATCGAAGGCGAGAACCCGCTCTATCTTCCCCAGGCCAAGGTCTACGACCGCAGTTGTGCGCTGGGCCCGTGCATTCTTGTAGCAAGCGAGCCGCTGCCCAAGGAAACACCCCTCGGTGTGGAAATTGAGCGGCGGGGAGCGACGGTCTTCAGCGGTTCGACAAACCTGGCAGAGCTCAAGCGCCCGATCACCGAACTGGCTGAGTATCTTTTCCGCGAAAACAGCTTTCCTCGCGGCGTGTTTCTGATGACCGGAACGGGCATTGTGCCGCCGGACGAATTCTCGTTGGCCGCGGGCGACAGGATTCGCATCACCATCGATCCCATCGGCACACTGGAAAACGACGTAGTGCAGAGCGGCCCCCTCACGAGAGATTAGAGGCCGCCTCGCGATGCCGGTTTTGAAAGGGCACGACTTTAGTCGTGCCGAAAAAGGCGCATAAACATTGGGGCTTTAGCCCCTGAGGGACGTCTCCGGTCGTGCAAAATGACCAAATCCTCGCGAACCACGATTCTCATCCGCCAGCGGCGATTCCCGGGCGGCGCTGGCGCATCGCGTGGCTGCTCGGCGTCGGCATTCTGGTCAACTACTTCGACCGCGTCAATCTTTCGGTGTCGCATAATGCGCTGATCGGCGCCTTCGGCATCTCCGATGTGGTTTTTGGCTATCTTTCGAGCGCGTATAACTGGACCTACGCCGCGTGCCAGCTTCCCATCGGCGTGATTCTCGACAAATTCGGCGTGCGGCGGGTGGGGCGCGTTGGGACTTTTCTCTGGAGCGCGGCCTCGTTTGCAGCTTCGGTCACGCCGACCCTGGGCGGCTTCTTCGGAGCGCGTTTTCTGCTCGGCGTGGGCGAAGCGCCGGCATTTCCCGCCAATGCCAAGGCCATCGGCCTGTGGTTTCCGGCGCGCGAACGCAGTCTTGCCACAGCGCTCAACGATGCGGCGGCAAAGTTTGCCTCGGCAATTGGGGTTCCAATCATCGGGATCGTGCTGATCCACGCCGGATGGCGCTGGAGCTTCGCGTTTACCGGCGCCATCAGCCTCGGCTACTTTATTTATTTCTCGCGCGTCTATCGGGATCCCGGCGACGACCCGGAATTGACGGAGATCGAGCGCCGTTACATTGCAGACGGCAACAGTGCGCAGAGCGCGCGGGAACATGAGGAACAAAAATCGTCTTCGCTGGGTCAGCTAATTGCGCAGCGCAAGGTGCTGGGGCTCGCGCTGGGGTTTGGCGCGTATAACTACGTGTTTTATCTGCTGCTCTATTGGCTGCCGACCTATTTGTCTTCGACCTTGCACATCGATCTGCTGCATTCGTTTGCTTACACCAGCGTGCCCTGGCTCTTCGCCACCGCGACCGACCTCGCGATCGGCGGCTGGCTGGTGGACTTTCTGGTGAAGCGCGGATGCAATTCGAGCGCGGTGCGCCGCGTGGTGCTGATTGGTGGAACGGCATTCGGGCTGGGCATTCTGGGCGCGGCCCGCGCGCACAATGCTACCCAGGCCCTGGTTTGGATCAGCGTTTCTCTCGGGGGGCTGGCTGCCGCCGCGCCGGTGGCCTGGTCGCTGCCCTCGCTCATCGCCGTGCGCGGCGATGTGGGAAAAGTGGGCGGAATCATCAATTTCTGCGGGCAGATTTCCGGAATTACCGCCTCGATTTTGACCGGTTACCTGGTGACGGCGTTTCACTCCTACGCGTGGGCGTTTGCCGTTGCGGGCGCATACCTGGCCGTCGGCATCGCAGGGTATCTGTTCCTGCTGGGCAAGATCGAGGTGCCGCGCCCGCCGCTAAGTTCAAATCAGGACCCATTCCGCCGGTAATACCACTTCTGGTGCATTCACGGAAATTTGTACTCCTGTAATCTTGCTTGATGCACAATGGGGAGATGGAGGAAAGACTGTAGTGCCGCGTATTCACTTTCAACAGCAGTTGGCTGAACTCAAGGACAAGCTTCTGGCCATGGCCGCGCTGGCGCAGCAGGCCGTCGAGTCCGCGCTGGAAGCCTATTTGCGGCGCGACAAGGGCCTGTGCAAGTTTGTAAAGCAGAACGAAAGGGCCATCGACACCGCGCAGCGCGAGCTGGACGAGATGGCCTACGAGCTGCTCGCCAAGGAACAGCCGATGGCCATCGATTTGAGATTTATTCTGGCCGTAATCAAGATCAACGGCGACCTGGAGCGCATCGGCGATCAGTCCATGAGCATCACGCGCCGGACCAAGGAGATTCTGCCGCTCGACGCGGTCGAGTTGCCCGCGGATTTTGCCGCCATGGGCGAATTTGCCGGAGAGATGATCCGCACCGCGCTGCAAGCCTTGCTGGAAGGCGACGCGCACCTGGCCGAAACCGTGCGCGGCATGGACGACGAAATCGACCGCATGAATCGCCGCGCGCATAGCGATCTGCTCAAGGTGATCGAGGAAAGGCCGCAGTTCACGCAGCAGGCGATGAACGGCATCCTCGTGGCGAAAAATTTAGAACGAATTGCCGACCATGCGGCGAATATCGCTACCGACGTGATTTTCTGGGTCCGCGGCGCCGACCTGCGCCACGAATTGAGCCTGGTGATCGACTGACGAGAGCAGCTTCTAGCTCTTGGCTTCTGGCTTTGCAAATGATTGCGGCGCGCACAAAACGCAATGTGCGCGCCGCATTTTCATTTCAGCATTGCCGTACTTAAACCCCGATCACCGCGCAAAGCTCCTTCACCGCCGCAGCGCTCCTCTTCAGCGCGGCATCTTCTTCCGGCGAGAGCTTGATCTCGATGATCTGCTCGAGGCCCCCGGCGCCCAACTTGCAGGGCACGCCGATGTAGTAGCCCGAAATGCCGTACTCGCCTTCGAGATACGCCGCGCAGGGCAGAATTTTTTTCTTGTCTTTGAGTATGGCCTCGGCCATCTCTACCGCGGCTGCTGAAGGCGCGTAGTAGGCGCTGCCGGTCTTGAGGTGCTTCACAATCTCGGCGCCGCCGTCGCGGGTGCGCTGCACAATTGCGTCGATCCGTTCCTTCGAAAGCAATTCGGTAATGGGAATGCCGGCCACCGTGGTGTGGCCCACAAGCGGCACCATGGTGTCGCCATGGCCACCCAGCACCAGGCAGCTCATGTTGTGCACGCTCACGTTCAACTCCTGGGCGATGAAGCTCTTGAAGCGCCCCGAGTCCAGGATCCCGGCCATGCCCAGTACCCGCTCGCGGTTAAAGCCCGACTGGCGATAGGCGGTTTGCACCATCGCGTCCAGCGGATTGGAGACAACAATGAGAACCGTCTCAGGCGAATACGTGACCACCTTCGAGACCACGTCGGACATGATCTTGAAGTTGGTGTGCAGCAAATCGTCGCGGCTCATGCCCGGCTTGCGGGGAATGCCCGCCGTGATAATCACAATGTCGCTGTCGGCGGTATCGGCGTAGTCGTTGGTGCCGGTGATGTGAACGTCGGATCGTTCGATAGGAATGGCCTGGCTGAGGTCGAGCGCCTTGCCCTGCGGAATGCCTTCGACGACATCGATAAGCACTACATCGGCCAGTTCCTTGGCCATGATCCAGTGCGCGCAACTGGCGCCCACATTGCCCGCGCCGACGATTGAGATTTTCTTTCGCATGAGTTCTCCTTGGTGATCTGTGAGCGGAGTCAGCGGCGTTTCGCGCGAGCTAGCGGAGTTAGAAAAAGGCCCATTTAACTCCGCTAACTCGCGCGAAGCGCCGCTAGCACCGCTAGCTCCGCTACATATTGCCGATAATCCGCGTAGCAAACTCGCTGGTGCCGACCTTCGTCGCGCCGGAAAGCTGCCGCTCGAAATCGTATGTTACGAATTTCTGCTGGATGGTCTTCTCCATCGCACTTTCGATCATCTGCGCCGCTTCCTTCCAGCCGATGAACTCGAGCAGCATCACGCCCGACAAAATCACCGAGCCGGGATTGATGACATCCTTGTCGGCGTACTTGGGCGCGGTGCCGTGCGTGGCCTCGAAGACCGCGTATCCATCGCCGATGTTGGCGCCGGGCGCGATGCCCAGGCCGCCCACCTGCGCCGCGGCCGCGTCGGAAATGTAATCGCCATTCAGGTTGGGAGTAGCCAGAATGCTGTAGTCCGACGGGCGAATGATGATCTGCTGGAAGATGGAATCGGCGATGCGATCGTTGACCAGAATCTTCGATTTCCACGCTCCGTTGCCGTGGGTCTTCCCGATGGAATCAAGAACGGATTTAATCTCCGCGTACACCGAATCGCGGAAGGCCTGGTTGCCGAATTCGAGCCCCGGCTCGATGAGCGCGGCGTTTTCCTCGATGGTGATGCCGGGTTTAGAATCCACGTTGCCGAGGATCCAGCTCTCACGCTCGGTCACGGTCTGGTCGCGGAATTCCTGCGTCGCCACCTCGTAGCCCCACTCGCGAAATGCGCCCTCGGTAAACTTCTGAATGTTGCCCTTATGCACCAGCGTTACCGTCTTGCGGCCAGACTCAAGCGCATGACGGATCGCGGCGCGCACCAGCCGCTTGGTGCCAAAGATGGAAATAGGCTTGATGCCCACGCCGGAATCGGCCCGCACCCTCTTCTTAGTTTTGGCCAGGAGGTCGTCGTTCAGAAAAGCGATCAACCGCGCGGCGTCTTCCGAGCCTTCTTTGAACTCAATGCCCGCGTACACATCTTCGGTGTTCTCGCGAAAGATCACGATGTCGACCTGTTCGGGATGCTTCACCGGGCTGGGCACGCCCTGGTAATACTTCACCGGCCGCACGCAGGAGTAGAGATCGAGAATCTGGCGCAGCGCGACATTCAGCGAACGAATCCCGCCGCCCACCGGCGTAGTCAACGGTCCCTTGATCGAGACGCGCAGGTCGCGGGCCGCGGCCACGGAGTCGTCGGGCAGCCAGTTGGAGAACTGCCGGAAGGCTTTCTCGCCGGCAAAGATCTCAAACCAGCGAATGGCGCGCTTGCCGCCGTAGGCTTTTTCCACCGCGGCGTCAAAAACCCGTTGCGAGGCCTTCCAGATGTCACGCCCGGTGCCGTCGCCTTCGATGAAGGGAATGATGGGATGGTCGGGAACGGAAAACTGCCCGTCCTTGTAGTCGATCGGCTGGCCGTTTTTGGGCAGCTCGAGGCCGTTATAGGTGCTTTGCATGTCTTTCGGGGAAGCCCCTTCTGAGATTGGTCCAGAATTGAGGCTAACATCTGCAATTTAGGAGTGGCAATGGCGTGCGGGCAGGCGCCCGATTCAGTGGATCCCCGGTGGCTTCGAACTTTTAAACATCACGCGCAGCACCTCTTTGTTTTTGGCGTAGTCGGCGTGTGCCGCGGCCGGCCCCTCAAAGAACCCAAACCAGCGCGGTGCGTTCCTTACGTAGAGATTCACCACGTCCACATCGCCGATTTTAGGAACGCGGAAGGTGATCACGTCGCTGGGATCGCTCCACGCCACCACCTGGACCTTCTTCCGTGCCGCCGCGTCGTCCGGATGCAGGGTGGTCTGAAAACTCGTCTGCATCTGTTTCCAGCGGTTCACGAGCGCCCGGAAATTCTCGGCAGGCGCAACCGGAGCCGGCGGCGCATCAAGCCCCCTCGACTGGAAGACAGATGCAGCCGGCGCTGGTGTAATTTCGAGATTCGCGATCTCCAGCGGCTCGATTTGGTTGGCGAAGAAATAGACCAGCGAGGTTCGCTCTAAGATATAGCGCAAGGCGGCATCTTTGTCGTCAGCTACTGTGGTCTGCTGCGGCTTGGGCTCCGGCGCGGACGCGCCGCCGGCATCAGGATTGAGCGCGTTAAAAAAAAGATAGGCGCCCAGGCTGTGCGTGACGCCGACGAACTCCTGGTCCATGGACTTGCTGTTGCCCAGTTGCGCCTTCCAGTTGTAGTGCTCGTTCGCCTGGCCCGCGCCCGGCGTCGCAGCGGCCTGCATGGGATCGAAGGCGGCAGATTTGGCCATGAGTTGCCTTATGCCGTCCCGCAAAATGCCGTCGAGCGGCCCGGTGGCGAGCAGTACATCGGCCAGTCCCCAGTCGACAAGGTTGACCTTCAGATTCCGATTGAGCCAGGCGCCTTGCGGCTTGATGGCCTCAAGCTGCGCGGCCTCTTCAGGCGTAATCCAGGGAAAATACCGCAGCGTCCCATCCGGATTCTGCGCCTTCGCGTTCGAGCAGAATTCAAGCAGATCGCGGTGGGGCCCGGCAAGGTGTGCCTCAGGGACCATCACGCGACGGCACTTGAGCGAAAGCACCAGCGGCCACCAGTTGATCTCGTCCACCACCAGCACGGAGGCATGCCCGCGGAGATGCACCACCCAGTGCACAACAAACGGCGCGGCCGCACGCCATTCGTCGGCGTTCTTCCACACCGGGCTGCCCAGGTAGTCGAGCGTGGGCGGATTGACCCCGCCGGCAAACTCGCCGCGATCGGGAAACTCCACGCCGGCGTTCTTCCAATCCTTAACGTCGCAGAGCTTGAGCCGCTTGCAAATCGACTCGCGCAGCAGCGCCGAATCGCCGGCTCCAGCCTGATTGATGCCGTGCACGTAGAGAATGTGCACCGGGTGGTGGTCCGGCGCATCCAGCGCATCGCCAATGCTGGTGAGGATGGCGAGAGATCCGCTTGGATCTTCAATGATCTTGGCACGCGCCTGTGTGGCGCACCCAGCCGCCCCAAACGCCGTGATGACGAGAAGGATTGAGGTCAACTTGCCAGTCGGCATCGATCAACAACTCCGGTTGAAATCTACGCCTGACTATAGCATTTTCGTTTTGCCGGGTCTCGAAGCCGATGTGCGGGCACCCGGCGCGGTTTTTCGGCGCCAAGCGTCCAGGTGTGTTCCAAATCTGGCTCTCTGTGACGAACCGCCGAAAAATTTGCGGGAATTTTAGTTTGCGCCCACTCGGATGCGATAGACTCATGCGGGTACGTTCGAAATCTGTCACAAATTTCAACCCCACGGAGGGCACATAGAAATTGGGAAAAAGCATGGTCCCGAAGAAACTTTTCTTCACCAAAGGCGTCGGCAAACACAAGGAGCGGTTGACATCATTTGAGCTGGCCCTTCGGGATGCGGGCATCGCCTCACAGAACTTGGTGCGCGTCTCTTCCATCTTTCCGCCGCAGTGCAAGATGATTGCGCGCCGGGAAGGCCTCAAGTATCTGCATGACGGCGAGGTCGTCTTCGCAGTGATTGCGGAAAACTCCACGCGCGAGCCGCACCGGCTCGTCGCTTCCAGCATTGGCGTAGCCATTCCTGCCGACCGCAATACCTACGGCTACCTGAGCGAGCACCACAGCTTTGGTGAGACCGAAGAGCAGGCGGGCGAGTATGCCGAGGAACTGGCTGCCGAAATGCTGGCCACCACGCTCGACGTGGAATTCGATCCCGATACGAGCTGGGACGAGAAAAAGGAGATTTACCGCATCTCCAACAAGATCGTCCGCACCAGCAACGTGACCCAGTCGGCCGTAGGCGACAAACGCGGCAAGTGGACTACAGCCATCGCCGCGGCGGTGCTGATTCTGGAAGAATAGGCATTGCATGCAGCAGTCTTTTGGAAGAGAGTTGCGCGTAGGGTAGAGCAGTCCACGCAATGATCGAGAGCAATCGGAGGCCAATTCCGCCGACGCGGGGTTGGCCTTGTCGTCTGGGCCGCTACCGTTAGGGAGGATCGAAAGACAAAGCATGACCACGGCGTCTAAATTTACCGTTGCTCTAGTGCAGATGCGCATGGGCGCTGACCCGGAGGCGAACTTTGCATCCGCCGTCAAGCACATTCGTGAAGCGGCGCGGCGGGGCGCGCAAATCGTCTGTCTGCCGGAACTGTTCCGCACCCAATACTTCTGCCAGCGTGAAGATCTGAAGCTGTTCAATCTGGCGGAGCCGATTCCAGGCCCCACGACGAAAGCTCTCTCGGCGCTGGCCCGCGAACTGAGCGTGTCGATTGTGGCCTCGCTGTTTGAGCGTCGTGCGCCGGGGCTATATCACAACACTGCGGTCACGCTGAATTCCGACGGACAAATTGCCGGCGTCTATCGCAAGATGCATGTCCCCGACGATCCGCTCTACCACGAGAAGTACTACTTCACGCTGGGCGATCTCGGTTTTCAGGCTGTGGATACGAGCGCTGGCCGCGTGGGCACTTTGGTCTGCTGGGACCAGTGGTATCCCGAGAGCGCGCGCATCACCGCGCTGCAAGGCGCCGAGGTGCTGTTCTTTCCCACGGCTATCGGCTGGCACCCGGCGGAAAAGGATGAGTTTGGCGCCGCGCAGTTCGACGCGTGGCGGACCATCCAGCGGGCGCATGCCATCGCCAACGGCGTCTACGTGGCTGCCGTAAACCGCGTCGGTCACGAGCAGGGCGACGTGCTGGGCAATCGCACATCGGGACCGGGGCTCGAGTTCTGGGGCGGCAGCTTCATTGCCGATCCCTTCGGCCGCATCGTGGCCGAGGCCGGACACGACGCCGAAGAAATTGTGGTCGGCGAGGTCGACCGGGCGCTGATTGAGGAGACGCGGCGCAACTGGCCCTTCCTGCGCGACCGCCGCGTGGACGCGTACGCCGGGATTTCACAACGTTTTCTTGACACCGCTGGCACTGAGCCCAAAAACACCAAATAACGGGTGCCCCCGGTCCCTTGCTTTTGGGGGCCGGGGATAAGATGTGAGGGAAGCCCGACTTGATCGAACCCACAAAAACCCCGCGCCAGCTTGGCTACCGCATGCCCGCCGAATGGGAGCCCCACGAGGCCACCTGGCTGGCGTGGCCGCATAATCCTGAGGATTGGCCGGGCAAGTTTGCGGCGATTCCGTGGCTTTATGCGGAGATCGTGCGCCTCCTCGCCGCGCGCGAGCGCGTGCATCTGATCGTCGAAGACGCTGCGACGGAGCGGCGCGTGAAAAGCATGCTCAGCCGCGCCGGCGCGAACCTCGATCGAGTGAACTTTCATCGCTGGCCCACCGATCGCGGATGGACGCGCGATTCCGGCCCGATCTTTGTTCGAAACGCAAAGGGGCGGGTAGCCCTCACCAGCTGGCGCTTCAACGGTTGGGCCAAGTACGACGACTGGCATCTCGACGACAAGGTGCCCGGCCGCGTGACCAAGCTGCTCGGCTGCCCGGCATGGCAACCGCTTGTCCAAAACCAGAACGGCACCAAGCATCCCGTAGTGCTTGAAGGCGGGTCAATCGACGTAGACGGCCAGGGCGCTTTGCTCACCACCGAAGAATGCCTGCTGAGCGAAGTGCAGCAGCGCAATCCCGGCCTGAGCCGTGAGAAGCTGGAGCGCGTTTTCTCCGATTATCTCGGCATCGATCAGGTGATTTGGCTCGGCCGCGGCATTGCCGGCGACGACACCCACGGCCATGTGGACGACATTGCGCGCTTCGCCGGCCCAGCGACGATTGTTGCCGCTGTCGAGCCCGATACGAGCGATCCCAATCACGCGCCGCTCAAAGAAAATCTAGCGCTGCTCAAGGCAGCGCGCACGCCCGGCGGAAAGCAATTCACCGTGGTCGAATTGCCCATGCCGCGCCCAGTGGTGTTTCGCGGCCAGCGCCTTCCGGCCAGCTACGCCAATTTCTACGTCGCCAACGGGCTGGTGCTGGTTCCCACGTTTCACGACCCCAACGACCGCGTGGCGCTCAACCTGCTGGCCGAAGTTTTTCCTGACCGCGAAGTGATCGGCGTGCACTCCATGGACCTGATCTGGGGCCTGGGCGCGCTGCACTGCATGACCCAGCAGCAGCCCGCGGCAGACAAGGCGGGGGTATAATCTCCTTCACGGAGATTCGAGATGCTTGAACCGAAGGATGTACTTGGCAAGGCTGAGAAATACCTGGTCGATCTCATTCCTGAGTTCGCAAAGCTCGATCCTAAAGTCGAAGAGATAAAGCTTGGACCGGATGTATTTGGAAACTCCAGGTGGAGGATTACCTTTTACGCGTATTCGGACAAGAATGGCGAGCCTAATTCACTTGCGGATTTGGTAAGACGCCAACGAATTGAAAAGGTTGTATCCGTCGCTCCCGACGATGGATCTCTTATCGCGATTGAGAACGCACCGCCCTTTTGAGGCCCTATGGTAAGCGAGGAACAGCTGTTTCTACGTTTCAAGGGCAAAGCGGTCTTGCTCGACGCAAATCTGTTGCTCGTTTTTCTTTCGGGATTCTTAGGGGCTCGGGCTTTCAAATCATTTAAGAGAGTCAGTAGCTACGAATTCAGCGACTATGAATTGCTTGTGCGGTTGTTGGGCTCCTTTTCGATCTTGATGACCACGCCTCATATTCTCACGGAAGTGAGCAATCTGGCGGACAGTTTGACCGGGTCCTATAAGCGTGACTGGGATGTGAACTTTGCTGCTCTGGTGAGATCCGAAAAAACGCGCATTGGCGTACGAGAAAAGTGGACATCCGCGGCCGAACTCTCGGAGCTGCCCGAGTTCCTGCCGTTTGGCATTGCAGACACCGCCTTAACCCAACTGTCATCCGAAGCACTTGTCGTGACGGAGGACCATCGCCTCTCCGGCGTCCTGAAGAGCCGTGGCCTTCCGGTTCTCAACTTTGACGATCTTCGCAAGCTCCGGCTCCATGGAAACGACTGACCGCGAAGCCATGCAGGCCGCTCTCGCCGAGGCCCGCCTCGCCGCCGAAGCCGGCGAAGTCCCCATCGGCGCGGTGTTAGTGCGCGAAGGTGCGATCGTCGCCCGTGGGCAGAATCGCGTGTTGCGCGGTGTCGATCCCACGGCCCACGCGGAAATCGTCGCTTTGCGCGCGGCCGCCTTGGCGCTGGGCAACTATCGGCTCGCCGGATGCACACTCTACATCACGCTCGAGCCCTGCGCCATGTGCGCCGGAGCTATGATTCACGCCCGCATTGACCGCCTGGTCTTCGCCGCAGCCGATCCCAAGGCGGGCGCCTGCGGGTCGGTGCTCGAAGTCTTGAATCATACGCAGCTCAACCACCAGATGCAGGTGGAGCAGGGAATTGGCGCGGAGGAATCGGCCGAATTGCTACGGGGATTCTTTCGCGAGCGCCGCTAACCCCGCTAACACCGCTATCCCCGCCAACTCCGCTACTTCCGCGTCAGTTTTTTGATCCTCTCCGCCTCCTCCGGCCACTTCGCCGCCAATTCCGCGTAACTTCCGCTCCGGTAATCGGCGAAATCGAAGCCCGGGGTCACGGTGCAGCCCAGCAGAGCCGCGTTGCCGTCGCCGATCAAGCGCGTTCCTTGCCACACGCCCGCCGGAACCATAAGTTGGACATTTTGCCCCGCCTGCAAATCGTGTCCAAGAGTGAACAGCGCGGAGCGCCCATCGGGCAACAACTGCAACATCTCCACCGGATCGCCGAGATAGAAATGAAAGATCTCGTCCGATTGGAGGAGGTGCATTTCAGAGAAAGTTCCGGGTTCGAGAAGGTAATAAATCGCCGTGCTCGCGGCCCGCACGCCGCGCTCGAGTTCCACATTGCATTGCGACGTGTAGGTGCGGCGGTACCATCCGCCCTCGACCGGGTGCGGCTCGAGCTTGAGCAGGGCCTTAATTTCTGCTGCGGTCATCGCTCTCCTGAGAAATGTACCGCCGGTCTCCAGACCGGCGGTAGTGTGGGCGTCCACGCCCGCACAAGCTGCGCGACGATCACGGGTACCGTTCTGAGTGGTCTTCATCACAGAGCATAGCAGCGAGCCGGCGGTAAAATTTGCCTATGACAGTGCAGTTGTATGCCACGAGCTGGTGCCGCGATTGCCGAGCCGCCAAGCAGTTCCTGAATGCGCATGGCATCCCGTACACCGAGATCGACGTGGACGCGAACCCCGCCGCCTCGGCCGAGGTGATTGCGCATGTGGGCAAGCGCGCGGTTCCGCAACTGGTGATCGATGGCGAGTGGTTCCAGCCCTACACGCCCGGCCGCGGCCTGCTTGTGGAGGAATTGCACCAGCGCCTCGGAATCCCTCGCGAATAAACGCCTACCCTCGTACAATTTATGAGTAGCCAGTAGCCGGTAGCTTGTAGTTGGTGCCGCTGGCAAAACGGCTTCCAGCTACAAGCTACCGGCTACAGGCTACGAGGAGCTCTCCCTTGATCGAACGCTACACGCGCCCGGCGATGGGCGGCATCTGGACAGACGAGAACAAGTACCGCTGCTGGCTTCAAGTCGAAGCCGCGGCGAGCACGGTGCTGGCCGAAGACGGCGTGATTCCGCTGGCCGCTGCCGAAGCCATCGCGGCCAAAGCGACGGTGTCGGCCGCGCGCGTCGCCGAGATCGAGGCGGAGGTGAAGCACGACGTCATCGCCTTCACCACGGCGGTCGCCGAAAGCCTCAAGAGCCAAGGCCTCGACGCCGAGTCCCGGTGGCTGCACTACGGGCTTACGTCGAACGACATCGTAGACACCGCGCAGGCGCTGCAAGTGAAGGAAGCGTCCGCGCTCATCAAGGAAGGAATTGCCGCGCTGCTCGCGGTGCTCCGGCGCCGCGCCGTCGAGTTCAAGCACACACCCACCATCGGCCGCACGCACGGCATTCACGCGGAACCGACCACCTTCGGCCTCAAGCTCCTCAACTGGTTCGCCGAGATGGAGCGCAACGCCATCCGCTTTGCCGCCGCGGCCGAGGACATGCGCGTCGGCAAGTTGTCGGGAGCCGTGGGCACGTTCGGACATTTGAAGCCAGAGCACGAGGAAAAAATCTGCGCGCGGCTGAGCCTCAAGGCTGCACCAGTAGCCACGCAGGTCATCCAGCGCGACCGGCACGCCGCGTACATTGCCACGCTCGCCATTCTGGGCAGCACGCTCGACAAGATTGCTGTCGAAGTGCGCCACTTGCAGCGGACCGAGGTACGCGAGGCGCAGGAGTATTTCAGCGAGAAGCAGAAGGGTTCCTCGGCGATGCCGCACAAGAAGAACCCCATCACCAGCGAACAAATCAGCGGCCTGGCGCGCGTCCTTCGCGGCAATGCGCAAGCCGCGCTTGAAGATATTCCGCTCTGGCACGAGCGCGACATCTCCCATTCTTCCGTAGAGCGCGTCATCTTTCCCGATTCAACGATTCTCGCCGACCACCTGCTCGCCAAAACCACGGACCTGATCGACCGCCTGCTCGTCTACCCCGAGCGCATGAAGAAGAACCTGGAATTAACCGGCGGCTTAATCTTCTCCGGCCGGCTGCTCCTCGATCTAGCCGAAGCCGGCATGATGCGCGAAGATGCGTATCGTCTCGTCCAGTCCCACGCCATGCGCGCCTGGAAAGAAGACCTGAACTTCCGCGAAGAAGTAGCCCGCGACCCGGCGATTACGAAGCTGCTCTCGCCGGAGAAATTAGAGAAGACATTCGACTACACGCGCCAACTCGGCAACGTCGATGCAATCTTTCGGCGCGTTTTGGGAGAGTAGGGCCGAGATGGTTCGTGGATTCCCGCCATGCGACAGAACAGGAACGTCGCAAGGATAGGGGCACCCGGCATTTCGGGCATTGAGTGAAAACAGAAAGGGGCGGCACGTGTCTCGATTATTTGCGCTTTTGATCGTCATTGAGGGTTTGTCTGGATGCCACACTATGCAGCAGCCTGCACTTCAGGATCACTCATCCAAGACTTCGCAAATTCAGGAGCTCCTGACAGGAAAAGGTGGGCCTAGGATTGTCACCGCGAACCTCGGAGGCGGTCGCGTAGACGCGCTGCCTGATATCTATAACCAGAGCACTTCTATTCCTGGGTTCATAGACGTGAGTGGGATTAGGATTATGGAGGGGAGTAAAAGGACTGTCGGTGTCGTGCTCGGATTATCTGATTCCACATCGCCAGAAGAAAAAAAGAGCCGAAAGATTTCAACTTTGGAAATGGACGCTGACGAGGCGCTGGAATTTAAGAAGGCCGTGCAGCAAGAGATCGACTATGCGCTGGTATGTATGAAGAGCCCCCCAAAGCATCAGGGAGATATGATCTGGCGGAGCGCGGAAGGGCTTGGAATTGCTGTTTCGTCCGACACCGGAAATGCGGCCTTCTTTACTCTGTCGCTCTCACCAAATGATGCGAACCCAGGTTACATCAGCCTATCGCTCTCTCTGGATTCAGGGAGGCAACTGATGGCAAAGGTGGATGACGCTCTAAACGTGGCAAATGGGAACGACTAGAAGGAAAAGCGGAAATTGCAATGCAAGATAGATGCGCGTTGGACGACTGCGGCAAAGTACTTAAACCGGGAGAAACTGTGATTCAACTTACGACCGGCAAGTACGCTTATGGCTTCATTACCCCGCATCTTTCCCCGGAAGAAACGCGCAATTGGCATCCGGAATGTTTTCACGAATTTCCGCTGAAAGATCAGTTTGCCCCATATGCCTGTGTGGAATGCGGACGGCAGCTAAAAAACGGCGAGCAAGTTGTTTACGTCTGTCGTGGGGCGATGCCTAACCGAGGATACTTTCGCGCAGAAAGCAGAGGCTACACAATTCTTTACATTGCTCACCTGGCCCATCAATAGAGTTACAGAAGAGGAGCCACACGGCGGAAGCCATGCATCTCACCCTCGCAATCACCGGAGCCTCCGGCGCTATCCTCGCCCGCGAACTGCTGCGCGCGCTGGAAGCCGATGAACGCGTCGCTCGCGTGCATTTCGTCGCGTCGGAAAACTCTCTCCGCGTCCTCGCCGAAGAGCTCGGCGTCTCCGGCCGCAACGATCTTATCGAGAAACTACTCTCGTCCAAAACCAGGAAAATAGTTCAGCACGCCGACGCCGACATCGGCGCGCCCATCGCCAGCGGCAGCCATCCCTCCGACGGCATGATCGTCCTCCCATGCTCCATGGGCACGCTCGCCACCATCGCACACGGCCTGGCTAACTCGCTCATCGCCCGCGCCGCCGACGTCACGCTCAAGGAGCGTCGCCCGCTCATCCTCTGCGTGCGCGAAACGCCCTTCAATCGCATTCACCTGCGCAACATGACGCTGGCCGCCGAAGCCGGCGCCACCATTTTCCCCTGCATTCCCGCGTTCTACAATCACCCGGCAGGCTCAGAAGAGATGGCTCGGCAATTCGCCTACCGCGTGCTGGCGCACATCGGCTTGCCGCAGCCCGGCGCGTATGTGTGGAAGCCGGAGGATTAGCGATCAGGCCTTGGCCGGCCGGACGAATTCGTCGAGGAATGTCCGCGGCGTCAGGATGCGAATCCCTTCGTATTCCCCCACCGCCAACAGATCTTTGTCGCCGGAGACGATCACGTCCGCATGCGACCGCGCCGCGCACTCAAGGACCATATCGTCATTCGGATCGCGGCAAACACCGCGTATAGCTCCGGTTGTGCCGAAACAGATCGTATTATCGAAATAATCGGCAAGAGCATCCTCGATGCGATCGGAGTTCCATGCAAACTTCGCCGCCAAAACGGAGCGAACCTCAAACAGAATTCGATCGCAAACCGCGATCTGGTGCTGCTTATACACTTGCCTCAACGTCGCGAGGGGCGTGCCTCCGTATGCGAACCCGGATATCCAGACGCCCGAGTCAACGACGACGATCATGCGATCCGTTTCTTGCGCGCAAATTCTCTGCGGACCTCATGCACGAGAGCTTCGACGTCGTCTTCGGTGTATGGGATGGGACCTTGTTTGGCGGCTTCCGCACGGGCTGCGATAAGCTTCCGTTCGTTTCGCTCCATGCGATACGCACGAAACGCCTCGCGGAACAACTCACTGATGTTGCGGTTCTCGTCCTTGGCGACTGCGATAACCTGCTTCGCCAAGGGATCAGGGAAGCTGATGGTGAAAACTCGAGAGGATCGGCGGCGAGAAGTTTTAATGGCTCGGCTCATGCCGCGATTATGACAGAATACGACAATTTCATACAAGCCTTATTCGCCGGAAACGGGCTTGCCGAATTGTTGCATTGACACCTCACCCCGCCGCCCCTGATACTGCCAACATGCCGAACTCAAGGGAATGCGGAACCGAGGTCATGGCCATGTGTATGCCCAGTGGACCCGTCCGTGCGGCCTTTGAGCGGCGAATGCGATAAGCGCAACCGATTCTGAAGTCGAGCGGCCCGGGTCCCAACGCGGATGCGGGCCGTTTTGCGTTCCACGCTTTTACTTTTGGTTGAGTGTATTCAAGAAGGAGATCCCTATGTCCGAACCAAAGCAGTATCAGCTTGCCACCCAGGCCGTGCATGCCGGCCAATCGCCCGACCCCGCCACCGGCGCGCGCGCCGTGCCCATCTACCAGACCACCTCGTACTTGTTCCAGGACGCGGACCACGCCGGCCGCCTCTTCGCGCTCAAGGAATTCGGCAATATCTACACGCGCATCATGAACCCGACGACCGACGTTTTTGAGAAGCGCGTAGCCGCGCTTGAAGGCGGCGCAGCGGGTTTGGCCACGGCCTCGGGCCAGGCGGCGGAGACGCTGGCCATCATTACGCTCGCCGGCGCGGGCGATGAGATCGTCTCCACCACGTCCCTCTACGGCGGCACCTACAATCTCTTCCACTACACGCTGCCCAAGCTGGGAATCGTGGTGCGCTTTGTCGACGCGGACGACTTCGACGGCCTGCGCGCGGCCATCAACGACAAAACCCGCGCCGTTTACACCGAGACCCTGGGCAACCCCAAGCTCGACGTGGTGGATATCGAAAAGCTTGCCGCCATCGCCCACGAGCACAAGTTGCCGCTGATCATCGACAATACGTGCGCATCGCCGGCGTTGGTGCGGCCCATCGAATGGGGTGCGGACATCGTGGTGAACTCGGCTACCAAGTACCTCGGCGGCCACGGCACCACCATCGGCGGCGTGATTGTGGACGCGGGCAAGTTCGACTGGGCAGCCTCGGGCCGCTTCAAGGAATTCACCGAGCCCGATCCCTCCTACCACGGCCTGCGCTACACAGAGGCTTTCGGCCCGTTGGCATTCATCCTCAAGGCGCGCGTGCAGGGCTTGCGCGACACCGGCGCTGCGCTCTCGCCCTTCAATTCATTTTTGCTGTTGCAGGGCATTGAAACGCTGCATCTCCGCATGGAGCGCCACTCCGAGAATGCTCTGGCCGTGGCCAGGCACCTGGAGCAGCATCCGGGCGTGGAGTGGGTCAACTATCCCGGCCTCGAATCCAGCCCCTATGCGGCGCGGGCGAAGAAGTATCTGCCCAAGGGCGCAAGCGGGTTGGTCACATTTGGCATTAAGGGCGGCTTCGATGCGGGAAAGAAACTGATCAACACGCTAGAGCTGTTCTCGCTCCTGGCCAATATCGGCGATGCCAAGTCGCTGGTGATTCATCCTGCGTCCACCACACACCAGCAGCTCTCGACGGAAGAGCAGGCGGCCACCGGGGTCACGCCGGAGCTTGTACGGCTCTCCGTCGGCATCGAAGACATTCGCGACATTCTTGCCGATCTCGACCAGGCGATCGAAGCCGCGAACGGACACAAATTTGCCGGCTCAACCAAGGATGCGGCGGCACGATAGGGCAAAATAATACAGATGACCGACCCATTCAGTCGCAGCGGCGCTTCGCCGCCAAAAACCATCGAGCCGACCTACGAGGGCGATTTCGTGCTCGACGGCTCCCTGCCGCTCGAGTGCGGCCATGCCTTGATTTGTCCCACGCTGCATTACGCCGTCTACGGCCGGCTGAATGCGGCGCGCGACAATGCCGTTCTGGTTTGCCACGCACTCTCGGGCTCGGCCCTTGTGGGCTCGTGGTGGCCAGAAATCTTCGCTCCCGGCGCGGTACTCTCGCTGGAGCACGACTTTGTCATCTGCATTAACATGCTCGGCTCCTGTTACGGCTCCACGGGGCCGGGGTCCGTCAATTCCGCAACCGGCGAAACCTACGGGCCGGATTTTCCCCTGGTCAGCGTGCGCGACAACGTGCGCGCACAATCCAAACTTCTCGATTCGCTCGGCATTCGCAAATTGCGTCTGGTGCTGGGGGGGTCCATCGGCGGCATGCAGGCCCTGGAGTGGACCATTCTCCATCCCGAGCGCGTGGAGCGCGCCCTGATTATCGGTGTCACGCCGCTTTCAGCCATGGGTCTGGCGCTCAATCACCTCCAGCGGCAGGCCATTGAGCACGATCCCGAGTGGGCAGGCGGGCGCTATCTGCCGCAACGGCCGCCCCGGCGGGGACTGTCGCTGGCGCGCCAGATCGCCATGATCAGCTACAAGTCCGCTCCGCTCTTCAATGAGCGCTACGGGCGCAATCCCGACCGCAGCGGCGAAGATCCCTACGTGGCCGAGGGCGCTTATGGCGGCCTGATTGGCGGCCGGTTCGACATCGGAGGCTATCTCGACCACCAGGGAAAGCGGTTCATCGACCGTTTCGACGCCAACGCCTACCTGGCCATTCTGCGCGCCATGGATACCTGGGATCCCATTCGGGGCTACAGTTCACCCGAAGAAGCCTTTGGCCGCATCCGCGCCAAACTGAGCTTCGTCGGCATCAGCTCCGACTGGCTTTTCCCCGCCGCGGAAGTGCGCCAATTCGCCGAAGCTATCCGCCAGGCAGGCACTCAGGCCGATTACCGGGAGATGGAAAGCGACCATGGCCACGACGCTTTTCTGGCCGAACAGGCAGCGCTGGTGCGGCTGCTGCAATAGTAGTCAGCGGCCTCGCCGGCCCCGGTTCTTCCCCCGCCAGCTCCGGCCAGACTGCCGATAATTGCCGCGGCGCCGCTTCACCGCCCAGCCGGTGAATGTGCTTTCGCATCAACTTGCTTGTCAGGGACGGTGTGGCTTTCTATAATCCTCCTACGCACCATTGTGAGCCGTGGTATCGTAATATCCGTTGCTGCGGCGTTTAGCCGCAAAGTTGGGCGGCTCAATCTTTTCCGGCGAATGAGCAAATTGTGATTTCCATTTCGGCAGTTCCCAGGAGCGTTGCATGAATAAGTTAGTCTTTGCATCTGCGATGGCATTGGCAGGCATGTGCCTGGTTTCCACGCCCGCACTTAAGGCTCACGGCCAGACCATCCAGATTCAGGATCCGGCCGAGTTCAACAGCTATCAAAACGCCACCACCCAGAATGATCCGGCGCAAAAGTGTGCGGCGCTCGATAGTTTTCTCAAGACCTATCCGCAAAGCACCGCCAAGTCGGCCGCACTCTCCCAGATGATGGATTGCTACGGCCAGACCAACCAGATGGACAATTTGCTGAGCGCGGCGACCCGTCTGCTTCAGATCGATCCCAACAACCCGCAGGCCATCTTCGCCTCTGTCTATGTGAAGAAGGCCCAGTGCGGCAAGGCTCTCGACCCCAGTGGAGCGAGTACCGATCCGCAGACCTGCGACGACGCCGCGGCGCTGGCGCAAAAAGGTCTCACGGTTGCCAAACCAGCAGGCCTGTCGGACGCCGATTGGAAGACCCTGACCAGCAACTACTATCCGATCTACCACTCGGCGATCGCCCTCGACGACATGGTCTCTAAGAAAGACCCCGCGGGCGCCATCACGGAGTACACGGCCGAGCTGATGCTCTTTTCGCCCGGCGACTGCTCCAAGCCGAGCCAATGCCTGGTGGATACCCTGCAATTAGCGCAGGCCTACTCCCGGCCCGGCCCGGCGCGCGATGAAGTCAAGGCCGTTTGGTTTTACGCCCGCACATGGGACTTTGTTCCGGCCGGCCTCAAGCCGCAGATCGAGCAGCAGCTCGACTACCGGTACAAGCACTATCACGGCACGCTCGACGGCGAGGCTGCCGTTACCCAGCAGATCAACGACATCAAGGCCAAGGCCCAGGCAACCCTCTTTCCGCCGGCGGATTTCACCATTGCGCCTGCCCCGACTCCGGACAAGATCGCGCATCAGGCCTATACCAGCGGCGACCCCCGCAACCTGAACCTCGAAGATAAGGAGTACATCCTGGCCAACGGCACGGACGCGGATGCCACCGGACTTTGGGCGCTCCTCAAGGGCCAGCCCACGCCGGTTCCAGGCAATGTAATCTCCGATCCTGCAACCGTGTTGAAGATCACGGTGACAACCGCAGCCGCGGCTAAGCCAAAGGAATACACGGTCAAGCTGACCAATTCCGTGGCTTGCAGCGCCGTTCCTGTCGCGCCCGCTGAATTGAAGATCAAGGACGCGCAGGACTACATCGTGGCCAACGGCGTGAAAGCTGATACCGACGCCTTGGGCGATGTGCTGACAGCGACGCCGGCACATCTGAAAAAGATTGAGATCGTGCCCTCAGTGACGACCATCAATGTGGCCGTGACGCAGGATGCCAAGGACAATCACAACGCGGATTTCATCGTCAACCTGAAGGCGCCACTCTCCTGCAAGGAGGCTCCGGCGAGCGGTTCGATTCTCGGGCTGCAACCCGCTGTCGAGTTGAATGGCACCTACGACACCTACACCAAGGTTCCGGGTGCAGGCACGGCAGCTCCTACAGTGCAGATCGTTCTCGGCGATGGATTCGTGCAGCCGGAGGAGAAGAAGGCTGCGCCGGCGCACCATACGGGCGCCAAGCCTGCTGCGGGGCACCACCCGGGCATGTAACTCAACCAATGTCATGGAGCTCACATTGGGCTCCATGAGCAACAAGCTTCTGGGTAAGCAACAAGCTTCTGGGAATTTGAAAGGGCAGTCCGCATCGCCGGGTTGCCCTTTTTTATTTAAGGAGGCGCAATCCTTGTCGAGAGGGCTGCCGCCTTGTAGCGCCGGCTTCCCAGCCGGCTGTAGCTTGGGTCTCCTGACCCACGCTCTGTGCTTCCCCATGAGACGCAATGGCCTCACGCACAATTATTTCTGAATCCTGTGAGAAATGCAGGTCAGGGGCAGCATAAACGGGATGTCAACCAAAAGGCTGCTGCATGCAATGTTTACTCGCCGAGCATGATGCGCTGGATGGCCGAGGCGCGGCCGGTCTTTGCGTCGCACGTGATCAGCGCGGCGCACATTTTGGGGTTCCCTTTGGCGGCCTCGAACTTGCCCGGCATGCCGGTGAGGAATTTGTGCAGCACCAGATCCTTCTCTACGCCGATGATCGAGTCGTAGGGCCCGCTCATGCCCACATCGGTCTGGTACGCGGTGCCGTTGTGCAGAATGCGCTCATCGGCTGTGGGGATATGCGTGTGCGTGCCCAGAACCGCCGTCACGCGGCCGTCAAGATACCAGCCCATGGCGACTTTCTCGCTCGTGGCCTCGGCATGAAAGTCGACGACAATCACTTTGGCCTTGACTCCGGCCAGCAGCGCATCCGCAGTGCGAAAGGGATCGTCCATCGGCGTCATGAAGACGCGCCCTTGCAATTGCAGGACGGCGTAGTCCACGCCGCTAGCTGTCACGCCTTCAAACACGCCGTAGCCTGGCGTTCCCGGCGGAAAATTGGCAGGCCGAATCACGCGCCGCGGCCGGTCGAATCTCACACTCGCACTATGGGCGGGCGAGTTCATGTAGTCGATCAGTTCTTTCTTGTCCCACACATGGTTGCCCATCGTGAGCACGTCGGCGCCGAGGTCGAAGAGGTCCTCGGCGATCTGCGGCGTCAGCCCAAAGCCGCCGGCCGCATTCTCCGCGTTCACAATGGTGAGCTCGACACTGTGCGCCTCGCGCACGTGCCCGATGTGCTCGCGCACGATCCTGCGCCCCGCACTGCCAAAAATGTCGCCGACGAAAAGAATGTTCAAGTCGAGCTCCTAGCTTCTAGCCTCTGGTTCCTGGCCCAAACTGCCGGAATGAGCGGTGATCGCGAAACCCGCAGAGTGAGCAATTCATTTGCTCGCTCTCCCACTAAGGCGTGTCATCCTGAGCGACGACCCTGAACAAAGTGAAGGGGAGGAGTCGAAGGACTTGCGGTTGCCTTTCAGTCGCTCTGCCACAGATTTCCGTGCCCCATCCATTCGCCCGATCCTGGGCGAATGGGTGGGAAACCCCGAACCTCAACCAGCCGGTTCCTCGGTCCCTTGTTCCTTCGTTCCCTCGTTCCCTGTCTTTCTCATCAGCGGGAACAGAATTACATCGCGAATCGACTTCGATCCCGTCAGCAGCATCACGAGGCGATCGATGCCGATGCCTTCGCCGCCCGTGGGCGGCAAACCGTAAGCCAGCGCGCGCACGTAGTCCTCGTCCATGGCATGCGCCTCTTCGTCGCCGTGGGCGCGCTCGGCAAGCTGCTGCTCAAAGCGCTTGTGCTGCTCCACCGGATCGTTCAGCTCGCTGAAGGCGTTGCCCAACTCAAAGCCGCCGATGTAAAACTCGAACCGTTCGACCCAGTCGGGATCGTCAGGCTTCTGCTTTGAGAGCGGCGAAACTGCCGTCGGAAATTCGTAGATGATCGTGGGCTGGATGAGATGCTCCTCGGCGAGAAACTCGAACAAATCCGCAATGGATTTACCGAGGGGCTTGGTCTCCAGTATGAGGGCTTCGCTAAGCAATGTGAAGAAGCCGCGCTGCACCGCGCTCGAAATGGATACTGATTGAGAATCGGAGGGAAACACGGGTGCGGGTAGCGGTCCTCCGAGGCTGTCGCGAACACGCATTGCCACAACGCCAAGTGCGCGTTGGCTTTGAAAGTCATCTATGGCCGGAGCCGCTCCATATTCCGGAGGCCAGAACTTGATAATCGCCTCCCGCATCGTCAACCGCTCCCACTTCCCCAGATCAATCGTGTTCCCGTTGAACTCCGTCACCGTCGTCCCATTCACTTCCATCGCCACAAACTTGATCAGCTCCTCGGTCAAATCCATCAGGTCGTGGTAATTCGCATACGCCTGGTAGAACTCGAGCATGGTGAACTCGGGATTGTGCTGCGTGCTCACGCCCTCGTTGCGGAAGTTGCGGTTGATCTCGTACACGCGATCGAGTCCGCCGACCACCAGCCGCTTCAAATAGAGCTCCGGCGCGATGCGCAGATACAAATCCATATCGAGCGCGTTGTGATGCGTCGTAAACGGCCGCGCCGCCGCGCCTCCCGCGATGGGCTGCATCATCGGCGTTTCCACTTCGAGATAGCCGCGGCTGTCGAAGAACGTCCGCAGTGCGCGCAGCGCCTTCGCCCGCTTCACAAACACTTCGCGGGCGTCGAGATTCGCGAACAGATCGACATAGCGCTGCCGGTAGCGCAGCTCGACGTCCGCTAGCCCGTGGAACTTCTCGGGCAGCGCAAGCATCGCCTTCGAGAGGAAGGTGAGCGTCTCCACATGCACGGTGAGCTCGCCGGTCCGCGTGCGGAAAAGATACCCGGTCACGCCGATGTGGTCGCCCAGGTCGAGCAGCTTGTAGAGCGCGAAGGCCTGCTCGCCCACCGCGTCGAGCCTCACGTAGATCTGGAGGCGCTGTCCCTCCTGCTGTAGCGTCGCGAAGCCGGCCTTGCCCTGCGCGCGAATAGCCATGATGCGCCCAGCCACGGCTACGCTGACGCGAGCAGCCTCAAGCTCCTCGCCCGTGGACTTGTCCCACTTCGCCCGCACCTCGGCAAGCGAGATCGCCGTCTCGCCCTGCTTGGCAGGGAAGCGGTTGGGATACACAGCCTGCCCCAGCTTTTCGATTTCCAAGAGCTTCGCCTGGCGCAGCTCAAATAGATTCTTCTCAAATTCCGATTCGAACTCCATGCCTTCCCGTCCAGAACCAATCGATTCCCGTCACCGATCGAAGGTCCAACCGCCAGTATAGCGGCTGCCCAAGGCGCGACTGGGCGCGCGGCTGGCCGCATCGCGCTCGACCGCGCTCATCGTGTATAAACACGATGATGCCCTTCCACAACCCCATCCCGGAAACAAAGCGCCGCGCCAAAGACTCGCCGGCCGGCGGCGGCTTGATGAGCGCGTGGATTCAGGCCGAGAAGCTTATCCAGATCGCGCTGGTGCTGCCTTGTGCCGCGCTGATCGGCTGGCTGGCGGGCGCGTGGATCGGCAACCGCCTGCATCAGTCCTGGATTCCGATTGCGGGAATCGTCTTCGGCGGCGCCTCCGGGCTCATTTACGCGGTGCGCACGGCGCTCGATGCCAACAAAGATCCCGCATTGCAGGATAAAGACGACGATCAAGACGGGAAGGGAAGCACGGGCACCGAATCATGAGCGAAGAGAAGTCCTCCCTGGCCGAACTGACCGACGCCGGCCTGCAAGCCCTGCTCCAGCGGGCCATCCGCGTCACGGTCATTGTGGGTTTGCTGGCCGCACTTATCCTCTGGAAGGCCGCAGGCTGGCGCGACGCCGCCATGCTGGCCACGGGCGCCGCTATTTCCGCCGCCAGCATCCTGGAGTGGCGTCGCCTGGTTCGCTTCATCAATTCCAAAATGGATCGCCAGCAGGTGCCCCGTGGCGCAATGGTCTCGGCGGTTTTCTTTGTGCTCAGACTCACCGTCTTCGCCGGGGCCATCTATGTTAGCCTGAAATGTTTCCGGGGTTCCTTGGTGGCGCTCCTATGCGGTCTTGGGCTGGCGCTTCTGGCCATGCTCTGGGAGGCGATCCGGCTGCTTCGCGAATGAGGGTTGGGCTATTTCTTGCTCGCTTCGCACCGCACCATGGATAAACCCAAGTTCTTGTGTTGGAGGCAGTTGCGTTGATACATTTTTTGGACCTCGTTTTTGGGGGTATGCTGATCAAGCTTTATGAAGCGATCGGCGTCAAATCTGCGGAAGCAACTCAGCAAGCCGCGCTGGTGAACAGCACACTGGCGTGGGAAGTGCTCGTTGCGGGCCTTCTTATCGCGTTCTTTCTCATCGTGCGCCTGACGCTTTCTGTGGAGAAGCCCAACCCCGGGCAGCAGGTTGCGGAGATGATCCACGAAGCGATTGGCGACCTGGGCGACCAGATCATCGGCCACGGCTACGAGCGCTTCCAGGCCTTCGTCACTTGCATCTTCCTTTTCGTTTTATTGAACAATCTCCTAGGTCTGATTCCCGGCATCACCACGCCCACCAGCCGGCCCTGGGTGCCGCTGGGCCTGGCCGTGCTCACGTTCCTCTACTACAACTTCCACGGCGTTCGCGTGCAGGGGCCGATCGGCTATCTCAAGCACTTTGCGGGCCCGCTTTGGTGGCTGGCGCCCCTCATGTTTCCCATCGAGATCATTTCTCACCTCGCGCGCATGATGTCGCTCACCATCCGTCTTTACGCCAACATGTTCGCCAGCGATTTGCTGACGCTGGTGTGGTTTTCGCTGATTCCGATTGTGTGGCCTTCGGTCTTTCTTGGCCTGCATCTCGCGGTTTCAGTGATTCAGGCTTTCGTTTTCATGCTGCTGTCGATGATTTACCTGTCGATGGCGGTATCGCACGAGCATTAAGGGCAGCTAGTAGCTTCAACAAAATTCCGGCGGAGAGCGCTTCCGCTCCGCACATACGGACGACCGCGAGCGTGAGGGGGCCAGCACGGTGAGCCTCAACCACCCCACTGGCGGTCAATTTTCAGGAAGCAGGAGAAATATGCGGAAACTTCAGTATTTGTTCATGGCTTTGGCGGCTCTGTGTTTTGCCGTCCCGGTCTTTGCGGATGGCGGCAGCACGCCCGCCAGCCTGATTCCAATCGGCGCCGGCATCGGCATGGGCCTTGCAGCCGGACTCTGCGGCATGGGACAGGGCCGTGCGGTCGGTTCGGCCGTCGAGGCGCTGGCTCGCAACCCCGGAACGCGCGCCGGCATTATGCTTTTCCTGGTGCTCGGCCTGGCGTTCATTGAGTCCCTCACCCTCTTCACCATGGTCATCGTCTTCGCCAAGATGTAGAAGACGCGATCGAAACAAAAACGGCCCGGGCAGTTGCCTGGGCCTTTTTTGCGCGCGGAATTTCACGCGACCATGATGACCGGGCCAACTCCGCCAGCCCCGCTAACGCCGCCTGGCTTTTATTTGCCGGAGAGCAGGATTTCGATGGCTTTCTCGTAGCTCATTCCCGCCGGCAGCGGCGCGTAATTGGTTTGCACCTCCGTGGTGTCGAACACGCGGTTCTTGAAAACCACCCTCCCGCTCATCTGCATCGCAAAGCGCACCGTCCGCCACTGGCCTCCAGACACGTCCGCCTGCTCGATCACGATCCAGCCGCCCTTGTTCAGCCGGCCCAGGATCCCCCAGCCAAAATCCACATCCTGTTGCAGGTGGGCATCGAGCCGAGCCACGCGAAGATGCACGGGATCGATCCAGATCTCCCCGGCCATGGCGGGCAAGACCTCCGTCTCCAGGTCCGTCGATGTAAACGCGGGATTGGGCCGGAAGGCAAACTTCTCCACCTTTCCCGTGGGCCCTTCGCCGGGGCCGGCGTCTCGATACAGAAATGCGCTGGGCAGGGCGCGCAGCACGTTGAGGGCGCGGCCGGTGTCATCGTCCTCGGCCTGCTTGCGGCGCCGCTGTTTCGCGGGATCGCCGAGCAGCGCATTGAGCCGCGCATCTTCAGTCGCCTCATCGGCGGAGCTCAGCGGCTGGTCGTTGATCGCAATCAGCCGCGCCACCTCGCCGTCCCGGGTTTCCATGATCTCCTTGGTGGTGATCCCACGCGGGTTGGTCTTGCGCAATTGATAGCGCATGGGATGGCTCACGTCCTCTGCCGCACTTAGCTCGTTGGCGAGTGCGCCTTCCACCAGAGCCTGACCCGTCAGGGGTGGCGCGGCCACGCCACGGCCGGAGGAGGTTTGGGCAAGGACCGGATTCACCCAGAGAACCAGGAGGGGAATCAGGAGCAGGCGGGCAATCAATCGGTACACAACGAATAGTGTACGGTGCCGGTCGGTGGCGCCAGGTCTTCTTTAAGGAGCCCGCCGGGTGTATCGTGGAGAAACCCGCGAAGAATTGGCAATCTCGCGCAGCCGCGCATTGAACCGGCAAATTGAACCGCTGGGGCAGGGTTGATATAGTGCGGGCAGGGCCTCTAAGGCAGCTCGAAAGGGATCAAAACCATGGCAGTGGAAAATTCTCCCGCGCGAATCGGAAAGACGATCGTAATTTGCGGTGAAGTGAAGGGCCAGGAAGACCTGGTCGTGGACGGCAGGGTGGAAGGAACAGTGAGCCTGGCAGAGAATCGACTGACCATCGGTCCCAATGCCAATGTGGCGGCCGACCTTGCTGCCAAGGACGTACTGGTTTTGGGCCGGGTTCAAGGCAATGTGATCGCCAGCGGACGAGTGGAGTTGCGTGCCGGATGCAACCTCGAAGGCGATATCCGCGCCCTGCGCCTGGCCGTTGAGGACAATGCCGTCTTTCGCGGCAAGGTGGACCTTACTCAATCGGTTTCGAAAGGGACCGAGGGCGTTAACTTGCAGCACAACGGCGACGGTACTTTCTAGGACTGGAAAACCCGTGCCGGGCCATTCCTGATTCGCCGCCCGATTTTGCCTGGCCTTTTGAGGAATGCACTGTGCTGCGTCGTTGGTTCAAAAAGAAGCAGGAGGCCACGGCATCCCCTGGAGCCGCAGGGCTTACGGGGCCTCGTGTACCGCGCCATTCCGGAGCATGGTCGGTGTTGCGGAAGCGGTTGCAGTCCGAGCCGGGGCTGTGCATCGTCGATACCGGTTATACTTCGCCTGCCAATATCAACTACCTGACCAGCCTGGGGCACAGCGTGTTTATGGCCGACCTTGTCGCCGATGCCTACACGGGAGATTGGCGCTCGGGCACCGATGAAGATGGCATCCCGATCTGGAATGTCGAGGGCTTTCTCGATCACTCGCTCAACTTCTCAGGGCGCACCTTTGACGTGGTGCTGTTGTGGACCGTGCTCGACTTTCTGCCCGAGCCGTTAGTGGCGCCGATGGTGGAACGTCTGCGCGCGGCCATGAATCCCGGCGGGCAGGTGCTGGCCTTCTTCCACACGCGCACGCAGGGCGAAGAAGTGGTGCGTTACCGCTACCACGTCACCCCCGGCGATGACGTCGACATGCAGATCACGCAGCAGTTTCCCATCCAGCGCGCCTTTACCAACCGCAGCATCGAGCGCCTGTTTACGGGGTGGTCGGGGCACCGGCAGTTCCTCGCCAAGGACAGCGTCTCTGAGGTCATCATTACGCGGTGAGGAAGACAGGGAGCGACGGAGCCAAGAGCAAGGAGCCGAAAGCTGAGGAAATATCATGAGCACATCAGACGCCACGCGCATCACTTGGCTTGGTCACGCCACGGTGCTGGTTCAGACGGCCAAGGGCACCAATATCCTGATCGATCCCTTCATCGCGCATAACCCCAAATACCCGCAGGGTTTTCAACTTCCGTCAAAGATCCACTACATCCTGCTGACCCACGGGCATGGAGACCACATCTCCGACGCCGTGCCGGTGGCCAAGAAGCATGGTTCGCACGTGGTGGCGATTTACGAGCTGGCCGCCTACGTCGCCGAACAGGGCGCAAAGGAGTTCACCGGCATGAATCTGGGCGGCACTGTGCAGCTCGACGACGTGGCCGCCACCATGGTCGATGCCAAGCACTCATCCGGTGCCGAGGACGACAAGGGCGTGCACTATGTCGGCGTTGCCGCTGGGTTCGTGCTGCAAGTGGCCGGCGGACCCGTGCTTTACCACGCGGGCGACACGTGTGTTTTTGGCGATATGCAGCTCATCCGTGAGTTGTACAAGCCCGAGGTGGCCATGCTGCCCATTGGCGGCCACTACACCATGGGACCGAAGGAAGCAGCGCTTGCCTGCCGCCTCCTGGCGCCCAAGGTAGTCCTGCCCATCCATTGGGGTACGTTTCCGCCGCTGAAGGGCACGCCGGAAGAACTCGGCGCTCTGGTTGAGCCGGACGTGAAGGTCGAGCGCTGGCAGCCGGGAGACGTGTACTCCGCGTAAAGACAGGGGCTAAGGGACTCGGGACTGAGGGACTAGGGGTGGATCGTCCACGGCATGCAATAAATAACACCCCGGTGTCTATCGGTCCTTGTTCAATGAGACTATATGCAATCAAAGCCGTGGGGTTGTATTTCCTTAGTCCCTTAGTCCCGAGTCCCTTAGTCCCTGCTTCATTGGTCCCGCGTCTGCTTCACCGCGCGCGGCGATGGCGTGATGCCGCCGGAACCGTATGGATCCTGCGGGCCAAGCCGCATGGAGGCAGCCGAACCTGCTCCGCGGCTATTGCGCAGGTCGCGCAGGATGTCCTGCTTCTCGCGCGCGTACTGGCCGGCCAGGCGCGTCAGAGCGTAGGTGATGATGTCGCTGTGATGCAGTTCGGCCGCCGCTGGATCGCGGCGCATGTTCAGCCACAGCCTGTGCACGAGCTGCACGTCGTCGGAACTCAAAGACGGCGCATGAGGCCCGATGTAGAACACCTTAATGTCCCCATTGGGAGCCACAACGCAGAAGTTGAATTGCCGTTTAGGCTCGGGTAACGCCTCCCAGGCCTGTCCCATGTAGAAGGCCTGCTCTTCAGCGCTTAACGAGCTCGAACTGCCGGAGACCACCGATTCTACCTCGAGCGAGCTTGCGGTCTGGGTGAGAGCGGGAAAGATCTCGGCTGCCGGAACCACCAGGAGCGAAACCCTCTTGCCAAAGCTTTCTGCAACCGATACGGCTTTGGTAAAGACCATTTGCTCGTGCTCGCTGAAGCTCTGCTCCTCGGCGCTCAGGTATTCCGGACCTCCAGCGCCCATCAGCCTGACGCTGATCACCACAACATCTCGCTCATCGGTGCTGGTACGCGCCAGCGTCCACTTCAGGGCCAGCGGATTGGCCGCATCGCGCATGGTCACCATCACCCCGCCGGGGCGGATCGCCGCCGACTCCCGGTCCACCGTGTCCTGGTGCTCCAGTTGGAAGTGGTCTTTCATCTCCTTGGCGGTGACCGCGTGCTTGCGCCGGTTGATGCGCTCCGACACCGTAAACACGATGAAAAACGCGATGGCAAAGATGATGCCGCTCACCGTGGCAATCGACTTGGTGAACAGGTTCACGGTGGCCGTTGCCAGCAGCACCATAAACACCGAAATCAGGCCGACAGGGATCTCGGTTTTTCCGATGCGGATGTTGGGCGGAACCTTCCAGCCGCGCTCGCCCTTGTACTTCCAGCGCAGCACCAGCATCGACAGGCTATTGAACGTGAACGACCAGATCACGCCGAATGCGTAGGCCTCACCCAGCATGATCACGTCGCCGCGGCTCACGATGATCGTGAACATCTGGAGGACAAAGACCAGGTTCACGATGCGATAGCTGGTGCCGAAGCGCCGGTGCGGCTTGCGGAACCAGTCAGTAAGCACGCCGTCTTCGGCTACGCGCATCAGCACGCCGGTGGAACCGATCATGGAAGTGTTGATAGCGCCCGAGAGAATCAGGAATCCCACCAGCACCACGAACACCCGGAAAAGGATGCGCCACACCAGTGGTCCCGCCATGAACATCGCTAGTCCGGCAATCAGGTTGTCGGCATAGATGTGGGTTCGCTCGTAGTTGGGGATCAGCATCGACGCCAGCAATGTTGCGCCGCCGGTGAAGATGAGCGAGTAGATGGCAATGACGATCGCCGCGCGCTTCAGGTTCTTGAGCTTCGGGTGCTCGATCTCGCGATTGACCTGCGCGAGGCTTTCCTCGCCGCTCATGGCAAGAATGGAGTGGCCGAAGGCCATCAGGACGCCAAACAGGCCGAAGATCGGCAGCCCGCGTCCTTTCAGGAACCCGAGTGCGTCATTGCTGAAATGGAAATGGGAGGGGATGGGCGAAGGCGGGAGTGAGGCGCCACGGATGGCAACCGAATAACAGCCCCAAATCAGCAGAATGATCACCATCACTGTGGTGATCTGCATAACGCGCAGCGCCTTGTCGCTCGACTCCTCAATGCCCTTGACGTTCTGCCACCAGTAATAGATCGTCACCGCCGCAGCCAGCAGCGCAGACGTGTAGTTCATGTTCAGCTGGATGGGATTGTTGTGCACGTCCATCAATGCCGGCGGCAGCCAATGCCACTGGTTGGCTACTTTGATCAGTTCGTTGAGCAGGCCGGTGATGTACTGCCCCGCGGAAACGCCGGAGATGGGGCCGGTGAGAATGTAATCGAACATCAGCGCCGAGACGCTGAGTTTGGCGAAGCCGCCGCCGAGCGCCTCCTTGACCACGCGGTATACGCCGCCGCGCGTGAACATGGAACAGCTTTCGACGTACACCGCGCGCACGGCGAAGCTGAACAGCATGATGCCGAGGATGAACCACGGGGCTGCCGCGCCCACCGCCTGCTCGGCGATGCCGCCCGCGTAAAAAGCTGACGATCCGAGGTCGTTGAGAACAATGGCCGCCGCGCGCCAGAAGGAAATAAACGTGAGCATCACGGAGGACGCCACGATCAACCGCACGCGGTCACTTGGAGGGGCTACGGTCGTTCGAGAAGAGGCCATCGCTTGAAAGCCGGCCGGGGCACCGGAGGTGGAAAATCGTTCGAGCGAAACCACCGCTCTGCGATGAGTCTAACTGCCAGCAATATGGGTGTCAATAAAAAATGAAGATCCTATCGCGTCCGTGGCGCATCGCCCCTTGGGGCGCGGGTTTCAGGTTCTCGCCCGGCGCCGGCAAGAGGACGGAAAGCAGCCGCAAGCGTACGTCACTTGACGTATACGTCAAGTGACGTATACTGGCTGCATGGCCGTAAAAAGAATGAATCTCGATCAGTTCATGGAGTTCCTGAAGAAGCAGCAGGGAGAGCAAACCGCCCAGCAATTCGCGACCAGGCTCGGGGTTTCTCCGCAGTACCTGAGCGACGTCTACAACGGAAGGCGGCCTCCGGGAGAGAGCATCACCGCGGCGCTCAAAGTCGAGAAGGCGGTGGTCTACACGGTGGCGACCCCATTCAGGACCGGCCCGTCGAAAAATAAGGCGGAGGAGGAAAAATGAAGGACAATTTCACGCGCATTGCGATCGTTCTGGATCGCTCGGGCTCCATGGAGAGCTGCAAGGAATCGACCGTGGCGGGTTTCAACGAGTTCATCCGAACGCAGCGGGAGATTCCCGGCGAGGCAACGGTCAAACTGGTGCAGTTCGACGATCAATACGAGACTGTGTTCGACAAACCTCTCAAAGAGTGTCCGGAACTGACACAAAACACATTCGTCCCGCGCGGATCAACCGCGCTGCTGGACGCGCAGGGACGCACCATCGTCGAACTGGGGCAGGAGCTTGCGGCGCTCCCCGAACAGGAGCGCCCGTCAAAAGTTATTGTGGTCACGCTCACCGACGGTCTGGAGAACGCGAGCAAGCAATACAACCTCGACAAGATCGGCGAAATGATCCGGGAGCAGAGAGACAAGTACAACTGGGACTTCGTGTTTCTGGGTGCGAATCAGGATGCCATTGCGACGGCGGCAGCCATGAGTATCCCGCTGCCTTCGGCCATGAGTTACAGCACCAGCAAGGCGGGCGTAGCGGCCACCATGGCGGCAGTTTCCCATTACGTCGGCGCAGCGCGTAAGGGCAACGCCGCGGCGTTCTCGACGGAGGACCGCAAGTCAGCTATGGAAAAGGATGCGTAAGGCCGGATCGCAGAGGGAAAAGTAGCGCCGGTCTCCTGACCGGCTGTCGTGCGGGTCTCCAGACCCGCACCGGTCCAAGAGATCACGCGATCAGCTTTAGTCTTTGCCGAACAGCTCTTTCCCGTCCTCGTAAAAGCTGATCAGCACCACCACTGCCGATCCCACCAGGCCGGCAAAGAACATCACTTCCAGCACGCGTATTGCGAAGACGGCGAATACCATGCTTTCGATTCTATCGCAGGCAAATGTTTTACACTCGCCGATGTATGCAATCCACATGGAAGCCGTGGGCCGCCGCGGGGCTTTCGGCCTGCTTGCTGGAGTTGCCGTTCCCGCTGGCCGGACCGATGCCGCCTTGGCGCAGTGTCTTTGCGTGGTTCGCGCTGGTGCCGTTGTTGTGGGCGCTGCTTTCGAACTCACCAGATAATGAGCGCCATCCCCTGCGCCGTGCGTTCTCCATCGCTTATCTCTGCGGAGTGCTCTGGTACCTGGGCAACTGCTACTGGATCCGCGACACCATGTCGCACTATGGCGACATGCCG
>Ga0302278_10000986_pt1 | contig 35841 bp, 32 predicted proteins | sample III_Bog_N3_2_FD_194543 | JGI IMG/M metagenome (GOLD analysis project Ga0302278, IMG submission 194543) | Peat permafrost microbial communities from Stordalen Mire near Abisko, Sweden - III_Bog_N3_2 | ecosystem: Environmental > Terrestrial > Soil > Wetlands > Peat | place: Sweden: Abisko... | reverse complement strand
CGCCCGGAGGCAAGGCTATCAATGCGGGGACGCGGGCAGAAGCAGAAACTGAGTGCGCTTGAAGGTTCAACCCGGCGATTCAGGGAGGCTGCAATTTTTTGGCCATATGGTTGAGAGTGACCATTATAGAGTTTCGTGTTCGCACGGAGCGTTCATTGAGGAAGTGGAACGTTATTGGCTGGCTTATAACTTTTAGTGCAGGTTGACGTGGATTTTTGTGATGGTTGTTGGATTGACCGACCACTCCTGGAGCGCCTCACCAGCTTGCGCGAACGGCACGACGCGCGTGACGGTTTGCGTCACAGGATAAAGTCCCGATTCGAGAACCTGGATCACATTCGCAAAATCTTCCGGCAACGCGTTCCGCGAGCCGAGAATGTCGAGTTCCTTCATCACGAAAAATTTCGTCTCGTAGGCCACCGGCTTTTTTGCGTAGCCGATGTAAACGACGCGACCGGTGAAGCAAACTTCGTTCACCGCCGCCACAAAGGTTTCCGCCGTGCCTACGGCCTCGATAACGACCGCCGGGCCTTCAGCATTTGTCAATTGTTGCAGCTTTTCGTGAAGATTTTCGGTTTTGGAATTGATGACTTCAGCCGCGCCCGCTTTTTTGGCGAGCACCAGTTTTTGGTCGTCGAGATCAATGGCGATGACGCGCGCCTTTTTTCGCAAAGCCGCGCCGGCAATCGCGCCGAGGCCGATCATGCCCGCGCCAAACACCGCCACGGTGTCGGCGGCGGTCACGCGCCCGCGTTCGACTGCGTGAAAACCCACGGATAACGGTTCGACCAGCGCATAATCCGGCGCAGCCAGTTTTGACGAGTGCAGAATTTTTTGCCAGGGCACAGTCACAAATTCCGTGAGCGCACCGTCGCGCTGGACGCCAAGCGTCTGGTTGAACTGACAAGCGTTCGGACGCTTCGCGCGGCACGACGGACATTTGCCGCACGTCGTGTAAGGCACGGCGGTCACGAGCAATCCCGGCTTCAAATGCGTCGGCACACCGGCGCTGACTTCGGCGATGGTTGCGGCGATTTCGTGGCCGGGAATCCGCGGATAAGTCACGAGCGGATTGAGTCCACGAAACGTTGTTAGATCCGAACCGCACAGACCAATGCGCTCAATTTTGAGCAACACCTCGCCAGCTTTCACTTCGGGCATTTGCGCTTTGCCGAAACTGAACGCTTCCGGTTTATCAATCAAAAAAGTTTTCACGCAAAAATAATTTCAGAAACCGATGCTCGCGCCGCCGTCAATCGGCAGCACGACGCCCGTTACAAATTTCGCCGCCGGCGAGCAGAGATAAACCGCCGCCCAGCCGATGTCGTGCGGCTCGCCCATGCGGCCCATCGGCGTGCGGCTGATGATTTTCGTGCGGCGCGCGGTATCGCCGGCGAGCGCCTTTTCGAGCATCTTCGATTGAATCCAACCCGGCGCGATCGCGTTCACGCGCACGCCCTGGCTCGACCATTCGGCGGCGAGTGCGCGCACGACGCCGAGGTACGCGGACTTCGCGGCGGAATATGCGACCACTTGCGTCATACCGATAAACGAAGTCATCGAGGCGGTGAAAAGAATACTGCCGCGCCCGCGTTGCAACATTCCTTTGGCCGCCTCGCGGCTCAACGAAAATGCGGCGAACAAATGGGTTTGTATCACGGATTGAAATTCCACATCGGTCGTGACCGCCGCCGGTTTTTTCAAATGCACGCCGGCATTGTTCACCAAAATGGTCAGCGGGCCGTTTTTATTTTCCGCTTCGGAAATCAACGTCGCGACACGCGCCGGGTCGGTAATGTCCGCCACGATATACGCGGAATTTGGCCCAAGCTCCTTGCACGCGGCTTGCAGCGGTTCAGGCCGACGGCCGACAATCATGACGCGCGCACCGGCGGCTACGAAACATTGCGCCATCGCCAATCCAAGTCCCGTACCGCCGCCGGTGATCAAGGCGTGTTCGTCGGCAAGGCAAAATATTTTTCCAAAGTCAGATGCTACTTTGCTCATGTTTCGTAAATTACAAAATCCCGTATTTTTTGAACGCGGCGGTGCTGGACATGCCGGCTTCGATTTCCTTCCGCACGAGTTTTTCGCCGCGTGCCTTTTCGAGCGCCTTCACGATGACTTCCTTTTCGTATTTGCGCGGGACGATGACCACGCCGTCGAGATCGCCAAAAACCAGATCGCCCGGCTCAATCCACACTTCGCCGACTTCGAGGGCGCAGCGGAAATCCACGACCTTCGTCCGCACGCTCGAATCCTGCGCATAACGCCCGCGACTGAACACCGGCCAGTTCTGCGACAACATCTGCGGCGTGTCGCGATGAAATCCATTGATGACCGCACCGGCCGCGCCGCGCGTGCGCGCCGTGGCCGTGAGAATTTCGCCCCAGTACGCGCAGCGCATGTCGCCGCCGGAAGCAACATAAATTTCGCCAGGCTGCAATTGATCCAGCGCTTCGGTCAGCAGACCGAACGGTTTTTTCTGCGGGCCATGCACGTCAATCATAACCACCGGCATGGCGCGGCCGGCGACTTTCATCGTATCGAGCGCGGGCTGCACCGGCTGAGGCAGAAATTGGTGGCAGCAGCCAAGTCCGTCAAGTATGTCTCCAACCACGGGCGTGTAGAGAACTTCCTTTATCAGCCGAAACAGCTCAGCGTCATTTTTCCATTCGGTGTGAAAGTCGGGCATAAATGAATTCAGAAAAACGGTTTCAGATTTTTTCGTTCTCAACGGAGTTGGTGAGCGTGCCGATTTTTTCGATCTCGATGTTCACCCGGTCGCCGGGACGCAGCCAGCGCGGCGGTTTTTGCGCCATGCCGACGCCGTGCGGCGTGCCGGTGAGAATCACGGTGCCGGGCAAAAGCGTCGTGCTGCCGCTCAAAAATTCGATGAGCGTGGGCACGTCAAAAATCATGTCGTTCGTGTTCCAATCCTGCATTATTTGGTCGTTCAGCACCGTGCGAATTTTTAACGAATTCGGATTCGGAATTTCGTCGCGCGTCACAAGGCACGGGCCGAGCGGGCTGAATGTGTCAAAACTTTTGCCGCGACACCACTGGCCGCCGCTGCGTTTAATTTGCCAGTCGCGCGCGCTGACGTCGTTGCAACAAGCGTAGCCGAGGACAAAATCCAACGCCTTCGCGCGCGAAACATTTTTACAGGATTTGCCGATGACGACGGCCAGCTCGCATTCGTAATCCACCTCGTCGCTGCGCATGAATTGCGGAATCTGGATCGCCTCGCCGGGATTCAGCAGCGTGTTGATGCCTTTGAAAAAAACCACCGGCTGCTCGGGAAATTTCGCGCCGGTTTCTTCCGCGTGGCGGCGATAATTCAAGCCGATGCAAATTATGGAACTCGGCACAACGGGCGCGAGCAGTTTGGCAACGTCAGCTTTTTCCTGGGTGACTTTTGGCGAGTGGTAAATGTCGCCGGTCAGTTTTAGGGCAGTGCCGTCCGCTTGTTGCGCGGCGTGGCCGATGTTTCCGTTTTTGTTCTGATAGCGAATGATTTTCATTTTTTAAATTTATTTTCCCGCGCTCCAGCCGCCATCGAGCATCAACGTGCTGCCTGTGACCATTTCGCTCGCGTCCGCCGCGAGATACAGCGCGGCGGCGGCGACCTCCTCAGGTTTGGCCATCCGGCCGTTGAGTTGCGTCGAGGCCATGTCGCGATAGGCTTTTTCGGGATCGGGATATTCCTTCAGCCGCGCGAGCACAAACGGCGTTTCGACGCGGCCGGGACAGATGCAATTGAAACGCACGCCCGTGTGCGAATGATCCAGCGCGAGCGCTTTCGTCAAACCGACCACGGCAAATTTCGTCGTGGTGTAAGCGAGCCGCTCGCGCACGGCAACAACGCCGGCAATGGATGCCATGTTGATCACGCTGCCGGATTTGCGTTCGAGCATCGCCGGCACAAAAACTTTGCAGCAGTTGAAAATGCCGCGCACGTTCACGGCAAAAAGTTTGTCCATGTCTGCCGCCATCGTGTTGAGCAACGTGCCGACGTGGCCGATGCCCGCGACGTTTGCGAGCACGTCGAGCGCGCCGACGGTTTGCGCCGTGCGCGAACAATCCGCCTCGCTCGCGACGTCCAGCGATAAAAAATTGCCGCCGATTTTTGCCGCCATCGTTTTGCCATTCGCTTCGTCGCGGTCGGCGATCCAAACTTTTGCACCAGCCTCGGAAAAAATCGTGGCGATGGCCGCGCCGATGCCCGACGCGCCGCCGGTGACGAGCGCGTTTTTATTTTTCAGGTCAAACACGGTAAATCCTTTCAGCGTTGGTTTGAAAAAGCTTTTTCAAATTGGTTTCCGGTTCGTCGGTGAGAATGGCTTTCAGCGCGGCCAGCCAGTTTTCGTAATTCGTCGCGAGCTGGCACACGGGCCAGTCGCCGCCGAAGAGCACGCGGTCGAAACCAAAACAATCCAGCGCGTGGCGGACGTAGGGCTGCAAATCGGGCGCGCTGCAACGCACCGGATTCGCCTCGGTGACGAGGCCGGAAATTTTGCACGCCACGTTCGGCAGCGCGGCAAGTTCGCGGAGCTGCTGCCGCCACGGATCAAGTTTTTGATCGCGGATGGCCGGTTTCGCGCAATGGTCGAGGACGAAAAAAACTTCCGGGCAACGGGCGACGAGCTGCGTCACCGCTGGCAATTGCGAATGAACGATGCAGAGGTCGAAAGTGAAATTGTATTTTGCCAGCGCGTGAACGCCGGTGATGAAATTTGGCTGCAAACAAAAATAGGGGTCGGTTTCGCCCTGCAAATTTCGACGAACGCCCTTGACGAGCGGATTTTTGGCGAGCGCAGTTAATTCGCTCGTAACGCGCGTCCCTAATTCCACTGAAGTCTGCGCGACGATTCCTTTGAGTCGCGTTTCGCGAGTCGCGATTTCGGAAACCCAATTTGTCTCGTCAATGCTCTGCATCGCTGCGCAACCGCACTCGACAAAAATCATTTTGCCGACGTTTGCCGACTTCGTGGCCAACGAATAATCCTCCGGCAAAAACGCGCGGTTCAGCGCCGGCGCGCTGGCGAGCCAGGGATAATTCAATTTCGCGGGATTCCAAAAATGGACGTGCGCGTCAACGATGGGAAACGGAAAATTCATTTACACGCTGGGCAGACAGGACGGGCCAATCGGCTCAAATGATTTGTAGGTCAGCACAAATTCCTGGTGGCCGAGTTCCTCGGACTTGGTTTGCGCGCCGCGCGCGACGGCCAGCGACAGGTCGAGAATTTCGCGGCCCACTTCGTCCAGCGACGCGCGGCCTTCGAGGATTTTTCCGGCGTCCACGTCCATGTCCTCGCTCATGCGGCGATAGGTTTCCGGGTTGGCGCAGACTTTGATGACGGGTGAAATCGCCGAGCCGACGACCGAGCCGCGTCCGGTGGAAAACAAAATGACGTGCGAGCCGCAGGCGATGAGTTCGGCGATCTCGGCGTTGTCATTAATGTTCGGAAAACCGAAACGCACTTCGCCGTCGGGCACGACATCGAGCAGATATAATCCGCCGCGCGGCGGAATGTCGCCGGGCTTGAGCAAGCCGGAGATGCGCGACGCGCCGCTCTTGGCGTAAGCGCCCATGCTTTTTTCCTCAATCGTCGAGAGTCCGCCTTCCGCGTTGCCGGGCGCGAAACTGCCGTGGCCGAGCACCGCATAATATTTGGCGGCCTTCGTGACGGAATCGCGCAAAATTCCCGCGAGTGCCGGCGTGGCGGCGCGCGCGGTCATGATGTCTTCGCAGCCGATGAGTTCGCCGGTTTCCTCAAAAATGCAGCCGGCCTTCTGCTCAACCAAACGGTCGAACGCGCGGCCGATACCGGGATTTGCCGTGATGCCGCTGGTCGCGTCACTGCCGCCGCAGACCGTGCCGACGATGAATTCATTGATGTGCAGCGGCGCACGGGGAACTTGCGCGACCTTCGCGAGCATGTCGTCCATCAGCTTGCGGCCTTGCTCGATGGTTTTGCGTGTGCCGCCGTTTTGCTGGATGACGAGCGTTTCAACCGGCCGGCCGGACGCGGCGATGGCTTCGCGCAGTGAGTTGCGGTTGAAACTTTCGCAGCCAAGCGACAGCAGAATCACGCCGCCGACATTCGGATGCGTGCAGAGCGTGCGCATCATGCGCGCCGCGTAATCGTTCGGATAGCAGCCGCCGAAGCCGATGAGATGCACGCCGTGCTCGCGATACGGATAAACAATCTCGCGCGCGACGTGATGCGCGCACTCGACAAGATACGCGACGACGATGTGATTGCGGATGCCTTTCCGTCCGTCGGCGCGGAGGTAAGCCTGGTCAGTGATGATCATGTTTCGTGGAAAAAGTTTGGCCGTTGTCGAGCGTGAAAGTCTGGATGTAATCGCTCTTCATGTTGTGCAGGTGAACGTGTTCGCCGGCGGCGATGTCCCGCGTGGCCGAGCCGATGGGCACGCGATACTTCAAAATCTTTTCCCCGGCGCGAATGGCACGGGCGGCGAGCTTGTGCCCGAGCGTAAGCCGCGCCGGCACGTTCACGCGCTGGCCGGCCACGGTCAAGGTGTCGCCGGCTTCCAGCGTTTGAATCGCGACGAGCACATTGTCGGCGGGATCGAGGAGCAAAAGTTTTGGATCGTGCATGATTTAGAATTTTCGATATTGCAAATAGGCGTCAACCGGATCAACGCCTTTGAGAATCGCGGTGCGGACCTTGTTTTCCGTGCGCAACACTTCCTCCACGCGGTCGGCCACATCGGCGATGATTTCCTGCGGGATTATCACCGCGCCGTCGCGGTCGGCCATGACGTAATCGCCGGTGCGAATTTTCACGCCGCCGATCACGATCGGTTCACCAAAGCCGTCCGCGACCCAGCGGCCCACGACATCGCGCGGCGTGAAATAGCGGCACCAGACGCGAAAACCGATTTTCAAAATGAAACTGCTGTCGCGGCAGCCGCCATCCACAATGTAGCCGCGCACGCCGCGATAGGTGAACGTCTCGCTCGACAGCTCGCCCATGTGCGCGAGCGTGGAATCGTTCGGCTGACAGACCACGACGCTGCCGCCCGGCGCGCGCGAAAGCAGCTTCGTCCATTCGAGCAACGTCGTGTGGGCATCAAGCGTCAAATCCACATGACCGCTCACGGTGAAAATTTTTCCGGCCAGCACGCGCGTTGGATCGAGCGGACGAATTGTTTGCGGCAGCAGTTGATCGGGAAAACCCATCGCGCGCAGCGTGTCATAGACCGCGCCGGAATAACATTTTTCCAAACGGTCGCCAAAAGCGTCGTTGTAATTTATTTCTGCGTTCATTTAATTGTTTCAAGTTCAATGCCGCCGCGCGCGTCGGAAACGTAGCACGCTTCGACCAGTTTCATCGTTTGCAACGCGTCGGCCATGGGCGAAACCAGCGCGGTATCCTCGCCGGCGACGAAGCGTTGCAAGTTTGACATTGTGCCGATGAACGCATCGGGAAACCAGCGGCCAATCAGCGGCACTTCGGTCCAGTTTTTTTGCGAACGCGTAAAAATTTCCAAACGGTCGGGCTGGCCGCGCGGATAGTCAATCAACGCGCCAATCGTCGCGATGGCGCAACCTTCCGTGCCTTCGACGCGAATCGTCGCGGCTTCGTGGCGCGCGCCAAACGGATGACAATGATTGATCGAAAGACAACAGCGGATCATGTCGCCGTAATCCAGAATGATGCTCGAACGCGTGCTGGCGAGTTTCGGAAAATGCGGATGCTTCACCGTGCGGGCGAACACGCGCGACGGCTCGCCGAGCAGCAGCCGGATCGTGTCGAGATAATGCACCGTGTGGACTTGAATCTCGACGCGCGACTCGGAATAAAGAAAAGGAAAGGTCGCCCAAGGCGTTTGGATGTTCAGGCGCACGTCAATTTCGACGAGTTCACCGAGTTCGCCGCGTTTCACGAGATCATGAATCGCGAGCATGGATGGACAGAAACGAAATTGAAAATTGACCGCCGCGCGCAATTTTTTACGTTCGCAGATCGCCGCGATGCGTTTGGCCATTTCCAGCGAATTGCCCATCGGCTTTTGCGAGAGCACCGGCGCGCCGTCAGGAAGTTTTTCGAGCGCGACCTCTTGCGATTTCGGCGGAACACCGAGGTCGAAGATGGCGTCGGGGACGGCGATGGCCTCGGCGACGGAATTAAAAACGCGTGGGAGATTGAATTCCTTCGCCCGCGCTTCGGCCACTTCGCGCCGCAAGTCAAAAACGCCAGCGACGGAAAAACCGGCTTTGCGATACGCCGGCAGATGCGCGTCCCGCACGATGTCGCCCGCACCGATGATAACGATGGGCCGCAGCTGCGACGGCTGGGGCCAGGTTTGGCGAAGTGCCGTGGCATCAAGGTTCATGTTCGGCCGCCGACCAGTCAGGGTGTGATTAGAAAATGGAACACTGGATACTTGCGGAGCGCCGTCTTGGTTGGCAATTAAATTTTTCACAAACTGGTTAAAGTGGATGAGATAATTTTCACGTTTAAACTCAAGGCTTTCAAGGTGAGAAGCCAACTTTTCTGAGTAAAAAACACGCCCGACGGGTCAGAGCTTGAGGAAATTTTTCCGGAACTGCGCTGGCGTGATGCGAAAAGTTTTTCGAAATATCAGGTTGAGATGCTGCCGGTCATTAAACCCGGTTTTATCGGCGATGGCTTCAATGCTCAATTGGCTGTGATGCAGCAGTGAAGAGGCTTCTTTGAGGCGCAAGTTCTGAAGATACTGGCGGGGCGTCTGCCGGGTCACGCGCTTGAACATGCGGATGAACGCATTCATGTTCATGCCCGCCCGCCGGGACAAGGTGTTGTTCGGCACGGCCGCCGGATAGTTTGACTCGATTTGATGGATGGCGCCGATGACCCGTTCATCCTGATGAGAGTTGGTCCAGTGATAACGTTCGGTCAGGCTCAAGGCGAGGCTTACCAGCGCCAATGGCAATGACAACAACGGCGATACATCCTCCCGCTCCAGCGCTTGGAACTGTCCCACAAAATTCCGGATAAAACGGCTTTGCTCAGCGGCCAGCGGCAGAACGATCAGGTCAGGCGCCGCTTGTTCGTAAGTGGCTTCAACGAAAAAATGAATGTATAAAAATCCGATGGCCTGCTGGTTGTGGGCGGAAAAATGTGTGTTGGGCGGAATCAGGACCACTTGATCGGGCTTCAAATCGAAATGTTTTTTGCCCAGGTTGATGGAGGCGCCAGGGCGATCCACCCAATACCAGCGCCAGTAGGGCGCGGCCAGGTCGGAGTAATCCCAGGTTTTTAGCAACGCATAGTGACAGCAGAGGACGTCTATCGACGGTGCCAGCGGCAACTGGAAAAGCGTTAGAACGTCGGAGGGCATTCGGCGGATAGTTTGCTCAAATGAAAATGGCGAAGCCGATGGTTGCCTGCAAGCACGCAATCTTTCCAGTAATGATTTGACACAATTTGTCCTTAAAAAAACTCCGCGCGTATTTTTTACTCAAAAAAGTTGGTTTTGACTCTAGTAAAAAAGCCAGCGGTGGGCAATACCTTTTATCATAACTAGCCCATCCGCAGATGCCATTATTGTCGGCAGCTATCGTTGGCCATCCTGAGATGGGCGAAGCGAAATTGCGTTGAGTTGCTGAAACAAGCACCGTTTTTTGCTTGAGGACCTAAATTATGAAACTTATGAAACGAGTTAGTCCATGCTCCGAGGTTAGAAACCAGCGTAAACCAAACTGGCTTCCGTCCCCTGCCTGTCTAGCTTTCACTTTGATCGAACTGCTGGTCGTCATCGCCATCATCGCCATTCTGGCGGCGATGCTCCTGCCGGCGTTGGCCAAGGCCAAAGACAAGGCAAAGGGCATCGCGTGTGTGAACAACCTCAAGCAATTGGGCGTATGCCTGATGTTGTATAAGGATGATTACCAGAGTTGTTATCCCCAAGGATTAACCACAAGCGGGTCCTATTGGATCTGGCCGTCACTGTTGCGGACTTACACTACCAAAGGCAGCGACACCGCCATCTTTCAATGTCCTTCCGCGCCGATCACCGCTTTATGGATTCCGTCATTTGGCAGCGGGCTGCCGGCGCAATATGGCTATCAAGCCAACGAAGTCCGACTGGCACCGGGAGGAAAAAGCTTCATGAGTTATGGTGACAATTGCTGGGGTTCGATTGATAGTTATCCCGTCCGGGGACTGGGCGTTTACGATACGGATAAACCGGTTAAGGAAAGTTCCGTGGTCCGGCCAACACAGATGATTGCATTGGGGGACAGCAATTGGAAAACGAATTCAGGTGGCGACCCGAATTGGAGCGGATTTATCGGGGCATATCAGGATCCACCCGGTTCAACGCGGCAATGGCCGTTGGACATTCATAATTTGCGTGCGAACATTGTCTTCTGCGATGCGCATGTCGAAATTTTGAAACGCAGCGTCTTTATTCCTTATACGCCTTACAATACTTATCCTGGCGGGGGTGCGGATGCTGCGTGCCAGCTTTGGAATTGTGACAATCAACCTCACTATTGACCTAACTGCAGGCGGTTTGAAGCTTCTGGAATCCCGGCGCTCCGGAAAGTTTGCGCGGACGTGAACCAGCTTGATTTTGGCAACTCTTGCACCGGTTTTTCCAAAATGAGGCTTGCGAGGAAAATGGCAAAACTATTGATTTTACTGGCAATACTCAAGATGGCGGAGAGAGGGGGATTCGAACGCCCTCAATACCGCTTTGCTGTTCAGAGTGACAGACCGCGACAGCCAGAGTCAAGTCGTGACTTCCGCCTTTGTTTGCAATGATATTTTCTGTTTTTAACTCCCTCGTTTCAGTGACAGGTCGTGACACCGTTTGACCCGTCGGGCCTAAATTTCGGGAGTCTATTCGGGAGTCACCACCAAATGACGGCAACGTGTCCATCACTTCGCGCAACGGCAGTTGCCCGGCGTCTGTGTAGGTCTTCATCGTCAGGCGCATATCACTGTGCCGCGCCAATTCCATCGCAAGCCGGGGATGCACCTTCATGGTCGAGAGCCGCGTGATGAATGTCGTTCGCAGCGCGTGATAATCCATGCGGTGTCCGCGTTCGTCCAGAAACGATATGCCCGCTTTTTTCAAGTCCTGCCGGAATTCTTTCATCTTCGGGACGCCGTTGACCAGCACCAGATCGTTCGCTTTGCAGTTCGCCGGTTTCTGCTGTTGCAATGCCTTGGCCAGGTCACGATGCAACGGCAACGACTGTTCCTTCCGGTTTTTGTTCACGGCGGCATGGAGGCGCAGTAACCCACCGTTATCGCCCAACACCAAATCAGACCAATGCAGCGTCTTTGCCTCGTTACGCCGCAAACCCGCATATAGGGGCAGCATATAGGCCAATTGATTCTTGCCCGCAACTTGCAATAACTGGATGGCCTGTGCATCTGACAACGCCCGCCGTTGAACTCGTTCCTTGCCACGCGTGTCCGTCCGCTCCACCAGTTCAAAGGGATTCACAGTAACGCGACTTTGCTTGCGCAGCCATGTCCAAAAGGCCGAGAGCGTGGCTAGATATTCATTCAGGGTCTTGGGCGCTTTGGTGACCTGTTCCTTGCGCCATGATTGAAACGAGGCGGGTGTGACATCCGCCAGCCGTGTCCAACGACATTCCCGCACCAGCCGCCGCAGCCGTGTGTTCACATGGCGCAGGTGATCTACCGACCGTCCCAAAACGGTCAACTCATTAACGTATTCTGAAATCAGATCAAGCAACGGACTTTGTGCCGCCTCCCGTTCTGCTTTGGCCGGAATTAGTCCTGCCGATTCATGTTCCAGTTCCTGAATCAGCTTGTTCAATTTTTGTTGGGCAACTTGCTTATCGGAGACGCCGAGGGAAATATCGCGCACCTTGTTGTCGCCGGTGAGTTTCACGCGCGCCCGGTATAACCGGCCCGTTGTCCGCTTACCGTTGCGATGCCGTTTGGGTTTGTAAATTCTCGCTTCCATATTTGATGCTCCTTTCGATTAACTTGGTTGACTCAATCTTTGAAAATAAACTTTGACCTGGCTTTCCAGCATTCCCACCGCGCGGCCAATCCGCCGCAATGGTGGCAACTCGCCGTTCTCCGCCTTCCGTCTCACCGTGCGCTTGCACACGCCAAAAATCCGTTCCAGCTCGGGCAGACGGATCAGCCGGTCATTAAATTGATGCTCGGTTGGCATAGGCCATCATTCCTCCTGCTCCTTTGGTCCGCCTTTTAATTTCCAAGTCTTTCTTTTCTTGTCCCATTCCATTCCCATTTGCAGCCGCTTCCGAAACGTTTCGGCTTTCCCGCCGGACAACATCGCCGCTTGCAGTTCCGCCATCAGATAATGCCAGTCCTGCTGCTTATCCTCCCTGGTAAAATCCTTATGATCCCGATACTTCACTTTCCGGTTGCCTTTGTCCTTCGGGTCGGTGCTGGCAAAATCATCGGCCTCTTTCGCTTCCTTGGGAGTTTTTGGCTCCTCCTTGATCGAGGTCGGTCGGAGGCGATCCCATAAACGGAGCGGATTTTCATTCGGTTCATCAATGTAGCCCACCTTGCGTTTCATTTCCGCCGCCCAAGCCTTGCATTCGCTGACGGACACCGCAATGTAAGGCCGTTGCTTGGCTTTGCGTTTTGCCCCAAACAACGTGGTTTCCTCGCTGGTGATATAAAAGAAAAAGGCGGTCAATTTGCCTTCCTTGATGCGTTTGTGGACGCCCGCTCGTGAGACCGGCACGAATAGCACGACCCCGTTGGTCGAAAGTCCCACGTCGCCTTGGTAATACTCGCCAAGGGCTTCAAACCATTCAGCGCATTGAGCGTGCGTCCCCTCCCGGCGATACGCGCGCGTGCCGGGCGTCGGCTCGCCCACCAGCTCGCGCAATTCTTTCGGCACCTCGATGAATGGAAACTGAATAAACGGCATTTGTTTGAGTGTAGTCTAAAATATGCAACTGTCAACCATAACATCGCAATTGTATTTCAGAGTGTCGTGCCATCCGCTTGGCTGCCGTCTCGCACCTGGCTTGCCCTTGAACTGAATTGCAGAAACTCCGGCTGGAAATCCCGCCGCGCCTTCCTAACCAGCCACGTCCCCAGCGCGCCGAGCACTGTCAAGGTGGAGCCGCAAAAAGAAAACCCCGCGCGAAGCGCCTCGGTTTATTTTGGACAACCTTGACAGGCGCAGTCGAGCCATACAATGAACGAAACGAGGCGCGCCGGAGTCAGCCCTTGCGAATGCACTTTTGCTTCGACGGATTAAATGTCGCTTGTGATTTACCGATACTTGCTTAAGTTGGCTGTCAGCAAACTAATGTCGGCAACGTATGCAAAAGCCAAGCCCGCTTCAAATCAGTTTTGGCGTTTCGATTTTATTTCACGCTGTTTTGTTCGGTGCGCTTGGAATTTTCGGATTTAGCACGAGCAGGCCGGCGCTTCAGCAAAATGACGATCTTGTCACGCTAACTTTGATTGCCGCGCCGGATGAACCCGCTGCTCCGTTGTCGGTCGTGAAAGTCATCACGGCAGCCGTCTTTCAACCATTGCCGTTAGAGAAACCTGTTCCCATCGAACCGCTCAAGCAACCAACGCCGCCTGAACCGCAGCCGGTTGTTCCTATTCCGCAACCAGTTCAAGTCGTCGTCGCGAAGACGGTTTCGCAAACGGAATTTCAGGGCGACGCGAGTTCTCCGAAGCCGGGAACGGATGCCATTACTGTGCAAGCGCAGCCGGACATTCGGGCAAAACCTAACTACCTGAAAAATCCAGAGCCGGTTTATCCCGAACTGGCACGGCGGCGGCGGCAGGAAGGGCTTGTTTTGCTGGCTGTAAAAATAACGGCGCAAGGCCGCGCCGAGCGCGTTGAAATTAAAAAATCCTCCGGCTTTTCCCTGCTCGACAATGCCGCTGTTGAAGCCGTGTGCGATTGGGAATTTCAACCCGCCCGCATCGGTTCGCTTGCGCTTGAATCTGAAATTGAAGTGCCAGTGCGTTTTGAATTAACGCCGCAATAGAAACCGCAATCAACGTCATAAATGTCCATAGCCAAAAACAGACTGCGCCTGCTTAAAATTCATTCTGCTTTTTCGGAGTCCAATCCCAAGTGACGACGTTTTTTGAGCAGAGTGGCGCGGTTCATTTTGAGAAACCTTGCGAGAACAGTTGGCTTCTGCTCGAAGTGTTGCATCAAATGTTTTAGCAGGGTTGATTCCACCTCGGCATGGAGTTCCTTGTAGGACGCCCCGGTCTGAACCTTGGATGCCACCCAGCGTTGCAAAACTCCGTTGAGATCAATGTTCGCTGGCTCGTCGGCTGACAAGCCAACGGCCTTGGGCAAGTGATGAGGTTGGATGATTTTGCCGGAACAGGCGGCGACGGCGTGTTCGAGGGCGTTGCGTAATTCACGCACATTGCCGGGCCAGCTATAATTCATCAGCAGCCGGCTGGTGTCCGAGGCAAATGCCAACTCGCGGCCAGCCGAAAGCCGGTTTAGAAAAAACGCGCTCAAAGCCGGGATGTCTTCGCTGCGTTTGGCGAGAGGCGGCAGTTCGACTTCCAGCACATGTAGCCGGTAGTAAAGGTCTTCGCGGAATCGTCCCGCCTGAACCTCATCGCGCAGGCTACGATGAGTGGCGGTGATCAGGCGCAAGTCCACGCGGAGGTCTTCACGGCCACCCACCCGGTTGAAGGTCTTTTCTTCGACAAAGCGCAGGAGTTTGGCTTGAATGGCCAGCGGAACATCCCCAATTTCGTCCAAGAACAAAGTGCCGCCTGCCGCGCGTTCCAAATGGCCGGGACGCATATCGCCCGCGCCGGTAAAAGAATTTTTTTCATGTCCAAAAAGTTCGCTTTCCAACAACTGTTCGGGCAGCGAGCCACAGAGCAAGGTGACGAATGGAGCATCGCGACGGCGGCTGTTGGCGTGGATAACTTGGGCGGCCAGCGTTTTTCCCGTGCCGGTCGGCCCCGTGAGCAGGGCTGGAGAATCGGTCGTGGCCGCACGGGCGATGGCCATGAATACGCGCTGCATCTCCGGGCTGGATCCGCCGAGCAACGCGCCAACCTCCGTGGCGGGCGGTGTGGCTGGACTTGCGGGTGCGGCTTCGGCCAGAAGATCAAGTATCGTCCTTTCCAGCTCGCGAAGGTCAAGCGGCTTGACCAGATAGGCTGCGGCACCAAGTTGTCGTGCGGCGACCGCGTTATCCAACGTGCCGCGCGCAGTGATGATGAGCACCGGCGGGCGCACCAAAGATTGATTAACATTCTCCAGCACACGCCACCCGCTGATGTCCGGCAGCCCAAGATCCAAAATGACCAGCGAAAAAATTTCCTTCTTCAATATTTGCAGTCCGCGTTGGCCGGAGGCGCACAGCGTGGTCTCGGCGTCAAGACGTTCGCAAACCGTGGCCAGCGCCTTGGCCAACGCAGCCTCGTCTTCGATGATCAATATTTTGCGATTCGTCATAGAATGACACGCACGACCGCTCCGCCTTCCGTCCGATTGCCGATGACCAGTCGTCCATCATGGGCGCGAACAATCTTCTGCGCCACGCTCAGGCCAAGTCCCATTCCGCCTTCCTTTTCCGAATACAGCGTGTTCGCCGCGCGCCGAAGCGCCGTCGGCGAAAAACCTGGGCCGGTATCAGCAAAACAAATTTCCTCTTCCGAAACGGTGATGGAAAGTGTTCCGCCTTCAGGCATGGCTTGGATGGCATTGAGGACGATGTTGTGAAAAACCTGGCCGAGGCGGTGGGTGTCCGCTTGGACGCGCCGATAGGGCGATGCCGTTACTTCAATATGGACTTTCGCATGATCAGCGGCGGGCGCGAGCACTCGCACGGTTTGAGCGATCAATTCCACCAGAACAATTTCTGTCTTTCGCGGCGGTTCCGGTCTGGCCAGAAACATCCATTGATTGAGCATATCCTCGATTTTTGCAGCTTCAAAAACAATCAGTCCCGCATTAACCGGCTCTTTTTGTTCCAACAATTGACCGTGCAGCCGGATGGCGGCAATGGGATTGCGAATCTCGTGCGCCAGAGAAGTCGCAATTGAGCCGAGCAATCCAAAGCGTTGGGCGTCGAGCGACGGAAGTGTCACCGCCCATGCCAGGGCAAACCAGAGCGCCCAAAAAGCCGTCAGCGCGCCCAGGGAAATCGGTTGCAGCAGCACATCGCGCAAACGCGGGCGTTCACGGATCAAAGTCAGTTCCGTTCCAGAATTGATGGGGACGGTCACGGCTTCATGGCGGGCATCCGGTGCTGCCACGCGTTGGAACTGCACATCAACGCCTAGCAACTGGCTGGGATGATCCGCAAGAAACTCGGTTTGGAAAGAACGGGCGTCGCGCATGAAATTGGCGTTGGCCTTGGCCGGAATTCCTGCGGCATCTTCTTGATTTTTAGCTTCGATGGAGTCGCGGATATAATCCGCATTGAGTTCGGCCAGCGCCACAAATTCGGAATGCGACTGGCGTTGAAAGGCCGAGTTGAGCAACAAGACAATCCCAACGGTTCCGACCGCCGCGAAGATTAAAAGTGGCCCGACAATACGAATCCAATGACGATGTTGCACGGATACTTTTTATACATTATTAGCCCCTAAATGAGCAATAACTATTCCGTTTCAGCATTCCAAGTTCATCGCCATTTTATGTAACCTGCTGTTTATATGACGATTGCATTATTGCATATCGTCTGGCCGGTAAAGTGCTGATCACGGTGCATAAAATTCTGTTCCACCGCATTTATCGTCTTTGGCAAAAGAACAAAATAGTTGAGCATGAAAATCATTCTCCAAAAAACACCATTCACTGCCCTCATTTGTATTGCAGTTCTGTTTTGCACCGCTGCGTTGAAAGGTCAGACGAACGGCGGTTACCAGATTTTTGTCTCCAACGAGCATTCCGGCACCATCACGGTCATCAACGGCGCGGATTTCAAAGTAACCGACACGATTGTCGCCGGCAAACGTCCGCGCGGCATCCATGCGAGTCCTGATGGGAAAACGGTTTATGTCGCGTTGAGCGGCACGCCCATCGAGCCGCCGCCGCAGCTCGACGCGAACGGCAACCCGATTTTTGAAAAAGGCCACGACGATGATGACGACGCCGAGGCCAAATCCGACAAGGCCGCCGACGGCATGGGCATCATTGACGCCGTGCAGAAAAAATTCCTGCGTAAAATCCCCGTCGGCTCGGACCCGGAACAGTTTGCCATCAGCAAGGACGGCAAGCGCATTTACATTTCCAATGAAGATGTCGGCGCGGCGACCGTTCTTGATGCCGACACGGGGAAAAACCTGACGTTCATCCCCGTCACGCGCGAACCCGAGGGCGCGGGCGTGCGGCCTGACGGAAAAGTTTTCTACATCACCTGCGAAACCGGCGGCGATGTTTTCGCCATTGACGCGGAAACTTTCAAAGTCATCGGCCACATCGTCGTTCATCCGCGCCCGCGCAGCATCGCGTTTCTGCCGGACGGTTCGCGCGCGTTCGTTCCGTCGGAATCCGTCGGCGAACTCAATGTGATTGACACCGTGAACCAAAAACTTTTGCAAGTCATCACGCTGCCGAAAGGTTCGCGCCCGCAGTGCGTCCTGGTTTCGCCGGACGGGAAAAAAGTTTATGCCAGCACCGGGCGCGGCGGCACGGTGGTCGTGGTGGACGCGAACACTTACGAAGTGCTGAACACGATTCCGGTCGGCAAGCGTCCGTGGGGCATCACCTTTTCGCCGGACGGAAAATATCTGTTCGCCGCCAACGGCCCGTCGGACGACGTTTCGGTGGTTGACCTCGCGACCGAAAAGGAAATCGCGCGCGTCAAATCGCCCGGCAGTCCGTGGGGTGTCGTCGCCGTGCCCGATGCACTATGAAAACCTAAACTTGATGCTAATGAATCGAAATCAGTCGTCTATGAAATTTCGCCCGAATTTGCATTTCAGCGCAACGATGATGCTTGCTGCCGCTCAGCTTCTAGCATCGCCGGTTTTGAAATCGGCGGAGATTGCCCCCACCAATTCGCCAGCCGCTGCCAGCGACACGAATTCCCCGATAACTCTTCCTGAAATTACAGTGGTTGGGCATCCTGTGCCGGATTCGCTCACTTCGCCTTCCGCTGAAAAATCTGCCGAGCAGAACAAGGAAATTCCCGGCGGTTTCACTGTCAAGACGGCGGATGAAATGAAAAAAGGCCGCACGTCAAATTTTCTGGATTTGCTTCAGGGTGTGCCAGGATTGTTCATGCAAAGTGAAAATGGCGTTGAAATGTCCAAGGTTTCGATTCGCGGTTCGGGAATTGAATCTGACGACGAGCCGTTGGGCGTGGAATTTTTGCTGGACGGAATCAGTTTCGACCAAGGCGACGGCGAAACGATCATCGAGGACTTTGACGTGAGCACGTTGAAATACGCGGAAGTGTATCGCGGCGCAACTGCTTTCAAATACGGTTCGCTGACGATGGGCGGCGCGATCAATCTCGTTCCGTTCACGGGTTATGATGCGCCGCCGTATCAAATTCAGATGCAAGGTGGGAGTTATGGTTTTGTGCGAGGCGAGGCGAGCGCCGCTGGTGTTGACGGGCCAATTGATTATTATGCCTCGTTGTCAGCGCGTTACCGCGACGGCTATCGCGCACACAGTCAGGAGAACACCGAACTTTTGTTCGCCGACATTGGAGACAAAATCAGCGACAACCTTGAAAACCGTTTTTATCTGACCGTGGATCAGGAGAATCGCCAGTTGCCCGGTGGATTGACGCAATCGCAAATGCAGGCTGATCCGCAACAGGCCGACCCGCTGGCCGCGCCGCAGGATTACAGCAAGCAATGGTATTATGTGCGGCTCGCCGACAAAATGAGTTACGAAAAGGACGGACAGGAACTGGATGCGAGCGTGTATTGGTGGCATCGCGAATTGTTGGAGAAAGGTTTTTATGATCCAAATGATTACGAACAGGGCATCCAGAACTATCATGCGGACGACGGCGGCATCAACTTGAATTCAGTCACACACAGCGAACTTTTCGGGAGGCAGAACATTCTCACAATCGGAGCAAGTCCGGCGTTTGAAACCGAGCAGGATCACAATTACGCAAATATCGGTGGTGCAGAGGGAGACACCATCGCGAAGGATTTGGAACTGTCGGTCAATGTGCCGGTGTATCTGGAAAACCAGCATTATCTCACGGAAAAACTTTCGCTGCTGACCGGCTTGCAGGGAATTTATGTGCTGCGGCATTTTTATGATTACTTCAACGACACGGTTGACGGCGACCAGTCCCACGAGAATAATTATTTCGGTTTGAATCCTAAAATCGGTTTGCTCTATGAATTGAACGACGACAGCCACGCATTCATCAATTTCAGCCGCACATTTCAGCCGCCGTCGTTCGACAACATGGTTACTTTTGACGATGGCCCCGGCGTCAGTCTTGTCTACACGCCGCTCCAACCGCAACACGCGTGGACGATTGAAACCGGCACGCGCGGCAAGCAAGGCCGTTTCGATTGGGACTTGGCACTTTATCATTCATGGGTGCGGGACGAACTTCAGGATCTTTACGATGCCGAGGATCAGGACCGCGGCGATGTCAACGTCGCGCGCTCCTATCATCAGGGCATTGAAGCCGGCCTTGGCATCGAACTGTGGAATTCAAAAAAGATAAACGCCGAGGACGGACAATCGTTGAAATTAAACCAAACCTACACGCTCAACGATTTTCACTTCGACCACGATCCGGTTTATGGCAACAATCGTATTGCTGCAATTCCCATCCATGTTTATGAGGCGGAATTGATGTATGAATCGCCGTGCGGTTTTTACGCCGGGCCGAATGTCCAATGCAATCTCTCCAGCTATCCGGTTGACCAGCAAAACACGCTTTATGCCGGCGCTTATGCGCTGCTCGGATTCAAGACCGGTTATGCCTTCAAGTGGGGAAGATCAAAGGTTTCAGTTTTTGTCGAAGCAAAAAATTTGACGGACGAAAATTATGCCGCCTCGGTTGATCCGATCCCCAATGCACAAGTCCCAGGTAACCCGCAGGTTTTTCATCCGGGCGATGGACGTTCCTTTTACGGCGGTGTAACGTGGAGTTGGTGAAATCTGCTTGGCTTTTACTTCACGTTAGGGACGGCGTCGACACCCCACGGACTCCGAAACCGGCCAGACAAAACCACCTCGAAATAAAAACCACAGGCAGCGCAGTCATGGTTCATTTCTAAAATCCCGCGACTTCAGAGCCGTTAGGTGCGCTCCGATTTCAGAAGCGGACTTTCACTGTGTTCATCTTCACCCAACTTGATACGTTCAATCGAACGGAATTTGTGGCGGCTTTCTGAAACTAGAAAGCGTAGATTTTTGGAAGACACCATCCCCTAACAAAATCGTTGTGGAAAAAACGGGGCAAAACCGGAGCGACAAAAAGCGATAAAAGGCGGCAACGAACTTGTCGCAATATGACGCCTTTTGTCGCTGGCAATTTGCCGCTAGTTGTCGCCTTTTGCCGCCAGCAGTCATACACACGGCGGAACTGATGAAGGAAACGAGGCAATTTTCCGTCAGACATCTTCCCTTAGCACAGCTTTAGGCTATGACCGCCGCCGCAAATGTTGCGCGAAATTTGCGCAACTGTTGCGTAACAAGTTCAACTCAATCAAACATCATTCAACACGGCTCAACATCAGTCGTTCATGCTGCTGGAATCATCCGGCCAAGTCACACCCAGGACAAACGCAAGGGAGCGGCGAAAAGTGGAAATTAGTCAAGGCACGCGTTACCCCTTATTTTAACAAGGTGTTTACGGCTCGCCAAAATCTCGCCGAATGTTGCGCGAAATGCTTCGTTTGTGCTAACCGTCCGTTGACACCCTGTTGCTTCGGATGTTGCCTCGCTTATTGCCAACCATATTGCGAATGTTCGCATCTTTCAAACTGACTCCGCGTGAATCGCCGTCTCATGGTATGGCTCGCTGCGCGTCGTCAAGGTTGTGCCTTCGGCCTCCACCTGTGACTACGCTTGCTTCGCCAAAGACGATAGCGATTAAGGATTCACGCTGGAAGTGTCACGGTCGTTGGGAAATTTCTGTCAGCGAACCGGCGTTATTATTTGGCATGAGACGCGATGCGCTGGCGGATTTCAGCCAGCAACTTCCGTCCGCGTGCCGGATTGCCGCGCTTCTGGCGCACCACAAAACGGGCTTCAGCCTGGCGCTCGGTGATGACGTGCGTGACAAAGTTGTCAAACAGCCTTTGCACACTCGTGCCGGTGGATCGCGCCGCGCCCAGCAACGCTTTGTGCCGTGAGTTATCACAACGATAAGGGATGGTTTTCATTTTACGATTTTCAGATGTTGCGCCGGTGTCACCACGCGCGGCGAGGCAAATTTAAGCTCGCCCCGCCCAAAGTCGCGCGTGTTGTGCGTGACCAGATGTTCCACGCCACCGGCTATCGCCAGTTCCAAAACGTGGTCGTCGTCCGCATCCGGCAGGTTTGGCCGCCAGCGAAAATAAATTGGCTGCCAGATCGCCGCCGCACAGAAATCATCCAACAACGCTTCGCGTTCCGCCACCGTCACCGGCACGCCCCGCCACAAACTTTCCCGCTGCACCAGTTGCTCGTATTCCGCAAACAGGGCGTCACCCATGACGGCTTGATCGTCATGCGCCAGACAGCGATCAAACACTTCCGCGCTCGCGCCCTCCTGACTGCGCAGGGCGGCGACGAAAACATTGGTGTCTTGCACGATTTCCATGCGCTATAAAATGACATCACAGGTGATGCCAGTCAAGCGGAAGGTTAATTTGCCCGGTTTTTGCGACTTTTGGCCGGAGTTTAATAACCCAATTCACTGGCTGGCAGCAATTCCACTTTGGCAATGTGCGGCCCGCGTGACCTGTATGGAGAATTCTCGCTTGGTGGAACCGGAACATTGCTCGTAACAGTCGGCGCAGCGGTCGGCACTGTTTTTTTGGCCACGTCCGGCGCACTTTGAGGCGCAGCAGGAATGTTGACGGCTGGCGTGGTCTGGGCGCGCTTCCGTCGTTTGCGCCGCTTGCCGCCTTCCAAGACGACGCGGCCGTATTCGGCCACGCGCGCCCGGCTGGTCTTTACACCATTTTGTATCAGCAATTCAGCGATGGCGGCGTAGGACGCATTTTTACCCCGCAATTCCATGATGGAATCATGGAACGGTTTCAAATTGCTGAAGGGAATGCGATTCGGATCGGGCTGATATTCTTGAATCGCTTTGCGCAGCAATTCAAGGTTGGGTGTTGATGGTGATGTGTTCATAATTCTGGGGAGTCATGGTTGAAAGCGTGACGACAAAATTTCGGCGAGCCATCTTGCGAGATGTTTCACTGGTTATTGCGTTGTCTGTTGCGCGGACTGCGGTGCGGGCGTTGCGCGCCATGTTGCGAGTTGTCTCGCGAGTCACCCGCGCGGAAATTCGGCGGCATTGCGATTGCCACTGCCCGGCAATTGCCGGGAAATTGTGCGGAAGTGAGCGAGACATCTCGCCAGATTTCTTGCCGGATGGTTTGCGGACATTGCGTGACCGTCTCGCGAGACTCCGCTGAATCATCGGCGAGCGAATGGCGAGTCGTAAAAACCTTACAAAGTTAAGGGGTAAGGCTTGTTTTGCATAAAGGGGCAATTCCATGACGTGCGCTTGCACTGCGCTTGATAAATTGTTGCACACGATTGTTCGTGCTTCGTCAAAATGACCGTGCAAATTTGATGGTGGAATTTGTGACGTGAAATTGAACGTGGCGGCATTTTCGTTTTTGCGATGGCACCGGGCACAGTCTGATTGCTGGGAATGAAATATGATCATGGTTCGTCCATTATTTCGTTGTCGTCATTTTGCACCGGGTGAATTACTGTGATGACGGTTGGCGGCGGTGATTGATTCGGCGGTCGCATCGTAAAAATGATGCCAGGAATGATCGTGGCGGAGTTTCCCTGTGATCGTCTCCGCCGCAAGCCGCCGCCCAACACCCAGGCAATCACTGCCAGGGACAGCCAGACGAACACGAGGTAAAGATAAACGCCGTAATTTGAGATCAGGGCGTCCAGAGCGTTGAACACGGGATTCAGCACGTCAGCCGGATTTAGCTTCATGGCTGGCCCTCCGCTGAATTGATGATGGCGAGAACTGCTGCTTTGAGTGGTGCCGGAAGTTTTGCCCAAGCCGTGACAATTCGTGTCAGGTCGGGACAGGAAGGGATTGAATTTCGGGAGTCTATTCGGGAGTCATCTTTCGATTTCCCAATAAAAAGTGGCGGAGAGAGGGGGATTCGAACCCCCGATACGGCTTTTGACCGTATACCGGTTTAGCAAACCAGCGCCTTCAGCCACTCGGCCATCTCTCCAAACCAATTCAGCTTATCTGCCTCGATTGAATTGCCATTTTGCACGCCGCCACCGGCCGCTGGCAAGCCCATTCGCATCTTCGCTGCCCGACTTTTGAAATTATCGGGGCATCCCTCGTCGGCCGTTCGCCAGTGCACCAGAACCTGGCTTGGAAACAGTGAGCCCCCCTAAAAGTTCAGGGCTTGGTTTTCGGCAAACCTTTCCCGGCTTTTTCGGTGCTTGCGGTGGTGACGGGAATCGGGCGGTGACGATGGTGCCATGTCTGGGCTTGGATTGAATCGAGAATTTGCCACCGACCATCTCCAACCGTTCCCGCATGCCGACCAATCCCAATCGCCCGTTGCCTTTCATGCGCAGGACGCGTTTCACATCAAAGGCTTTGCCGTCGTCGGTTATGGTCAGGCAAATCCAGTCCGGCAGTTTTTTAATTTGAACCGCCACTGCGCTGGCCTGCGCATGGATGGCCACATTATTGAGTGCTTCCAGAGCCACGCGATACAGGACGGCGCTCTGGTCGATGGGCAGTTCGTTCACGGCCGCGTAGGCCGTTAAGCGCACCCGCACACCCGTCCGGTTCATGAAATCCTTCAGATGAGTATGGAGCGCGGGAATCAGTCCCAAATCATCCAAAACCGTCGGGCGCAGTTCCACGGCGAACCGATGAATCATGGCCAGCGATTTTTCCACGAGCCGTTGCGTCTGTGCAATTTTCCGTCGGAGACTCCGGTGATTGTCCCCCGGCTGCGGCGTCAAGGAGGTCAGATGGATATTAATACCCACCAGCGTTTGGAGCACCGTATCATGCAGTTCCCGGCTGATGCGCTTTCGTTCGGCTTCCTGGGTGAGCAGGATTTCGTGGGATAGTTGCCGTAATTGTTGTTCGCTGGTCTTGAGCGCCTGCGCCAGCGTTTTACGCCGGACAATTTCCTGCTCCAGTTTCCGGTTCGAGGCGGTCATCACCTCCAGGCGGACCCGGGCGGCCTCCGCCTGCCGGCGCTCGGTGAGGTCGTTGAAAAAACAAACTACGCCGTGTTCGCCTGCGGGCAGCGTGACCCGTTGGAGCTGCCATTCATAAAACTCTTTCAGGCCGGTATCCTGGCGCTGCTCGCTAAATTCAGGTGATTGATAAGCTGCTCCCGTTTCCAACGTGTGCCGAAAGCGGGCCACAATTTGATTCGCCATCCGCAGCGGCCAGATGATCTGGATGATTTCCGAAAAATCCCGGCCAATCAGCGGGTGGACATTTTTGAAAACGGGCCGCGCCCGGGGGTTGACTTGACGCAGGCACAATTGGGCATCCACCACATATACCCCCACCGGTGCCTGTTCGATGAGCGCTGAAAAAAGGACCTCATTGCGGCGCAACGTCACTTCCGCCGCCTTGCGCTCGGTGATGTCGCGCGCCACGATCGAAGCCCCCACAATCTTGCCGGCCGCGCTCCAAATGGGGGAGACCGTCATGGACAGGTCAAGCAGCCGTCCGTCTTTAACCCGGCGCACGGTCTCAAAAGGCTTCACTCGTTCCCCCCGCCTGACCTGACTCATGATTTGCACATCCTCTTTCAGCCGGTCCGATGGAATCAGCCGCGAAACCGGACAACCCAGCATTTCGCCCGCAGCATACCCGAAAATCTTTTCCGCCCCGGCGTTCCAACTGGTGATGAGGCTATTCAGATCTTTTCCGATGATGGCGTCATTCGAAGAATTCACAATGGCCGCCAATTGCAGGGTGGTCGCCTCCGCGAACTTGCGCGCGGTGATGTCAATCACGACGGCGCGACATTCCTGTCCGTTGCTCAAGCCTTGGGCCGCGATGTTCACAAACCGGCGCGGTTGACCTTGGGCAGCCAGCTCAAAATCACCGGATTGTTTGGTCTCGCTGGCAAAAACCTGTTTGAGAAAAGTGCTGAAAGCCGGGCGAAACTCGGCGGAAACCAGCTGCCCAAAAGACTGGCCCAGCAAACGGGAACGTTCAATTCCGGCCAGCGTGGCCCCGGTCAGATTGGCTTGCCGGATGGTCCCGGTGGCGGTGAGGGTGAAATAACCGCTCGGCGCAAAATCGTAGAGGTCGGTGTAATTCTCCAGCGCCAGCTCCAGTTCATCCCGGGCCTGCCGCAACTCGGTATTCTGCATCTCCAGTTCAATCTGATGGACTTGCAATTCGTGGAGTAGCCGCCGGGGTTCCGCTCCCATCTTCGCCCCCCCGCCTTTCAATTTATTCTGCTCCCGCCAATGGACTTCCGCCCGCTGGCGCAGTTGGGCCGGCTGGGCTGATGATGGCGGCGTTTTTTGCATGTGGCGGACGCCTCACCGGTTGCGCGAGCGCCGCGCTCTGCCCGCCGCCTTGGCTCGCTTTCCGCCGGCCGCTGCTGCCGTCCGCTTCGCCGAATCTGCCGCCACCCGTTTTTCCAAAGCCGTGTGCTTGCCGCGCAACTTCCCCTCCAGCGTCTTGGCCACGGTGATGTTCGCGAACGTGATCACGACGCCGTCAATCCGGTCGTCCAAGGTGCGATAAGGCATGATGCGCACAGTGAACCAGCGGCCATCCCGCGCGCTGATGGCTTTTTCCACGGCGGCCAGTTTCTGCAAAACCTCCCGCGCATCGTCGGCCAGTTCCGGATAGTGCAGGTCCGAGGATAGATCCGTGATGGGCCGGCCCGCGTCCGCCGCGATGAGCTTGATGATTTTCGTCGCCTGCGGGGTGAACCGCCGCACATTGAGTTCCTTGTCCAAAAACAGGGTCGCAATGTCGGTGCTGTCGAGCAGGTTCTTCATGTCGTTGCTGGCGTGCGAGAGCTCGTCCACCTTGACCTGCAACTCCGCGTTGACGGTCTGCAATTCCTCGTTCATGGATTGCATTTCCTCCTTCGAGGTCGTGAGTTCCTCGTTGGTGGATTGCATTTCCTCATTGGTGGATTGCAATTCCTCGTTGGCGGAACGGAGTTCCTCCTGCGAAGTCTGCATCTCTTCGTGCGTGGCCCGCGACTCGCCGCGAACTTGCAACAGTTCCTGCTCCAATTCCGCCACGCGCGGGCTGCGGGCGTCCGGCTTCGTGGATTGGCCGGTCGCCTTGGTCGCCACCGACGCGGCCACGTCGGTGAAAACAATCATCATCAACCCCTGTAATGGCCCGGATTCATCCAGCCGCCGGACGGTCACATCCACGCACTGCGTGCCGCCGTTCGTTCCGACTTTGAGTCCGTGCAGGGTCACGCCTTCTTTTTTCCGGAGCGCTTCTTTGAAGGCGTTCGCCAGTTCATAACGCAACCCTTCGCGGGCCATGGCAAAAATATTCCAGTTGGCCTTGCCGGCGGCGGGTTCCAGATATTTGCCGGTCCGCCCGCTGACGTAGAAAATATCGCCCGTGTCATTGGTGAGCACGGCCGGCGGGGCGTAGCTTTGCAGCACCAACTGATCCGCCAAAGCCTGGAGACTGGCCGGCGGGCTGGTCGCCGGCCGCGCGTCGGCAATGACCGGCGGGCCGGCGGTAAAGGCCGAGGGAAAAACAATCTGCTCCGGTCGCAGTATGGATTCCGTCCGCCGGAAGAGCCGCGATTTGGCATTTAACGGGGCGAACAGATGGGTGAAATCCCCCACCGTTTCCGCGCTGCCTTGAAACAAAATGCCGCCGGGAGTGAGGCTGTAGTGAAACAGCGGGATCAGTTTCTTCTGCACCTCGGTGGTCAGATAGATGAGCAGGTTGCGGCAGCTCAAAATATCCAGCTTGGTGAACGGCGGGTCCATGATGAGGTTCTGCGGGGCAAAGATCACCATCTCGCGGATCTCTTTGCGCACCCGGTAGCCATGTTCTTCCCGGGTGAAGAATCGTTTCAGCCGGGCTTCTGAAATATCGGCGGCGATGTTGGCGGAAAAGTTGCCCGACCGGGCTTTTTCAATCGCATCCCGGTCCAGGTCGGTGGCGAAGATTTGAATCGAAAATTTCCCCCGGGGCTTGACCTCTTCCAGCGCCTCTTTGAACACGATGGCCAGGGAATAAGCTTCCTCCCCCGTGGAGCAGCCGGGCACCCAAGCGCGCAGCGTCGTGCCGGGTGGGCGGCTCGCGAGCAACGCCGGAATGGCCTCGGCGGACAACTGCTCCCAAGCGGCGGGGTCGCGGAAAAAGTTAGTCACCCCGATCAGCAACTCTTTGAACAGCAGATCCAGCTCCTGCGTGTTCTCCTGCAGGTAGCGGACATAAGCCGTCATCTTTTTGATCTCGTGAATGCCCATGCGGCGCTCGATCCGGCGGTAAAGCGTGTTCCGTTTGTAAAAAGAGAAGTCGTTGCCCGTGTGGGCGCGCAACAGAATGACCACCTTCTCCAAGGCGCCCTGCACCTTGTCTTCCAGCAACTCTTCGGTCCGGGCGATGAGCGGGGTGCGCTCCAGATAGGCGAGAATTTTCCCCGGCAACTCTTCCGCCCGGGCCACGATGTCGGCCAGCCCGGCGTCAATCGCGCTGCGCGGCATGGAGTCGAATTTGGCCGTCGCCGGCTCCTGTACCAGCACCACACCCGCATTTTCCTTGATGGCGCGCAGACCCATGGTGCCGTCCGAGCCCATGCCGGAAAGAATCACGCCCACGCTGTGCTCCTGCTGGTCCTGCGCCAGCGAGCGCAGGAAAAAATCAATCGGCAGCCGCATCCCGCGCGGCGCGGTCGGCTTGAGCAGGTGCAGCACGCCGTGCAGGATGGACATGTCCTTGTTCGGCGGAATTACATAGACGCAGTCCGGCCGCACCGGGGTGCGGTCCTTCACTTGGATCACCTTCATGCCCGTGGCCCGCTGGAGCAGTTCGGACATGATGCCTTTGCGCGTCGGGTCGAGGTGCTGAACAATCACAAACGCCATGCCGCTGCCGGTCGGCACTCGCCCCAGGAACTGATCCAAGGCTTCCAGCCCCCCGGCGGAGGCCCCGATGCCGACGATCGGGAATGTGGCCTTCCCGCTTATTTCTTTGGCGGGAGTTTTGGGTGGGCGGCCCGGTGACGCTTTCTTTTTCATGCGCTTGGATTTTCCTCGCTTCAGTATGACAGCTTTATTTCCTACTGCCTAGAGCGTTTGAAAAAATACTGTAGCCGTTCGGAGCGAGGATTTTTGGGTTTTGGCGAGGCTTTGGCTAAGGAGCAGGTTCAAAGCAACCCTGTGACTGAGCCGAAACGAAGCCTAAACCCAAAAAGACCGCCCTCTTCCTTCAGTCAAGCCGGACGGCTACAGTATTTTTGAAAATGCTCTAGCGTGGAGAGACTATATTTGCCCAGACTTGGCAATCATTTATTTTTGGCGGTCAGTCGGCCATGCTTCGGTTGCTGGCGGTCCAAACCAAGGCGATTTATCTGGTTGATTTATTTGGTGGCAAGGGGCCAGCCTTTCCCGCGCACTCATTTCAATTCACCGCCGTGATTTTTACCGTGACGGTCATCTTGCGCTCGCGCGTGCCATGGTAATTGCCGCTGATGGGCGGCACGTCCGAGTAATCCCGGCCGTGGCCGATTTTCACATACGTTTCACCGATCTGGCGGTTGTGCGTGGGATCCAATCCGCGCCAGCCATGGCCGGGGATGAACACTTCCACCCACGCGTGCGTCGCGCTCGCTTTTTCTGTGGCCAGATAGCCGCTGACATAGCGCGCGGGAATTTTTAGCGCCCGGCACAGTCCGATCAGCAGATGGGCAAAATCCTGGCATACCCCGCGTCGATCTTTTATCACTTCGGCCATGTGCGTGTGAACATGGGTGGAATAGGCTTCATATTTCAAGAAACCAAAGACGAATTCCATCAACGCCAGCACGGCCAGCCAGGCGTCATCCTGTCCGTGGGCGGCGTCCAAGGCCAGCTTCCAGGCTTCCGGCGAAAGTCCCACAAACCGGCTGGCTTGCAAATAATCGTGCCAGCTTTCAAGGTTCGTCGCCGTCTGAATGGCCGCCAGGGAGCACAGTTTCTCCGTCACCGGTAAGGCTGCGGGCGGATGCGTGTTGACCCGGGATTGGGCCTCGATCAAGAGGGATTTGTGCGGTTCGATGATTTCAAACCGACTGATCCGGTTGGAAAACAAATCATGGGTATGCGTGAGCCGCGACGCCGGGAGCACCTTGAGAATAAACGATTCCACCGTCTGCTCCGGAATCGGCATCGGCTGCAGGCAGATGTTATTGATACTGTCCCGCACCGGCGATTCGTATTCGTAGCGGGTGCTGTGAAATATTTCCCACTTCATATATTTGCATTCAAACGGTGCGCGCTTCCCGCGGGTTTTCCCGCCGCGCAATTCCCACTTCCGGGCAGCCTGGCTTAGTTCAGGCGCACCGCTTGGTTGCCATCCAGGCGCCGGGATAAATCAATCGGGTCGCCCACGGAAACCTGCTGGGAATTAACCTGATACGCCCAGACTTGAAAACGGGACAAATAGGCCTCGCCGTAGATGGTTGCAAACGCGCCATCCACGGCGTCCGCGCCGTGGGCGAGTTTCACGCGGCCAATCCGCGGGACGTTGTAGCGCGCGTCAAACGTGAGCCATTCCTGGCCGAGATAGACTTCGCAGTAGGCGTGAAAATCCATCGGCGTGCCCGGATCCGTGTAGCCGATGTCCGGCAAATGTCCCGTCACATAGCGGGCGGGCAGGTTGAAAGCGCGGCACAGCGCTATGACCGCGTGCGCGAAATCGCGGCATACCCCATGGCGGCGAAAAATGACTTCTGAGGCGGAGAGGTCGGGACGACCCGAACCAAAGCGGTATTCAATATGGTTGTGAACCCAGTCGCAGATGGCTTGCACCCGGGGTAGGCCATGCTGAATCTGGCCGAAATTATTCCAGGCAAAATTCATCAGCTTGTCAGAATCGCAATAGCGGCTGGGCAGGGTGTAGCGTAACAATTCATGCGGCAGTTCCCCCACGGGCATCAGGTTTCCCTGGATGTTCCGGCTGTCGGGCTGGGAAGAAACCGCGACGAGGGCGTCATGCTTGACTTCATTGCGGCCCGGCATGAACGTCGAGCGATACAGCAGGTTGCCGTGACTGTCTTGAAATTCCGATGACGGCCGGCCAATGCCGAAAGTAAGTCGCTCCTGCATCACCCGGATCCGGCCTTCGGGACGGGGTTTGAGGACAAATAGCACCGGCGTCGGCACGGGCGTCTCGTAAGTGAGATGGCAGCCGACCCGGACGGCAATATTCAATTGAGGTGTGTTCATGCATCCGTAAGTGTCGTTTCATTTTCGCTGACCGATCTCAACCCGTTGAGCCCGGTCGAGCCCGGTCGAGCCCGGTCGAGCCCGGTCGAGCCCGGTCGAGCCCGGTCGAGCCCGGTCGAGCCCGGAAAAATATACCGACTCCGTCGCGGATGCCATGGGGTATAACCCGTACGGTCAGGTCATCGTTCGCTAAAAAAGACATGACCGCTATGGTTCCGATTGCCTGGCGTGCCTAGCCGATGTTTGCCAAGATCTGGCCATCAGCTATTTTTGGCCGGTGACCGACCATTCTTACGTTGATTGCCGGTCCAGACCAACGCGATCAACATGGGCGCGATCCGGTCCAGTGGTAGAATATAATCCACGTCGCCGGTCCGGATGGAAGTTTCCGGCATGCTGAAATTTTCCGATGTGGGCCGGTCTTGCGCGATGACCGTGCCGCCCTTGTCCTTGATGATTTGCACCCCAAACGAGCCATCGCCATCCCCGCCAGTGAGCACCACCGCAATGGCGTTTTTTCCATACATCTCCGCTACTGAAGCAAACAACGGCTCCGCGGACGGTCGGGCAAAATGAATCTTTTCCGCGTGCGCCGAAGACAACTCCAGCCGGTCGCCCTTGACCACAAACAGATGGTGGTTGGGCGGGGCGACAAAGACCTTGGCGGGAACAAGCGCATCTCCGGTGTGCGCCTCGGCCACGGGCAGATGCGTGCGGCATTTTAGAATCTCAGCCAGCAGACTTTTGTGATCGGGCGCCAGGTGCATCACGATGGCAATCGCCGCCGGAAAATCCGCCGGCAAATCGCCCAGTATGACGGACAGAGCCTTCAAACCGCCCGCTGACGCCGCCATGGCAATGACCGGGAACGAATGACGCACCGCCGCCACCGGGAATTCCAACCGCCCCCCTTGGGCCGGCTTGGCTAACCGGCGCGGCGATATATTTTTTACTATCATGGGCCTGAAAAATAAAACGTTTAGTTTGCCCGCGTGCCTGGGCGGCTAAATTTTCAGCAGTTTTAGCAATCCCTTGGCCGCTTCAGCGGAGGAGGCGGGATTTTGGCCCGTGATCAGCCTTCCGTCCGTTTGCACATGAATTCCCCAATCCGGCCCTTTGCTGTAATGGCCGCCCGATTTTTTCAATTCATCTTCCAGCAAAAACGGCACCACCTGGGTCAGCTTCACCGCCGCTTCCTCGGTGTCCGAGAAACCGGTCACTTTCTTGCCTTTGATTATCGAATCACCATTGGGCAATTTAACCTTGAGCAAGGCGCAGGGCGCATGGCAAACGAGGGCCATGGGTTTTCCCTGTTGCTGGAAGGCTTCGATCAAAGCGATGGAATTCGTATCCTCCACCAGATCCCACAGGGGGCCATGCCCGCCCGGATAGAATACCGCGTCAAAATCGTATGCCTTGACGTCACTTAATTTCAACGTCTGCGCCAATTTCTGTTGGAGCGGCTCGTCTTGGTCAAAACGGTGGGTGAAGGTGGTCTGGGCCGCGGCGAGTTGACTGCTGGGATCAATCGGCGGCTGTCCGCCTTTGGGGGAGGTTAGGGTGATCTCGGCGCCGGCATCCGCCAGTTCATAATACGGCGCCGCGAATTCCTCCACCCAGAAGCCGGTTTTCTTGCCGGTGTTACCCAATTCGCTATGCGAGGTAAGGACCATTAAGATTTTCATAATTATAGAGGCTGCTCTTTGGTTTTAAGCCATTAAGCTTGCCCATGGCCGGTCTGGTTTTCTAACCAGGCTCATTTCAAGCTCATTTCCCGACCATTTTGGCCACGATGAAAATGAGTACCGCTCCGCCCAAACCGCCACCGAAAAGCAGATAAATCAGCGAATAACCGGCTGCCGCAAACATCGGTGTGATCAAAAATGCCATCATAGGTATGGTCGGGTAAAAGTTTTGCTCAAGGCTTCGGCAGCATCGTTGAAAACTCAGCGTAGCAATAGCACCACCACGATGATGACGAGCAGGAGACCAACTCCGCCGCCGCCAATCCAGATCGCGCTACCAATAACCGGGGATAATAATAGAGTCATATGCTTGGGTTTCGTTTTAGATGGCAAAACATTTGCCTTCCATTTCTGACATGACGCTACGCGTTGCGCCGAAGCTTGGCTATGGGGTGTTACCCTATCTAAATGAAGCCCCCTCGTTGACTGCCCGGCATCTTCAATGCCTTCGGATGGTTCGTTTCTCCAGGGCCGGTTTCCGCCCGCGCTTAGAGCCTGTCTGAAAATTGCAAAGGGTGCTGTGGCTGGGAATTTTGGCTTTGGCCAAGGCGGCGAGGGCGGAGCCTCCCCGCAACGGGCTGTAACGACCGAGCCAACGCTGGACAAAGACAAAAAGCCCGCCGCCCGGAGGGTTTTTGCGGAAAAAGCCGTCTGGCTTCGTTACTCCTCAGTCGAAGACCCACCTAGGGTATTCTCCTTCGTCGCGTCTCGCCAGCCAGCCTTTTCCCAAAAAACAGCACCTTTTGGAATTTTAAGACAGGCTCTTAGGCTTCAACCAGCCGCCGTACCTCTTCCCCGGTCAGCGTTTCCCGTTCGAGCAGCGCTTGTTCGATTCTTTCCACCCCGATCCTGTGCTCTTTTAAAAGGTCGCCGGCTTTGGCAAGCGCCTCTTTTAATATCCGGTTGATCTCGGCTTCAGCAGCCGGCTGTTTCGGTTCGTAATACATCTCGGTGCCCATGCCCCACTCGCAAACCATGGCGGTGGTTATTTCTCTGGCGACGGACATATCGCCGGCGGCTCCATTGGTGATGGTATCGAAGCAAAGATTTTCGGCCGCCCGCCCGCCCATCAGCATGCAGAGCTGCTCCATCAGCAACTCTTTGCTCTGGATATGGGCATCTTCCTTCGGCAGCAGCATGTTGGATCCCAACGACTGATTGCGCGGCAGGATGCTGACTTGATAAAGCGGCGGCAACCGCTGGCAGGTGAAGTGGACCACCGCATGGCCCGCCTCATGCCTGGCAATGATCCGCCGCTCTTCCAGGTTTTCCACCATCGTGCGGCTGCGCCCATACATGACTTTGTCCCGGGCGTAAGTCAGTTCGGCCGGGGAAATTTCCGACCGCCCGCGGGTGACGGCCGTAATCGCGGCCTCGTTCAGAAGGTTGGCCAGGTCAGCCCCGGTCATGCCAAAGGTGGCAATGGCGAGCGCCCCCAATGATGCCTCGGGTGCCATGATGGGCTTGCCCTTGGCATGCACCTTTAGGATCGCCAGCCGGCCGTTCGTATCGGGCTTGGCCAGATAAATTTGCCGGTCGAAGCGTCCCGGGCGCAATAAGGCCGGATCCAAGTCTTCCACCCGATTGGTGGCCCCAATCACCACCACGCCGGTCTTATCCTTGAACCCATCCATCGCCACCAGCAGGGCATTGATGGTCTGCCGGCTTTCCTCATGCTGGCTGTCGTTGCGCTTTCCGCCAATCGCATCAATCTCATCAATGAATATGAGGGCTGGCCGGTTTCGCCTCGCCTTCTTGAACAGCTTGCGAACCCGTCGGGCACCCACCCCCGCATACAGCTCAACAAAGTCGCTTCCGCTCATGTTAAAAAAGCTGGCCTCGGCCTCGGCGGCGATGGCCTTGGCCAGCATCGTTTTTCCGGTGCCGGGCGCACCCACGAACAAAATGCCCCTCGGCAGCTTGCCGCCTAGCGCATGCAGCTTTCTGGCATTCTTGAGGAATTGAACCACCTCCACGGCCTCGGCTTTGGCCTCTTCTATCCCCGCCACGTCGGCCAGGCGAACATCCGGCTTATGGTAAACCCGGCTGCGGAAGCCTGTGGCGGCGCTGGATTGGACAAAAACCAGCAGGCAGACCAGGCCGATCAGGAATACTCCATAAGCTACAGTGGAGCCCACTGCCGAAATCGTGGTTCGGGCCGTGGAGGGATGAACGAACCCGACCTGCACGTTGGTCAGGGCCAGCATGGTGGCCATGTTGACCGAGTCAATGTACGCAGTCACGTTGACCGTCAGGTTGGTGTTTCGGTCGACCACTTCGCCTTTGACCTCAAACGTCTGGGGCTGCCCGGCGGGGGCAATGTAAAATGCTGCCCGGGGGTGCTGTTTCATCAGCTGGAGCAGATTTGAGATCCGGGTTTGCTCCATCGTGACCTGCACCGTTCTTGGCCCGATGGCCGGCTCCCACCGGCCGGAAAATGCCACCCACCCGACGGCCAGCAGCCAGATAATCAGCGCGCCCGTCACAGTTTGCTGAACCATGAATTTCCAGCGTGCCGTCAGCCGGCTTTTATAGAGCAGCAGGAATGTGGCGGCAAAAATGATTAAGGCTATGAAAAGCTCACACAACATATTGGCTTTTTAAGTTGGCCGGGCGGGCAATGGCACCTGCCAGCGCTTGACGCTGCGCCGGAATGAACCGGGCGGGACGGCTGCCAGCTCGGCCGATGTGTCCAACTGCGAATGGGGATGTTTTACGAATAGCTGAGGATACCGCGCCTCAATTCTGACCGCGACTAGGACATTCCTAGCCGGGACGTTCAAGGACGCTCGGGCATGAGCTTTTTGAACCGAAGGAGCAGCGCGAGCAGAACCGCCGGCCGGCTTGGGAAAGCGGGCAGGGCGGCAGCGGGCCAACCCGACGCGTTTAGTGAATTATTTTGAAAGGAACCACCAGATGACCCCGCCCAGCACCGCCAGACCCAACAGCATTTTCAAGACGAAGCCGCCAATTTTGACCGTCGCCAAGAGCACCAGTCCGCAAGCGGCCAGAATGGCCACCCAAACCAGCACCGAATCTGGGTTCGTCGGAATTTGTCCAATGAGCGCCATAATCAGAATTCAGCCATGTAGTTGCCCCACGGCGCACGTTCACCCGGTGGGGGGGTCCGTCGAAGCCATTGGTTTCCCACGGAACTACCGGCGTCGGTTCCAGTAGTAACCACCACCACCGCCGAGTAAAACCACCAGCAGCAAGATGAGTAAAAGTGTAGACATACGTAAATCCTAATTCGAGCGATGATTCAGCGCCATGGGGTGATACCCGACCGCCAGGTGAGTCGCACCCATCGCCGATCGGCGATTAATCCAACTTCGAAATCGCAAATCCGAATGATACTGATCAAAGTCCAGCCGCCAGGGTAAAGTCTGCGTCAGGCTGGAGGCCAAACGGATAAATCGGAGCATCACCGGCGGCGGCCAAGATCGGCGTGATTTTTGAGACTCGCAAAACCGGGTGACATGAATTGGGCGCGAGCGGAGCGCGGCGTTCACGCCGCATCAGCATGGAAAATGCCAGCGGGCTGGGC
>Ga0302278_10000981_pt1 | contig 35913 bp, 30 predicted proteins | sample III_Bog_N3_2_FD_194543 | JGI IMG/M metagenome (GOLD analysis project Ga0302278, IMG submission 194543) | Peat permafrost microbial communities from Stordalen Mire near Abisko, Sweden - III_Bog_N3_2 | ecosystem: Environmental > Terrestrial > Soil > Wetlands > Peat | place: Sweden: Abisko... | reverse complement strand
GACTGATATCGCTTGGATAGGATTTTCTTGGCCCCATCCCCTACTATTACTGCACGGGGAACAGTACGAAGATCACTTTTCTGCATCCTCGCAATATCTAGCATCAAGATCGTAAACAGGTTCTAAGCTTGACTGGCTTTGGCGATGACACGGAATAGCATGGCCCGATAGCGGCGTGATCATGAAGCAGTTCTGCCGCGCGAGTAAAAGCACTAACCGTATCGTCGATATGGATCAGGTGAATGGTCTGATCGCCGGGAGAAAGGCGCAAGGATTCGCCGGGAAGTGCAGTTGTGATGCGATGCCAAAGCTTGGGGCGCGTATCGTTCTCGCCGAAGGTGTCATAGAGGACGAGCGTGACGGAGCGAACGCCGAACCGCTCCCTGTAAAAATGAAGAATGTCCTGAAAGGCTTGCTTGGTCGCGGCGTAGAGGGTGTTGGGAGTGTATGCGGAATTTGAGTCAAATTGCCAGTAGGTTCCTGTATTTACGAATACGGGCTGCTGGCTGCACTGAGTGGCCGCAAACAGCAGGCAAGCCCCCAGAGTAAGATTCCCATCGATCATTGAGAGAACATCATGAGCGCTGACTGGCTCGGCATAGACCGCCGCAAGGTGGAAGATGGTGTCGGGTTCTACACGAGCTACAATCTCGACGGCCGATCCTGCTCCACCGCGAAGAAGGTGGATGCATTCCTCGGGGAGAATCGTGTCGAGTCGCTGATGGTTCTCATTGACAATTGCGTGGACTTCGACGCCCTTGGCGAGCAGGCAGCGGATGAGCGAAGAACCGATAAAGCCGTTCCCCCCACTCACAATCACTTTGCGCATGAAATCCTTTCTAACGGCTTACGGCTGTCAGATACGCTTGGATTATATTTACGCGCTAGATCTTCTGTACGCGCTGGACGTCGTGGACTCCGTGGACTCGGCGTAGTTTGTCGACCAGGCGATTGAGGTGGCGCATGTCGACCGTCTCGATGACGAAGTCGACCACTGCGTCGCCATCTTCGGTGGCCTCGGAGCTGGATGAGCGGATGTTGCTTCCCTCGTCGGAGATGATGGCGGTGAACTCCTTGAGCAGGCCCGCGCGGTCGTCGCACAGAACGGTGAGCTTGACCGGATACGTCTGCGCTTTGGGCGCACCAGCATCTCCCACATCGCCGGGGATCGGCGCCCATTCAACCTGAATGCGGCGATCCGACTCGTAGAGCAGGTTCTGCACGTTGGGACAGCTGCGAGCATGAACCGCAACGCCCTTGCCGCGGGTCACATAGCCAATGATCTCTTCGCCGCGAATGGGGTTGCAACAGCGCGCACGATAGACCAGCAGGTCGTCCTGCCCCTCGACCTGTAGCGACTCCGAACCCTTGCCGAAGAAGACGCGCTTGACCGCGTCCGACATCTGGTTGAGCGTATTGCCGACGACGCCTTCGGGCGCGGCTGGCTCACTGGCGATGGTCGAGCCGGGATCCAGCTTGTTGAGGATCTGGCGGGCGGAGTATTTGCCGAAGCCGATGCTGGCCATCAGCTCGGCCTGCGAGGTGAGGCCATACTCGTTGGCCACCTTGTCGTAGTCCGCCTCGCGGTACTTCGAGAGCCCTATCTTGTACTTGCGCGCCTCGCGCTCCAGCAGCTTGCTGCCGATCTCGACCGCTCGCTCGCGCTGATGCTCGTTAAGCCAGTGCTTGATTTTGTTGCGCGCGCGAGAGCTCTTGGTGAAGCTGAGCCAGTCGCGGCTAGGAGCGTGGCCGGTCTGGGTGGTGATCTCGACGATGTCTCCGTTGCGCAGCTTGGTTCGCAGCGGAACGATGCGCCCGTTGACCTTGGCCCCAACCGTGGCGTGGCCCACCTGCGAGTGGATCGCATAAGCGAAGTCGATGGGGCTGGCGTCCTTGGGCAGAACGACGACCTTGCCCTTGGGCGTGAAGGTGTAGACCTCCTCTGGGTACAGGTCGATCTTAAGCGTCGACATGAACTCGTTGGGGTCGCTCATCTCGCGCTGCCACTCCATCAACTGGCGCACCCAGGCCAGACGCGCCTCGTCCTTGGCGCTGACCGTGTCGCTGGCCTTGTACTTCCAGTGCGCGGCGATGCCCTCTTCGGCGATGCGGTGCATCTCCTCGGTGCGAATCTGTACCTCGAACTGGTGGCCACCCGGAGCGATCAGCGTGGTATGCAGGCTCTGGTAGAGATTGGGCCGGGGCATTGCGATGAAGTCCTTGATGCGGCCGGGAACAGGGCGCCAGATCGAGTGCAGCAGGCCGAGCAGCGCGTAGCAGTCCTGCACCGACTGGCAGATGACCCGGACGGCCAACAGATCGTAGACCTGATCGACCGGAATCTTCTGGTCGATCAGCTTCTGCTGGATCGAGTAGAGCCGCTTGATACGCCACTCCACGCGACCCGAAATCTTGTGCTCGGCGAGTTTATCTTCCAGCTCTTTGACGACGCCCTGGAGGAAGGTTTCGCCCTCTTCGCGCAGGGATTCAATCTGCTTCGAGAGCTGCTCGTAGCCGATTGGATCGGTGTAGCGAAAGGCCAGGTCTTCGAGTTCTCCGCGCAGCTTTCCCATGCCTAGGCGATGCGCCAGCGGAGCGTATACATCAAGCGTCTCGCGGGCGATCTTCTGCTGCTTCTCCGGCTTCAGATGCTCCAGCGTACGCATATTGTGCAGGCGGTCGGCCAGCTTGATGATGACCACGCGCACGTCTGTAACCATGGCCAGCAGCATCTTGCGGATGTTCTCGGCCTGATGATCTTCGCGATTGGCGAACTTGATCTTTTCCAGCTTGGTGACGCCCTCGACGATGTGCGCTACCTGCTCGCCGAAGAGCTTTTCGATCTCTTCGGTGGTGACGTCGGTGTCTTCGACGGCATCGTGCAGCAGGCCCGCAGCGATGGCGGTCGAGTCCATCTTAAGCTCGGCCAGCACGATGGCGACCTCCAGCGGATGCACGGCGTAGGGCTCGCCCGAGGCGCGCTTCTGGCCCTCGTGCTGCGCCAGACAGAACTCCCAAGCGCGACGGATGATGTTGAGATCGTCATTGGGACGGTTCTTGTGAATCTCTGCGAGCAGATGCACGAACTTCTCGTCCATCTCGCCGATCTTGGCGGCGCTTGATCCGGCAAGATGGCCTGCAGAGGACTCCTCGACCAACTCTGGGAGGTCTATCGATTTATCTTCCCGCTGCGTTTTTCCCTGCGCCGAACGCGCAGGTTTCTGCTCAGACGCGGGAGCCAATGCGTCCGCACGCTCGTTGCCGGAGCCCGCCGCATTGGAGTCGAAACTCTTCCCTTCAACGCTCGAAGGTGCGGGCCGACCGGATTCTTCCGGTGCCGCTGGAGTGATTGCCATGAGTCATTATAGAAGGCGCAAGGAGTTTGCCGGAAAAATCCTGCGGCTAGTTCTGCGTCTCGACAACATCACCGGGCAGAATCGTGGCGGGTTCATGTTGTGTCATGATGCGGGGCTCTCGCGCTGGGCGAGGTTGGCGCGGACGCGGTGCATGGTGTCGAGGTAGTAGGCGAGGTTGTGGATCGAGTTCAGCGTGGCTCCCAGCGGCTCCTTTGAAACGAAAAGGTGGCGCAGATAGGCGCGCGTGTAGCGCTGACAGGTTGGGCAGCGGCAGCTTTCGTCGATGGGGCGCTGATCTTCGGCGTACTCCACGCGCTTGATGTTCATGCGGACGGTTGAGCCGCTGTCGGACTCGCCCGGTTCGGCGTGGCGGAAGAGCAGTCCGTGGCGAGCGGCGCGCGTGGGCAGGACGCAGTCCATCATGTCTACGCCCATGTTGGCGTACTCCTCGATCTCGTCCGGGTAGCCAACGCCCATGACGTAGCGCGGCTTGTCGGCGGGCAGAATCTCCAGTGTGCGGGCGATCATCTCTCGCGTGACCTCGCGCGGCTCGCCGACCGCCAGACCGCCGATGGCGTAGGCGTCGAAGTCCATCGCCACCAGTCGCTCGGCGGATTCGCGGCGCAGATCGGGGTACATTCCGCCCTGCACGATTCCGAATAAAGACTGTGTTCGGCCTGCGTAACTATTCGAATCCCACCCATCGCGATACGACTGCGATGAGTGGGGCACCCGATCGAAATGCGGGAATTCTTCGCTCCGCTCAGAATGACAATCGGAGGGAGTCGGGATGGCGGCCCACGGAACTTCGTGTTTGTGCTCGTCGAAGTAGGCCTTGGAGCGCGCGGCCCAAGCGTGAGTCAGGCCCATGGAGTCGCGGGTGCGCTCCCATGTGGCGGGCGTCTCGACGCACTCGTCGAAGGCCATCATCACGTCGGCTCCGAGGGCGATCTGCACCGCCATCGAGTGCTCCGGCGAGAAGAAGTGCTTGGAGCCGTCGAGATGCGAGCGGAACTCGACGCCATCGTCGGTGACCTTGCGCAGCTTGGAGAGGCTGAAGACCTGAAAGCCTCCCGAATCGGTGAGCATCGGGCGCTGCCAGCTCATGAAGCGATGCACTCCACCGGCGCGGCGGATCAGCTCGTGGCCGGGACGCAGGTAGAGGTGATAGGTGTTGGCGAGGATGATCTCTGCGCCCGCGCCATTCGCTCCGAGCCGCTCCAGCGTCTCTTGCTGAACGGCTTTTACGGTTGCGGCGGTTCCGACCGGCATGAAGACCGGAGTCTGCACGGTTCCATGCGGGAGATGCAGTTCGGCGCGACGACCGCCGTTGCTGGATGTTGCGCTGACTTCAAACGTGAGACCCATCTATTCAGTATGCCCGTTCGCGCGGGTTTAGAGCATTTTCGTCAATGGCGTACATTGTTGCGGCGCGAGCAAAATGCGGGGATTCTTCGCTACGCTCAGAATGACAATACACTTCTGCAATTCGAGAAATGCTCTACTGCTCGGCGAGAGAGACGGCCTGAGCGACGCTCAGGTCGTTGGCCACGCGGACGAAGTTGCTGTGTTCGACGTGCTGCTTTCGGTCGACGGACTTGAAGAAGATTATTCGTCCGTCGATGTTGGCGTCGACCTGCGTGGTCTTCCAGTCCGGCTGGCCCAGTCGGTCGCGCATGGCGGAGAAGTTGCTTCCAGCGTGGATGACGGCAAGCAGTCCGTAGCCGATGCTGACGTCCGCAGGCAGGCGGGCGGCGATGTAATGCAGACGCAGCGCGATGGGATCGATCAACATGGTTCCCGTCATGTTATGCAGTACGCGCTGCTCAATCGACTGGGGAACATAGTCGGGGTTGGGCTTGAAGTCGATGCGCAGAAAGCCTTCGTCCTCACGCGGCTCGCTGAAGAGATAGGCTCGGGGAGCGAACGCCAACATCTGGCGGAGGTGGGCCTCGTCGTCCTTGATCGACTGCGAGTGCTTTTTGAAGGCGGTGGGGTCGGCAACAATCGCGGCGAGCCTTCCGCGCTCCTGTGCGATGCGCTCCGGGTTCAGCGGCTTGCCGTCCTCTTCGAGCAGCATGCGCACCTTGCCCGCGTCGGTCTCAACGACCTTCTCCATCCACAGATGGCCGCCCGTGCGCTCGGATCGCTCTTTGCAGAGGTAGGCGTAGTGATCCTTATGCAGCGCCGCCTGATCCTCGTTCGCCACCAGTTTTTCCACGATCTGCTTTGCGGAGCCGATCTGCGGCACTGCCACGGTCGGCGCGCATACCCCGCTAAACGGCCACGCCAGCATCATGCAGAGCATGGACGAAGCAGCAACTCGATTGATCTTTCCCACGCAGGTTCCCTCCAATATGCAAATCCTTGCCGTCTCTCCCCAGCGCATCATGCACAGACATAGGATCAACCATCCCATTGCTGCCGTCGAATGATCCAGACAATCTACTGTGTATCATGTATCCCCCCGGGGAGGGGGGATACACCTATGTTGCTGATTGCATTGCTATTGCAATTGCGTATATACGGCTTAGTATATATTTGTATCTCCATTACAGCCGGTTCATTTCGTTGAGATCATAGAGAAAGGCCAATGCTACTCGCGGTGCCTTTCTTTGAATCCACTCCTTTAATCATACGGGTCTGGAGGTAACTCCATTGCCAAAATAATTTTTGCGACAAGTGGTTGGTGTAGCTGGCGTTAGCTTGACGTTGCGGGTTGCGGACGCTTGACATGCGGATTTGCTGCTGTTTTTCGACTGGTTGCGAGAAAGAATTTAGCCGAGGGTGTAGACCGTCTCGTCGCGAGCGAAATGCGGGGATTCTTCGCTACGCTCAGAATGACAATGGATGTTTAGGTTGTATCGACATATAGCTGGCTCGGACATATTAACGTTTGAGCGAAGGCTATAGCGCGGACCTTCAGCCCGCCGGGGATTGGTTGGGACGGTTTCCTAGGCCTTCGGCCTAGGCTGGTATAGAACGGGCCTTTGGCCCTTGCCAGACAGAGACAAAGACAGAAGCAAAGACAAAAGCAAAGACAACGGCAACGGCTCGTGGTGCGATCTGTGTTCATCCCACCCATCGCGATGTTGCTGCGATGGATGGGGCACCCGGCATACAAAGGCAAAAGCAGATTCCTCCGCTTCGCTGCGGAATGACAAGCAAGAAAGCTGCGGAATGACAAGCTAGGAGGGTGTGGAAGGACAAGCAAGGAAGCTGCGGAATGACAAGCTAGGAGGGTATGGAAGGACAAGCGAGGAAGGTATGGAAGGACAAGCAGATCGGTCAATGCAATTCCTCGCAGGTTGGGAGGCGGCAAAGGCGCGGGTCGCGATACCATAGGGACAGCCATGGTCTTTGTCCTCGATAATTACGACTCGTTTACCTACAACCTCGTGCAGTACATGGGCGAGCTGGGCGCGGAGATGCTGGTCCGCCGCAACGATGAACTGACTCCCGCCGAGGTTGAGGCGCTCAAGCCCTCGCACATCCTCATCTCGCCGGGGCCTTGTACGCCGGAGGACGCGGGGATCTCGATTGAGCTGATCCGCCACTTCGCGCGGCTGGCGCAGACGGGCGGGCCGAGGGTGCCGATTCTGGGCGTGTGTCTAGGCCATCAGTCGATTGGCGCAGCCTTTGGCGGCAACGTCGTTCGCGCTCCCAAGCTGATGCACGGCAAGACCAGCGAGGTGGAGCACGATGGCAAGACGATCTTTGCGGGCATCGCTTCGCCGATGACCTGCACACGATACCACTCGCTGATTGTGGCCGAAGAGGGACTGCCGAAGGAACTGGAGGTCTCGGCGCGAACGCTGGAGCCGACGGGAAGCATCATCATGGCGCTACGCCACCGCGCGTTGCCGATCGAGGGTGTACAGTTTCATCCCGAGAGCGTGTTGACCGTCGATGGCAAGAAGATCATCGCAAACTTTCTGAAGATGTAGGCTGGACGCATGAGGCTGCGAGTTCTGGAAGATCTCTGCCGATGGTTTGGAGTGTTGCCCCGCGAACGGAATGCGGGGATTCTTCGCTGCGCTCAGAATGACAATTCTCAAAAGGGCTGCGCTCAGGAGGACACTGCATTCTTGCCGAATATTAAATTCTTGCGGAGTAGCAAGAGGAGACGCGCTCTATTTGTGTGCGTGTTGCTGTTGCCGCTGGTTCCAGCTAATGCGCAGCAGTTGATTGGCTACGTCTCCACGCGCGATGCGGAGGTGACGGGCGCGAAGGATGTGGTGGACGGCAAGGCCGTGCTGGCGGGTTCGGCCAGCGTTACGGCGAAGGATCATACGGCTCCGATCACGCTTAGTCGCGGCGGCGTGGTGCGCGTCTGCCAGACCAGCTCGCTGCATCTGGCGGAGAGCCGCGAGATGATGGTGGCCGCGCCGCTGTTCCTGTCGCTGGATCGCGGCGCGCTGGAGATTCAGACCACGGCGACCGCGACCGACGTGGTGATGACTCCCGATCTTCGCTTCACGATGCGCAGTAAAGGGCCGCTCGACCTGCGCTTGCGCGTGGCCATGAACGGCGATACCTGCGTGGAGAATCGCGGGGCGAATGCTCCGGTGATCGAGGCCTCCGACCCATTCAGCAATGCGCTCTACGAACTGCACGCGGGGCAGCATGTTCTCTTTGAACACGGCAGTCTGCGCGAGGTGGTGGATCAGGAGAGTTCGCCCTGCGGCTGCCCGGATGCAGCGGGAGTCTCGATTGCCGAGGCTCTGTTGGCGCCGGGAGCCGCGCAGCATCCCTTCCCGGAGGCGATCAGCGAGGGGCTGGCTCCGGCGGCGGAGGTTCCGCAGGCTGCGCCGGGAGAGGCTCATCTACAGGTCAGCGACACGCTGAGCTTCGACGCTCAACCCAGCAATACTGCGGCGGAGGAATTGTCGGCTGGTGCGCCGGCGACTCCTGCCGGTGCGCCGCGCAAGCATGATCTGGTGCATCTGGTCGGACGCATGTTTCGCCGGATATTTCGACGCGGGTAGGGCCTTTCTCGCCGAGAGGGTAGCGTATCGCAGAGCGAGCGAAATGCGGGGATTCTTCGCTGCGCTCAGAATGACAATTCATTTCTTGGCCTATAGCAATTCCTAACACGCGGGTAGTCGGATGGAAACGAGCTATTCGGAGGCGAGCGACTGGCTGGCCTTCCACGCCTTGGCGTACTTCCAACTGACGTAGAGCGAGTGGTAGAGGTGGAAGAGCAGGCCTTCGCGCCCGTCCAGAAAACCGCCGCGCAGGACGTAGTTGTAGAAGAAGGTGAAGAGCGGATTCAGGACCGTGTTTGCGATAAACGCCGGAAGCGAGGCGCTGGTCTTTCCGCTGCGCAGGTAGAGCGGAATGGTGGAGGTGCTGTAGCTGCTCATGTGCTGGATGTAGATCTCCAACGTCAGGTACTGCGAGTGCAGCATGTGGTTCTTCAGCTTGCCGGTCTTCTCGGCGGTCTTGGGCGTGGCGTGAGGCTCGGTGTCCTCGGCCAGACGCGCGGTGCCTTTGCGAAAGAGGCGCAGCTTGCGGTCGGGATAGAGTCCGCCGTGGCGCATCCATCGACCGAAGATATTGTTCAGCCGAGGCACGGTGTATCCGTTGAAGCTGGGACTGCCGCTGAGCAACGACTGAATCTCTGCGGCGAGCTTGGGCGTGACCTCCTCGTCGGCGTCGAGGTTCAGGATCCACGGGCCGGAGCATTTGTCGAGCGCGGAGTTGACCTGCCCTCCGTAGCCCTTCCAGCTCTCCCGATAGACCTTGGCGCCAAAGCTTTGGGCGATCTCGACGGTGCGATCGGTCGAGCCGGAATCGACGAGGATAATCTCGTCGGCCCAGGCAACGCTGGCCAGAGTTCGCGCAATATTTTCGGCTTCGTTCATCGCCACAATCGCGACGGAGAGGGACTGCATCTATTGGGCCGCCTGTTCTGAACAGAGTCTCTGAAAACCTTTTACAACAACATCCTAAAGCAGTTTCAGTGATGGCGTATGCCGTCATCGAACGACGAACAAGCAGATTCCTCCGCTTGCGCTGCGGAATGACAAATAATCAGGGTCTACAGTAGTTTTGGAAATATGGTAAAGCCGCGCCCTTTTAAAACAAGGACTTGCGCAGACTTTTCCAAGATGAAAATGCTTTGTTGTGATGACTGTTGCGGATGGGCGTTTTGTCCACTGCAAGCGGTAATATAAATAGATGCCAGCTTATCGTTCACGAACCTCGACCCACGGACGCAACATGGCGGGAGCGCGCAGTCTTTGGCGTGCAACCGGAATGCAGGACGGCGACTTCGGCAAGCCCATCATCGCCATTGCCAACTCTTTTACGCAGTTTGTTCCCGGCCATGTCCACCTGAAGGATCTGGGACAACTGGTTGCGGAAGAGATTGCGCGGGCGGGCGGCGTGGCCAAGGAGTTCAACACCATCGCCGTCGATGACGGCATCGCCATGGGGCACGACGGCATGTTGTACAGCCTGCCTTCGCGCGAGTTGATCGCCGACTCGGTGGAGTACATGGTGAACGCTCACTGCGCCGACGCGCTGGTCTGCATCTCCAACTGCGACAAGATCACGCCGGGAATGATGATGGCCTCCATGCGCCTGAATATTCCGACGATCTTCGTCTCTGGCGGACCGATGGAGGCGGGAAAGATTCTGCATGGCGGCAAGGTGAAGTCGCTGGATCTGATCGACGCCATGATTCTGGCCGCAGACCCCAAGGCAAGCGATGCCGATGTCGAGGAGTACGAACGCTCGGCCTGTCCGACCTGCGGATCGTGTTCGGGAATGTTTACCGCGAATTCGATGAACTGCCTCAACGAGGCGCTTGGTCTGGCGCTTCCCGGCAACGGAACCATCGTCGCCACCCACGCCGACCGCAAGCAACTCTTCCTGCAAGCAGGGAGAACCATCGTCGAGCTGGCCAAGCGTTACTACGAGAAGGACGATGCTTCGGCGCTTCCGCGTAGCATTGCGACCTTCGAGGCCTTCGAGAACGCCATGACGCTGGACATCGCGATGGGCGGCTCGACCAACACCGTGCTGCATCTTCTGGCCACGGCGCAGGAGGCTGAGGTGCCGTTCACCATGGCCGACATCGATCGTCTCTCGCGCCGCGTTCCGCACATCTGCAAGGTCGCTCCATCGTCTCCCTATGTCCACGTTGAGGACGTGCATCGCGCCGGTGGAATCTTCGCCATCTTGGCCGAACTGGATCGCGGCGGACTGCTGCATCGCGAGACGCTTACCGTACACTCGGCCACGCTGGGCGAGGCCATCGACCGGCTGGATGTGACGCGCACCGTCACGCCTGCGGTCAAGGAGTTCTACCGCGCAGCACCCGGAGGCATCCGCACCACGGTCGCCTTCAGCCAGAGCGCGCGCTACCCCGAACTCGATGTGGATCGCGCGGGCGGGGCCATTCGCGACGTGGCACACGCCTTCAGCAAGGACGGCGGTCTGGCTATTCTCTACGGCAACATCGCCGAAGACGGCTGCATTGTGAAGACGGCGGGCGTCGATCCGGCGCACCTCACCTTCACTGGCCCAGCGCGCATCTTTGAGAGTCAGGACTCGGCGGTCGAGGCCATTTTGGGAGACAAGATCGTTCCCGGAGACGTCGTCCTGATCCGCTACGAAGGCCCGCGCGGCGGCCCGGGAATGCAGGAGATGCTCTACCCGACCAGCTATCTCAAGTCCAAGGGACTGGGGAAGAGCTGCGCTCTGATTACCGACGGACGCTTCTCTGGCGGCTCCTCCGGGCTGTGCCTTGGGCACATCTCGCCGGAGTCGGCTGAGGGCGGCTCGCTGGCGCTGGTCGAAGAGGGCGATACCATCGAGATCGATATACCCAAGCGCATCCTGCGCGTCCATCTCTCCGACGAGGAGCTGGCCAAGCGCCGCGCCGCGATGGAAGCCAAGGGCGCAGACGCATGGAAGCCGGCCGCCCGCGCCCGCAAGGTCTCGAAGGCTCTGCAAGCCTACGCGGCCATGACCACCAGCGCGGCTCGCGGCGCCGTGCGCGACGTCAGCCGCATCCAGAGGTAGCGGCACGGCAGTTTAGAGCATTTTCAGCAATGGTGTAGAGTGTCGTGGCGCGAAGGAAACAGCAGACTCCTTCGCTTCGCTGCGGAATGACAAACAAGACGGGCTGTAGCAATTCGGGAGATTCTCTAAATCCAGATTCGTTGAACGCCGCAGATGCAGTAAGCCCACGGTCAGGCCGCAAACTTCTGCGGCAGAACCGTGGGCTTTGTTCTTGTTGCGAAGCGGCGTGAGTCTACTTCTGCGAGGCGCGGAACTTGCGCACGATCTCGAGGTACTTGGCCGCGTCGGCGGTGATCGTCTCCGGGTGTCCCTCTTTGATGGCCTTGGGGTTGACCAAGTCGGATCCGACGCCCAGAGCAAAGGCTCCGGCTTCGAGGAAGTCCAGTGCCGTCGCCTGCGAGACGCCGCCGGTGGGGATCAGGTCGAGCTGCGGCATGGGTGCCTTCAACGCCTTCAGGTACTTCGCTCCGCCCATGGCGCTGGCCGGGAAGACCTTGACCACGTCCGCGCCCGCCTGCCAGGCCGTGATGACCTCGGTCGGGGTCAACGCGCCGGGAAGTACGGCGACTCCGTAGCGATGGCACATCTCGATGGTCTTGACGTTCAGCGCCGGGCTGACGACGAAGGTTGCGCCCTCAAGGATGCAGATGCGCGCCGTCTCGGGATCGAGCACCGTGCCTGCGCCGACCAGAATGTCGGGACGCTCTTTGACCAGACGCGCCATCACGCGGATTGCGCCGGGAACCGTCATGGTAACTTCCATGACGTTGACGCCGCCGGCCGCAACTGCGGTGGCGAGTGCGATGGCCTGATCTTCGCTATCGGCGCGTAGAACCGGCACAAGACCGATCTCGCGAAGTTTATTGATTACGGTTGCCTTATCCATTTCTTCTCCTAATGAAAATTGTGTTTGAGGGGGGAACCAGTTTTCGGTATTCCCTCGGGGGCTAAAGCCCGATTGATAATTAGGCTACTTACGGCACGGCTGAAGCCGTGCCCTTCCGATATTTTGCGAAGTTGCGGCGGGACTAAAGTCCCGCCCTTTCAAGATGTAGATTTATGCCAAAACGCAGAATTATGTCGAAACACGGATTGCGGATCGACTAGCGCTGGACGCGCGCTCCGCCGCCCTTCATGGTGCGCAGAACCTCGTCGATGGTGGCCATGGTGGTGTCTCCCGGCGTGGTCATTGCCAGCGCACCGTGCGCGCAGCCGCAGTTGACGGCCCAATCCGCGCCCTTCTCGCTGAGGAAGCCGTAGATCAAGCCTGAGGCGAACGAATCGCCTCCGCCTACGCGGTCGAAGATCTCCAGGTTCGGCATCGGCCGCGCCTCGTGAAACTGGCCCTCGTAGTAGCAGACCGCGCCCCAGTCGTTGACGCTCGCCGTCTTGGCGTTGCGCAGGGTCGTGGCTACCGCGCGGAAGTTCGGGAAGGTCGCAACGGCCTTCTCGATCATCTTGCGGAAGGAGCTTGAATCCAGCTCGCCGAGATCCTCTCCCGCGCCTTCGATTTGGAAGCCAAGTGCAGCGGTGAAGTCCTCTTCGTTGCCGATCATCACGTCGACGTAGGACGCCAGATCGCGGTTGACCTCAGTCGCCTTGGCCTTGCCGCCGATCGACTTCCACAACGAGTCGCGATAGTTCAGGTCGTAGCTAATGATGGTGCCGTACTTGCGCGCCGAGGCCATGGCCTCTTTGGCAACCTCTGCGGTCGATTCGCTCAATGCGCAGAAGATTCCTCCGGTGTGCAGCCAGCGAGCGCCTTCCTTGCCGAAGATCTCGTCCCAATCAATCTGTCCGGGCTTCAACTGGCTGACCGCCGTGTTGCCGCGATCCGAGCAGCCCAGAGCGGCGCGAACGCCAAATCCGCGCTCGGTAAAGTTGATTCCGTTGCGTGTGGTGCGGCCAACGCCGTCGTACTTGACCCACTGCACATGCGACTGATCGACGCCGCCCTGTAGCATCAGATCTTCCAGCAAGCGGCCCACGGGATTGTCGGCCAGGGCGGTCACAACGGCGGTCTTCAGACCGAAGCAGCGACGCAGTCCGCGCGCGACGTTGTACTCTCCACCGCCCTCCCAGGCGTTGAACTGGCGTGCCGTAGCAACGCGCACGTCGCCCGGATCGAGCCGCAACATGACTTCGCCCAGACTGACCAGATCCCACTTACACTCTTCCTTCTTGCGAAGAACAATACTATTTTTTCCGCCGTCCGCCATTGATCGAAAGCTCCTTATTAATTATTTCGGGTTAATTATTAAATTAATCTCTTGGCCGAATTGATTTGCGAAGGTCTCGCAACTGTTCGTTAGCGAAGTTCGCGCATGGGGATGCCATCCATGTCGTCGTAAGCCTGATTCTCTCCGCCCATGCCCCAGCAGAAGGTGTAATTCTTTGACCCGACGCCGGAGTGAATCGACCAGCCGGGAGAGAGAACGACCTGCTTGTCGTGCAGAATGATGTGGCTGGTTGCATCGGCCGGTCCCATAAGGTGAGCCACAAACTGGTCTGGCTCAACGTCGAAGTAGAAGTAGATCTCCGAGCGGCGATTATGGGTGTGCGAAGGCAGAGTGTTCCAGTTGCTGCCCGGCGCGAGCAGGGTGAATCCCATGACCAGCTGACAGCTCTGGATGCCGTCGCGATAGATGGCCTTGTAGATCGTCCGCTTGTTGCAGGTTTCGAGCGAACCTAGCTCCAGACCCTTGAGGTCGGCAAACTTCACCATCTTGGTTGGATATTCCTTATGCGCAAGATAGCTGAGGAGGTAGAAAGTAGCTGGAGTGGAGGCCGACTTACTGGTAAAGGTAATCGACTTGCTACCGCGACCGACATAGAGACAGTCCAGCTTCTCCAGATCGAAGGTAACTCCATCGACCGTAACTGAACCAGCGCCGCCGGTATTGAGGACGCCCAGTTCGCGGCGCTCCAGAAAGTACTCGGCGCGCAGTTCGGGCTGGGTCTCCAGCGTGAGCGCGCTGGTGGTCGGAACCGCAGAGCCGATGACGGCGCGGTCCAGATCGGCGTAGGCCAGATCAATGCGGCCCGGCGTGAACAGGTCTTCCAGTAGGAACGTCTCGCGCAACTCGGCGCTCGTCATCCGCGCGTAACGCACGGGATCTGCCATCTGAAGAAATTTCATAGCTCTCCTTCTCGGCTCCGCGGCCAGTCAAGCCAGCGCAGAACCCTCGCATCCATTGTATCGGAGTGGTTCGACCAAAACAGGTGACGGAAGGCACAGCCGCGCTTGTCTCTCCGTCGCCGACCGGCTCCCCCATTTCTGCAAAATGGTTGCTCGGGTCGCGGCGACAGCGTAAAGTGATCTTACTATGTCAAATATTCTCGACTCCTTCCGCCTCGACAACAAGATCGCCCTCGTCACCGGCTCTGCCGGCGGAATGGGCGCAGCCATTGCAATCGCCCTCGCGCAGGCCGGCGCCACCGTCGCCACCCATGACATTCGTCCCCCGGCCGACACGGTCGCCACCATCGAAGCCGCTGGCGGCAAGGCCGCAGCCTTCAGCGCCGACCTCTCCGACACCTCCGCTCCCGAGAAGCTCTTCGCCGAGGTTCTCGCCAAGTTTGGCCGCGTCGATATTCTGGTCAACAACGCCGGAATCATCCTGCGCGAAGATGCCGTGAACGTTCCCTTGGCCGACTGGCAGAAGGTCATCCAGATCAACGAGACCGCTGTCTTCCAGCTCTCGCAGCTTGCGGGGCGCGACATGATGAAGCGCAACGCTCCGGGCAAGATCATCAGCATCGCCTCGCTGCTCAGCTTCCAGGGCGGCATTCGCGTTCCCTCCTACGCTGCAGCCAAGGGCGCCGTGGCGCAGATCACCAAGGCTCTGGCCAACGAGTGGGCGGTCAAGGAAATTCAGGTCAACGCGATTGCTCCCGGCTACATCGCCACCAACAACACCGCACAGCTGCGCGCCGATCCAGAGCGCAGCAAGGCGATCCTCGACCGCATCCCGGCCGGACGCTGGGGCGAAGCTACCGACGTCGCTGGCACGGCGGTCTTCCTCGCCTCTGGAGCCGCCGACTACATCACCGGCCATGTTCTGGTCGTCGATGGCGGATGGATGGCGCGCTAGGCATCTATCGCCATCAGACAAGACCACCGTCGCACAAAAATTGTCGTACAAAACAGAGCCGGCGTGGATTCATTCCACGCCGGCTCTTCTTTTGCCTGATTCGTCGGCTAACTCGTTTGGCATCCTTTGCATCTGAACGACGCAGAGGATTACTTCCATGTCCGAAAACTCTCACCAACGAGCCGCCGAATATCACAACCGAGCCGCCGAGTACCACAATCTAGCTGCACACGCCCACTCCACGGCCATAGTCTCGCACAACAGTAAAGGGAACCTCACTGCCCACGAGCTATCCCGTCAGGCGCACGAGTACTCCATTCGAGCCCTCGAAGAATCGCACAAGAGCACCAGTGAGCACAGCGAATCAAAGCATGATAATGGATCGAATTGAGGCCATGAGAGGATGGCGCTTCGTAAATTCGCGGCATAAATCGCAAGGCCAGACAGACCGCAAGGCTCAGGGGAAACTCTGAGCCTTAATTCGGTCAGAAAGCTCCTTATTGATCCGGCAAGAAAAGAGTGATACCCGTGCCACCCTTTCCCGCAAAAAACGCAGGAAAGGACGGGGCGCCCACACAGTATTTAGAGCATTTTCACCAAAGGTGTAGAGTGCCGTGGCGCGAGCGCAAAGCAGATTCCTCCGCTTCGCTACGGAATGACAAACAAAGTTGCTCTATAGCAATAGCGAAAATGCTCTAGTCGCCGGATCCTTAACAGTCCGAGGTAAAAGTCCAAACTGCCTAGAATTTCCCTAAGGGGCTAAAGCCCGCGTTCATTTTGCAGCAGTTACGGCACGGCTGAAGCCGTGCCCTTTCAAAACTTGACTTTCACCACGGGCTGTTAAGCCGCCTCCAGCAAGGCTCCCAGGTTGAGCGGACGGGTGACCATTGCGATCTCTCCGGTCTCCGTGCGCGGCCACTCCTCGCTGGGACGATCCCAGTAGAGTTCGACGCCGTTGCCGTCCGGGTCGTGCAGATAGAGAGCCTGACTGACGCCGTGATCCGCCGCTCCATCGAGCCTGACGCCATGCTCATTCAGCGACTTCAGGGCCGCGCCAAGATCGGCCCGCGTGGGATAAAGTATCGCCAGATGATAGAGTCCGGTCGCGCCCATCGGTGGAGGTGAACCTCCTGCGCTCTCCCATGTGTTCAGCCCGATGTGATGGTGATACCCGCCCGCCGAGAGAAACGCCGCCGAGTTTCCCAGCCGCTGCGTCAACTCAAAACCCAGTACGCCGCAGTAGAAATCCAGCGCGCGATTCAGATCCGCGACCTTCAGATGGACATGCCCAATTCGTGTTCCCGCTGCAATCGTCATGCAGAATCAGATGCAGCGGGTAGGGTGGTCGATTCCGCCAGTTCTCAGAGCGATTCCTTGGGCTATCGCGATTCCGAAAATACGCTAGTAGCGTGACCGAATGAAAGGGTTGTTAGAAAAACAAAAGCAGATCCCCTTCGGGGATGACAACTGCGGGGATGACAAACTGTGGGGATGACAAACTGTGGGGATGACAATTTAAGGAGCATGGAGTACATCATTATGCGGTCGCGGTACTAGCTGTGCCAGTGTCAGCCCGCGAGAACGTTGCGAACTGCCTGCTCCATTTCGTCGACCGTGATCGAGCGGATGCATTGCTGCTTCCTCTGAATGCAGGTCTCAAGGCCGCAGCCAGAGCAATCTGGCCGGTGGTAGACGATCTGGTTGTGTTCTCCCGGAGGAAACCAGACTCCGGGCAGATCCCGTGCGCCGAAGACGCAGGCGCAGGCGATTCCTTGGCTGGCCGCCAGATGCTTTGGTCCAGAATCCGGTCCGAGGAAGGCCGCAGCGCGGGAGAAGGCCGCCGCCGACTCGCGCGGGTTCAGCCGCCCGGCCAGATTCAGCGCTGTTCCCGCCCAGTCCTGCGCGACGTAGTCGCAGACGGCAGAGTCGTGTTTGGCTCCGGCCATCACCAGCGCATAGGTTGGAGAGTAGCTGCGCGAGAGCCGTGCCAGCAGAGTGCGCCAGTTCTCCTGCCCCCAGTCGTTGGACTGCATCTTGCATCCCGGCGCGCAGACGATAAACGGCCTGTCTGCCAGCGGAGCGAGAGCTGATTCGGCGGCTGCGATCTCGGCTGCATTCAGGCGCAGATCCCAGTTGGCGAGATCGTCCGCGTGAGCCTCGCCCAGCTCTGCGATCATTCTGGCCAGCCGCTGCGCCTCCGGCTCGTAGAGTCCGGTCGCGGCATCGAGGCGACGCTGCAACTCCTGCTCGTCGGGAACTCCTACGATCCAGCTCGCTCCGCTGGCAAGGCGGAGAAAGATGCAGTCGCGGCGCGTGATCTTTCCGGATCGCAGGGGCATCAGGTAGACGATCAGATCGGGACGGAAGCGGCGAATCTCGGTCGCTAGACGCAGCAGTTCGCTGATTCGCCGTGTGCCCACGGTGTAACGCATGTAGCCGTGAACCAACCCGGAGTCGCCCAGAATCTCCGCCGCCGCCGGACCCTTCGCCTCAATTGGGAAGTTGGTCAGCAGGACGCGCTCGGCCAGAGGAAAGCGGCGCGCGATTAAATGCAAGCAGGGCAGCGCAACCATCGTATCTCCCAGACTGCCCAGGCGATAGATTAGAATCCGGCGAATACTGGAATCGGACGACGGAATATCGGGGGACAAACTACTTCTCCTACGGCACTGTACGCTGGCTAGCTAAATCAAGAGCATCTTCGGAATAGCTATAGTTCAAAATGACAGATTGCGGCATGCCGTCACGATGAAAATGTTCTGCGGGCAAAGTCCTCACATATTTGTCAAGCCGTGGCGCATCGACTCGTTGAAGCTGGGTTTGATGAAGGCGAGGGTCTGCGCCAACTGCGTCGTATAAGGCTCTCTGCGCTCCATCAATTTGGCGGTGGGGGAGGCGAATTCGGCATCGTCGGCGATGCGCAGCAGGCCTTCGACGGCCAACTCGGCGACGGACTTGCGCAACTGCTCGACCGACGAGTTGAGGTACTGCGCGTCGCGCGGATCCAGCAGCCAGACCGGCTCGCCCGCGCCCAGAACCCCGGAGAGCCAGAAGAGTTTTCCGGCCAGAAAGCCACGACGCTGCTCCTCGGTTGTGTCGTTGAAGCTGAAGGTCTTGGTCCTCGGGCTGTAGAATCGCGTGGTGAGCGAGACGGGCTGGCGATTTCCGCTCTTGACCAGTTCGAGCTGCCCCTGATCCATCGTCTTGCGCACGGCGTTGAAGACGAAGCTCTCGGCGAAGGGCTGTTCGGGCGCGGCCAGCACGTCGCGGAAGGTTACGGTCATTGAGGCGGCGATCTTGGCGTGCAGCAGGCTCTCTCCGCCATCCTCCAGACGCACCTCGCCGTGGACGATCGAAGTGTCGGCACCGGAGCTTGACTCGTGGAAGGGCCAGCCAAACTGTCCGAAGCTGAGAGGGATTCCGTGCAGCGTCAGAAGGCAGTCCGGGCGCGGATTGCGCAGGCGTCGGGCCGATTCGGCCAGGTAGGTGCGCACTCCCTCCTTCAGATCGGGGCGACCGAACTCGAAGCGTTCGCTCAGTTCCAGAAGCAGCGTCTTCTCGTCGCTTGGAGCGGAGACGCCGGAGAGTGCCAGGAGGAACTTCGCTGTGCCATCACTCTCTTCGGGACTGCTTGCATCGCTGCCGTCAGCCTCACTTGAAAGCACCTCCAGCCCCGCTGCCCGCGCCGCCGCTTCCACCTGTATCGCCAATAGCTCACTCCGCATAAATTCGCCCCCTGATCCTGCGCATCTTAGATGATGCAGTACCCTCCACCGTACCAGAAAGCGCAGAAGCAGAGGAGGATGAACTGCATCGGCGGCAGGGAAACTCTCTAAATGAGGAACTTGATGTCGCGTGAGCGTAACTTTTTCCGGAAAACCGCGTCTGAATAGCATAGGCTCTACGGTATCGACCTGCGGGTTGCGGAAGTATGTTTTATAGCATTTTGGGGTAATGGTACAGCTGTAGTGAGGCTAACAAAAAGCAGATTCCTTCGCTTCGCTGCGGAATGACAAGCAACGCGGCGGAAAATGACAAACGCTTCGCTGCGGAATGACAAGCAACGCGGAGCAGTGGGGCGTTTGAGAAGCGAAGGCAGGGGACTTTGGGATTCGTCGGAGTAGGCTTCGCAAGTGTTACGGAATCAGTAAGCTGGATACGTACAGGATGTAGTGCCTGACAGATTTATGGAACGGATTGTGGAGGTTGGTATGAAGCGGAATTTCTTACGTCAATTGAGTTATGCGGCCCCGGTGGTTTTGGGTGGAATGCTTGTCTGGAGCGCGTCTGCGATGGCTCAGGCCCCTGCGCCAACAGCCAGTGCGCTTCCCGATGCGCAGGTGGAGGCGGGAGTTCTGAAGGCTCTGGCTAAGGCCCCCGATCTGGCCAATCAGGCCATTACCACCACGACGGTCTATGGAGTTGTGACCCTCAGCGGCGCGGTCGAGACCGAGGCGCAGCGGGTTGAGGCGGAGACGCTGGCATCGAAGGCCAAGGGAGTGCAGAAGGTCGTTGACGAGTTGACGCTGGGTGGTGAGAACGCCGTGGCTCCGACGGGCGCGGGCGCAAATTCCAGTTCGCCGGAAGACGCGAATATGGCTCCAGCGCAGGGCGTAGAGCAGGCCCCGATGGCGCAGGGTTCGCCGGAGTCTGACAACACGGAGCCAGAGAATCCGGCGGGAGCGCAGGGTTATCCGGCTGCAACGCCAAGCTACGGGCCGGGTACACCGGCGTATCGCCAGCCGCCGCAGGGCTATAGCGCCTCTGCCCAGCCCGTTTATGGAGGACAGGAGGCTGGGTTGGCGGTGACGGTGTCGACCGGAGCGTTGCTGCGCATGCGCATCAATGAGACGTTGACCAGCGCCAGCGCCAAGCCGGGCGATCCCTTTGACGGCATCATCGTGAACGACGTTGTGGCGGGCGGAGCGGTGGCGATTCCTCGCGGCGCAATGGTTCATGGAACGGTGGTGAGCGCGAAGAAGTCGGGCGTTCTGGCCGGACGCGGCGAGCTTGCGCTGCAACTGACGCAGGTGGCGCTGGCGGGCAGGATCTATCCGCTGGTCTCTGACGTCTGGGGCCGTAACACCGGCGACAAGTCGGTCGAAACGGTGAACAAGACGGCGGGCGGCGGAGCCATCGGCGCTCTGTTTGGCGCGGCGGCAGCGGGAGGCAAGGGAGCGGCGATCGGCGCAGGAGTCGGCGCGGCGCTGGGTCTGGGATCGGCGGCGGCATCGGGCAATGGGCAGGTCTATGTGCCATCCGAGGGACTGCTGACCTTCCATCTGGAACAGCCAGTCACGATTATGACGGTCTCGCAGGCGGAGATGGATCGACTGTCGCAGGGCGTTCCGCAGGGAGCGCGTCCGCAGGTTATTCGGCGACGTTATCCTGCGCCGTACTATGGCCCGTATCCCTATCCTTACTAGACGAAATGCTCTCCAATGCGCGGCGCCGAGTCGATTCGGCGCCGCTTTCGTTTTGGCTGATTGATGATTTGGCCGACTGATAATGCTGATCTGTTCGAGCCAGCTTCCAAGTCGTACAGCGGCTCTGCTAGCATTGCGATCGAGATGAAAACCTTTGATTCCGCCCGTCGCGATCTATTGAGACTTAGCAGCATAGGACTCGCCGCCTCTGCCATTCCCGCCATCGCCGCTGTACAAAGTGGTGGACACGCGTTGCATGGCTCGGCAAGCCCGTTGCTCTTCGACGTGCGCAGCTACGGGGCGACGGGCGACGGCAAGACGATCGATTCGCCCGCCATCAACAAGGCGATTGATGCTGCCGCGGCTGCGGGGGGCGGCACGGTTGTATTTCCCGCAGGGAACTACGTCTCATTCTCAATTCGCCTGAAGAGCAAGGTGCATCTCTACCTGACTCAGGGGGCCGCGATCATAGCGGCGGAGTCTCCGCTATCGGGGCAGACGACTGGCTACTTGGGCGGGACGTATGACGCTGCCGAAGCGAAGACGGCGTGGGACAAGTATCAGGACTACGGCCACAACCACTGGCACAACTCGCTGATTTGGGGCGAAGGTCTCAACGATGTCTCGATTACTGGTCCGGGACTGATCTGGGGGAAGGGATTGAGCTTTGGCTCGGGACCGGCCAAAGCTCCGACCAGCGCGGGCGGATCGGGGCCGGATACGGAGGCGACTACGATCAGGACTTTGACTCCGGCAGAGGTTGCGGCAAGAAATGCTGCGCGAGGACGTCCGCGTGGAAGCTATCCGGTTTATCAGGCGGAGCAGGCTGGCGTGGGCAACAAGGCCATCGCGCTGAAGAACTGTCGTAATGTGATTCTGCGCGACTTTTCCATCTTGAAGGGTGGACACTTCGGGATGCTGTTGACCGGAGTCGATAACCTGACCATCGACAATCTAAAGATCGATACCGATCGCGACGGCATGGACATCGACTGCTGCCAGAACGTGCGCGTCTCCAACTGCACGGTCAACTCGCCCTGGGACGACGGCATCTGTCCCAAGTCGAGCTTCGCGCTGGGCTACAACCGGCCAACGCGGAACGTTACGATTACGAACTGCTTTGTCAGCGGGTGTTACCAGCTTGGCACGATACTCGACGGAAGTTACAAAAAGTTCGACGGAACAACCGATCACGGCAAGATCGGCGGCACGGGGCGGATCAAGTGCGGCACCGAGTCGAACGGCGGATTCATCAATATCACCATCTCGAACTGCGTCTTCGAGGGCTGTCAAGGGCTCGCGCTGGAGACGGTCGATGGCGCTCTGCTGGAAGACATTGCCGTCACAAATATTACGATGCGCGACGTTATTAGCTGCCCGATCTTTCTGCGGCTGGGCGCACGGCTGCGCGGGCCGAAGGGCGCGGGCGATCAGAGTACAGTGGTGGGAACGCTGCGGCGAGTGCTGCTGTCGAACATTACGAGCTACAACACGGCGGCCAAGTTTGGGTCGAATATTACGGGAATTCCGGGCTTTGCGGTCGAGGACGTGAAGATTGCCGATGTCTACGTCCAGCACGTTGGCGGAGGAACGGCGGATCAGGCGACGATCGATGTGCCGGAGAAGGAGCGCTCGTATCCAGAGCCGGGGATGCTGGGCACACTGCCCGCGCATGGCTTCTACTTCCGCCACGTCAATCGGCTGGAGATGAGCCACGTTGAGGTGCAGCCCACAGTGGCGGACGCGCGCCCAACGATCTATCTGGACGACGTGCATCGCGCAGACTTCTATGCGATCACTGCGCCAAGTACGCCTGCAGCCTTCTCGATCAACAAGTCAACCGATGTGCGCATTCGCATGAGCCGTGCCGCGGAGGATTCCACCACGCCGTAATTCGCGACGAACACGGCGGGCCTGTTAAGATAGATGGGAATTGGTGCGCGACCGTTGATGGCCTGCGCGCGTAAAGGCGGGCGCGGATTGCTCTATTGGCTGCTGTATCAGAAGCTGTTTCTCTACTTTCATGTCTTCCGAATCTTCCGGTACCTGACGTTTCGCACTGTCTTTGCGAGCCTGACGGCGCTGCTGATCGGCATGCTGATTGGGCCGTATGTCATCGACAAACTGCGCGAGTTCCAGATTGGCCAGTTTGTGCGCGATGACGGCCCGCAGAGCCATCTGAAGAAGGGCGGCACGCCGACCATGGGCGGGCTGCTGATCTGCATCTCGATTCTGGTGCCGACGCTGCTCTGGTCGGATCTGTCGAACCCGTATGTGTGGATCGTGATGCTGTCGACGCTGGCCTTCGGCGGAATCGGATTCGCCGACGACTATCTGAAGGTCGTGCGCAAGCAGAGTCAGGGGCTGACCGCGCGACAGAAGCTGGGCTTCCAGTTCGCCTCCAGCGGGGCGGTGGCGGTGGCGCTGGTGGCGATGGAGAATCGGGAGCTGTACTCCACGCGGCTGGTGGTTCCATTTCTCAAGAACTTTCGCCCGAACCTGATTGTGGACAGCATGCGGCATATCCCGCACATGAGCTGGCTGGCCTTCTTTCCTTTTGTGATCTTCGTGATGCTGGTGATTACGCTGACCAGCAACGCGGTGAACCTGACCGACGGTCTGGACGGGCTGGCCATCGGATGCACGATCATCGCCGCCGGAGCGCTGGCCGTGCTCACCTACGTCTCCGGCCACGTCGTCTTCGCAGACTACCTTGAACTCCAGCGCATGCCGCTGGTCAGCGAACTGACGATCTTCTGTGGCGCGATGGTCGGAGCCTCCATCGGCTTCCTCTGGTACAACGCCCACCCGGCTGAGGTCTTCATGGGCGACGTGGGCTCGCTGGCTCTGGGCGGCGCGATCGGCACGGTCGCCGTCATTATCAAGCAGGAGTTGCTGCTGCCGTTTATCGGCGGCGTCTTCATTCTGGAGGCCGCTAGCGTGATACTCCAAGTCGGCAGCTACAAGCTGCGCCACGGCAAACGCATCTTCAAGATGGCCCCGCTGCACCACCACTTCGAACTGCTTGGCTGGAGCGAGTCGAAGGTGATCGTAAGATTCTGGATCATGGCGCTGGTCTTCGCCCTGTTTGCATTGACGACTTTGAAGCTAAGGTAAGACGGAAAGACGACCACGGATTAACACGGATTTAAGGCAAAGGCTTAACACCGATTTGCGCCGATGACACCGATCAAAGACGAAGGCGGGACACGGATTGATATTTTGCGTTTACGATGTTGACGGTGAGGTCGAGCGATGGAACTAACGAATAAACGCGTGTTGGTGGTAGGGCTGGGGAAGTCCGGCAAGGCGGCGGCGCTGTTTCTGCAGGAGCGAGGGGCGCGGGTTACGGTCTCGGATTCGCGCAGTGCGGAGGCTTTGGCCAGCGAGATTCCCGATCTGCTGGATGCGGGCGTGATGGTCGAGACCGGCGGGCATGGGTTGATGACCTTTCGCAAGCAGGACTTGATCGTCGTCTCGCCCGGTGTTCCGTACGACATGCCGGAGTTGCAGCAGGCGCGCACGCTGGGGTTGCCGATCATTGGCGAACTGGAGTTGGCTAGTCACTACCTGCGGGGGAAGGTCGTCGCGATTACCGGGTCGAACGGGAAGACGACGACTACGTCTCTGCTGGGGAAGATCTTCGCCGATGCGGGTAGAGCTACGCTGGTCGGCGGGAATATTGGGACGCCGGTGATTGACCTGATTGCGGAGAGCATTCGGCTGAGTGGCGGGGGAGGGCAAGGGCAAGAACAAGGGCAAGGGCAAGAACAAGGGCAAGAACAAGGGCAAGAACAAGGGCAAGGGCAAGGGCAAGAACAAGGGCAAGAACAACGACAGAGATTCTGGCTTCGCCAGAATGACGCGCTAAAAGAGAGTGACGGGCCTGACGTGGATGACGGGCCTAATGCGAGTGCCGGGCCTGATGCGAATGGTGGGCCTAATGCGAGTGATGGGCCTGATACGAATGACGGGCCTAATGCGAGTGATGGGCCTGATGCGAGTGCCGGGCCTGATGTGAATGACGCGGCAACGGTTTGGAGCATCCTTGAGGTTTCCAGCTTTCAGTTGGAGACGGTGGTGACGTTTCGCCCGCACATTGCGCTGGTGCTAAATATTACGCCGGACCATCTGGATCGGCATGGAACGTTTGAGAACTACGCCTCGATGAAGGCGCACATTACGGCGAAGCAGACCGCGGAGGACTTCTTCGTGCTGAACGCCGAGGACAAGCCGACGCAGATGCTGGCTGCGCTGACCAAGGCTCAGGTCTACTGGTTCAGCGGCAAGAGGCCGGTGAAGCAGGGCGCGTTTGTTCACGGCGAGAGCGTGGTCTTTATTGCGCGCGAGGGTGCGTGGCCAGAGCCGGTGATGCCGGTGTCGGAGATTCCGATCAAGGGCGCGCATAACGTGGAGAATGTGTTGGCGGCGGTCTGTGCGGCGCGGCTGGCGGGGATCTCGCCGGAGTCGATTCGCGCCTCGGTGGCGGGCTTCAAGGCGGTCGAGCATCGGCTGGAGTTTGTGGCCAAGGTGCGCGGCGTGGACTTCTATAACGACTCCAAGGCGACCAACGTGGACGCGACGAAGAAGGCTCTGGAGGCCTTTGCGGGCGGAGTTCACCTGATTCTGGGCGGCAAGGACAAGAACTCCGACTACACCGAACTGGCCGAGCTGATCCGAGCGCGGGTTAAGACTGTTTACACAATTGGTTCGGCGGCGCAGAAGATCGAGCGGCATCTGGCGGGAGTCGTCAAGATAGTCTCAGCGGGTACGCTCGAAGTTGCCGTGAAGACCGCCGCCGCGGATGCCGTGGCGGGCGATGTCGTGGTGCTGGCTCCGGCCTGCTCCAGCTTTGACCAGTTCACCGGATACGAGCAGCGCGGGCGCGTCTTCAAGGAGTTGGTGAAGGGGCTTGCTTAGACAAATACAGCAGGAGATGCGGGGAGCATGGCGAAGCGCGTAGGTGTCGACAAATGGCTCTTCGGAACCGTGCTGCTGCTGGTTCTGTTTGGACTGGTGATGGTCTTCTCCGCCTCGGCGGTGATGGCCAAGGAGACGCTCGGCTCGCCGTATGCGTTTGTGGCCAAGCAGGCGGTGTGGGCGTTGCTGGGAATGCTGGCTCTGACCGCGCTGATGCAGGTGGACTATCGCTGGTATAACCGTTATCCGGTGGTGGTGGTCTCGGTCTCGGTGACGACCGTTCTGCTGCTGGGCGTCTTCGCCATGCACGGGATGAACGGAGCGCATCGCTGGATTCGCATGCCGGGAATCACGTTGCAACCCTCGGAGTTGGCAAAGCCGGTACTGGTCCTCTTTCTCGCTTACTTTTTGCAGACGCGCATTCATGCGATGGACGATTGGAAGGCGACGATTCTGCCTGCGGTGTTGCCCTCGCTGCTCTTCATGGCTCTGATTATGAAGGAGCCGGATCTGGGTACGGCGATGGTCTGCGCGGGCGTGACCGGGATGATGCTCTATCTGGCAGGCGCGCAGGTACGCTACTTTCTGATCGCCGTTGCGGCAGCCTCGCCGGTGATGTACTACATGCTCTTCCATGTGGCTTTTCGGCGGGCGCGCATGCTGGCGTTTGTGAACCCGGAGCTTGATCCCAAGGGCGCGGGATTTCACATTCTGCAATCGCTGATTGCGGTGGGAACGGGCGGAGTCTGGGGGCGCGGGCTAATGGAGGGAGTTCAGAAACTCTTCTATCTGCCGGAGCCGCACACCGACTTTATCTTCGCCAATGTTTGTGAGGAACTGGGACTGGTTGGCGCGTTGGCCATCGTCGCGCTATTTGTGATGCTGGGCTATCGCGGACTGCGCGCGGCGGTACTCTCTACCGACCCATTTGCGCGCTTTCTTGCCTTCGGAATTACGACGGCGATTCTGATTCAGGCCTTCTTCAACATCAGCGTGGTGCTGGCTCTGGTGCCGACCAAGGGAATCACGCTGCCCCTGATCTCCTCTGGAGGAACTTCAGTGTTTATTACGCTGGCCAGTCTGGGAGTCCTGTTGAATATTACGCGAGAGATTGATTGATGGCTGGGGGCGAAGTGCAAGGTTCAAGGTTTGATGGAGTGGGTGGCCTGCGGGTTCTGATCGCGGGCGGAGGAACTGGGGGCCATGTGATTCCGGCGCTGGCGATTGCGCGCGAGTTGCGCGATGCGCATGGCGCAGAGGTGCGCTTCGTCGGCACAGCGCGCGGGCTGGAGACGCGGCTGGTGCCGGAGGCGGGGTTTGCTCTGGAGTTGGTGCGCTCCGGGCAATTGAAGAATGTGAGTCTGGCGACGCGGCTGCGCACGGCGATTGATCTGCCGCTGGGCGCTCTGGAGTGCATGCGATTGCTGGGCAGGTTTCAGCCGCAGGTGGTCGTCGGAGTTGGAGGATACGCGAGCGGGCCGGGAATGCTGGCCGCACTGCTGCGACGCGTTCCGACGCTGGCCTTCGAGCCGAATGCGGTGCCGGGGTTGGCGAATCGGCTGGTAGGCCGATGGGTCAGCGCGGCGGCGGTCAACTTTGAACCCACACGGAGATTCTTTCGCAATGCGCACGTCACCGGGATTCCGGTGCGGGCGGAGTTCTTTGCAGTTGGAGCCAAGAACGCCGATGCGCCGCCACGTCTTCTGGTCTTCGGCGGAAGTCAGGGCGCGCGCGTCTTCAATGCAGTGATGCCCCGGATTGCAAAGGCTCTGCTGGAGTACGTTCCCGGGCTGACGATTCTGCATCAGGCTGGTGCGCGAGCGGCCGAAAAGACGGCTGAGGCCTATCGTGCGGGCGGGGCCGATCCGGCGCGCTGGCAGGTTGCCGAGTTTCTCGACGAGATGCCGCAGCGCTTCGCCGAGGCGGATCTGATTCTGTGCCGAAGCGGAGCCAGCACGGTCGCCGAACTGGCCGCCGCTGGTCGCGCCGCCGTTCTGGTGCCGTTTCCCGGAGCCGCCGACGATCATCAACGCAAGAACGCCGATGTCTTCGCCGAGGCCGGGGCCGCGCAGTTGCGTGTGCAGGTGGCGAACGACGAGTCGATGGAGCGCTATCTGCTGGGCGATCTCTCCAAACTCCTGCTGCATCCGCAGCGGCGAGCGGAGATGGCCGAACACGTACGCAAGCTGGCCCGGCCCGATGCCGCACAAGAGATTGCGACGATGGTCGTCGAACTGGCGCGGCTGGGCTGACGGAGCAGAATCTCTGCCTTTGGCGCAACTTCTAGCGCAGCAGGTCTTCCAGAGTGGTTGAAAGGTCGGTCTTTTCGTCGCGATACTTGACGATGACCGGGGTGTAGACGCTGAGGCCCATCTGCCAGCCGTATCCGCTGGGGATGGCGCGCGAGCCGGGAACGACCACTGCTCCCTCGGGAATAATCAACGGCGTCTCGGCGGTGGCCTTCAGGATCGTGCCATGCACGACGTCGTAGACCGGAGTTCCTCGGGTCAGCATGGTTCCGGCGGCCAGCACGGCGCGTCGGCGAACGATCGTTCCCTCGTAGACGCCAGTGTTGCCGCCCACCAGAACGTCGTCCTCGATAATGACCGGCGAAGCGTTGATCGGCTCCAGAACCCCGCCGATCTGCGCCGCAGCCGACAGATGCACCCGCTTGCCGATCTGGGCGCAGGAGCCGACCAGAGCGTGCGAGTCGACCATCGTTCCCTGATCGACGTACGCCCCGACGTTGACGTAGGCCGGCGGCATCATCACCACGCCGCGCGCAACGAACGCTCCTGAGCGGACGGAACTTCCTCCGGGAACGATGCGGATGCCCTCTTCGGGCAAGAAGGTTCGCGCCGGATAGGTCGCTTTGTCGATGAAACAGAGCGCTTTGTCGCTGCTCATGCTGGTCAGCACGCCGATGCGGAAGCCGAGCAGGATTCCGCGCTTGACCCAGGCGTTCACGCGCCAGCCGGTCGGCTCGTCGGCATCCGGCTCGGCCGAGCGCAGGGTTCCGGCCTCCAACGCGCTGCGCAGTTCAGAGAACGCGCTCATCGCATCGTCATCGGCTACGGCGCTGGCTCCTGCGGCAAAGTGCCGCTCAATGCGTGATTTCAGGTCTGCCTGTTCGCTGCTCTCGGTTGTCATCATCAGCTCAATTGTAACGGTACGGAAGTTTTTGCAAACAAGCTGTATGCCAGATCGCCGACAGATAATGAAATAAGAATATAGTTGCCTTCTTGTTCAACTTTTATGCAATCTTATGCATCTAAAAAGATATTGACGCATCTAGTATCTATCGTGTAATACTGCACAGTTACGTGTAATACTGATAGTTAAATAGAATACTGATGTTCAGCTGAGTCGTTTAGAAATGGGCCGCGTATGAGGCTTCCACGTATTAGCACACAAGTTGTCGCTCTCGCCCTGATTCTGGTTCCCGCAACGGTTGGCATCGTCGCGGTGCGCGCCTCTGCTACCTGCCAGCGCTATGTGCGCAACTACATCACGACTCCGGTTCGTAACCGTGTCAGCAAGGTGACGACGACCGCCTGGGCGGAGTGGCGCGCGGGCCATCCGAACTGGAAGCCCAGTCCCGCCGTTCAGCGGCCAAAGTATGTAATGACGCGCACGGAGGCGGAGCAGAAGGTCAATTTCGCCTGCGAAATCGATACGATTCCGACGACGCTGGATCTTACCCTTACCCCGACTCCTCCTCCATTTTTCAACCTTCCGGCTATGGCCGAAACTCAGATTAACTTCCCTGAGCCGACTCAGCCGGTTATCACCGAGATCGTTATCCCGCCCATTGTTCCGAATGAACTGACGGGAGATACCCCAGAGCCTTCGAGTCTTCTTCTGGTTACGTCTGGTCTTGCTCCCTTCTTGCTCTTCTGGATGCGTAGACGCTCGGCGGTGGTTTAGAGCATTTTAGGCAATGGTGTAGACCCTGCTGCGACGAGAAAAAGCAGATTCCTTCGCTTCGCTGCGGAATGACAAACAAACTTGGTCCACATCTATTCAGGAGATGTTTTAACTCCGCTTGCTCTGGCGGATGCGCTTGACCTCGTCCATGCGCTGGGCCAGCAGCCTCTCGCGGCCCTCCTGCGTGGGATGGTAGTAGCGACGACCAGCAAGCGAGGGAGGCAGGCACTCCATATCCGCGACGCGTCCCTCCACGTCGTGCGCGTACTGGTAGCCCTTGCCGTAGTCGAGCGACTTCATCAGCTTGGTGGGAGCGTTGCGCAGGTGTAGCGGGACAGGCTCTGCGGCGGTGGCCTCGATGTCGCGTTTCACCTCGCCATAGGCCTTATAGACCGCGTTCGACTTGGGCGCGAGCGCGAGGTAGACGACGGCCTGGGCCAGCGCAAGATCGCCCTCCGGCGGCCCGAGAAAGTGCATCGCATCGCGCGCCGAGAGGCAGAGATTCAGCGCCTCGGGAGCGGCCAGTCCGATGTCTTCGACCGCCATGCGCACCACGCGTCGCGCCACATACATCGGGTCTTCGCCGGCCTGCAACATGCGCCCCAGCCAGTAGAGCGAGGCGTCGGCGTCGGAGTTGCGCACACTCTTATGCAGCGCGGAGATGATGTCGTAGTGCTGCTCGCCCTTCTTGTCGTAGAGCAAGACGCGTCGCTGCAGGGCCTCTGCGGCAATCTCTTTGGTGATGCGTTGGGCTGGCTCTTCGGCGGCGAGACTCGCGGCCACATCGAGCGCGTTCAGAGCATTGCGCGCGTCTCCGCTGGCGTAGGAGGCGATCGTCGCCAGAGCCTCTTCGTCGGCTGCAACTCCAGCCGCTCCCAAGCCACGCGACGCATCGGCCAGCGCGCGCGTCAACAGCGCGACGATCTGCGTCTCGCTGAGAGCTTGCAGGGTGTAGACGCGGCAGCGCGAGAGTAGCGCAGCGTTCAGCTCAAACGATGGATTCTCCGTCGTCGCGCCGATCAGTCGGATCGAACCGCGCTCGACGTAGGGCAGAAAGGCGTCCTGCTGGGCCTTGTTGAAGCGGTGAATCTCGTCGACGAAGAGGATGGTGCGCGAGCCGAAGTCGGCGGCTTTTTCCGCCTCGGCCATCACGGCCTTGATCTCCTTGATGCCGGAGAGAACGGCGGAAAACTCGATAAAACTGGACTGAGTCAGTGCGGCGATGATCTTAGCCAGCGTCGTCTTGCCCGTGCCGGGAGGCCCCCAGAAGATCATTGAGGTGGCGTCGTCATGCGCAATGGCCAGAGCCAGCGGCTTTCCTGCGCCCAGCAGATGCTCCTGCCCAACGAACTCATCCAGCGCGCGAGGGCGCATCCGCTCGGCCAAGGGACTCTGGCGAGAGCTTGCGGACTGCGCGTCGATGGGTGATCGATCGAAGAGACTCATAAGGTGCGTTCTATCTGAAATGCTTACTCGTACTTGAGCGTTTCGACTGGGTCGAGGCGCGCTGCTCGGTTGGCCGGGACGGTGCCGAAGATCACTCCAACGATCACCGAAGTCCCCAGAGAGATCGGTGCGGCCAGCCATCCGACGGGAATCTTGTACGGCGTCAGAAGTCCAATCGAGAGAGGAATGCCGAGGCCGATAAGCGTGCCAATGATTCCACCGGAGAGCGAGAGAAAGACCGCCTCGGTGAGAAACTGCATGCGAATCTCGCGGCTGGTTGCGCCCAACGCCTTGCGAATGCCGATCTCGCGGATGCGCGCCTGCACGTTGGCCAACATGCTGTTCATGATACCGACTCCGCTGACGATCAGAGTGATCGCGGCGGCCAGAACCAGCACCCAGGTCAGCATGTCGGCGATCTTGCCCATGGTGCTTAGAACGTCGGTCAGCGTTTGCGCGTGATAGATGCTGTCGGGCCGGTGCCGGTCGTGGATCTGCTTGGTGATCTCCTTGGCTCCCGGCTCGACCATGCTGGCATCCTTCATCTTGAAGAAGATCTCCTTCAGATTGTCGGTGCCGGTGAAGTAGCGCGCGACCTCGTAGGGGATCAGAATGGTTTGCGCATTGATCTCCGACTGGTCAAAGGTGTCGATGCTCTCGCGGAAGACTCCGATGATGGTCAACGGGATTCCGCGGATGGAGATGTTCTGGTCTACGGCGGCCTGCTCGCTGCCAAAGAGCTTGATGGCCAGCGGCTTGTTGAGTACGGCGACCTTGGCGTGTGCGCTGGCATCCTGAGCGTCGAAGAATCGCCCAGAGAGAACCACCAGTCCGCGCACGTCCTTATACTGCGGCGAGACGCCCAGCAGCATGGTGTCCTGGGTGATGCCGCCTCCCACGCTGATGCGTTCGTGATCCTCCAGCATGGGCGAGGAGGCCTCAATGCCGGGAACCGCGTCAAGCACGGCCTGCAAGTCTTCGCGGGTCATGTAATCCGGCGTGCTGGTGTTGTCGGCGCCGATGATGCTGCCGCCGCTGTACTGCATCTCGATCTTGTTCGGACCCAGGCTGGAGATGGTGTCCAGCGCGTACTGCTTGCCAGTCAGCCCGACAGTGACCACCAGAATGATCGAGGCCGAGCCGATGACCATGCCCAGCATCGTCAGCAGAAACCGTGCCTTGCTGGCGCGGAAGCTGTCGACAGCCAGAGAGACGACCTCGCTGAACAGCATGGTGCTGCGCGCGCTGGCCAACGTCTTATCAAAGGCCTTCTTCTTGTGATCTGGCTCTTCCGCGATCATGGTCGCCATTACTTACTCCATTCCTTCGGGCGCGTCTCGTGCCTGCCTGCGGCAACCGACTTCAGCCACGTCCAGCTACCAGCCTATCGCAACAGCGCCAACATTCGTGCTCTCTGAGCGTTTTTCGCTAAGGGGGTATCCCGTCGCGGAGTGAGCAGGATGCGGGGATTCTTTGCTCCGCTCAGAATGACAATGCCTCTTGCTCTATAGTCAGCGCCAAAAAATCTCTAAGGAAGGCGAGACTACGATGCGCTCTCAATCGACGCAGCGCGCAGGGCTAGAACCTCGTCGAGAATTTTCTCGGCCATCTCGCGCTTGGTCATTTCGGGGATTTCGACCGCTTGCTCTGCCGTGATAAAGCTGGCGGCGTTGCGCTCGGAGTCGAAGCCGATTCCGGCGCGCGAGATGTCGTTCAGCACAATCGCATCCGCTCCCTTGGCCTGCATCTTCTTTCTTGCGTGTTCGATGTCGTCGTCCATCTCCGCCGCAAAGGCGATCACCAGCGTTCCTGCGCCTCGTGCCTCGACCACGCCGCGCACGATGTCCTCGGTCGGCTCCAGCTCCAGATGCAGCGCTCCGTTGCGGCGCAGCTTCTCTGTTCCAACCGTCGCCAGACGGAAGTCCGCGACCGCTGCGGCTCCGATCACCACGGTCGCCTGCGGCAGATGAGCCATTACCGCGCGACGCATCTGCTCGGCGCTGGTTACGGAGAAGAACGTACATCCGGCAGGAGGATCGAGCGCCGTCGCAGCACTGACCAGAATTACCTCTGCGCCACGCTGGCGGGCCGCCTCGGCGAGTGCGTAGCCCATCTTTCCGCTGGAGCGATTGCCGATGTAGCGCACCGGGTCGATCGCCTCGCGGGTACCTCCAGCGGTGATAAGAACCGTCTCGCCGACCAGATCCTTCTTCTCCGCGTGGGCCTCAGGGGAGAGAACCCGCATCACGGTCTGCGCGATGGCATCGATGCTGGCCAGCCGTCCCGCTCCGGTCATTCCGCAGGCCAGATAGCCGCTCCCCGGCTCGACGATGGTGACGCCGCGCTTGCGCAGCAGGGCGATGTTCGCCTGTGTCGCCGGGTTGTTCCACATATTCACGTTCATTGCGGGGGCCACAATCAACGGAGCAGTCGTCGCCAGAACCATCGTCGAGAGAAAGTCATCGGCTAGTCCGTGTGCGATCTTGGCAATGACGTGCGCCGTTGCGGGAGCAATCACCAGCGCGTCGGCCCCCCCGGCCTCGGAGATGTGTTCGATCATCCCCGACTCGTCGAGTCCGGTCGGCGAACTGCTCTCCTCGCCCCATCCGCCCCACATGCTGGTGATCGTGCGATGTCCGGTCAGCGAAGAGAAGGTCAGCGGCTGGACAAACTCCTGCGCCGCGCGCGTCATCACCACATGAACGTCCGCGCCCAACTGCTGCAAGGCTCGCACCAACTCTGCCGCCTTGTACGCAGCGACTCCTCCGCTGACCCCTACGGTCACCCACGGCGCTCCACTGTTTTTCGTCGTATTCGCCATCGCTCGCTCCAATCGCGTTCCTACAAGAATAGCAGCGCAACGGGAGCCTGCTGCGTACAACTTTTACTCCAAAATTACTTCACCAGCCACGCCGATGCGGCAATGGCCAGCCCGATCGCGCCCAGACTCACTCCGCCGATAAAGTAGCTGCGTCGCCGTGTAAACAGCGTGATCGACGAGAGTACCACCGAGATCTGTAGCAACGCCTCGCCCAGATCGAAGTGCCCGGCCCGCCCCTCGGCGTGCTCCACCCTGCGCTCGTACTCGTGCGCCTTGTCCTGCGTCTCGGTCAGATCCGCCGTCCACTTGGCGATGTGCGCCTTGTACTCGACCAGCTTGGCCGCCGTCGCCTTGGCATCGCTGGTCGGCTGCCAGGCCATCTGGTCGATGACCACCAGCAGGCTGTCCTGACGAATCTTCTTTGCCTCGTACAGATTCCATTGATCGGTCGCGCGAGCCTGCATCAGCACCGCCTCGGTGTGGCTGCGATGCCCCAGCACCGTCACCATGGCCACCAGCACGGCGAGGATCGAGATCGCCAGCGAGATCGTCGTCAGCGATGCCTCCCCGCCCTCCTTCATCTGCTTGGAAAATTCCTGCATCTCGGTTGGTTCCATGCGCTCATTCTATCGCCAACTCCACTCCTGTTGCCTCCCCTGTTTGCGCTCTGGCTAAGCGGTAGAAAGATAAAGCCATTGTCGAATCTGCCGATAATCGAGAGAAAGGAACAAAGAAGTTGCAGGGAATCCGCTGGAATATCAGTTCGGTAAAAATTTATGCCCAATGTTTTAATTTCTGCTACGATTCCGCAATCCAAGTTTATTTTCCCGGATGCGCATGCGACGGCATTCGCGGCCATCTGACACGCAGTTACTCGATCGCGTTCCGACGCCGTACCACTGAAAGGCTCTTGATGAATCACTGTGCATTTTCGACCTTCGCCCTGCTCGCTCTCGCGCCTCTCGCCCTTGCGGCGCAGGCTCAGACTGCCGCTCCGGTACTTCTTGCCGAGGCCGCATCCCCCGCCAGTTTTTCCACTTCTGCTGCGCCGGAGGCTCTCGTTGTCGCCACCACCGGCGCAGCCACCTCGTCCACTGCCGACTCTTCGACCAAGAGCGGCGGATCGGTTCCGTTCTCCGGCCTGGCCGTCGGAGTCAAATTTGGCGTCGCTGGCATCGGCTTCGATGTGGCTACACCGCTGATTCGACAGAGCCTTAACCTGCGCGGCGGAGCCTCCTTCCTCTCCTACACGCCCAGCACCATTACCACGGACAACCTCAACATCAACGGCAACATCAAGTTTCAGAACTCGGCCATCATGGTCGATTACTTTCCCTTCCATGGTCGCTTCCGCATCAGCGGCGGCATGACGATCTACAACAACACCGGCCTTACCGCCACGCTCTCGGTTCCCACCGGGCAGAGCTTTACCGTCGGCGGCGTCGATTACTATAGCGATCCGCGCAATCCTCTGAGCGGCTCGGGTGTCTTCAACTTCGGCGGCAAGACCGCTCCGCGCGTCACCATCGGTAGCGGCAACATGCTCCCCAAGAAGGGTCGCTTCACCTTCCAGTCCGAGCTTGGCGTCGAGTTTTTCTCGCAACCTACAGTTCTTTACCATTTCACGGGAAACGGTTGCCCCGCAGCCAACTCGCCTGAGAGCAACTGCGCACCCATTCCGACAAGCAACGTCCTCAATGAGCAGAACAAGCTACAGAACGACCTCAGCGATCTGCGCTTCTTCCCTGTCCTCTCCTTTGGTTTGAGCTACAGAATCCACTAGCGCTTGACCACGCATACGGCCCGCATCTCGATTGGAGATGCGGGCCGTTTGGCGTTCAGAGCATTTTCCGAATTACTGTAGACCAATTTGTTTGTCATTCCGTAGC
>Ga0302278_10000980_pt1 | contig 35920 bp, 27 predicted proteins | sample III_Bog_N3_2_FD_194543 | JGI IMG/M metagenome (GOLD analysis project Ga0302278, IMG submission 194543) | Peat permafrost microbial communities from Stordalen Mire near Abisko, Sweden - III_Bog_N3_2 | ecosystem: Environmental > Terrestrial > Soil > Wetlands > Peat | place: Sweden: Abisko... | reverse complement strand
AACAGTTCAATTCAGTTAGCACACATTTCGTCGGTTGCCCATCATCTTCACTTTCGACCGTCACTGCCTCAAATTGCTTCAACCAAATCGGAGTGGGTCCTGGCAACGCAATTGATCTGCCTTTTACCAGTCGGTCTGGTCTTGCCGTCTCCGCCGTCCCAGGGCAAGTAGTCACTATCGTCGTCACCATCAGCTTCTCCTAGCTTCTATCCAGCAAACCCAGGGAAAAAGATCAGGAGAGATGCGATGACTACGCGATTGAACAATACGAGGCGTGCCCGCCTGGCTCAGACGTTCCGCCTCGCAGCCGCCCTGGTTGCTCTGGCCTTTCTGGCTGGCGCAGGCGCTGCCCTTGCGCTGGGCCAGGATACGACAGCTACAGCGCAATATGGATTTTATGTTGGCACCGCGACGGTGAATGGCACGCCGGGGCAGGCGCAGTTGGGGTTCGTCACCAACTCGACATCCGCCTCGTATGTGCCCACCGTCAGCTTGCAGTACGGCATCAGTTTCAGCGCGGGGCCGGTCAGTTGCACCCAGACCATCGTGCCCGTGAACAATCCGCTCGTGCCCACCCCCTACGTTCAAACCTGCACTGTCACAATCACCTTTACGCCCCAGTATCCAGGCGGCCACCACGATGCGCTCTTTATTTCGGGAGTAACGATGTTCGCAAGCGGTGTGTTTCTTTATGGCATTGGCGAGGCGCCCCAGTTGATGATTCAGCCCGGCGTAACCACTAGCCTGAGCCTGACGGGCAGTCCATACCTTTACGGATCAACAACCGACGACGCTGGCACCTACTACGTCTACGCCAACAACGGTATCTACACGGTGAAGGCGGGCGTTGCAACGGAACTGCTCGACTCAGTCCCAAAAACAAGCAACTTATCCATCGACGGCGCGGGGCAACTCTGGGAACCGGGGTACCCAGCCATCGATTTTTTATGTTACGGACTTCCTGCCATCGAAAACCGAAATCCTGAGGTCGCGGCCGCCTCCGTATGTTTTCAGAACCCGGTAGCTGTGGCAGTCGGAAACCTCGGGACCTTCTACGACGCGGACGGCGGCGGTGAATCCATGGTTTACAACGGTCAAACCCTGTCGTTCATTCAGGGACTTCTGGCTCAGCAATTTTACCCTGATACTATTCCGAAGACTCCTTCTATCGTTCCGAATACTGCGTTCGGAGTGTATCCAGTCGGTTATCCCATCGGGACAAACTTTAGTCCGAACGGGATGGTAGTGGACCCGTATGAGAACTTGTTCTTCACTGACCCCAACCTCGGCATCGCCGTTTGGTACGGTTTTCCCGCATCGTCCATGCACCTGCTGAACCAGTACATCGGTACCAACCCAAGCATGGCGGTCGATGCCGCGGACACGTTGTATGCCAGCCAGGGCACAGTACAAATGTTCCCCGCCTCCAACAATTACGCCTCCTCGATAGCGGGCATCGGGTATGGCGGCAGTGTCGCTCTGACCCCGGACGGGACCGTCTATGTGGGAGATGGTTCGACGGTCGAAATCATCGACCGCTTCCAGGGCTCCATCAACTGGGGCTCGAACGATGGGCAAGTCAGCAGCCAGCAGACCCTTACGCTCTACAACGGTGGCAACCAGCCGCTCACGATCTCGTCGATTACGTCCAGTGGGGCAGCCTACACAATCGAACCCGCAACTTCAAACGGCTGCACCAACGGAATCGTGCTGGCCTCGGGTACCATCTGCCAGTTCCTGGTCACCTCCACGCCGTCCCACGCGGGCACGCTCACAGGCACAGTCACCATCACCAGCAACTCGCTCAACCAGCCCGGCACTGTCCAGACAGTTGCGCTCACCGGTTACACCAGCGGCATCTGGGTTGCGGCAACGCCCAATCCATATGTGTTCCCTAATCAGACTGCCGGAACCACCAGCGTACCTTTGCCGGTTACCGTGACCAACACCAGCGCCGGCAGCAACTCCGTGGGCTACGGCAGCACGGTTGCCATCACCAGTGGGTTCACCTCCACCACCTCAGCGTTCACGGCATCGCTGGGCGACCCGACAGCGCCAACCTACTGTGGCAACCCGTTGCCTACGGGCGCAACCTGCCTGATCCAGGTTACCTTCAACCCAAGCCAAGCCACCAGCTACTCCGGAACCATCAGTTGGACCGAGCAGATTACCGGGGGCGGACCCAGCATGAAGGTCAGCGTCAACGTTAGCGGCAACGGCGTTCCGGTTCCGCTCCTGGTGCCTATCAGCGAGACTATTAACATTGCCGACAGCGATGTCGTCACGCCCTCGCTTCTGATCCCCATTAGCGAGACGGTGCATATCGCCGACAGCGATGTTCCTACGCCCTCCCTCCTTATCCCCATCAGCGAGACGGTGCATTTCACCGATGCGCTTGCTACAGGTCCAGGCACACCGACGCCGCCTTTTGGCCACCTCGATTCAGCCGTCGACAGCATAAAGGAAAGCACCACGATCGGGCAGTTGAACTCGGTGGTGATAAGAGGATGGACCGCTGACCTAATTGACGGCGCACCGTTGAGCAACGTCAAGGTGTACATCGACGGCAAACTGGCCGGCACGCCGACCCTGGACATTGCACGTCCGGATGTGGCAGCGGCAAAGGGCGCTGCCTACCTCGACTCCGGATACCAGCTCAGCTACTCCGCGGCGGTGCTCACGCTGGGCTCGCACTCAGCCACGGCCGTCGCCATCGACTCGGGAGGACACTCAACGACATTTGGACCGCTCGCCTTCACTGTTGCAGCCACCGCCGGAGCCGCGCCGCCTGTGCCGCCTTTCGGCCACATCGATTCCGCTGTGGACAGCGTGACGGCGAGCACCACGGTCGGGCAATCGGATTCGGTGGCGATCAGGGGATGGGCTGCCGACCTGACTGATGGCGTGCCGTTGAGCAACGTGAAGGTCTATATCGACGGCAACCTGATCGGCACACCAACGCTGGGCCTTGCGCGTCCGGATGTGGCAGCAGCCAAGGGTGCTGCTTACCTCGACTCTGGATACTCGTTAAGCTACTCCGCGGCGGCGCTTTCACTGGGTCCACATGCGGTCACTGTGATCGCCATCGACTCAGACGCGCGCTCGGCCACATTCGGTCCGCTCGCCTTCACTGTTGCAACCACCGCCGGAGCCGCACCGCCAACGCCGCCATTCGGGCACCTGGATTCTGCGTTGGACAACGAGACAAAGAGCAGCACAGTTTCGCAGTCTGATGCTGTGGTGATCAGGGGATGGGCCGCCGACGTTGTTGATGGCGCACCGTTGAGCAACGTCAAGATGTATGTCGACGGCACCCTGATCGGCACACCAACCATGGGCATTGCCCGTGCGGACGTAGCCACAGTAGAGGGTGCGGTCTACCTCAACTCCGGATACTCGCTAACCTATTCTGTGGCGGCACTCTCACTGGGCTCGCATGCGATCACTGTAGTCGCCATTGATTCAGGAGGACGGTCAACGACATTCGGACCGCTCTCGTTCACCGTTGCAGGCACTCCCCCGTTTGGGCACCTGGATTCGGCTTTGGACAGCGTGACTGGAAGCAGCACAGTTGCGCATTCTGATTCGGTGGTGATGAGGGGATGGGCTGCAGACCTGATCGATGGCGCACCGTTGAGCAACGTCAGGGTGTACATCGACGGAAACCTGGCCGGCACACCAACCATGGGCATTGTGCGTCCGGATGTGGCTGCGGCAAAGGGCGCTGCCTATCTCGATTCCGGATATCAACTCAGCTACTCAGCGGCGACACTCGCACTGGGCTCGCACTCCGTGACTGTGGTCGCCATCGACTCGGGTTCACGCTCAACCACATTCGGTCCGCTCAAAATCACCGTTCAATAGGCCGACTCAGCGATGATTTGTTGGCCCGGCTATTTGCTCGTGAGTGGGCCCACGCTGCAACTTGCCCACTGGTATTTGAGCAGACGGTCACGTGGTACGCGGTCTCAAAAAGAGCGTTAGGGCGACTGGCTTGAATTGCGAGGAATGCGAGGAGTGGTTGGGGGAGATGCGGGAGTGTGAGAACTGGTTCCTGAACGAGTTCAGAGCAACGTTGCATGCGAAGATGCACTGCGGAACGTTAGGCTCAGTGACATCGACCTTCAATCTCAGACGCTCTCCGTGCGGGTCGGAAAGAACAGGTTCCGCGTTCGAATTCTCCCACTCAATCAAACAGCGATGTGGGCTGTTGAGCAGTTGCTCGTCAGAGCCCGGATACTGGGAGCAACCGAACCCGAACATTACCTGATGCCGAGCCGCGTGTCAGGCAAGCGGTATGACCCCACTAAACCACTCAGCCGTTGGGGCTGGCGGACTGCATGGCGAAAGCTGGCGAAGGAGGCGGGGCTGGAAGGGCTGCGACCGCACGACCTCAGGCACCATGCGATTACCAAGCTGGCTGAGTCGGCGGATGCCAGCGAACAAACAATCATGAGCATTGCTGGACACGTCAGCCGTGAGATGGTGACGCATTACTCGCACAATCAGACAGGCAGCTAAGCGGAAAGCCGTCGCAGCATTGGATCACGTCACAATTGGGGAATTGGAAGACCAACGCCGACGACTGGAAAAAGCTGGAACTTAAACAAAAACAACGTTTTATAATGGTCGGCCTTAGAGGACGATTTTAGAACTTTTCTGCTCCGTTCCGGAGATTCCGAGATCCAGAAAATTGCTCAAGTCTCACTTAGAAGTGGGGCGGTAGTCTTTGGATAAGCGACAATCCACCGAGAATACTCTGAACTTGGCAAGCTCTCCACCCAACTAGCGCGAGTCGGATACCGTCCGAGACCGATATCGCCACGAACGTTGGATATTTGAGCCTATGCTCGCAAGGTGAATGGCGAGCATAGGCATCGCCTACTGCGCCGTGTAGGTGTAGTCGTTGAACTGCCACGCTCCATTGATCCAGGAGTAGAGGCGAGCGTAGAGTGTTTCTCCATTCGTTGGCAGTCCGGTTACGCTGACCTGTGTGGCGGTGATTGGGGTGGAGTTGAACAAGTTGTACGATCCAACTCCCGTGCTGCCTATCCCCAGCACGTACTGCGTAACGCCCGCGCCGGCCGTCCATTGGAAAGTCACGCTGGAGGAACTCAGCGTGCTGCTGGGCGTCGGCGAGGTCAGTACGGCTGGCACGGGCGTTCCGGCTGCCGTGTAGGTGTAGTCGTTGAACTGCCAGGCTCCATTGATCCAGGAGTAGAGGCGAGCGTAGAGCGTTGTCCCATTGGTTGGCAGACCAGTCACGCTGGCCTGGGCGGCGGTGATTGGAGTGGAGTTGAACAAGTTGTACGATCCAACTCCCGTGCTGCCTATCCCCAGCACGTACTGCGTAACGCCCGCGCCGGCCGTCCATTGGAAAGTCACGCTGGAGGAACTCAGCGTGCTGCTGGGCGTCGGCGAGGTCAGTACCGCTGGCGTCGCGGCTGCTGTGTAGGTGTAGTCGTGGTACTGCCACGCTCCGTTGATCCATGAGTAGAGGCGAGCGTAGAGTGTTGCCCCATTGGTTGGCAGTCCGGTCACGCTGGCCTGGGTGGCGGTAATTGGGGTGGAGTTGAACAGGTTGTATGATCCCACTCCTGTGCTGCCGATTCCCAGCACGTACTGCGTGACGCCTGTGCCGGCTGTCCACTGGAAGGTTACGCTGCTCGATGTCAGCGCGCTGCCGGGAGTGGGAGTGGTCAGTACTGCTGGTACAGGCGTTGGAGCTGCCGTGTAGATGTAATCGTTGGACTGCCAGGCGCCGTTGATCAAGGAGTAGATGCGAGCGTAGAGCGTTTCTCCATTTGTTGGCAATCCGGTTACGCTTGCCTGGGTGGCAGTGATTGGGGTGGAGTTGTACAGGTTATACGATCCCACTCCTGTGCTGCCGATTCCCAGCACATACTGCGTAACGCCCGTGCCGGTCGTCCACTGGAAGGTTGCGCTGCTCGATGTCAGGGTGCTGCTAGGAGTGGGAGAGGTTAGTACCGCAGGCGTCGCGGCTGCCGTGTAAGTGTAGTCGTGGTACTGCCAGGCGCCATTGATCCAAGAGTAGAGGCGAGCGTAAAGCGCCTCCCCGTTGGTTGGCAGACCGGTTACGCTGGCCTGTGTGGCGGTGATGGGGGTGGAGTTGTACAGGTCGTACGATCCAACTCCCGTGCTGCCTATCCCCAGCACATACTGCGTAACGCCTGTGCCGGCTGTCCACTGGAAGGTTACGCTGCTCGAGGTCAGCGCGGTGCCGGGCGTGGGAGAGGTCAGTACCGCTGGCACCGGCGTTGCAGTTGCCGCCGTGTAAGTGTAGTCGTGGTACTGCCAAGCGCCATTGATCCAGGAGTAGATGCGAGCGTAGAGCGTTTCCCCGTTGGTCGGCAGACCGGTTACGCTGGCCTGTGTGGCGGTGATGGGGGTGGAGTTGTACAGGTCGTACGATCCAACTCCGGTACTGCCGATCCCCAGCACGTATTGAGTAACGCCCGTGCCGGCTGTCCACGTGAACGTCGCGCTCGAACCAGTCAATGTAGTGTTTGGCGCAGGCGAAGTGAGGGTAGCTAACTGATCGACCACAATCAGGGTTGCAAACCCCGATACTGTTCCACCACAGGTCAATGAATAAGTGTAAACTCCTGTCGCCGTGGGCGTTATCGACGCTGATCCGCTATAAGCGCTGCCGGAAACCGTTCCCGTCTGAAGGCCCGTCCAGGTTCCCGCGCCAGGTGTAGATCCTTGAACGAATGCGTAACACTGCTGCGCGCTCATTGAAAAAGCATCCGCCACGTTCCAACTTAGCTCGGCAGACGAATCGAGACCGATCTGCGATGCGGAGAAACTGAGCTGAACGGGGCTCGCCAAGCTCGGAGAGGTTGCTATTTCGAATACGGAGCCGAGATTGCTGGTACCACCCGAGCTTGTCGTTCCATAAAAGTTTCCGTCATTTCCTTGAATCATAAAATCAGGAGCGTAGCTCAGATTCGGGGACAAATACGGAGTTAGAGAGGGGAGTGGGGATGTGCTGCCGGCAGACGTAAAGTTCAGCATGTCCGAAGACGGGATCTGGAATACTTCGGTTCCACTTATACCGTAATAATTACCATCGCTGGCTAATGTAAGGCCCACGGTTGAACCACCGCCATCGCCGCTATCTGTGAACTGATAGACAGTATTCAGCGTTGCTGAGGGTGTGCACTGAAACACGGTGGCAGTCGCGTAGCAGGAAGGTTCCACGTAATAACTGGAATCGCTTGCACATGCTGGTGGAGTGGTGCCGTAGTAATTGCCGTCGCTCCCTTCTGTTAAAGAGATAGGAACGTTCTGAAAGGACCAGGTAGTTGGGAGCCCAGTGGGGTGTTGTCCTGCCGGCTGATCGACGATGGTATTTGGTCGGGGGCGGTTTGCGCGCCTTGTCGTCTCTGTGGAAGTCGTGTTTTGGGGATCTCCAAATTCACAAAGCGTTGTCATTTGCGCAGGTGGCGTAGATAAGCTATACAGAAAGACGCCTCCACACCCAGCGCCCTCGAACCAATCAGAAACATACAAGCACTCGGTGTCGCCTTCGGTCTGTGCAGTTCCGTAGAGATTCCCGTCACTCCCCTGAATGAGCGAATTTGGGTTCGATAACCCTGATGAGCCGAGGTTCGTAAGAGACGAGAATGTCCCTGAGCCGCTTGCAGAAGGCACAAAGCTAAATAGAACACCAGGATTGGATGGATTGCACGCTCCGCTCGCTTGATTTGAACAAGCCAAGGTGCTTCCATACAAAGTCTGGCTGCCTCCCACCACCAGCGGATTCGGAAACGCTCCGTCGGTGGTACCTGAAAAGCTGTAGAGCACAGCAATCCCCGATGGTGTAACTTCGAAGATGGTTCCACATCCAAGGGAATTTCCGGAACCGTCTACGCAATTGAAATTGGGTGAAGTACTGGTATCATGGCACGGCAGGCTGGCGGCGCCATTTGTGGCGGCGCTCAGGCAAGCGCCTCCAAATGCGGTGGTCCCGTAGAGGTTGCCGTCGGCTCCCTGAACCAATCCGGTCGGCGAGGCTCCATTGTTGCCGTTAAATGAATAGAGATATGTAATGCCGCCCTCAGGAGTCATTTTGAACACGGTTCCGCAGCCGGTGCTGTCGCTGCATGTTCCCGTGCCGCCGGCAGCCGTGACGCCGTAGTAGTTACCGTCCTGTGCCTGGATCAGCCAGGTTGGACCGCTTCCGTTGGTGCCATTGAATGATCCGACGGTGGAAGCTGTTTGGGCAAAAGCATGAAGCGATGCCATAGCCAGCAGCAAACTGCCAATTTGTATTGAGCGCACGCAACGAATCAAATAGTCCTCCGCTTTCGCGTTCGAATTGAAACACCCGGCTCAAATTCAACGAACTGAGGCCTGGCAATATGAGCCAATTGTTAAATCCGCCCCCTGCCTTCAATCACGGTTCTTTTCCGACCCGACTGCAAGCCAAAACCAGGAGCTTATCGTTAGGCGCGATCTTCGGATTCGCTCCACTACAGCCAATTGCCCATCAATACAAAGGGCGCCCAGTAGTAGGGGTGCGCATATCCCCCTGAAGCATCGGAGTTTGCGGGGCGCTTTGCTCCCCTGCCAGTCGCGTCGTCTTTCGGCTTGACGCTGGCGTGCAACAGATTTAACTGCGCCTGACGTAATGCTTCCGCCTTTGTGAGCTTGCCGCCGGATTGGACCCAGAGCTTGTAGAAGTCGGCCATGATCGCGGCGGTGCTCTGATCATTCACTTCCCACAGCGTAGAAATAACCGCCTTGGCTCTTTTATCCAGCACCGATTCGCTCATACCTTCCATTACCAGGCCATCGTCACGCTTGTTTTCGGCTCCGGTCTGACAGGCGGACAGCGTGACCAGTTCCGTTCCCGCCATGTGAAGATTCTGGTCCTTTTTGAAATCCGAGACAGACAAGTGGTATCCACGGACTTCCTGGTCTTTCCCGCCAAGCAGAAGAAACGAGAAATCGTCATCTCCCGGCATAAGGACAAAGTGGCTCGCGATATGAATAATTGCCTGCGACCTTACGTCGCCCTCCATTGCCGTCTCCGTAAACTTCTCGTCCAACAGAATGGTCCCTGGAAGTATCCCATGAGATCCTGGTACGCCCGGATCGGTGACGATCGAACTTAGCTCCTGTTTCACATTCGGCAACGGCCCCAGAACATCGTCAAAAGAACGGCTTGTCCCCATGGCAATGGCGCGAGCATCTTTCAGATTTGGAATATCTGCCATTGAATAGTTGAGAGGCGTGTAGTTAACAATACTGAAACGCTCTATTAAGTATTTGCCGGTTGCGGGATCGAGAAGAGCACTAATGGGTATGTAGCGAAGCGCCCCATCAAGATACCAGACGATCGTGGTTGCGTCGGCCTGTTCCAGGTCCCTTTGCACCGGACCGAAGATGATCTTGAACAGATCCTGGGCGGTATCCTTAGACTCTTGACGATCGTTCTTCAGATTCTCGAGAAAGTCCTGGCACTTCTGTTCCAGCACCTTTTGCGAGATGGGATAGGAGCGCGAGAATCTCTGAGAGCCAGTGATTACAATCGTTCTGAACTCGTCTTTGCCTTCGAGCGTATAAAGCGCGACTGTTCCCGGATCTTTCTCGATGATTTTCTGGAGGGTTGACGCCGCACCCGTTAGCCGGAGGGGACTTGTAACATCTGTGTTAGTCACCGGTCTCAGATCGATCGATCGCAGAAAGGTATCGAAATCGATTTCGGCCTTGCTGAGCGCCTCGCGGACGCGAACATATTCCCGGTCCGTCGATTTGTGGCCGTCGCTCTGAAGCTTCTTGAGCTCATGGTTCAGGGACAGGAGATTCGTTGACAGCTGCTGGTAACGTTCCTCATACGTTGCTTCGGCAGGATTTCGGGTCGGACTTGTAATCAGCTCACTCGGCTGACCACCCGCGTAATCGGAATACTGAGTTATTTTCAGCATGTCCAGTATCTGTTGCGCCTCTATCAATCGGCCTTCGTCAATCAGTATCTCCGCCAGAGTCCTATAGGTGGGCGATTTGTTTTGAAGCAAGGAGCTCACGATAACGTCGTTCGCCCCTGCCAAATTCGCACGGATCGCCTGAAACTTATCAACAGCCTGTTTCCCGAAAAAGATAGCTAAGTCAGCTTGGTGGCGCTTTCGAAAATGGTTCATGAGCGACGCGTCTACCAGCCCTTCGAGATCTGGCCGGTCGAGTTCCAAAGCCATCCGGAGAGCGCGAAAGTAACTCGCGAGCGCGTCCGATTCCTCAAGAGAGCCAATACCCCACGCGGAGTAGGCCGGGGTATCTGAATCTCCCGTCACTAAAGCGGTCTTAACCGCCCGATTGTAATAAGCCCTGGCTTCTTTGGGAAGCCGAAGATCCGCTTCGACCGCGCCAAGATTGTTGAGCACTGCGATCTGCCAATACGTGTTTCTCGTCTTTTGCAGAACGGAGAAAGCCTGCAGATAGGACAGCCGGGCGGCGTACGGTTTGCCGATGTCACTGTATATTGCCGCAATGCCGCCCAGGGTGGGACCTTCGGCGTCAACGTTCCCTGTCTGTTGCTCTATCTGAAGGGCTTGGCGAAACAGGGAGAGCGCTTCTTTGAAATCGCCCACATCCTCGTATAGTTTTGCGAGTGCATGCAATGTTCTTGCCTCAGAGCCTCGGTCTCCCGTCTGTCGCATGACCTTTAGCGCCTGCGTGTAGAAGTCAAGGGCCGTCCGTCCCTTGCCTAAGTATTCGTTGAAAGAGGCAAGATTGCTCAAGGTGTCAGCTTTATCGCGGCAATCGTGGATCCGTTCTTCAACGGCCAGAGCTTCCTCGTACATCTGACGCGCCTTGTCCGGATTGCTGAATCGGTAGATGTAGCCTTGATCGTTTAGCGTGACCGCTTGAGTTTTCAAGGCGTGAGCACGTTCGCTCAGGCTTAAGGCTCTCTCGAAGTCCTTCAATGCCTGATCAGGATTGCTTGAGTAAGTTGCTTCGCCGCGAGCGGTCAGGGCATCCGCTTCATCTAAGTCGTTGCCCTGGCGCGTTGAAATGTCCAGGGACTCTCTTAACAAGCCTAGGGCCTCCTGCGGTTTTCCCTCTTGGTTATATGCGCCAGCCAGGAGCGTCATCAGGCGGGATTCATCCGTGATCCCCTTCAGTTCGTTGTGCAGGTCGAGCGCACGCTTCAGGTAGGGTATCGCTTTCCCGAACTCACCGGTATCCGTGTACATAGTTCCGATAATCGCAAGTGCCTTTTGTTCGTCGGCGGTGTCATGGATGCGATGAAAAAGACTCAAGTCCGAGATCAAGGCGGCCAAATCTTTGGCAGAAGGACTGTCACAGTCATCGGGTACCATCCGGCTTAATAGTGACTGCGCTTGTCGCAACAAGGAGTTGGAATCCTGATCACGCGTGTTGCCCGTTTGGGCCGCGCCGGCACGAAAACCAGCGCCATTCAGCAGGAGTATCAATCCCGCCGATGTCACAAGTCCTCGTCTCGTGAAGAACCGTATTGGACGACGGAAACGGCTCTCTCCTACAGCAGGTCCCGCCCAGTGCCGCATATCCGTGGGGGCGGACTCATTGTAGCCGACTAAGTGCGGATTATTTGAGCCGGCAGTCCCATCTTTCGGTGAATGCCTGCTTTCAAAAGTCGAGATGCTCTTTTCGTTTTGGCCATGGGTTCCGGCGCCGCTCATTCTTGACCCCGGGGCAATCATGTGCGATCCGAACCCGAGAGAAATCAGATTTAGGCGCCGATCGAACAGGCCTCGTCGATTTTCTGGGGAAAGAGCTAAGATAGCGCAGGGAATCCCGCAGCATCGCCCATAGATCGCGATTTTCATCCTGTCTCTCCTGCGATGACCGAGTAATCCGTCGGTCTCCACGGCGGGGCTGCTTTTGGGGGGCAATGATTTCTGTGAGGAGCTTTTGCCCAATTGAAATCGGGAAGCCTACGATTGTCAAGCGGCTTCTAGGGCTACTTATCATCAGCTTCGTTGTACAAGCGTTTGAAACATTGGTACTCAGTGAGAATATCTCCGAGATGGAGCATGAAGGCACATTCGCAAAACTAGGAACGCTTTCTTTGGAAGACTTGCTGGCGTCTTCAGGCTCGCGGAGGTATTAAACGCGAAAACTCACAACACAGGTCGGAAAGGAACCGTCACTCTCGTCTGTGCGGGCACGCACACTTCATGCTTGAAAATATGCATTTACGACAGGATGATCAGGATGTGGTGATGGCCTGTCCGATGTTTTGTACCAGTTGGATTGTTAGTGTAGCGCACCACTTGAAGGGACCAGTATTTCTGTACCAAGCAGAGAGTTAGTCATCGGCTGTTTTTGGTTTCAGCCAGGACGCGGCTAAACCAGACATTGAAAAAGACAACAGGAAGAAGGCGCAATGGACGCGGCGCTGTCAAAGCCCTGACCGCTCTGCGGGTGAGTCCTTTCGCTCCGGCGCGCTTTCAAAAGCGCAATGCCTGAGTACTGGATTTAGAAGTATTTGAACCGGCCCACCTGGAACTGCGCTGTCCAAATTAGAGGGCTTATGGCGTACACTGGTCACCATCGATCCCCCCCAATAAACCCCAACCTGCGGGGAACCAGAGGGTAACTATGAAGACTCAGTTAATGCATGGCACCCTTGTCTGGGTGCCCGCTCGAATCGCCGGACTCGTTTCGCGGCCCGCTGACATGGTCGCTCACTAACCAGGGAGGCGCAACGTGTTGACTCGCCGGACCTTGCTGAAGCTTCCCGCCGTCGGATTGCTCAGTCACTTCATGCCTTTTGCCTTGGCCGCGCCGGCGCGCCGCCGGCGCGCCCTGATTGTAGGCATTGACAAATACACCAAGCCCGGCCTGAGTCCATCGGAAGAGCGGGAAGCCATGGCGGGCGCACACGCCAGCGATTCGTCCAAGACCCAGAGCATCCGTCGTTTCTTCGATCTCGACGGCGCGGTGAATGACGCTGAAGTGATCGACCAGCTACTGAAGGATCGCTTTGGATTGATGGCAAGTGATATCGTTCTGCTCAAGAACGACGAGGCCACGCGCGCAAATATCCTGCACCAATTCCAAGCGCATCTCATCGATGCAGCGTCGCCTGGTGACATGAGCTTGTTTTACTACGCAGGACACGGGTCGCAGGTCCAGAATCTTGCCTCCGACGAGGCTGATCAGCTCGATGAGACATTGGTCCCTTCGGACTCCGAAACAGGCGCCCCGGACATTCGCGACAAAGAGATGGCTCGCCTCTACCGGGCAGCGCTCAGCAAGCGGCTCCTCCTTACTGTCATCTTGGATAGCTGTCATAGCGGAGGTATGTCGCGCGGCGGGTGGAACGGCGGCGGCAAAACACGCAACCTGCCGCCGTCCTCAATTCCAATCAACGATCCACCGGACCGGGACCAGGTCACTGGCAAGAAGCTTCCCGATGCCACGTCGCTCGGTATGCTGTTTCTTGCTGCGGCGCGCGAAGACCAGCCGGCAGGTGAGACCAGCGTTACAATCCGCGATGCCGGCGGTAGGACCAGGGACGTCGCGCACGGAGCCTTTACCGACGCCTTGGCCCAGGTCTTGCAATCTCCGGTGGCCAGCCAGAGCGTTGAACAAATCTGCAGCCGCGTTCAGGCTATGCTGGCCAGCCAGGGCAGCATGCAAGTCCCGATTTCTGCCGGCAGCAGTCGAGAATTTCGCGGCCTGCTTGGCGAGCCCGCCGGCACTGCCACTTCTATTACAGTGGCGGTGGAATCCGTAACCGGACCCGCTACGTTGCGGCTCCGCGGTGGATCGGCGCTGGGTCTGGCTGCTGGTTGTGTCCTTGTCCGGACAAGTACGCCGCCCTTCCGGATAGAGTTGACGCGCGTTGAACTGGGGATTTCCGAGGCCCGGCTGGTGGGAGCCTTTGTGAACGAACGCGTCCGGCCAGGCGACCTGTTCCGCTTGGAAACCTGGGTGGCTCCCCTGGAGCAGTCGCTCGCGGTTTTCTTCTCTAAAGACGGCCCGGGCGCGGATTCCGTCCTCGCCACGGCGCAGTCTCTCGACCAGCTTGCCCGGCAAGGCAGCATCGAATTGGTTTCAGAACCCGAACCGGAAACCCCTCCGACCCACGTGCTTTACTGGCGCGACAATGCGTACCACTTGGAGCGCTTTCCACGCGACGGAAGTGCTGTGGTGCTGGGTGTATCGCCGTCCACCGACGAACTTGCTCGCGCCTTCGCAGCAGCCAATGCAGTCCGTTTGTGGCCCATTGTCCCGCCTGATCGCGAGTTCGCTTCTGCCATTCGGCTCGGAACAGACACGGAAAATGTTGCCGTTCGTATTACAGACGATCCCGCCAACTCTATCTATCTTCTCGCTGGCCGCCTGCACGGGGGCGCAATCGAGCATAGCTGGGTATTCAAAGATACGCTCTTCGCCGCGCCCAATCAGTCGCGCTTGCCGCTGCGCACCGACTGGACAACTTCACCCGCGCAGCTCACAAGCATGGCGGCTCGTTTGGCCCGCATCTACGGCTGGTTGAACCTCAGCGGCCCAGCTGGAGGCGACCCTGCATTCCCATATCGACTGGTCATCGAAAAGTCCGGAGGTGAACAGCAGGCGGGATCGGGACCATTCAAATTTGGCGAACGATACAAGTTCGTCCTCGAGGCTGATCCCGAACTCTTGAGGAAGGCCGCAGACGCAGGAGGCGTCGCCAAGCGCTACGTGTACGTCTTCCTCATTGACTCCTACGGGGATGCAACATGTTTCTTCCCCATACCCGCCAACGGGAACGACAGCAACCTGCTACCCCGCGACGAAATGCCCAGGCGCAGGATCGTAGCCACGCGCGAGGACTTCGACGTGGAAATCAGCGAGCCGGCAGGCATCGACAATTATTTCCTGGTAGCCAGCGAACAACCCCTTGACCCTGAAGTCTTCCAATGGACTGGGGTCCGCGGTCCCGAAACGCGGCGTGGCGCTGGAAATCCTCTCGAGTTCCTGTTCAACTCCGTAGGTGCAGGTGCACGTGGAGGGCACGCAATCCAGAGCGTTCCCGCTACTTGGTCTATCCAGTCATTTTCTGTGCGTTCTGTTCCGTGATCATGCAATCGACATATGCCTTGAGAAGCCGAGAGTGTGCCCCAGCGAGTCCTTAAATGGTCCGGATCTTGACAAGAAAGATGGTTCCGTGGCGCGCGGATCGCGCGCCATGGAGAAGGGCCCAGGGAAAAGCGGCAGGTGAGCTTTGCACCTCAGGTTTGGTCGAACACAACGTAAGCGTCCTGATCTCCCCTCAGCCAAGTCAAGAGGGGAGATCAGGACGCTTACAGGCCATCAGGCGCAGCGCTGTTCCTTCGCACTCCCATTCGTGGCCGGCGACATCGCAGAAATGGCGGTGAGTCATGCTTTCCTCTTTCTCGGTCATGGTGCACCTTCCTACTTACACCTACCGTTACGGCCCACTGCGCCGAATTGGTCTTGTCCTACTGAGCGGAGACGGTAGCGGTCTCCGCAGCCGGTTTCCTTGCCCTCTCAGTCTTACTCCGAATCATGCCCTGGCTGATTCTTTCCCCGTAGCATTTCAAGTAGACTTCATCCGGTTGGCTCACACAGGCAAGAAGGTCGCGGAAGTGTGGGTTAGAAGTGTCGAGGCTCTGGTGCACAAAGTGGAGATCGATTCCACTGTTCATAAGGGCATCAATGAAAGGAACCACAGTGCTGAAGTTTCGGCTAAGTCTATTCTCCCAGAGGAGAATGCCGATCAAGTGTTGGAATACGACGGACACCTCGTCGCAGTTGAAGTCTCCAATCCCCCGAAGGCATCGCCTTCCGCAACTTCAGTTAGATAATGCCGGTACCGGATCCGTCCCTACATGGAGTCGCTGTTACCCGCGAACCGGCGAAGCATCACGCAGCCTCAATCCGCGCACGTTTGATTGCTCTGCCCAGAGCGGTGTACTGTCGATAATCAGGCGATCCTGGACCAACCAGAAGATCCCTACTCTAGGTTCTTGTTCATCACTTTTCTTCATCGGCGCTGTCATCGTCCAGAAGCCCTGCCTGTTCCAACATCGCTTGCATGACTGGCGGCATGCAGTTCTCATCCTTCAAGGTTTGAAACGCTGGGCAGTCTGGCATGTCGTCGGCATTATGGGCCTCGACTTCTTCCATCGAATAGAAGTCGCGGTTACACCACAGACAGAAGCCTACGATGTGGTTTCCGTCTGCGTCCTTGAACATAGAGGATTCTTCAACATCTGCAGCGGGAGCCTGTGCTGGCGCTTTCCCATGCTCATAACCCATGGCCAGGAGCTGTTGTTCGCTGTGCTCTGGGCAGGCGAGAAGCTCTATCGAACATTGGCTGTGGTCTCGCCCATCTTCCATGGACGATTGATGGTGTAGGCAATAACATGGCGTCGGCTCTGAATCGCCGCGCAACGGGCGCAGAGCGGCACCATCGCACTCCCATTCGTGTCCGACCACGTCACACCAGTGCTTGTGCATGTCTCTTTCCTCTTTTCCAGTTCAGTCTGTTGCCCGCAATCGACATCGTTGTCGTTGCCTGGCTATATCCACGTAGGGGTACTACCGCGCCCGCAGCCGTTTGGTGACAATTCTCCGAAGTTTATTTTTCGAGCGCCGCATTGATCATGCTGATCTCGGCGATCGCATGGCCCAGCGCCTTAGCTTGATTCGGGTACGCCGTCCTGGCTCTGGCCAGCTTCGCCAGAAGGCTGAAAATCCGGTCCTGGATGCTGTGGATCACCTCATTCACGTCCCGCTCACGCTTCTCGTACAGGTCCTTGTAGTTTGCGGCGATCTGTTGCTGTTCCTTGAAACGCCCGAACCACGTCAAGAGCGGTACCTGCTCATCTGGCTCACCCATGGAGCGGCGGATCACGTTCATCGAGACGCAGAACACACAGGTTTCACTTTCGGGATGCTCGGAGCAGGCGTCGGTGGAGGTGTACTCGTGCAGCATGGTCAGCGCTTCCCATGCGCCGGCGACGAGGTTTGCGTTGGCTTCCGCGTCCGACCCCTCCGCAACACCGGCTATCGGGGTGCCATCGAGTGCATAGATGCCGTACCCCCGCTTGAAGTAGGGCCCGCGGGAGAAGGGCATTGGCTGCTCATATCTGGTGACATCGTCGTGCACTCCTACAGGCTTCGGTGTCGCCGCCGGTTCCCCGGTTATCGACACAACCTTCACCGCCGGCATTGCCGGCGTCTGCGTATCGGCTTCTTGCGGCTGTTCCGCTTCATCTTCCCTTAGCACTTAACACCTCTATTAGGAACTACCGGCCTGTAGGCCTTTTGGGGACGAATGAGGCGAAAAAAGCTCCGTCATCCCTCCACGACCCACAGCTTCATGATCTTCTCCACGGCGGCGTCCCGCTGGGGCGAGTCCAATGGAAAATTATCGCGCTCAGCAAACAACGCGGCCATGGCGCCGTTGTAGGCGGCCAACTTCTCAGTGAGGGTTGCTCTGAGTTGTTCATCACCAGACTCTGGCATAAATCACCCCTGGCGTGTACTGCCTCGCTGGGGCCGAAATGGGGACAACTCGCGGCAATTATTTTGAAGCAATGCAGCAAATGTCGCGGAACTATTGAGGTGTACCCGGTGGTCGAAGGCAAGCACTCCCTTAGCTTGCAATGAAGAGACATATGAAGATTTCAGGTATCCAGAAAACTGGAAGGATCCGATATGGAATCGCCGTTCTAAGCGCGACAGCGGGAGACCCTCGTCATTGCAAAGATATAGGGACCTATTGGTGGCATCTTTCCACTCTATGATGTCGAGCCGGGCTGAATGGCTCTCTTCGCCGTCCACAATATCGGGTAGGACAATGCTTTCGCGTGAAACAACGCACTGTGCGAGATCGAGTTCGTTCCCATCAACCTGGATTTCTGCGCGGGAGTAATTTGCGAGGTAAAGGGCAAATATCTCAGTCAGCTCTTGTATCGCGGAACGTCCCTCCAATGCCACTGCTTCCGGAAAGAGGTTCTCGATAGTCAGGGTAACGCCAACACGGGAGTGCTCAGGAGCTTCGGTTTCTGTTGAGATACGGACCTCGTGGATTCGGTCCGCTGACATGAAGATATCGAACGAGAAAAGTGAGCCACCCCTCTCGTAGGTCACCTCCCATTGGGCCATGGACCCTAAGGCAAATGCCTTGAACCTACCGCGACCTTCTTGCCCGTGAAGAAATCTGTTCTCTTTGTCTGTGTGCGCCCCCGGCCGTTTCCAGGAGCCGCCGAGCCGCCTGAATAGCTCCGGAGCTTCCCTGTAGACAATTCCTGTACCGTTGTCTCTGACCTGGATGGAGGACATCTGACCAAGATCGTTGTGTCCAAAGCGAACTGAAACGATCCTTGCGTCCGCGTCAAGAGAGTTCCAAATCAGCTCAGCAAGGGCCTGGGGTGGCTTCGCACGCGTGATCTTCTCCAGATAATCCGGTTGAACTTCAACCTCATACGCTTGCTGAGTCATAGCACCGCCGATCCACTTCTATCCAAGGAGACTACCAAAACTGGGTAGCCGAGAGGCCAACCCAAAAAGTTGGCTTTTGCAGCCAATTCGCACACCTGGATCAAAAGTATGGGCGTACCCCAAATCGCCCCTGCCCGCCACCTGATGATTCGGCCAGCCGAGGAAGACATCTTGAGGCAAGTATCGGCGCTCGCCGGAGAGGCGGATGATGACCCAGATCGATTGGAAAGGAAACTCCGGTACCCCGGCAGGGTTTCGTGGCGGCACTGTTTGCAGGTGAGCACCAATTGCTTACGTTCCTGAATTCCGAAGGCCATGCCAGAAACAGGATAGGCGAATGTATGACGAAAGCCCATCCCGTGCGTAAGATCACAGGTGGGCGGTTTTACAGTTGTCGAAGAAACAACCACATCGGTAGGGCAGCCTAACAGGCAACCTCAACCCTAGTGGAGTTGCCTGATAGGAACCGACTCGGGAACCGCCCGGAATTAAATCTCGCGATGAAACCCATTTCGAATCATAGCTTTACGGAATGGGGAAGTTTTGGGGAATCAAGCTAATGTCCGGCAGTAAATTATTTAGAATCAACGCATAGGAATCCCTGGGGTGCAGCCAAAAACCTGAAACAACCCCGATTTTTCTCGACAATACCTTGTCGCATCTCGCGTCTTATTGTCGCTATTAATAGAGTAAAATCAATAGTTTACGGTTGGGGAATGCTCTCCAACTTTGCTCAAATGCCCCCAAGCTCCTTAGGCTCAACCCGGCCTTAAACCGCATTTAATCTTCGATCATGGCGGACTGTACCTGCAAATCATGCCAACCGGTGGGAAGCTCTGGCGCTGGGCCTACCGCTTTTGGGGGAAGCGGCGACTGATGGCGTTCGGGAAGTATCCCGTGGTGCCCCTGGCCAATGCGCGAAGCTACCATGCCCAGGCAAAGCAGTTGTTGGCGAACGGGGTTGACCCGATGGCCCTGCGCAGGGAAGTCAAAAGAAAATAAAAGGGTTGAGCAGATCGAAGCGGCGGTCGAAGCCGAGCCAGTCGGTCTCACATTCAAGGCCCGCTCTTGAAGCGGTTCGACAAGTGGAAGAAGAATAAAGACGCGGTCTAGCTGCATCTACAATCGCACGCTGGTGGAGCAGGAGCGGAGGCCGGTGCTCATAGGTCGGTTGCTGGAAATGCCGCACGAGATATACATTCAGAGCGACCCAGCGCGGATATACAAGGCGATGCGGCAAACCGCGAAGACCTGCTTCGCCTTCAAGATTCTGGCTGCTTGACGCGTCGGCGACAAAAGGGTGACGCAGGCCTTTCACACCGCGATTGAAAGTATCAAGCCCAATGACGGTGTTTACGCGGGCATGTTCCACAGAAGAAAGGACGAACTGAAGGAGAACGTCGAGATCGCACATGGCATTCTGAACGGCGGAAAGCTCTGGACAATCTCTGTATACAATTCTCAACTCAAATTCGCATGCCCTGCAGGGACCACGGACCTGGGAAAAGCTCTTGTCCCCTTCTGTTGAGCCGCGTGTGTCCGCGGGGACCGTCAAACGAGAGGACTTCGCATGAGCGAACAGGTTCCAAACCGACGCGCCTCCAGTGCCGTGTCAGCGGCTTTTTTGGCCATGGTGCTGAATTCCGCGGCGTTGGCTGCAGCGCAAACGCAACCTGGCAGCCAGCAGGCGATGGACTTCGCCAACCACCAGGACTACACCTCAATCTTTGACGGCAGGACCCTCGCCGATTGGGAAGGCCAACCCGGCCTGTGGCGCGTCGAAGACGGAGCGATTGTGGGCGAAACAGCAAAAGAGATGTTTGCCCCCTATGCCTTTCCCAACACCTTTCTCATCTATCGCGGCATCACGGCAAGGGACTTCGATCTGAAGCTCGAAATCAAGGTCGAAAAGGGCGGAGGCAGCGGCATCCAGTACCGCAGTAGCGTCGGCACGCAGCCCGGCCAGGCGGCCGGGAAGGCGAACGAGGGCCGCGACCCGCGCTGGTCGATGATCGGCCCCCAGGCCGATTTCTGGTTTCCGGTCAATGAGCAGGCAAAAGACTATAGCGGCCAGCTCTACTCCCAGAACACGGGGTTGGGCATTATCGCGTGGCGCGGCCAAGTGGTCCATTCGCTCGCGGGCAAAGGGACGCAACTGTTGGGGCTCATCGGCGATCGCGGCAAACTGGGAGCCTACGTCAATGATGGCGCATGGAACCAGTACACAATCATCGCGCGCGGCGGCGTGATTCTGCATATCCTCAACGGCCAGTTGATGGCCGTACTGGTAGACGACGATCCGGCCTCCTCTAACAACGTCTCCGGGCTTTTCGGCTTGCAGATTGAAGGAGTTCCCAGCAAGGTGTCGTTTCGCAATCTCTGGCTGCGAAAGATCAATTAGAAAAACCCGCACTCAGAAAGCGATCTTCATGACCGGCTTGGCGCCGCTTCAATGTTGCGTTGTTTTGAACACTTCGCATATGGGCGAAGTCAATTCGAGCCAGTGCGCGGTTTGTACGATTCACGCCAGGCCGGACCGATGTGTCGCCCACAGCGGCGGGTGTGCAGTTTGCCGATAACAATCTGGCGGGATTTGAGCGCATTCACCTGGAGCCACACCAGTCTCAACTTGTTATGATTCATCTTCCGCTGCGGCAGCTTCAATACTGGTCGACTGCGCAGAGTCAGTGGGTGACGCCGGCGGGAAGTCGTACCGTTTGGGTTGGGAGTTCATCGCGCGATCACAAGCTTGCCAGCGTGTTCGATCTCAAGTGAGGTTGCGGTGCGGCTCGCGCGCCGCCGGATTCAAGGAGAAATGCTCTGATGCGATCTCGACGAGAGTTTCTTGAGATGCTGCCTGTGGGCCTGTTGGGTGCTGGTTACGCTGCGAAGTCGCAGGCGCAGCCCACTCACGAAGTATTGCTGATGTTATCGCCAGCGCAGGCTGTGTCTCGCCCGCTTGATGAGGTTACGTTGCTCGGCACTGGCCAGGGCCGGCTGCTCCTGCTGGATGGAGAAGGTGTTACCTATTTCGACCAGGACGTGAAGCTGCCGGCACTGTTTCAGCCCGGCGGCGCACTGGGCACGCATACAGTGCTGCTTCTGGATGCCGACCGTAAGCTGATTGGTCGCGCCAGTTTTCAGGTGGAGACACATACCGAGATTCACGAGCCGAGCGGCGAGTATCAACATCTGCTGGAAACGTTGTATTGGACCATGGCTTCGGATGGTCCGGTAGGTGCGCGGCGCCACAATGGCCGCGTGTATACCTACTGGGTTGACTGGCTTCTCGACAATACAAACACGCTGAAAGGCATGCGCTATTTTTGGCCGGAGGTTCGCCAGAGTTTTGAAATATTCTCTGTGACCCAACGCGAAGACGGCATGATCTGGGAAAACCATATCGACAGAACTCCGCCGGAGAGCGATTGGGATCGGCGCTTCAAGTACGGCGATTTTTCACGCTCGGCTGACGGCGGGTATCTGGGTTTGCGTCGCGCGCCGGTTGAGAACCATGTCGAAATGTATTTTCTTGAAGCGCTTTACCTGGTGTGGAAGACGACCGGGGACGATGCATGGATGCGGCAGCATCTGGACCGCGCATTGAAGGCCGTGCATTACAGCACCAGCGACCCCTATCGCTGGTCAAAGAAGTTCGGCCTCATCAAGCGAGGACTCACGATCGATACGTGGGACTTCCTTTGCGATAGCGAAGCCGCATTGGTCGGCGGGGATATCATGGTCATCGATCTCGAGAAGACGCACTTTGGAGTTTTTTTCGGCGACAACACGGGATTGATTGCGGGGTGCCGTTATCTTGCAGAGATGCTGGATCGCGCGGAGCGAGGGCAGGATGCCGGTGAAATGCGCAAGCTTGCCGATGAGTTGGAAGAGCGGCTGAATCGCATCTCGTGGAACGGGCGCTTTTACACGCACTGGGTTGCAGAGGACCCGGAGTTCCGGCCCGACCTGGGCGTCGATATGAACAGCCAGGTCTCGCTTTCGAACGCCTATTCATTGAACCGCGGTATCGCGCCGCAACAGGCTGGCTCAATCATCAAGACTTATGCAGGGATTAAGAAAGAAATGCCCGCGACTTCTCCTGGCGAGTTTTACTCGATCTTCCCGCCATTTGCGAAGGGCTTCGGGTCGGAGCAAGGCATCTGGGACTACGTGAATGGTGGCGTGCTGGCATGCACGGCGGGCGAGTTGTCGCGCGGCTGCTTCCAGCATGGATACGAAGAATATGGCGTGGACATTCTGCGAAGGGTGCACGAGATCACGAAACAACATCGCGACTTTTTGCCTGGTATTCTGCGCGGCAAGGAGCCTGAGCGCCCACCCACGAGTTTTGTTCCGCTCGATTTGAGTGCACAGGCCAACTGCGACACCGGCAAAGGCGCCGATGGCGTACCTGGATGGGTAGACGAGCCAAACAACTACCTTATCGACTTCCCGAGTGGAGAGCAGATCTTTCGCGGCGTGCCTTTCCGAATTGCATCTGCGAAGGAGAATGGTCACCGCGTTTGCATTGGTGTTTCCGGGTCGCCGAAGTACGCGGCGAGGACGCTGGTTCCGGTGCATAAAGCTTGCCGGAGCTTTTATCTTTTGCACGCGGGCTCAGGCAGTGGCGCAACTTTGGGCAAATTGACGATTCATTACGAGGACGGAAGCAAGCAGATTGAATACATAGAGCGCGGCGTCAATGTTGGCTCTTTCTGGGCGCCGGAAGATCTCGAATTCAACAACCGGTACGGTGCTCTTGCACAGGAGCGGATGCAGGTTGCCTGGCGGGGCAAGAGCGGACTCATCGACAATGTGGGTGTGTGGATTACCAGCTTTGTGCCTCATACGAGAGACGCCACGATTGCATCCTTGGAACTGGAGAGCATGGAAACCGGGTCTAAATGGTTTGTGATCGGTATAACTCTTTCTAACATGCTCCCATTTCTGCCTCCATGGACCGATATCTCGACGGGAATGCCGAATAACTGGGGAGCGGGGTGCGTAACGGCGGCGCTGCTGGAAGGGCTTGCCGGGATTGAAGACACGGGTGGAGGCTTTCGTTCGGCGCGGATTTCGCCACGATGGCTTGTTGCGGGCACCAAAGAGGCTCAGGTGAGCGTGCGCTATCCTGCTTCGCGCGGCTACGTGCTTTACCGCTATCGTCAAGAGGGCAACACTATTACTCTCGATTGCACGAGCTGTGCGGACAAGGCGACTCTCCGCGTGCCGTTGCCGGCAGGGACCCGAGTGACGAGCTTGCTTTTGAACGGAAAGGCTGTTGCTCTGAAGATGGAGACCGTGGAGCAAACTGAGTACGCGACTGTAGACGTTGAAGGGCGTGGGGTGCATCGTCTTCAGTTGGAACTTGCGTGAGGGTTGAGCCTTGACCTTCGGTATCGAGCACCCAGAAACGAAATCCGTTGCCTTCGGGAATGCCTGAGAATCCGCCTGGATATTGCTCACAGATGGATCGATCCGTTCGCAGCCAGACCGCGCCTTCGTCAACAGGGCCTTCCTCCTGGAAGACGACCGGGCCAAATCTCCATTTGGCCTTGTTGCGCTGGTCTGCAACGAATGCCCTGGCATCGGAAAGCAGTTTGACGTGAAGGGCGTCGCGAGAAAAGCCATCGAGTACGCGCGGAGTTCGAGAGGGCGTGCCGGGGAATGGATGTTGCAGGCCCTTTCCTGTTGAAGCGGGAGTTGGTACCGGTGAAGCGGAAGCCGGCACCATGCTTGTTGCAGCCCCGGCAACGATCGCTTGAAGGAGCTCTCTTCGCTTCATGTGCTTCTATCCACCTGAAAGCCCCGCATGATCCTGCCATGAATCTGCGTCATGAAGGGTCAGGCCTTCTTCTTCTTCCTGTCTCCATCCGTTGCGCGATTTTCCTGCGCGTCGCTCGCTTTGAGAGACGCGTGTGTGACCACCTTGTATTCAGTAAAGTTGTAAGGAGGCACAGCCTGCCCGCGAAGAATATTCAGCCCCAATGCGATAAGCCGTTCGCCGTAACTCTCGGCGAAGTGATCGACGGACGCGATCAGTGGGCTTCCCGGTTTTCTTATCTCCTCAATCGCTTCTGCAATGCAGTCCTGGCCGGCAATGGCCACAGTCTGCTCCCGTTGAAGCTCACGAACTGCTTCCAGCACGCCGAGGGCCACAGTATCGTTATGCGCCGCTATCAGGATCCCCCGGTCTTTTGGATGGCGCGCGAGAAACTCCAGAACGAGCTTGTAACCCTTGTCGCGAAGGCCACGGCTATCCATACGGACAAAAGATTCGATCGCCAAATCGGGAAACAATGTGTGAATTCCGTTGAACGCTCCAGTGGTGCGATTCTGAACGAATTCGCCGGCCTGTTCCATATCCAGGCCGAGCACCCAACTCACTTGTGATTTCCAATGCTTGAATGCATAGCGGGCGAGCGCTTCTCCCGCGGCATAGCCGATCCGGTAGTTATCTGCTCCGAAGTAAGTGGCGTGAGGATGAGGCATGTCCACAGCGACCAGAGGGATGCCGGCCGCTGCCATCTTGTCAGAGATCAGGGCGGCGACGCCGTACTCGATTTGAAACTCGATGACCAGGTCGACGTTTTCGTGCACGAGTCGCTCGGCATTTCGCACTGCAATCTGCGGGTCATAGTGGTTGTCGAGCACCAGGAGTTCAACGCCGTTACGAGTAGCGGCCAGTTTCAGGCTGCTGGTTACTATCTCAGAGAAGGGCATATCCGAAGACTGAGCAGCGAAGCCAAAGCAAATCTTCTTAGGCTGGCTCGTCAGGCGATACAAGCCATCGGAGCCCTGGGCAACGTATCCCCGGTGTACGCACGTTTTCAGGATTCGGTAGATGGTGGTCTTGGGCGCTTTGACCTTCTGGTAGATCTGGTCGAGGGAAAGCGAGTGCTTCTCGCGTCCGAATAGCTCAAGAATATCGAAGAGCTTGGAGACAGCGGGAACCAGATACGACTTCTCCGGCTTGAGCTTGGATACCATCGCTGTTTCGAGTCCCTTCCTGGCATGGCCCGCGACCGGGGCGCCGAACAATATTCTGTTCTGCTTCAGAGTGTTATGAAGAAACTATACATTCCACCTGGAGTATTTACGAAAATGCCGTAGCGCATGAACGGGGCGAGAGACTCAGCTCACGCCCCGCTCGGGTTGACGATTGAACGAAGCGGCCTAGAACTCGAAGCGTCCGCCGAGTTGAAGGTAGCGCTTCTGGTTGGCGCCGGTCACCGTGCCGAAGTTGCCGTCGGTGACATCGTTGGCCATTGGCTGCCAGTTGGTGCGGTTCAACAGGTTCACAGCCTCGGCGCGGAAGAAGAATTTCGCACTCTCGGCTACCTTGGGAATCGGGAGCGCAAATCCCTTGGAGAGACTCGCGTTGACAGAAGCAAACCCCAGGTTGCGGAAGCCATTGACACCTTGTTGCTGATTCACTGGTTCCGATCCCGCGCCCGCGGGATCGGTGAACTGCTTCACTGTAAATGCGCCGGCAAGTACCTCGGCGCGCGAGAAGCCGCTGCGCTTCGACCCGCTGTAGGTCGGGAATCCAGCGCAGCCACTATTCCCATTGAAGTTGGCGCAGCCGTCGTATTGGTAATCGACACCTTCATGAGCAACAGTGAAGGGCGTTCCGGTTTGAGCAATAACGATTCCGCCGACTCTCCACCCACCTACCGTCTGGTTGACCAACTTGTTATCAACAAACTTCGGTATCCCGTAAACACCACCGAAAGAGAAGGAGTTTCTCACGTCGAACGCGGAAACGCCACGGTAGGACTTTGGATCGTAGATGCCCTTCCATATGCTGTAGGTGTTGCCCGTGCCGGTGCTGTTCGAGTCGCTGGTTGTGGGTGCATCCTGGAGGGCCTTCTCCCAGTTATAGTTCGCCTGATAGGTGAGGCCCTTGTAGGTCTGTTTCAAAGTCACAATCATTGCATTCCAGTTGCTTGACAGCCCGTTGCGCCCGTAATTGAGTTGGCCCCACTCCTGCGAAGGCCGCGTCTTGGGCGAGTTGGGCAACAGGTTGTAGTCGTTATTGCCGCCCCCGCCCGCGCCAGTCGAGCCGTAAATCAGATTGAATCCGTCGCTGCCGGAGTAGGTGAGCCCGAAAACCATGTTATGCACAAACTGTTGCTCCAGGCCGAATGAGTAGTTGAGATACTTTTCAGGCTTGACCGTAGGGACAAAGCCGTTGAGGTTGGCTGAGAACACGGCCGTTTGTTGCGGGTTGGAGTAAATGTTGCCGGAAGGGTCTGTGCCATAGGTCGGATAGGAGTAAGTGTATCCGTACGGTGCGCTGGTGGTTGTGAAGTCGCCGTAGGGCACGACGCTGGTTTCATACAAGCTGATGCGGTTGGGTGGCTGTGTGGGCAGGTTGTTAGCGATCTGATATGGCGTCATTACGTTTTCATATAGGCCGATTCCGCCGCGAAGGAGGAGGGTCCGGTCTTTGAGCGGCGTATATGCGAAACCCGCGCGCGGCATGAAATTCCAGTTCTGGGACTGGGTGAAGGCGGTGGACGCAACGTGTGTAGTGGTAGTCCAGGCCTGCTGCTGGAATGCGGAGCCGGACCCAGGAAACAAGGGGACGAACGGCTGCGCAGTGGACCCGTACTTGGTTGGATTGCCGAAGTCGTCGTAGCGAATGCCCGCTGTCACTGTCAGGTTCGAACGCAACTTCCACGAGTCCTCTACCCACAGTCCGTTATAGATCGCCGTGGCGCCATAATACTGGGGTGTGTATTTGCCGCTTCCGCCAATGGTATAGAGGTTGTAGCCAGCCTGCGCTGTATTGCTGACCCATGACATGTTGTCAGTGAAGTAGAAGGGAACGAAGGCGCGGCTGAAGATCCCGCTGGAGTCCTGGAAATAATCCCCGCGGTAGAACTGGTAACCACCCCGAATCGAATGATTGTGCAGCGAGTAGCTCACCGTGTCACGCAACGCATACGTGTGTTCCTTGTTGGTCTGTGAGGCGAAAGGCGTGATGCCAAATGGGAAAGTGAACTGGTAGCCAGCGGCCGTGTCGAGCAGGATGGGCAGATACGGAATCGAAGCTGCCCGGGGATCGCCCAGGATGTTGCCCTCGATTGCCCGCAGGTTTCCGAAGTGAGCCTCATTCAGAAGCCGCGGAGAGAAGAGATGAATATAGTTGGCCGAGAGGTACTTGTTCTGGCTGGGGGAATCGGAGTCGAGCTTGGGCCGTTCGGCCAGATCGCCTAGTGTCTGGTCGATCCGCTCATACATTACGTAAATGCGGTCGTTGCCGTTGCGAAGGCTCTGGTCCAGGCGAACGTTCCATTGGGTGCCGTTAAAGGGCTGAGACTGGTTGAAAATGGCGCCGACCGTGTAGACCGATTGGTTGCAGGGAATGTTGTAAGCGAGGGGCGAAGCAGTGCCGACAGTGGCAGGAACGATCTGCGTACTTCCGCACGGCATTCCGTATTGTCCGGCGGTCTTGGTTGTGCCGCCCTGATCGCGTGTCGGAGGGGCAAAATTCAGCCCCTCGGCAGCGCCGGAGTTGGGAAAAGCCCCAGCAGCCCACTGGGCAAATGAGGGCGTGAAATAGGGGTTGGTGGTGCTTGCGGCGCCGATTCCGGCATTCTGCTTCTCGATGGAACCGAAGAAGAATGTCTTGTCCTTGATGAGGGGTCCGCCCAGTGACCCGAGTTCGAGGTCCTGGTGGAACTCCGGCGAAACCACAACGACCGGCATGCCGGCAGCGTGAGTGGGCTGGGTAGCCGCGCCGAGGTTTTTTCCCGCATAGCTGTAGTCGGCCGCGCCGTGAAAGGAATTGCCGCCGGATTTGGTGCTGAACGAGGTCTGCAGCGAGGAAGACGTGCCATTCTCGACCGAGTAGGTTTGCGATTGAAGAGCCACCTGGGCAATCATGTCGGAATTCGGGAGGATCATGGCCGCTCCCTGGTTAATGTCGTCGCTGACCGGCAAGTCGTCGATGAGGAACAGGTTGCTGTGGACGCCCTCTCCGTTGGCCACGTAATTGGGCTGGAAGTTCGCCGCAAAAAGAGTAGATCCATAGCCCATCGCAGGTGTTTCATTCTGAAAACCTACTACTCCTGGGGTGAGCGCCAGCAACAGTTGCACATCCCGATTGGGCAGGGGCAGTTGGCTGACTTCCTGTGCTGCGATCGTTGCCTGCACGCGCGTTTCTTCCGTGTTGAGCGCCTCTGCCTCGGTGGTCACTGTTACGTTCACAGTACCTGCGCCGGCAGGAACCAGGGTGACGTCCACGCCGCGTGTCTCGTCTGGCGTCAATGTAACCGAGGTCGATGCGGTCTTGAATCCCGTTTGCGAGGCTACCACCGTGTAGTCGCCCGGCGGCACTGCGTTGAAACGGTAAAATCCAGTCGGATTTGTCGTCTCTTTCAAATCAACGCCAGTGCCGGTGCTGTGAAGCGTGACGGCGACGTTGGGAATTACCGCTCCGGTCGGATCGACCACCGTTCCTTGTACGTTACTGCTGAACTGCGCCTGGCAGGGGAGCCAAAGGCAAAGCAGTGCAGCGAGCGCAAGCCATCTGGATGAAGTTAGTAAATGCTTCGACATCAAAGTCCTCCGAGAATACTGCTGGAATGCAGACAGGTTTGTTTCGTGAATTCACAGATGAACTGATTTCATCAATGAATTTCAATGGCCCAGACGCTAATCCACTTCGGTCAATGATGTCAAGAGAATTCTGTTCAGGTTTAGTTGAGGGAATTCAGGCGCATTTTGTCTGTTGACACTAAGCGTCTAAATACTTCATACACAGATACTTGCCTGATAATGATTGATCAACCCAGGCCTTTTCTGCCGGGTTTCCCTGTCTCTCCGCAATGCAAGCAAAGTCTCATAATTCGACGATGCGCCGGTTCGATATTTGTGGTGCTTGGTGAAATGAGTTCCATCTATGAATTTATCGGGAAGAGAATAATGTCCCATCTCGGGTCGAATTTGCACGAGGTAAATCGGCGTGATATGGTGGCTAGGCCACAGTATCCCGGTTCGCATAAGGTGCTGCACTTTCTTGCCAATACCAGCTCCGTCCTTTTTGCAAATGTTGGTTTCAACGGTGGTGATACTGAAGGGGCATCCCGAATCCGGAGGCTCACTACTTATGGCGATTCAAGAGATAACGGGATGACGAAATCTTCTACTCTACGAAACGATTGCCAGGAAGGTTGGTGGTTCACTGCCAGACCCCCCACGTTTACTATTCGGAAGCTTGAAGGGGGCATCGTATCCGCGGATCGGGGAGGTTGCTTACGATGATGTCCACCGACGCAAAACGGCTCGTGCGCGAGCCCATGTACCAGCAGATTAACGATATTCTTCGCGCGTTGTTAAAGACTGGCGAGTTCGCGCAAGGGGACCGGTTCCTTACGGAAAGGCAAATTGCTGAGCGTTTCCAGGTCAGCCGCCCGACTGCCAACAAAGTTCTTGGCGGAATGGTTTCCGAAGGGCTGCTTCAATTCAGAAAAGGGGTAGGCACATTTGTCTGCACGCCGTCGCTTGACTATGACATAACGACTCCCGTGAGTTTTACGCAGAAAGTGAAAGATGCCGGAAAGACTCCGACAACACGCGTGCTGGAATTCAAGCGGATTGCTGCGTCTGAGGCGGGCGCTGAAGTTGAGGCCAAGTTGCAGGTGTGGAATCAGGAACTGTTCGCCATCACCCGTTTGCGGCTCGCGGATCGTGTGCCGGTTGTCCTGGACAGACGCTGGGTTTCCACAAGCATCTTTTCCGGACTCACGCGACGCGAATTACTAGGATCGTTCTTCGCTGTTTGCCAGGATAAGTACGGACTGACAATCTCAGAAACGGACCAGACGATTCGAGCTGTGAAGCTGATGGGGCAGGACGCCAAACTACTTCAAGTGCGCAGCGGATCGCCGGGCTTTCTGGTTTCTGCCATTGTCTATTCGGGGCCGAGACCGGCATGGTGGGAAAGGACTCTGTATCGGGGAGATATGTACGAATTTCACACAGCTGGAGCCTCTCCGGGGAGGCTCATTCAGACCATTCCGCGGTGAAATTCCGGCCAGCGGATTTGCACGCACTTGTGCCGCGCTCAACGGGTTCTGAGAACTCATCCTTGTCCTAAGCTCAGAACCCATTCAACTCAGCCATTACTTGAAATTCATCGGCAATATACAGCCTTATGGGGTTATAGCTATTGGATGCGTTCGGATGTTGAATTGCTGCCATTTGGCTTGCCGGCGCAGGATCTTTGGAAACTGTGAATGACTTTTGGGGGCCTGGGGCCTTGACATCGCGGCGAAGTAGGTCTTAACTTGACTGTTGTTTGTGGTGAAGGAGTTCACCCTTAACCGCTGCCCATTCCCCTCCGGGGTCCCTGGCGACAGGTCTTAGTCGCTGGGGTGGCTATTGGCCGGACAGATGATAACTCCTGACAGGGAATCCTGTTGCGGAGTTATGTCCCGGCCGAGTTCCCTGAACGACAATCTAGGAGTTCGTATCGATGGCGAACACTTGGGCTCTTTGTGCGCTTTGGGTGGGTCTGGCTTTGGCGGCGACGCTGCTGGCGATCTGGTTCAAGATCTCGACGGCGCTTTCCGAGATTGTGGTGGGCACAGTGGCCCAACTGGTGATCGGCGTGTTTCTCGCCGGGGTGTTCGGTTTTGCACCAGGCGGCTTGGCCGGGAATACGCAATGGATCACATTTCTGGCGGGAACCGGCGCAATCGTGCTGACATTTCTCGCCGGTGCGGAACTCGACCCGACCATCTTCAAAACCAAGTGGCGTGAATCCGTGGTCGTGGGACTGGCCGGATTCTTCGGCCCATTTCTCGGCTGCACGGCGGTAGCACACTACGTTCTGCATTGGCCGATTATGCCCAGTTGGCTGTGTGGCGTTGCGCTTTCCACAACTTCGGTGGCTGTTGTATATGCGGTGATGCTGGAACTTGGATTCAACGTCACGGAGTATGGCAAGGCAATTCTGGCTGCCTGCTTCATCAACGATCTCGGAACAGTGATTGCACTGGGATTGATCTTCTCTCCGTTCACCATGAAGACGCTGATTTTTCTGGTGGTTTCAGTCGTGGTATTCATCGGTCTGCCGTTTCTGACGCCGTGGTTCTTCAAGAGATACGGCGGGCGCGTCTCAGAGTTGGAAGCCAAGTATCTTCTCTTCTTCCTCTTCGCCATGGGCGGGCTGGCCGTGTGGGCTGGAAGTGAAGCGGTGCTTCCGGCGTACATGATCGGCATGGTGCTGGCCGGAACGGTTGGGAAAGACCACTCATTGATTCGCCGTCTGCGTACACTTACCTTCGGATTGCTTACGCCGTTCTACTTCATCCGCGCCGGGTCGTTTGTATCCGTGCCGGCGTTGATGGCCGCGCCCGTCACTCTTCTCGTCCTGTTTGGGGCGAAGTCGCTGTTCAAGGCGGTTGCCGTGTATCCAGCAGTCAGGATTCACAAATATGACGGCAAAGCCGGAGCTTACTACACGCTGATGATGTCAACCGGTCTCACATTCGGAACCATCTCGGCGTTGTTCGGCCTCAATCATCAAATAATCACGCAGGCACAGTATTCGTATATCGTGGGCACGGTGATCGCCAGTGCGGTGATTCCGACGATGATTGCAAACTCGTTCTTCCTTCCCCGGCATCTTCTTCCCCACCCACAAGCAGGCAAGAAAGCAGAGCAGGGAGCCATGCGTCCAGTTCCTGCAGAAGAAGGTTAGGTGATCAGTATGGGAAGTCCGGTGTTCGTTGGAATTCAGAGGATATTGGTTGCATTCGACGCATCGCCACACGCGGAACACGCGTTGGATGTTGCGCTTGCGATGGCTGGCGATATGAAAGCCAAGCTCTTCGTCATCTCGGTAATTCGGCCGCCCGAACCGGCCGAGAGCGCGGAGTTCCACGCTGTGCTTGAAGATGGGCGCGAGCGGTACGAGCGCAGTTTTGTTCCGCTAAGAGAGCGCGCCAGGCAGAAGGAGATTGAGGTGGACACAGATATCGTCCTCGGTCATCCTGCGGAGCAGATCCTTCATAAGGCGGACACGATCCAGGCCAGTCTTATCGTTATGGGCAAGCGGAGCCACACGATCCTTCATCGCTGGATGCTGGGGTCGAACTCAGAGCGTGTTCTGAGGTATGCGCTATGCCCAGTGATGATCGTCCATTGATTCGAGAGAAAGGCGACTACCATTTTGAAGAACGCGAGCTGCGAGCGAGAGAAGAATCGTAACTGTCGGCAATTCTGGTCTCAGATGCCTTTCGAAAACAGATCATCGCAGTCTTTACAACTGGCGGCCCAGTGGCCAATAAAAGCAGGTCCTTCGACTCGTTGCGGTCCATCAGGATGACAATCCTTAATTAGGACGGGTTGTGGATTAGAGCCCTGCGCCGGGGATGTATTTGTATTCGATCTTCTGGGGCTCTTTGGGCTTGTCGCCGGTTAGGTCGTGGGTGTGCCAGACTACGCTTTCGCTGGCGACTTCAGGGTGCTTGCGGAGGAAGATCAGTGCATACTCCGAGGCGGTGGGGTCGTCTTTCTGGTCGGCGAATTTGGCGGACTCGACGGCGGCCTTGGCCTTGTCGCCCATGCGGCGGTAAAGGATGGCTAACTGATAGTGGGCGGCTAAATCATCGGGGTCGACGGCCTGGAGACGCTCATAGGTTTCGCGGGCCTTGGGGTAGTCATGCTGCTGGTAGTAGCTGAAGCCCAGCTCGCGGAGGCCGTCGCGGGAGCGGGGATATTTGGCGAGCATGGCTTCGAGGTCGGCGATGGCTTCTTTGGTTTGGCCGGCGTTGCGCTCGACTAATGCGCGATAGTAGAGGGCGCGTGGATCGCCGGGCAGGAGGGTGAGAGCCTTGGCGATGTTGGCCTTGGCGTCGTCGTACTTTTCCCAGGCGATTTCAACGATGCACATATTAGTGAAGGCGTCGGCGTAGTCGGGACGCAGGGCGGCGACGCGCTCAAAGGCGTGAACGGAGGCGGCGTACTGCTGGGCGTCGAGGAGTGTGATGCCGAAGTTGTTCCAGCGCATCCACTCTTTGTTTTCGGAGGGATCGGGCGGAACGGGGGCGTTGTCGCCGATTTTGAAGGTCTTGGTTTCCGATGCCATATCGATGATCGGCATGGGATAGGGCTTGGGTTCCTTCTGGCCCGTCTCGGTGATGGCGTAGTCAATGAAGTGCTGGTTGAAGCGGCGGTAGCGGATGGTGGCGGTGAGGGAGATTTGGCCGGTTATGTCTTTGGGAAGGCGGAAGCGATAGCGGACAAGCTGCGAACGGCCGGACTGGATGGTGTTGTTGTAGGCCAGGACGCGGTTGTGCCAGATCTGATGGATGTCGTTTAGCTCGCCCTTATTGTTGATGAGGCGGTTGGTGAAGGAGTGGGCCCCGGGGTCGAGCGCGCCGTCGGGCTGGATGAAGCCAGACTCAGTCAGCACCTTGCCGGCGCTGTCTTTGACGGAGAAGTCGACCCACGCTTCGTAGAAGTCGCGCTGCTCAGGGACGAAGGAGTGGCCGATACCCTTGTTCTGGATGACTACGTCGGCGACGAGGGTTTCTCCGGGGACGAGCGAGAAGGCGGTTAGGCCGAGGGGCGCGACGAGGACTTGATCTTTGGACGTGGCGGCGGCATCTTCCTTTTCCAACGCGAAGATGTCAACGTTGAAGACGCCTTTGCCGTCGTAGGAGTTCTTGAGGAAGTCGACGACTTTCTTGGCTTGATCGGGATAGTTGAAGTACTGGGGCGCGAGGGTGTTGCCGGCGGGCCAGCGGTGGGAGACGAGCTTGGCTTCTTTTGTGACCGGGTCGGGTTTGGCGCCGGGGTCGATTGCGTTGGCGGGGAGCGGCTCGCGGACCATGTGGCAGGTTTGGCAGGTGGAGACCGAGTCTTTGCGGTAGAAGGGGAGCGGGGACTGCTTGGTGAAGCTGGCGGCCTGCCACTCGTCATATAAGGAGATGGCCCGGAGCCACTTGTAGTTGTCGAGGGTGGCCGGGATGGCGGCCTTGTGGCAGGCGGCGCAGAACTCGGCGGTTTTGTAGAGGGGGCGCATAACGGCCTTGGAGTGGCGGTCGAGGTGGGCGAGGATTTCAGCGTCGGAGACGGCGCCGGTGATGGGCGCGCCGGCTTCATCCACTAGAACCGCCGGCACGCCCATGACGTAGCTGCCGGTTCCGGTGGGGTCGGTGGAGACGATGGAGTGGCAGGTGGAGCAGGTGACGCCTTCCTGCTCAAAGGGGCGCTTTTTGGGCATGCCCTGGGACAGGTCGCCGGAGAGCAGGGCGACGGGGTTGTGGCAGCCTTCGCAGTGGCGGGAGAACTGTACGCCCTTTTCATCGATGAGGGCGTTCACGTTCTTGAGGTACCAGGGGGCGCGGAAGCTGTTGGAGTGGATGGACTCGCGCCACTGATGGTAGGCCTCCTGATGGCAGTGGCCACAGTACTCGGCCGTGTAAAAGCTCTTGGGGCTGACGAACTGGCCGGTGGAGGAGGTGGCGTTGGAGGGAAGGAATGGGGTTTCTTTGCCGAAGGCGTAGTTGTAATGCGAGGCGACGGAGTTGTGGAACGGGGTGGTGGGGCCGGTGATGGGGACGGCTGCACCATATAAGGGCTGTGAACTGGCTGGCGCAGGCGTTGTCGTGGTGCCGGACGCGGCGGGTGAGGGGTTGTTGGCGGGCGGTGCGGGATCTGTTGCGGCGCGGACGGTGAAGGCGGCCGGGAGAGACAGTGCAGCGAAAGTGGTGGTCAACAGCCAACGGCGAGGCGTGGTTTTGAACATCGTGCAGTGATCTCCCAGGGAAGAGCTTAGGGTCCCGCGGCACAAGACACATGGATGGTCGCGGGAACATAAGAAAGGTAACAGGGGCTGGGTGTAGGGTGTCTTCCATCGAAAGATGGAGGTTCGGCTACTCTGGCATGGGCTGCGTTATTTCCCACCCTCGCGCTTGAAAAAAGCTCAAGAATGGGGCGCCCCCCCGGTTGTGCGGATGTGGAGATTAGGGCGGACGGTTGGGATTCGTGCGCACCCACTCATCGCAACCGTCGCGATGAATGGGGCGCAGCTGGTTCGGGGATGGGGACCCAGGTGTTGTTGGGCTCCGCGCAGCGGGTGGTTCATAGAGTGGGATGAACGGGGAAAAAAGGGGGTGGAGGTGTGTGAGCAGGCGCACATCCACTTAGCCAAACGAGGCCCCAAACTGGTACGGTTGTCATGAAGGATTCGTTTTCAGAAGATGGTCTCCAGTCCTTATTTCTCTCTCGCAGTTCTGTTTGTGGGCGCCTTGCTGTTTGGGCTGACGCCGCTGGCGCTGGCGTGGCTTTGGGGGAAGGTGTTTTCTCCCTGGAGACCGAACGCGATCAAGAACGCGATTTATGAATGCGGGCTGGAATCGAAGGGCGATGCTTGGGTTCAGTTCCGGTCGGCCTATTACCTTTACGCCATTATTTTTCT
>Ga0302278_10000978_pt1 | contig 35977 bp, 31 predicted proteins | sample III_Bog_N3_2_FD_194543 | JGI IMG/M metagenome (GOLD analysis project Ga0302278, IMG submission 194543) | Peat permafrost microbial communities from Stordalen Mire near Abisko, Sweden - III_Bog_N3_2 | ecosystem: Environmental > Terrestrial > Soil > Wetlands > Peat | place: Sweden: Abisko... | reverse complement strand
GTCGTCGAAAACCCCGCCAAAGCGGGATTAAAGGATTGGACTTGGGTTTGGAGCGCGGGCTGGGAAGCCCGCGCCACAGCCGGCCAGGAGGCCGGCGCTACAAGTTCGTTAGCTCCGCAAAGAATCACCTCCAACGCCAGGCGGCCGGTGGAAGAATCGGAAGAATAACGATCGCATCACTCTTGCAAAGTAGCGCCGACCTCCCGGTCGGCTGTTGCGCGGACGTCCTCGTCCGCGCCCGTCGTAGCCCGAGTAAGGGGACTCTCATGGCGCAAGAAGATAGGCCCGCACACCCCCACGGCGCCATGCAGCCACGTTAGGAGGAAGAGCAGGCACCTGCGTCGGCCGGGCGGTGGGAGCCGGATTCTCGGACCTCGGAATCCAAGCGCAATTCCGCCGCGATTGCACAGAAAACAAAATCGAAATAACTCGCTAATTATCAATAAGTTAAGCAGCTAAAATGTGCACCATCAGCGCGTTTTCGAAAAAAGCGGCTAATTCTCTGCAACCCAATGCCTCGATTAGTTCAATTCTCAGCAACCAAAACATCTCCGCGGGTTGCCCCGTAGGTCACTGTCTCGAAGAATCGCAACCCTCCGAGCGGCCATTTGCCCCGGTTTGCAACCTTGCAGGCAGCCTTTTACCCTATGTAGCGCACCCCTCCGAGCGTACCTTTCGCGGGTCGATTCCGGCGCTTTGGGGCCACTGGCTACTCGGATTCGGCGGCATCGAGTTGTGTCCGCAGATGCCGTGCGAGGGACCACTTCAGCTCTTCGATGCCCTGGCCGGTGACGGCGCTGATTTCGTGGAACTCTAACTTCTTTCGCTTGATGTGAGTACGAAGCTTCTTGAGCTTGTCGGGGTTGGCGCTGTCGATCTTGGTAGCGCAAACGATCATCAGCTTGTGGGCCAGGGGATGGTCGACGATGGGCTCGGAGTCGTCTTCCATGGGACCGGCGGCGCGTGTGGTGGTAAAGCTATCTAGCTCATTATTAATGACTTTGAAGTCTTCGACGGGATCGGGTCGGCCGCTCGAGTCGCTCACGTCGACCAGGTGGAGCAGGATGCGGGTGCGTTCGATGTGGCGGAGAAACTGGGTGCCGAGGCCGGAGCCGAGGTGCGCGCCCTCGATGAGTCCGGGCATGTCCGCGACGACGTAGGACTCCTGGTCGGGCTCTTCGCCGACGGTGACGACGCCGAGGTTGGGCTCGAGGGTGGTGAACGGATAGTCGGCGATTTTGGGTTTGGCGGCGGAGATGCGGGAGATCAGAGTGGACTTCCCGGCATTGGGGTAGCCGACCAAACCAACATCGGCAAGTAGTTTCAATTCAAGGCGATAGGTGCGCTCTTCACCGGCGCGGCCCATTTCGTGCTCGCGCGGGGCCTGGTGAACGGGGGTGGCGAAGTGCTGGTTGCCGCGTCCGCCGCGTCCGCCCTTGGCGATGACGACGCGCTCGTCCGGCTCGGAAAAGTCGTGGATGAGCTCGCCGGTTTCCTGATCGTACAGAGCGGTGCCGACGGGGACCTGGAGGGTGATGGATTTTCCATCGAGCCCGGTGCAGTTGGAGCCCAGGCCGTGCTCGCCACGCTGGGCCTTGTGCTCGGGGTTATAGCGGAAATGGATGAGGGTGTTGTGGCGCTGCGAGGAGACCATGATAACGTCGCCGCCACGTCCGCCGTCGCCGCCGGAAGGACCGCCGCGGGGAACGAACTTTTCGCGGCGGAAGGCCATGCAGCCATTGCCGCCGTCGCCGGCTTTTACTTTGACTCTTGCTTCATCGATGAACATGGGTTCCAGTTTTCAGTTGTCAGTTATCAGTTGTCAGGGGTCAAAAACCCGAACGCGGGATCAACTGTCAGAGATTTGGGGTCAATTTGGCCCGATTTGTGTTGCCGGTCACAGATGTGAAAGGCCGTCTATCCAGTTTACCGAATCGGGCTTAGAATCGTGGTCAACTTCACTTTTTGTCCTTTTGGGCGGCAAGAAAACGGGCTTGTACGAGGGTCCGGGCTTGCGCGCCTTGCGGAACCCGACGACACGGGGACGGGCATGAAGTGCGTTGCGGGTTTTCTCCTGGTCTGCCGCGAGCGAGTATCTCGATGGCAGGGGCAAAGCGAAGTTGTGCGTGGGTGTTGGCGGCGCTGCTGGTGGGGAGCGCGGGCGCGACTGTGTGGGCACAGTCGCCGTCTGGCGCGGACGCGGGACCTGCGACAAACGAAATTCACAAGATGGATTTGGGCGCCGCGAGGGGCGGGAGAGCCGCGCAAAGCGGGACTACTGACGGCGGCCGGGACATTGGATCGATCGCTGGCAGGCTGACGGATTTGTATTCGAAGCCGCTGGTTGGGGCGACGGTGGTGCTGCGGAGCGAGGCCACGGAGGCAGAGCAGCGGACCACAACGGGCAGGAATGGGAGCTACCGCTTTGTGGGGGTGGCGGCCGGGGAGTACACGCTGGAGGCCGAGAGCGAATCGCTTGGCCGCGGGCGCCTGGTGGGGATTGTGGTGGCGGCCGGGCACGAAGCCCGGTTGCAGACGGCGATGGAGTTTAGGACCGAGGCGCCTGTGATGGCTGCTATCGAGGCGGCCGGGGCGACCGCTGCGCCAACGCGGCCGCTTGAGCCGGAGCCACGGGAAGTGAGAGTCACGGAGAACGCGCCGGCGGTTCCTGCGCCGGAAGCGCCGAAGGCCGAACCGCTTGCGGGCACACTGGCGATGCGTGTTCCAAGGGAGGCACCGACCCCGGCGAGCCCGGAAGTGGTGGCGCCGGTGACGGCCGAGCCTCTGGAGCAGTTGGCGGTGAGCGGGTGGCGGATGGCGGAGCGGGCGAGCGAAATTCCTGCAACCGTGGTTCCGTTGGTGACGGCGGCGCTGGATCCGGAGATTCTGGCCGGGTTGCCTCTGACCGGGTCCGAGTTGGGCCAAGCCCAGGAGAGTTCGCCGGCGCGGGCCGCCGCAGGAGATATGGATCCGGTAACGCCTGTGGTGACTACCGCCATGACCGCGGAACAGGTGCAAGGGCTGCCGGTGGGCGGGCGGCGCTGGCAGGATTTCGAGCTGAATTCGCCAACCTCGGCAAGTGCGCCGGGGGGCGGAACGCAGACATCCCTGCGCGGTGCTGGTCTGATGCCGGCCGAAATGACGGTTGACGGGGCGCATACCGGATTGGCATTTGGCGCGACAGGAGAGCATGGAGCGGGCTCGCTGGCTCAAACGAGCCGGTCTGCAACCGGAGGGATGGGGCAAGCGTGGGCCGGAGGCCAGGGATTCGCGGTGGGGGAGACGGCGATCAGGGAAGTGCAGACAACAGCAGGGAACGTGGAAGCGGAAGGAGAGCGCGCGGCCGGTGGCCGAGTTCATGTGGAGACCGCAGTCGGAGGAAATAAGCTGCACGGGCAGGGTTTCCTGTTTGATAGGCAAAACACCTGGGGCGCGCAGAACCCGTTTACGCAGTGGGTGAAAGAAACTGCAGCGGCGACGGAGACGACCACGCCGGTATTCACGCCTGAAAACTACACGCCGCCGGACCACGAGACGACATGGGGTATAGGCGCGGGAGGACGGATCCGCAGAGACAAGATGTTCTGGTTTGCGGCGCTGGACAGCCTGCAGCGCAATGACCCTGGGCTGGCAACGGTGAAGCACCCGACGGTGTTTTTTGCGCAGCCTTCGAACGATGATTTGCAGGTGCTGAGCGCGCGGCTGGGTCTGAGCAGCGCCAATCCGGTTGGGGCCGGGTTGGGGGCTTACTCTGCCATGCTGCAAACGCTGGACGGGCTGCTGGGGTCGGCTCCGCGGACGGCGACGCAATGGACCGGGTTTGCGCGTATTGACTGGCAAGCGGCTGAGCGGCATCGGTTCACGCTGGAAGGAATTGGGGCGGAATGGGATTCGCCGGGAGGCGGTTTAAGGCGAGTGGCGGAGACCGATGGAGCCGATAGCTTTGGCACGAGCGAGGCCAGCGAGGAATGGCTGCTGGGGCGATGGGAGGCATTCCTGACGCCCAACCTTCTTGCGGTGAGCCAGGGCTCGGCGGGAAGAAGCATTCTGAGCGCACACCCGGAGACGCCTTCGGCCTTCGAGCAGACGTTTTTGAGCCCAAGCATCTGGGGACAGTTGCCACAGATTTTGGTGGATTCGCGATATGGGTTCACGATCGGGAATCCGTCTCGGTTTGGCGAAGGCAGCTACCCGGACGAGCGGAGTTTTGAAGGGCAGGAGATGCTGGACTGGGTGCATGGCAAATTGCTGATAAAGGCCGGTTTCGAGCTGAGCCATAACGCGGATGCAACGAGTCTGCTACGCAATGAGACGGGAACGTATTCCTATGCGAGCGTGGAGAACTTTGCCTCAGATGCGCTGGCTTTTGCGGCATTTGGAGTTGGCGGCGAACTGAACCCGATGAACCAGCACAACTGCGACCAGACGGGCAAGGCGTGGCGGGACTCGGGGGGAACGTTGAGAGGGCTAGGTTATTTGCCGTGTTACGCCAGCTTTTCGCAGACGCTGGGACCGACGAACTGGAACTTGAGCACCAACGACTGGGCGGGATATGTGACAGCTCAATGGCAGCCGAAGCCGTTGTTTGTAGTCTCCGCTGGGCTGCGATGGGAGTTTGAGCAGTTGCCGCCGCCGATTGCCGCACTGGCTAACGCGCAGCTTCCGTTGACGGAAAAACTGCCAAGCCTGGGAAGCGACCTGGGGCCGCGGATCAGCCTGGCGGTGGGAAATGCGAAAAGCCATTGGCCGGTGCTGCGGCTGGGCTACGGAATGTACTTTGGGCGGACGGAGAACGCGACGCTGGAGACGGAGCTGACACAGACCGGATCGGCTAAAGGCGATCTGAAGTTTTTCATGAGGCCAACGGACAATTTGATTGGAGGCGGTGCTCCTCCGTTTCCGTATGTTCCGGCCGGAGAGCCGGGGAATGTGGTGAAGCCAGGGGCTCAAGAGTTTGCACCGAATTTCCGTAACCCGGAGGTGCACCAGGCGGTGGCCGCGGTAGAAGAGACCTTGCCGGGGCACGTGGAGGTGACCGCGAGCGCCATGGTGAGCCTGGGACGGCGGCTGCCGGTTTTCATCGACGCAAATCTCGCGCCACCGCCTGCGGAACCCCAGACGCAGCAGCTACAGTTCATCACTTACAACGTCTGCGAGCAGGTTCCGACAGGCCAAAACAACGGCACATGTGGCAACCTCGGCCTGGGTCCTATCAAGGCCGCGCAGATCAAGGTCCCCTTCTACGCGTCCAACGCAAGCTCGGGCGTTGCTGGATGGATCAACCCGGACTATCAACAGATCGACGAGCTCACCAGCAAAGCAAACTCAACCTACGAAGCGGCGATGGTGAAGGTGGCGCGCTATGGACGCCGAGGGCTTAGCTTGCACGCCCACTATACCTACTCCCACACGATGGACTGGAATCCAAACGAGATCCCGTTGAACACGGCCAACTTTGTCGCAGGATCCGACTTTAGTCAGGGATACGACCTGGGGTTGGGGTCCGGCTTTAGTGAGGAATACGGCACCAGCGATCTGGACATGCGGCATTCGGCTGCGGCGATGGTAGCGTACGAGACACCCTGGAAGCTGCACAAGCTGGCAGGAAGGCTGGGGAATGGCTGGATGCTGTCGGGGACGGGGCATTTCCACAGCGGAATGCCGTATACGATGCGCACCTCGGGCTCACTGGCGGAAGAGTTCACGACCAGCGGCACAGCGGTGGTGGGGCTCGGTCCGGGGATGAATGGCTCGGGCGGAGATAACCGGATTTACGGGGTGGGCAGCGACAACCTTATTTACAACATTGGCCGTAATACTTATCGGTATCCCTCGACCTGGAAGGCGGACTTGAGGCTGGGCAAGAGCTTCAACCTTGGAGAGATGCGGAGACTGGAGTTTCTGTTGGAGAGCTTCAACCTGTTCAACCACCAGAACGTGACGGAACTAGAGACGACCGGGTACACCATCGAGTCCGGCAGCCCGCCAAGTGCGCTGGGCGGAGCGGGAACGCTTCCGACGCTGAATTTCCTGACGGGGCTGAAGACCAACCTGACGACGGGGCTGACGACTCCGGCGTTTGGGCAGCCGCTGAATGTGAATGCGACGGACTTTTATCGGGAGCGGCAGGTGCAGGCGGGGTTGAGGTTGCGGTTCTGAGATGGCCGTTGAACGAAGGGATTCGAATCGAAAGTTAGATCGATGGATGGAGGCGCTATGAGGACAATGCTTGTACTCGACGACGATCTGGTGCACATTGCCCAGGAGCTCACGGGAGTGGTTGAGAAGTCGGCCCTGGTCCGGGAGGGTTTGATGGCGCTGATCGAGCGGGAGAGTTCTCGCAGACTGTCGGCGCTCGGAGGAACCATGCCGGTATTTGAATCCATTCCGCGCCGGCGAGTAAGGGAAGAGTGATTCTTGCGGACCTGTGGGGTGTTCGAATTCGGACATGGTCTGCGGAACCGGACAGGTAAATACCGACTGAATTGATCGTATTACCTTGTATAACTTGTTATTTATGAACGACTTGAGTTTTGGCATTCTTTGGTGACTGAACTGCACTAACTTAATATGACAAGCCCCAATCCGGCGAAATAGTCTGGAGGCGTCTATATGACTGCACTGCTCCGGGATGCACGATTCGCATTGCGGCAACTTCGCAAGAGTCCCTGGTTTACGATGGCCGCGGTTTTGATGCTCGCCCTCGGCATCTGCGCCAACGGCACGGTTTTCAGTTGGATCAATGGCACTTTATTGCACCCGGTTCCCGGCGCGCGGAATACCGGAGAACTGGTCACCGTGATGCGCGGGGCCTGGAATAGGTCGCCATCGCCCCCGCTTTCGTATCCTGACTACCGCGACCTGCGGGAGAGGAACCAAACCTTCAGCGGCATTCTGGCCTACCACGCCGACTGGGCGACGCTGACTGGCGGGGACACACCGCAGCGCATCAATGCGGCTAACGCCTCGGCCAATTACTTTGACGTGCTGGGGATCAAGCCCTACTTGGGCCGCTTCTTCCTGCCAAATGAGGAGGCAAACGACGGCGGTTCTCCCTTCCTCGTCCTCGGGTACTCTCTATGGCAAACGCGCTTCGGCGCCGACCCGGAGATTGTTGGAAAGTCGGTAGAGATCAACCAACGGCCGCTCACCGTGATCGGCGTCGCGCCGGAGGGATTCATCGGCTGCATGACCGGTATTCGCACCGATGCGTGGGTGCCGCTTTCGCCGATTCGGCAGGACGGCGTGAACTGGCAGATTCAGGGACGCGGCAGCCCGTGGCTCAACGTCACGGGCCGACTACTCCCCGGCGTTAGCCGAGCGCGCGCCGCCCAGGACGTGGAACTGCTGATGCAGCGACTGGTTGCCCAGTATCCGAACGACCACCCCGGCGTGAATTCCATCTTCCTGGACCCGCTATGGCGTTCGCCTTTTGGCGCCAACATCTACCTTGCACCCTCGCTCCCGATTCTATTGGGCATTGCCGGGGTGGTGCTGTTACTGACGTGCGCCAACGTGGCCACGCTGATGCTGGTGCGCTTTGTTGCAAGAAGGCGTGAGATTGCAATCCGGCAGTCACTCGGCGCCAACCGGATTCAACTGATGCGGCAGATGGTTCTTGAGGGCCTGTTTCTCTCCATCGGTGGCGGCATTCTGGCGGTACTGCTCACTATGTGGTCGTCGAAGACCATGGCACGTTTTATCCCACCGAGTAGCAGCCCGATTGCGATCAACGGGTATCTCGACGCACGCGTCATTCTGGCGATGATGCTTCTTGCCGTTTTGGCCAGCATCTTCTGCGGCGCGATGCCGGCATGGAGATCGTGTGGAGTTTCCCCGGCGGAGGTGTTGAAGGACGAAGCGGGCAGCGTCACTTCCGGCCGGAACAACCAGTTTCTGCTCAGCGGCCTCGTGGTGGCGCAGGTGGCATTGTCGCTGTCACTGATGGTAATGGCCGGGCTGTTCCTCCGGACACTCAGGAACAGCAGCGAAGGCGATCCTGGCTTCGATCGCAGCCACGTTCTGCTTGCCTCGGTCGATCTTCAATCCGCCGGCTATTCGTGGGCCGAGACGAAGACATTCGACCGCAAGATGATTTCGAAACTGGAAGCGCTGCCGGGTGTGGAATCCGTGGCCGTTTCTGACTGGGTGCCGCTCACCCTGACGCGCGGAACAGCGGATGCCTTTCCCGAGGGGTATGTGCCGAGACCGCATGAGTCGATGGAAGTGAGGCGAGCGTCGGTTAGCCCCAACTACTTTGAGACTATGAAGATTCCGCTGCTGCAGGGCCGGGAATTTACGCCGCAGGATGGAGAAGATTCACTCCCGGTGGCAATTGTGGATGAGACCATGGCGAACCATTTCTGGCCGGGACAATTCGCTTTGGGCAAGAGAATGCGGCTGAACGACAATTGGTTTACGGTGGTAGGCATTGCGAAAAATTCAAAACACCAAAGCATGAATGAGCCGCCGGAGCCGGTCGTTTATCTCTCGTACTTTCAATTCTCCGGGCCACAGACGATCTTTCACCTGCGCACTCTGGGCGATCCGCAGTTGCTTGCGACCCAGGTTGAACGGGCGGTGCACGAAACAGATGGCAGGCTTCCGGTCTTCGATATCCTCACGCTCAAGGAAAGCACTCGAATCGCGAATGTGTTTCCGATGATCGAAGCGACATTTGCGGGCGCATTTGGGATTCTTGCCCTGGTTCTTGCGGCTTCAGGCATTTATGGGGTGATGGCTTACCGGACTCAACTGCGGACACACGAGATCGGCATCCGCATCGCTCTCGGCGCGTCCAGTTCCAGGGTGCTCAGGCTGGTTCTGTACCAGGGGTTGCGGCTGGCAGTGGCCGGCCTTTTGCTCGGCCTCACCATTTCGCTGATGCTCACGCGCTTAGTGCGGGGACTGCTCTTTGGCGTATCGGCTATGGACCCGTTGACGGTTGTGGCCGTGACTGCGGTGTTGTTGCTGATTGCGGTTGGAGCTTGTTGGCTCCCAGCACTGAAGGCGATGCGCACCGATCCGGTCACGGCCATTCGCCAACACTGATCGAGAGTAGAGTCTGCGGCCTATTGGGCCGCAGACTCGCTCAACAGCTTCAGCACATTTTCTGTTGTATCTGTTTCGCCGAGGCGCGGAAAAGTCTTTTCTACGCTATAGCGGTGGGCTTCCGGGTCAAGGTCGGTCATGGCATCCACCACAAGCACAACGTTGTATCCCTGGTCGTATGCGCTGCGTGCGGTGGCTTCGACGCCGGCGCTGGTGGCAACCCCTGCTAGAAAGACCTGAGTCACTCCGCGGCGGCGCAAGTCTCCATCAAGAGATGTTCCGATAAACGCACCTACGCGCAGCTTGCTGATGAGGATGTCGCCGGGTTGCTGCTCGAGTTCGGGGACCAGCTCGGTCCAGTCCGGCGGGAACGGGGGCATAGGCCGTGTGAAGCTGGTGCGGCCAGGGGCCCTGCCGGTGACATTGACCAGAACGACTGTGAGGCCGCGTTCGCGGAATGCGCGCGCGAGGCGAGCAGAGCGTTCGACGATCTCGGCGGCGGGTTGTGCGGTAGGAAGACCAACGATACCCTTTTGCAGGTCTATGACGATGAGGGCGGCGACGGGATCGAGTTTTGTGAGGGGCATCGCTTTTTCCTTCCGATTGGTGGTGCTTTGAGGACCTCGAACGAGGGTGGTTTCCCGCAAGGGCGCCTCTTGCAAGATGATTTTCGCAGCCTGAAGGATGGGAGAATCTGCCGGGTCAGGGATTGAATTCGCCAGAGATTGAATGCGGTGCAATGGTCTTTCCGTCAAGGTAGAAGCTGACGGCGCCGTTGAGGTCGGTGCTGAAGGTGTGGATGTGGGCGGATTCGAGCTCCTGCAGCACTTCCTGGCGGGGATGGCCGTAGCGATTGCGGAGCCCGCAGGAGATGACGGCCCACTGGGGGGCGACGCGGGCAAGAAATGCAGGACGGGTGGAAGTGATGCTGCCGTGATGGCCGACTTTGAGCAGAGTGCTCTGCAGACCGGGTTCGGCGAGCATGGCATTTTCGACGGGAGATTCGGCATCTCCCTCGAGCATGACCGAGGTTGCGCCGTAGGCCATGTGGAGAACAAGCGAATCGTTGTTGGTGGGCGTAGGACCGGGCTGGTAGCTGGAGAAAGGCGCGAGGACAGCGACCTGGGTTGCGCCGAAGGGGAGCGCGTCGCCGGCGCGGAGGGAGCGGACACGGACATGGAGGCTAGCGGCTTCGTCGAGCAGCGCGTTGTACGGCCCGTAGCGGGGATTGTTGCCGACCCATAGTTCGCGGGGATGGAAGTTGCGCAGAACGGCGGGCAGGCCGCCCATGTGGTCGGAGTGGGCGTGGGTGAGGGCGACCGCGTCGAGATGGCGAATGCCGCGCGACCAGAGGACTTCCGAGACGACTTCTTCGCCGATGTCGAAATCCTGCGGTGCCTGGTGCGGACCGCCGCCGAAGCCGCCCCCGTCGACGAGGAGCGTTTTCCCGTCGGGGGTGATAAGGAGGATGGAGTCGCCCTGACCCACGTCGATGGCTTCGACGAGGAGAGCGTTGATAGGGTGGTCGATGGGGCGGGGGAAGATTGCGGCGATCGCGGCGAGGATGAGGGCGGCGCAGCTTAATCGGAGGAGCCATGGGGCTTTACTGGCTCCGAAGACGAAGGGACGCATTGCTTCCCACCCATTCCGCAAAAAACGCGGAATGGATGGGGCACCCTTTGCACTGTGCTCGTGTGGATCATTTAACGCGAGGGTTCGGTGGGCGAAATAGATGGACGTTGCCAGCAGGAGGACGAATGCGGCGGATTGGGCGAGCAGCGGAGCAGGGATGCGCGCATCGCCAAATGCAAATGAGCCGAAGAGATGAACGAGGCCGACTCCGATGTGGAGCGGGAGCGCGACCAGCGCAGCGGGGACCACGGCGCCGGCGGGCCAGATGAGGAGCGCGAGAAGCGTGACGAGCGCAGCGGGCATGAGGATGAGGAGCAGGGGAAAGATGCAGAGGTTGACCGGGAGCGCAAGGAGGGTGATGCGGTGGAAGTAGAGGGCCATGGGGAGCGTCATTGCCAGCTCGACGACGCAGGAAACGACTAACAGCTCAACGAGTTGGAGCGTGCAACGGATTAGCCAGGGAAAGACCCGCCAGGCGACGGGCGCCGCGAAAGCCCGTTGAAGAGCATCGGCGAATAGGCGGCCGGTGACGCGAAACTGGGCCAGGGGCGGGGCGAGCTTGTTGTCGATGGCGATAAGGCGGAGATCGCGCGTAGCGGTGAGATAAGGATGGACGGTGGCCTTGAGAAGCGGGGCGGCTACGCCGGCGATGGCAACGACCGCGAGCAGGGTCATTTGGAAACTACTGTCGAAGAGGCTGCGTGGGCTGACGGCGAGCAGACAGAGGGCGGCGAATCCGATGGTGTTGAGGGGGCTGCGGTCGCGGTATAGAAGGCGGCCGAGCAGGTAGAGGGTGACCATCCAGAGGGAGCGCTGCACAGGGGTAGCGAAGCCGGTGAAGAGCGCGTAGGCGAAGGATACGAGGAGGGTGAGGAGGGTGGCCGGAATGCGGGGAAGGCGCAGGCGGCGAGCAATCCAGAAAATGCATCCGGCGACGATGGCGAGGTGAAAGCCTGAGACGACCAGCATGTGAAAGGAGCCGGTGCGTTCAAAGCCGGCGCGCAGGGAGTGGGTGAGGTAGGTGCGGTCGCCGGTGACCATGGCGGCGAGCATAATGGCATCGTCTGGTGTAAGGCGGAGAGGAGACGGGAGGCCGCGCATGGCGGCGGGGAGGGCCAGGATGCGGGCGCTTGCTGCGTGCTGAGGAGAACTGATGCGGCAGGTGAGGAGTTGTGGATCGTGGATGGTGGGCAGAATTGCGTCCCACCCATTCCGCAAAATACTTGGAATGGATGGGGTACCCGGCGTTCGTTCCGCCAATGACGAACCCGCCAATCCCTCGAAGCGGTCAATTTGCTTTATTCGGTCGATGTTGACGGTGGCGGTGGCGGTGATGCCCTGGCCCAGGAGATAGTCCTCGCGGCTCCAGACGCCGGGATCGCGGTAGACCTCAGGGGGCAAGAGCCGGGCGACGGCGCGGATGTGATCGCCGCACTGGAAGGCCTGGTGTGCCGGTTGGGTTGGATCGGATGCGGGCCAGCGGATGGTGAGGCGGACATTGCCGGAGACGGGCGACTGGAAATCGGCGCCGTCGGTTGCGGTTTCGAGGGTGGAAACGCGCAGGTCGATTCGCTGTGAAGGGCGCTGGGCGGGGTCCGGCACATTGGGTTGGCCGGGATCTTCGTCTGGTAGGTTTTGTTCGATTTCGCTCCGAACAGGTCCGGCATCGACGATGGTTCCTTCGACGGTGCGAGCAAGGCCGTTGGAAAGCGCTGCCAACGCAGGCGCGGGGGCCGGATGGGGCTCCATAAAAGCACACCAGGCACCCAGCAGGAGCCAGAGGACGGCAACAGGAAGCCAGGCGATGCGCTGGGCGCGGAGGGCTGCGAAGGCGCAGAGCGCTGCAACGAGCGCCAGAGCGATGAGGACAAGACTGGGACGCAGCCACTGCCAGTTTGTTGCAGCAACACCGGCGGCAAAGAGCCACGCGGCATGGAAAAGAGGGACGGACGCAAACCCTGCGCTCGGACCGGCGAAGGAGAGAGTGTTGGGGTTTGGGCCGGAGGTGGTCGATTGGACTTGCATCGAACCGCGAGGCGGATGGCCTGCAATTTGGAAAGATTTTGTTGATGCAAGCCTATCAGGCGCGACGCAGGCGGACCACTGTCTCAAGATGAAAGGTCTGCGGAAACAGGTCGGCGAGGGTGAGGGATTCAATCTGGTAGCCGCTGTCAAGAAGGGTGCGCAGGTCGCGGGCCAGGGTTGCGGGGTCGCAGGAGACGTAAACCAGCGCGGGGGCGGCGACGCGGACGAGCAGGGCGGTAATCTCCGGGCCGAGGCCGATACGTGGCGGGTCGACAACGATCAGGTCGGGCCGGCCGCCTTTTGGACTGCTGCGGAGAAAGTCGAGGGTTGTGGCGCGGACTGAGCACCCTGAGGAGTCACGGAGGTTTTCTTCGAGGGCCCTGATGGCGGTGGGCGCGGACTCGACGGCGACGACACGGGCGAAGGTGGAAGTGAGGCGGCGGGCGAAGAGGCCGACCCCGGCGAAGAGGTCCCAGGCGAGCGAACCGGATTGGTTCGCGGTTACGGATTCAACGAGGGAGTCGACGAGCCAGCGGTTGACCTGGAAGAACGCGCCATGGTCAACGCGATAATCAAATCCAGCGGCGTGGTAGGAGAGCGAGGTTGCACCCCAGAGGGCGACGGTTTGCGGGGGCGCGCCCGCGCGCGTTTCTGCGATGAGTTCGGCGCCTTTGAGGGCGGGAATGCGCTCGTGCACGGCTTTCGCCAGTTCGTCAAAGTGGACTTTGCTGGGGGCGCCGGCGAAAAGGCTGGCCAGGAGGGCGGTTTCGCCGGCATCGCAGAAAAGGGAAAGCTCAGAGGGTCGCAGATCGGGAGCCGCTTGGCGGAGAACGTCGGCAAAAGCCTGCGCGGCGTCGAGGAGCAGCGGGGCGGCGATGGGGCACTCCTGGATGGGCACGATGGCGTGGGAGCGGCGGCCGCGGTAGCCGGGGTTTCCGGCGGAGTCAAAGGCGAGCCGGATGCGATTACGGTAGGCCCATGCCTGGTGGGGCAGAGGGGCGGAAAGCATGTGCAGCTCAGCAGGTGGCTGGACGCCTGCGCGCAGCAGGGTTTCGCGCAGAATGGCCTGTTTGAAAGCAAGCTGCGATTCGCCGTCTGCGTGCTGATAATGACACCCGCCGCAGACGCCGAAGTGGGGGCATTTGGGCGCGATGCGTGCTGGGGAAATGTTTACGATCTGCTCGGCCTCCGCGGTGGCATAGCCGCGACGGTCTTCCACGATGCGGATGCTGGCTTCCTCGCCGGGGAGGGTGAGGGGGACAAAGACGGCCTTGCCGTCGAGGCGGGCGAGGAAGGCGCCGCCGTAGACGGGCTTGTCGATGACGACCAGCCGGGGTGCGGCGGGGTGGGACGGGGCGAGTTCAGCGCCCCTGCTTCCCACCCTTGCCCCCAAAGGCCGGTGCAAGGATGGGGCGCCCGCGCGATTGAGCTTGGGGGATTTGGGGCCTTTCTTTGCGGGTTTTGGCTTGCGCGGGGTCATTGCTGGCTCATGTAGAACAGGCTGAGGCGCGGCAGGCCATAGTGGACAAGAAGCTGCTTTTGCGTGAATTGGCGCTCCACCTGGCGCAGTTGAACGGCGCCCATTTTGCTTCGGTAGGGAGCGAGTTCGCGCGCGGCATGTTCCTTGAGGCCGACGAGCAGGTCTTCCGGGGCGGCAGCGGTGAGTGCGGCAAAAAGCTTTTCTTCCAGGACCGTCAAGGTGCGCTCGAGAGCCTCCAAATCCTGAGAAGCGGGATTCTGCGGATGGGTTGCGCCGATGTCAGCGGCCAGTTGGCGCAGGCGGGCTGCGGTGGCGGTGCAGGCTTCCGGGGCGACGGCGGAGGCGTCGAGTGCTGAGGCCGCAGCTTCAAGATGGGCGGCAACGCGTTGGTGCTCGAAGCCGGAGTCGCGCGGCTCGGATATTGCAGGTGCGGTACCGGCGGAGGCTTCGCGTAGCTCCTCGGCGGCCTCCATGACGGCCTGGGCGCACCAGGCAAGGCCATTGACGCGGCGCATGCGGGCTTTTTTCTGGCGGGCTTCGTACTTGTCGAAGGCGGCGTCGATGCCGCGCAGGGCGGCTTCCAGGGGAATGCCAGCGTCGCGCCAGGTTTCGATGAGCGCCCAGTCGAGCGTAGAGAGCAGCAGGATGGAGCCGCGGCGCTGCTGGAAGCGGTCTTCGATTTCGGTGAAGTAGTTGAAGTAGTTGAGCACGGAAGTCCATTGCTCAGCATTCGCTGAACAAGTACTCAGGATACCGGACCGCTCCGCAAGCATTTCGTCACTTCAGCTTCAGTGGGAGGATGGGTTTAGTCGGATCATCTGGGAAGGAGCAACCGAAACCGGAGTAACCGAGCGGGCATGCTTGAAGAATGATGTGGGACGACTGCGCCGCGAATCCGTTCTGCCCGCTTTCGCGTTCGTTTTGAGCAAAAAGCTGAAGCGTGCTTGGATCGCCATACCCAGACTTCCCGGCATGTAGATGAGTGTGCACGCCGAAGCTTGCGTGCGCTCCCTGATCAAGATTGCGAATGGTCCCTAGGAGCCTCATCAAGCCGATTGGGTGGATTTTGCGCTCATCGAAACGCACCAATCCGTCTTTGCCGGTGGTCTTCGTGGTTTCGACGTCCTGCGTCTCGACTGTGTATTGCTGGGAGAAAACGGTCACTTCGGCTCCAGCGATCGGGTTTCCGGATGTGTCTGTTACAAGAACCGTCCACTGAGGCGAGACAACATCAGTGGTTGGAATGAACAGCCACAGAAGCAGAAGTAGAGAACTCGGTAGCAGAAGGATGCGCTTCATCGAATCAGTGTAGTTGCGCCTTAGTGGGCGCGATTGCGCGGGCGGGGGGTGCGGTTGCGCTCGAAGAGGATGACGAGGCCGTCAAGGGTGAGCATGTCGTCGATTTCGGAGATGTAGCGGGAATCGCTGGAGATTTGGCGGGCGAGGCCACCGGTGGCGATCACCTTGGGCGGCGCGCCGGGTCCGGCCTGGTTAAGCTCGGCGATCATGCGTTCTAAGATCCCGTCGGTCAGTCCGATGTAGCCGTAATAGAGGCCGCTCTGGAGGTGGGTGATGGTGTTGGTGCCGATGACCTTGGAGGGGCGCTTGATGTCGATGCGGCCAAGGCGGGCAGCGCGGGCGAAGAGGGCGTCGGCGCTGATGCCGAGGCCGGGTGCGATGGCGCCGCCGAGGTATTCGCCCTTGGCGGAGATCACGTCGAAGGTGGTGGCGGTGCCGAAGTCGACCACGATGCAGGGGCCGCCGTAGCGCTCGAATGCGGCGATGGCGTTGACGAGGCGATCGGCGCCCAGCTCCGAGGGGTTGTCAACGAGGACAGGCATGCCGGTCTTGATGCCTGGCTCGACGAAGAGCGGCTGCAGGTGAAAATAGTGCTCGCAGACCTGGCGGAGCGTGGACTCGACCGGGGGGACGACCGAAGAGATGATGATGTGGGTGACCTGGCTGGGGGCGAGGCCGTGCATCTGAAAGAGGTTGACGAAGAGGACGCCGTACTCGTCGGAGGTTTGGTGGTGGTGGGTGGTGACGCGCCAGTGGGCGGCGAGCTCGGGCCGGGCATCATCGAGCTTGTAGAGGCCGAGAACCGTGTTGGTGTTGCCGACGTCGAGTGCGAGCAGCATGGTGTTCTTAGCTTATATCTGCAGGGGCGTCTTCGGCGGCGCGGAGACCGCCGGTGCGGACGGTGACGAGGCCGTTTTCCGTGTCGACGCGCAGGAAGCCGTAGGCGTCCAGGCCGGCCGTTATGCCGGTGCAAGCCTGCGGACCGTGAACCTCCACATGTTTGCCACGGACCCAGGTGGAGGCGGATTCGATTTGCCTTGGAATTGTCTCAAGTTCCTGAGGCGAGGAGAGCGCGCGCACTTGATTTTCCAGCGATGCCAAGAGGGAGACGAGCAGTTGCTGGCGTGAGATGTTTTGTCTGGATTCGAAATCGAGAGAAGTTGCGGGAGTGGCCAAATCGGCGGGGAACTCTCGCTGATGGACGTTGATGCCAATGCCGACGACAGCGTAGGCAATTATGCCCGCCTCGGTACGTGCTTCAACAAGAATTCCGCCGGTCTTGCGCGTGCCGACAAGCAAATCGTTGGGCCATCGCAGGTCCACAGTCAGGCCGGACACTTCCTTGATCGCACTCGCTGCGGCCAGGCCGGCAATCAATGGCAACATCGGAAGAGCGGTCGCAAGAGTGTTCGGACGCAGCAGGACGCTGACGTAAAGGCCTTGCCCCGCGGCGGAGTGCCATTTGTGATCGCTTCGGCCACGGCCGGCTAACTGCTCATCGGCGAAGTAAACGGAGCCGTGGGGTGCGTCGGCGCGGGCGGCTTCGAGTGCGTCGGTGTTGGTGGAGTTGGTGACGGGGGCGAAGTGGAGCTTGCCGGCGAAGACGGCACCAGCGAGCGCGTTGTCCAAAGCCACAAGATCGAACATTCGCTATTGCGGCTCCGCGACGATGGACATGGAGATGTTGGCGGCTTTGGCGGAGTGGGTGAGCGCTCCGACGCTGATGAAGTCGACGCCGGTTTCGGCATAGGCGCGGATGTTGGAGAGAACGATGCCGCCGGAGGCTTCGGTGGGGATCCACTCGTTGGTGCGCTCCTGGGCGTGGGCTCCGTGGGTCATCTCGTGGATGCGCTCAACGGATCGCTTCACCTGCTCTGGACTCATGTTGTCGAGGAGAATGGCTTCGGCACCGTACGCGAGGGCTTGCTCGAGCTCTTCCGGATTGCGCACTTCGACCTGGATGCGCTGGCCGCGCCTGCGGTGTTCGAGGGCGCGGGTGAGGACGGTTGGCAGGCCGCCGCCTAGGATGATGTGGTTGTTCTTGATGAGGATGCCGGAGGCGAGGTCGATGCGGTGGTTGGTGCCTCCGCCGCACTGGACGGCGTACTTGTCGAGGACGCGCAGGCCGGGGACGGTTTTGCGGGTGTCGAGGACACGGGCGTGGGTGCCCCCTGGTACGGAATTGGCCGCATCAACGTATTGCCGTGTGAGTGTGGCGATGCCGCTGAGGTGCTGCATGAGGTTGAGGATGACGCGCTCGCAACTGAGCAGGACGCGGGCATTGTGGCGGATGACAGCAAGGACCTGGCCGTCGTGGACCCGGACGCCGTCGAAGATCTCAGGATGGCTGATGACTTCAAAGCGGGTTTGCGCGGGAGGGCGGGGGTCGAGGCGGGCGAAGATTTCAAGGAAGCGCGGGACCGCGCCGAGGCCGGAGACGACCATTTCCTGGCGGGCGCAGATGGAGGCCGTGGCGCGCAGGTCGGGGTCAATGACGAGGTTAGTGGTGGCGTCGCTGGCGGCTTTGTCTTCTGCCAGGGCCTGCTCCAGCAATGCGTCGATGCGGCTGCTTTTCCAATCCATACGGCTGTTCCCTTTGGGAACAGCAGCTTGTAGCTGTCAGCTATCCGCTTTCAGCTCCCGGCTGCTGGTTAAATTGCTTCGTTTTCTACGAAAAACAGTCGGTTTGATACCAAGAACTGGCTGAAAGCGACTGGCTGGTGTTACCAGTTGGTTAACGTGTTCATCATGCAAGTTGTTTATTATGAATGAATTGCCGAAAGAGCGGTGTGGAAAAATGGCCTCCGGAGAGGGGGTGGGGGGTGGGGTATTTAATTTAAGAACGGAATTTGCGGCTTGCCTGCGCTCTCCCCGGCCCTCTTTGCATGATCTCCGCATGAGACTATTGTCTTCCATTGCTGCTTAATTCTCCGCAATCCGGCGGTTCAAAAACTGGCTCGTGATTTCATTTGCAATAGAAAGCTATACATGACTTTCTTAGCGCTGTCATCTACCTGGCTCCAGATGCTGCAAAAGGGTGTTCCGTCTATCTTGAAAATCTGAAGCGCGTACTTCTGCTCGATGCCGGAGATGCGTTCGGCTGTTCTTTGCCAGAAACCAAGCTTACCCTGTTTGCGCCGGTCAAGAAGGTTGATCTGACCGAGGTGGTGGTACCAGAGCAGCGAGATGATCTGGCGCGCATCCCGGACAAAGATCCCATCCCGTGTGAAGAGGATGAACTGGTCGAAGGTGCCGGCTTTCGATCCAACTCCCGAGAGGTCGACGATGGCCAGGGCGTTTTCCAGGTTTGGCACATGGCTAAGAATAATCCGATGGGCGCGAGGCGAAAAATCCGGGGTGACGAAACAGCCTGGCGCGCCGCCGAACGAGATGCGCGGAAAATCGGGGACGGGTTTTTTGGGGGGGAATACCTCTTCTTCTTGAGGTAATTCGACTGGGTTTTCGTGGTGTTCCCAGAGTTCTCGATAGGCAACCTGAATCAGCTTGAAGTGCTCTTCCGCTTCGAGACGTTTGGGTTCGTCATTCTCGAATCGATCGGGATGCCAGAGTTTGGCTTGGGAGCGAAAGGCCTTGCGGATGGAGGCCTTGGTGACTTGTTTGTCGGCGAGGCCGAGGGTGGTGGCGTGCTGAAGACAGGTTTCACAGGCGCAGGACATTGCGTGCCTTTAGTTGGGAAGTGCGGTCGGGGCTTTGGTCGGGGCCCGTTCCAGCGACACGTTGATGCTTCTGTTTTTCCGGTTCATATGGCCCTGTTCAAGATTTGGGGGAACTCATCTCAAAACAAGCAAACTTCCGTGGGCGTCGTCCTCGAAATCGGTAAGACGAACAGCGTTGTTTCGCACAATTTGTATGATCTGCCCGGTCGAGCAGTTTCCTGTCTGAAGCAAAATCACCTTGGGAGGCGCGCCTCGGGCGATGCTCAGATTCGCGAAGTCTTTGTCCTTAGTCAGGAAAGCGAACCCATGCGTTTTTGTGTATTCCCAGATTACCGAATCGTCTGTACTGCCCAGTCCAACGGAACCGACGTGGGCAGACTCCGGAAATAAGTCGGCCAAGTCGACGGCAATCCGCGGGGGCAGGTTCTCATCAACGAGAAGCTTCAAGTACCGCGATCCTCTCTGGAATGCTGGCGAAGAACTCGTAGACCGCCTGGAAGTCTTCCCGTTCCAGGTACGGGAACTCCTTCAGAATCTCGTCTTCGGTCATCCCCGAAGCCAAATAAGAGGCAAGGTCGTAGACCGTAAAGCGCAGGCCTCGAATGCAGGGCTTTCCGCCCATTTTGCCAGATTCAACAGTGATGCGTGGATTCAGATCGGCCATGGATACCTCCTCTGCCTCGCTTGTTCTTGATTCTATGGTATGGAGAGGAATCGAGGGTGAATCGGATTGTTAGGCCATGGGGTTTTCTCACTCCGGCGGAAGGGCGTCGAGATCGCGGCGTGCCTGATCCAGGAGCCGCTGCGCTTCATCTCGTTGCTTCTTCAAGCCCTCAACAATATGCGGCGGAGCCTTCGAGAGGAAACCTTCGTTGCCCAATTGGCGCTCGGCGTTGGCGATGATCTTCTCGTACTGCGCGCGGTCTTTCAGTAACCGGGCGCGTTCGGCGGAGGCGTCGATGGTGCGCTCGTAGACTACGGCTACGTCGAAGGACGGAGTGGAGTGCTTGGAGAGACCGGCGGAGATTTCATTGACAAAGCGGATTTCGCTGACGCGGGCCAGGCGCTCGACGATGGCGCTGTTCTCGCTAATGATGGCTTGCGTTGCGGCGTCGGTGCGGACTTCGATCGGCGTGGTGGCTTTCTCTTCTACGCCGATTTCCTTGCGCAGGGTGCGGGCTTCGACGATGAGCGACTGAATCAACGCCATCTGGTTGATGGCGGAAACGTCAATCATCGAATCATCTTCGAATGGATACGCTGCAAGCGCGATGGACTTAGCGGGCGGATTGCCGTCGTAGATCGAATGCCAAATCTCTTCGGTGATGAAGGGCATGAAGGGGGAAAGCAGACGCAGCGAAGTTTCAAAGACCTGCACCAGCGTGGTGAGGCTGGCGGTGGTTAAGGCTTTGTTGACGGGACCACTGAAATCGAGCCGCAGTTTCACAATCTCGAGATACCAATCGCAGAAGCTCCCCCAGAAGAACTGATAGATGGTGTTTGCCGCGTCGTCGTAGCGGTAATTATCGAGCGAGCGATTCACCTCTGCGGCTGTCTTCCATAATTCGCTTGTGATCCACCGGGCTTCGAGCGGTGCATCCTCGTCAACCGCTGGCATGCCCATGCCGCTCAGCAAATCGCGATGCGGGAAGATGCCTACCTCAGCGGCTCTGTCTACATTCATGAAAATGAAGCGGGCGGCATTCCAGATTTTGTTGGCGAAGGCGCGGTAGCCTTCGGTTCTTGCCACGTTGAAGGCGATGTCGGTGCCGGGAGAGGCCATGGACGCTAACGTGAAGCGGACGGCATCAGTGCCGAATTGCTTGACGATCTCGATGGGGTCAATAACGTTGCCCTTGGTCTTGGACATCTTTTCGCGATTGGCGTCGCGGACCAGGGCGTGGATATACACCTCGCGAAATGGAACCGAGTCCGCGAGAGAACGGGAGCTCCCGTCGGGCATGGGGATCTCCTGGGCGAACCAGATGCCCAGCATGGCCATGCGGGCGACCCAGAAGAAGAGGATGTCGAAGCCGGTGACTAGGAGACTGGTGGGGTAGAACGTATCGAAGTCAGCCCGGTTTTCGGCCGTTATGTTCGGCCAGCCGAAGACGGAGACGGGCAACAGGCCGGAGGAGAACCAGGTGTCTAAGACATCGGTTTCCTGGGTGATCTGGTCTGAACCGCAGTGTGCACAGGCGGTGGGATCGCCGGTGGTGTTGGGCTTGGGAACGGTGATTTTGCCGCAAGTGGCGCAGTGCCAGGCGGGAATTCTGTGGCCCCACCAGAGCTGGCGGCTGATGCACCAGTCGTAGATGTTCTCCATCCAGTTGAGGTAGGTCTTCTCGTACTGCTCGGGGGTGAAGCGGATGGCTTTTTTGCCGTCGGCGTCGGGCTTGACGGCGGCAATGGCTTGTTCGGCCATGGATGCGCGGCCGTCTTTACCCTTCTTGTTGACCGCGACGAACCATTGCGTTGAAAGGCGCGGCTCGACGACGGTTTTGCATCGGTCGCAATGGCCGATGTTGTTGATGTGGTCTTTGACGCCGGCGAGGAGGCCCTGTTCTTCGAGGTCGGCAACGATGCGCTTGCGGGCGACGTAGCGGTCTAGACCCTGATAGCTGCCGCCTTCGGAGTTAATGTGCGCCGTCTCGTCCATGATGTTGATGTTGGGCAGGTTGTGACGCTGGCCGAGAGCGAAGTCGTTGGGGTCGTGGGCGGGGGTAACCTTGACGGCGCCGGTGCCGAAGTCACGGCTGACCCAGGTGTCGAGGACGATGGGGATTTCGCGAATTGTGAGCGGCAGGCCGAGCTTTTTGCCGTGGAGATGGAGGTAGCGCTCGTCTTCAGGATGGATGGCGACGGCAGTATCGCCGAGCATGGTTTCGGGGCGCGTGGTGGCTACAGTTAAAAACTCGCCGGAGTCGGTGCCATCCACATTGAGGACCGGGTAGCGGATCTCCCAGATGTGGCCCCTCTGCTCTTCATGGACGACTTCGAGGTCGCTGATGGCGGTTTGGCAGCGGGGACACCAGTTGACGATGTATGCGCCGCGATAGATGAGGCCCTGGTCATAAAGGCGGACGAAGGCTTCGCGGACGGCCACGGAGAGGTTGTCGTCCATGGTGAAGTATTCGCGCTGCCAATCGACGGATGCGCCGAGGCGCTTCATCTGGTCGAGGATGGCGCCGCCATAGTGGCGCTTCCAGGCCCAGACACGTTCGGTGAAGGCTTCCCGGCCTAGCTGCTGGCGGGATGTGCCTTCTTCGGCTAGCTGACGCTCCACCATCATCTGGGTGGCGATGCCTGCGTGATCGGTGCCAGGGAGCCAGAGGGCGCGGCGGCCCGACATGCGACGCCAGCGGGTGAGGATGTCCATCTCCGTCTGGTTGAGCATGTGGCCCATGTGCAGGCGGCCGGTGACGTTGGGCGGTGGGAGCAGAATAGAAAACTGCTCAGCCTGAGCTTCAGAGCCGGGTGCGGGCGTGGGCTGGGCGAAGAGGTTTTCGCGGACCCAGTATTCGGCCCAGTGATCTTCAATGGCGGTGGGGTCGTAGGCTTTGGGCAGGTCGTGAGGCATGGGGGTCTTCAGGGAGCCCCCTTGGTTTTGCGCCAAACCCGCTTCCAGAAGGGGTTTTGAGCCTGGGGACCACCCCTCACTTTAGCAGATTGTGGGTTGTGGGGGCGTATCCTCCCGGTCACCAATTGAAAGGGACCGGGTGCACGCGGCGAGCATGAAGGACGCTTTGGAGGGCGACTCCCGGTTTATCTCGAGCGCCTGGTGGAGGCGCGTTCATCGCGAACCGTGTAGCCAATCGGAATCTCAAAGAGATGCAGATCCGGTTCGGAGGGGGATACCTCGCTGATCCAAATGCGCTGAGTTCCTTCGCGCGGGTCAATGCGCGTGACCGCGAGATTTGTTTCCAACTCGCTGGAGTACCAAAATTCGCGAGTTGAGACCAAGGGCCTGTCGTTCCCCAGGACGCCCGGATTAACGGTAGTGGTTTCCTTTGTCCCATTGACGAAGATGCCTTCCATTGACTGCGATCCCAGGCTCTCGCGGGCCAAAGAACGGTTGCCTTTGTCAAAGTCGCCGGCGGGCGTGGCGTTAAAGAATGTTTGCGGGCGGTAGTCGGTGATGACGCATTGAAAACTAGATGTTGAGCAATGGACCTGGCTGCGGCTTACCGGGTCATAGATATGAATTTGATAGAGAGGGGATTTTTGATCGAGGGGTGCGAAATGGTGGTTCTCCCGGTACATGCGGCCCTGGCTATCGCGAGCAAGGACCGCTGTCGTATGGGTGGTAACGATGGTTCCATCGTCGAGGGTGCGGGTCCACTCGATATTGTCGACGCCCGAAAATGGCTTACCCGGTATGGCGAGGAGGATAATTCCTGGGACATGCGTGGAGGAGTTTGAGTCAGGCCCGCGCGGGGACTCTTGCGCAATAAGAGAGCCGGCGATCATTACGAATCCTGTGAGGGAGAAAAGGGCGAAGCGCTGCATTCAATCACCTTAGAACCCACACAAAATCCTAACAGCAAGAAAAAGCCGCTCCAAAGTGCGGAGCGGCTTTCTTGAAGTTTTTTTCAAACATGCCCGTTTAGAACGGGTTGAGCTTGGAGAGGCCCTTCTTCTTTTTCTTCTTGCTGGAAGATTCTTCGTCGGAATCGACCTTGGGCTTCTTCTTTTTGGCGTCAGCGTTGGACGTAGCCGGCGTGGAGCCCGGCTTGACTTCATTGACCTGGTCGGGGGCCTCGGCAGGCTTTTCCGCTTGGGGCACTACGGTGGTGGAGGGGCCGACGGCCTTGATGACCGCGTTGGGATCGGCTGCGGCGGGCGGAGCGGATGGGGCACTCACAATTTCAGCACCTACGCTGTTTCCGCCTGCGGGAGGCGCGAGTTGCAGCGGAGCGGCCGGAGCGCTGGAGGGAGTATCGGTACGCGGTGGCTCATTGGGCCCGGTGGGTGTAACGGCGCCGATGGGCGATGCGGGTTTGCCGGCATTGTAGGCGTCAACATAGAGGGCCATGTTCTGCTTGGTCATGTCGGGCGCCAGGGTGCGTTTTGGATCTTCCAGGGTGGGCTCGCCGACATGCGCGGCTGACACCGTGGTCGGTCCATGCTTGATGAGCCCGAGGGTCTTGTCGGTAAAGCGCATAGGAGCCTGGCTGCGCACTTCCGCGTCGTTCTCGGCAACTGCTTCCTGACTGGGGTCAGGCACCGGGCGATTCATGGCGACCAGGCGATCGCGCGCATCTTCGACGTGCGGAGCCATGGGATAGCGGGTGATCACCTTGGTGTAAGCGGCGGCCGCCTTGTCAAGATAGACGGAGCGCATGCGCTCCTTGATTGCGCCGGGCATCTTAGCCGCATTCTGAATGGTACGAGCCTGGCCCTCATAGGCGTCGCCGATGCCTAACAGAGCCTGGTCGCTCTTGGAATAGAGCGGGTAGGTATCGACAACGGTTTGCAGGCGGGCGATGGCGGCGTTGAAGTTTTCGCGGCTCTCGTAATAGAGGCCGATGTTGGCCTCGCGCTCGGCCAGGACTTCCTGCACTTCGCGCAGCTTCTGCTTGGCGCGGGGCACGAGGGTGGAGTCGGGGAACTGATTGATCATGTTCCTGTACTCGACCTCGGCCTGCAGCACGTTTTTGAAGTCGCGGTCGGGCTTCTCCATCTGGCTGTAGTAGATGTCAGCGACCTTCATCTGCGCTTCCGCCGCTTCAGGGGCATTGGGGAAGAAGGTGATGAAGTCGTGGTACTCGGACTCCGCCTGTGTGAGGGCCGCGGAGCCGCCTTCCTTGAACCAGCTATCGCCAACGGCCAGCTTGGCGCGCATGCGGTATTCGGATTCGGGGTAGGTGTTCAGCATGGTCTGCAGGTCAAGGCGGGCGACGTCGAAATGGCCCTTCTTGATGGCCAGCATGGCCTTGTCGTAGAGCTCTTTGTCAGGCTGCTTGGAGTTGACACCGGCCAACGGGTTGGCGCCCAGGTCATATGCCTTCTTGTTCTTGGGTTTCTTCTCGGCATTGGCGGCGGCTCCGGCCAGAAGCAGAAGCCCGAGAGCCGTGGCGGCGATGTTCGTTGACAACCGGTTCATAATCCCTCATTGCGGCGGCTGCCGTGGCACAGGCATCCGCCAATTTTTTCGCGTATCTAGAATCTTACCCTGTCACTCGCCCGCAGCCTCGCGGGCCGCGGCCAGCAGTGCGCGCGCATCCTGTTCCGGATGGCCGCCGCCGAAGACGGCATTGCCGGCTACCAGCAGCTCCGCTCCTGCTTGGACGACCTGAGCCACCGTGTCGTGAGCCACGCCGCCGTCCACCTCGATTTTAAACGCCAGGCCCAGTTCCCGGCGGATTTCCGCAAGCCGCCGAATCTTATCCAGCGAAAAGCGGATAAATTCCTGCCCGCCGAAGCCGGGATTCACGCTCATGATGAGCACATGGTGCACCATGGGCAGTATGTCGACGATCAGGTCGACGCGGGTAGCGGGGTTCAAAACCACGCCGGCTTGCATACCGTGCTGCGTGATGTGTTGCAGCGAGCGGTGGAGATGGCGGCAGGCCTCGTAGTGGACGCTGACCCAATTGGCACCGGCTTCGGCAAAGGCGGGGATGAACTCGTCGGGGTTCTCAATCATGAGGTGGCAGTCGAGCGGCAGGCTGGTGGCCTTGCGCAGGCTTTTAACGACCGGGGGGCCGAGGGTGATGTTGGGGACGAAATGGCCGTCCATGACATCGACATGGATGACGGTGCCCCCACCGCGCTCAGCCGCGGCAACCTCATCGGCGAGGTGCGCGAAGTCGGCGGAAAGGATGGAGGGCAGCAGTTGAACCATGTTTTTTGGGGTGCTTCCTTGCCCGGTCAGTGTATCAGGAGGGCTCGTGGTTTTGCTTTGGGGTCGGGCGCGGCGTGGGTTGGCGGTTTGACGCTTCGAGGCTCTTGAGCAGGATGCGGCTGCGGGCGCGCATGGCGGGGGTTCCGCTGCGGCCGTGGATGCGGAGCAGGTCGAGGACGGCGGGAAGCTGGCTGGGATCGTGGCGGGTGAGATCGGCGAGGCCTTGCAGGGCGGCGGTTTTGACGATGGAACTGGGGTCGTCGAGGTAAGCGCGGAAGGCGACGGCGGCGCGGCGGCAGTCGGGGACGGTTAGCGGCAGGCGACCGAGGGTGAGGGCAAGGTTCCAGCGGAGTTTCTTCGGTTGAGCTTCGGTGAGGAGGCCGAGTAGGGCGTCTTTGGAAGCGGCGAGGATGCTCTGGAGGGCCGGGGAGGGTTTGTGCGAGATTCGTGCCGAGATTCGTTCAAGGACGTCGGCGGCGCGCTGGACGACTCCGGGGTCGTCGTCCCAGAGGAGTTCGATGAGATGGGCGGCGAGGCGGGGTTGGGCTTCGATGAGGGCGACTGCCTCCGGGACTCGGCCGAGAGAGAGAGCGTGTCTGCCCTGGGCGAGGAGAGCGCGGAGATTGATGCGGGCGGGCATGGATGGTCAGGTTTGGATTTTATCCGGCGGGATTTGGTTCTGGAGGGATTTTGCAGCGACCCGGCCAATGCTTCGGAGGATGGATTTGAAAGGCCAGCGGCCTTCGGCATCGGGGAAACAGATTTCGCCGGAACGGCGGACTTCAGGGCGGTAATACCAGCGCTTGAGGAGGGCGAGATGACCCTGGCTGGCCGTTGGCGACGGCGGATCGTCTGGCGGCCCGAGGGATCCGAGGACGGAATCGAGACGGGATTCGAGGAGACTGCGGGGGAGTTTTGCGGAGACGGCCGGTCCCTCAGGGGCTAAAGCCCGAACTTCTCTTGATTGCCTTTTCGGCACGACTGAAGTCGTGCCCTGACACTCTTCGGCTTGCAGGTCCTGTGATTCGGGGGGGCTGGCCAGATCCTTCGCTTCTTTGGGGGAGATGTTCGGGAGTGTTTCTGTTTGCTCAGGAATCGCTTCGATCATCATGGGCTGGGCGAAGAGAGACGAGGAGCCGGAGGCCTCGTTCTGAATGCGCATGCCGATGGTGGAATAGGCGGCGGGGCCGATGAGGCGGCCATTTTCAAAAAGGAAGATGGAGACTTCGTCGGGGCTGGCGGAGGGTTGAAGGATGACGGCGCGAAGTTGGCTGAGAGGGCGGACGAGTTCGGGAGCGAGAGTGCGGATGGATTCGACACGCTGAACCAGGGCGTGGAGTTGGGCGGCGGTCTCGAATTCGAGGTCGGCGGAGGCCTGGTCGCGCTGGGTGCGGATGGCGACGAGGCGGCTTTCGCCGCGGGTGGCGAGGAACTGCTCGACAGCGTTGGACTCTTCGGCGTAGCGCTCGTCTGTGCAGCCTTTGTAGCAAGGCGCGAGGCACATCTTCATCTCCGAGTAGACACAGCCGGGATGGTCGGGGTGGGGCGAGAGATCGTCTGTGCAGCGGCGGAGAAGGAAGAGCTTCAGGGCCTCGTCGGCGAAGCGTTCGGCGGAGGCGCGGGACTGGAATGGACCGTAGGCCCAGTCGGCTTCGCGCTGGCCCGGACGATAGGAGGCCCGGTTGGTGACGGTGATCCTTGGATAGGGGTTGCCGCCGAGGTAGCGGATGAAGGCGGGCGCGCCGAGGTGCATACGCTCCAGCGATTTTGGGCCGTAGATGGCTTCGAGGAGTTCGAATTGGAGCAGGAGGGATTCGAAGTCGGAGCCGGTGAGACGGTATTCGATGCGGCGGACACGGCCGGCTAGCTGGAGGCGGCGGGGATGCTTGGGGGACGGCTGGAGCAGGCGTTCGAGGCGGGCGCGCAGGTTGGGAGTGCGGCCGATGTAGGGCTCGGCGTGGGCGTCTGCGCCGTAAAGAGCGAACACAGCGGGGGCGTGGGGCAGTTGGGCGAGGGCTGCTTTGGGGTCGGCCGGTTCGAAGGGGACGGTTTGCATTTCAACCTGCACAGTCATCCTCTTGCTCGAAGCCCTTAGTCATAGATCGGGTACTGCAGATATGGTTTTGAAACGTGAACGACCGTGTCTGTTGACAAGTACTCAATCCAATCAGAGTCGCCCTTTCGGCTGAATTCGACATCGACCTTTATGTAAGGGCATTTCTTGTATTTATATCTTGATTCCTTTGGGCCGGTTATCCCACCGTCTGGTTCAAAATCCTGCTCCAATTTTGCTCTCGTGTCTCCGACCTTCAATTCGTCGAATGCCTTCAATGCATCCCTGACTACCGAGCAAGCTTCGCAAGGGGCCTGACTTGACTGTGCGTGTAGCTCGACGAAACTGGATGACAATGCAATGCACGCAGCAAGAACAATTGCTTTCGAAGGTATGAACATTTTTTGCTCCTCTCCGAGGTGTTTGTAAAACGAATTTCAGGCTCCGGCGATGGTCATGCCGTCAATGCGGAGGGTGGGGGAGGCTACCGATCCGCGGAAGACGAGGTCGTTGCCGATGGCGGTGATGTTCATGAGCATGTCGGCGAGGTTGCCGGCGATGGTGACTTCTTCTACCGCATGGGTGAGTTGGCCGTTCTCGATCCACAGACCGGTTGCGCCGCGGGAGTAGTCGCCGGTAACGATGTTGGTGCCGAAGCCCATGAGACTGGTGACGAAAAGGCCGGTGTGGGCCTGGGCGATGATCTCCTGCTGCGAGAGCTCGCCGGGTTCGAGATAGAGGTTGCCGCAGCCGATGCCGGGGGTTCCGGCGAGCCCGCGGCTGGCGTTGTGGGTGGACTTGAGGCCGAGTTTGCGGGCGGAGTAGGTGTTGAGCAGGTAGGTTGCAAGTACCCCATTCTGAAGGACTACGGTGCGCAGGGAGGGAAGGCCTTCGCCGTCGAAGGGAGAGCTGCCGAATGCGCCGGCGCCATTGGGGAGCAGCATGAAGTTGTCGTCGATGACGGTGAGCGTGGAGGCGGCGATTTGTGCCCCAAGTTTGCCGGCCAGGAAGGAGGCGTGACGCCAGATGGAGTCGCCGGATGCGGCTTCAAAAAGGGAGCCGATGAGCGAGCGGGCGACCTCGGGCGCGAAGACGATGGGGACGCGCTGGGTGGGAACTTTGCGCGCGCCGAGACGGCGGAGGGTGCGGCGGGCGGCTTCCTTACCGATTGCCTCCGGGGACTCGAGATCGGCGAGGCGGCGGGCGGAGGACCACCAACCGTCGCGCTGCATGTGGCCGTTGGCGTCCATGGCAAGAGGCGCGGCGGAGACGCCGGCGTAGCTGGTGCGGTAGCTGCCGAGGAAGCCGCGGGAATTGGCCATGACTTTGTGGCCGGTGGCGGCGTCGAAGCTGCCTCCGTCTGAGTTGGTGATGCGGGGATCGGCGGCGAGGGCGGCGGCTTCGCAGCGGCGGGCCCATTCAATACGTTCTTTGTTATCAAGAGAATAGACGTCGTCGTAATAGAGGTGGAGATCCTGGGGGAGGGAGCCGAATTCGGCGGTTTCGGGGAGGCCGGTGAAGGGGTCTTCCTCAGTAAATTTGGCCAGGGCGATGGCGCCATCGACGAGTTGGCGGATGCCGTCGGGGGTGAGGTCGCTGGTGGAGGACGAGGCGGATTTTGTGCCAAGGAAGACGCGGAGGCCGAGGCCGCGCGAGCCTGATTCCTTGAGGGTTTCCACCTGGCCCATGCGGACATTGACGCTGAATTCGTCGCCTTCGCGGACGACCGACTCGGCGTCGGAGGCGCCGGCTTTGAGAGCCAAGGCTACGACGTCGGCGGTGAGGGATTCGAGGTCGAGCGTGTCAGGGCCGGCTGCAGGGGCGAGTTGGGGCATGGGTCAACAGTAACAAAACCACCTGCGGGGGGACAGACGGCACCTGCGGTGCGGCAGACGCTCGCGAGAGGCTTGCACTAGCTTCAATCGTTCCCAGGTCCCCAAGTGCGAGGGATCTCCACCCCGGACCTGTGCCACCCGAAATTCTATTTTTCTTCTGGGAAATCGGCGTCGATGGTTACGGGTTCCCAGGCGGCGATCTCCCTTTGCCAGAGGGCTAGCTTGTCGCGGAAACGGGTGAGGGCGATTTTGCCGAGGATCAGATGGAGGGGTGGTTCGGGCGAATCGGCGACGGCGATGATGGCTTCGACGGCTTTTTGCGGATCGCCGGGCTGCTTGCCGGCCTGGGTGCGGAGATATTCGCGGGCCTTGCCGGCGGTTTGGGCGTATTCGGGCAGTTCGTTGGCGGCCAACTTGCCGGAGCGGCCGAGGAAATCTGTCCGGAAGGGGCCGGGCTCGATGACGGTGACGTGGACGCCGAGGGGTTTCATCTCGCCGGTGAGCGCTTCGCTGAAGCCTTCGACCGCGAACTTGGTGGTGTTGTAGAAGCCCCAGCCTGCGCCGCCGATGAGGCCGCCGATGGAAGAGAGATTGAAGATGTGCCCGGTGCGGCGCTCGCGGAAGTGGGGCAGGAAGGCGCGCGTGGTGCGGATGAGGCCGTAGATGTTGGTCTGAAACATGGGCTCGAACTCGTCTTCCGCGACTTCTTCAATGGCTCCGTTGACGCCGTAGCCGGCATTGTTGACGAGCACGTCGACATGGCCGAAGGCGGTGAGAGCGAGGCGCGCGACGGATTCGATCTCGGCGGGCTTGGTTACGTCGAGCATGAAGGTGCGAGCGGTGTCGGGATAGAGGGTCAGCAGATCGTCGAGCTTTGAGGCGTCGCGGGCTGTCGCGATGACGCGGTCGCCGCGGCGGAGAAGCTCATGCGCCAGCAGCAGGCCGAAGCCGGAAGAACAACCGGTGATGAACCAGACGCGGGATGCGGACGACTCGGACATTGCGCTCTCCTATGCGCTGGGCGATTGGTGTCGCCGGCGCATAGGGTATAGATGCGGGAACGGGGTGGGTCGACACAGGGATTATTCTTGTGGATGCAGCTGAATAAAAAAGCGGGTAGAGACTTACTGGGTCCGCAATTCAGGACCTCCGGGACGCTCGGTTCAGCGAACCCTCATATAGAACGAGCCCGGTTCGCGTTCCGCGGTTAGATACGGACAGACGCCCTTCAACTGTTCATAGTTGTGATGTTTCAAGTAATTCAACGCTCCAATAACCTCATATCTGTCGGTATTGGATAACAATGCCTCGAGAAGGTATTGCTCATTCCAAAATCGGACTTCGTCCACGATCCAAAGATGCAGATAGTCCTTTGGAAGAAATATGTCATGGATATGAATATTCACACCCGGTGCGAGCCGTGGAAATATATCCAGGTATTCATGGAGGACATCTCCCTGGGGCCGTATCATGTGCGATGAATCGACGAACAGGAGGTCCCCGGCTTTCAACTCTTTACTCCAATCGAAATCGCAATCTTCGACGCGCTTTCGTATGACTTCGATCTCCGTCAAGCTCTCCAGCCAGCTCATCTCGTAAGGCTCTATGCAGGTTTGCTCCGCTTTGCGATTGGATTCGGAAGCATTCTTGAGCAAGGCGAGCCGCGCAATTCTGGTTGAATTTCCGCTTCCGATTTCAATGACTCTGCGTGGCTTTGTGGCCCTGATGAACTGATATAGGAATTCCGCGTCGCCCGAGGCGAAACTCGGATTGTCGATGCAGAAATCGCCGAGGCCGATCGCCTCTCTCTTCAAATCCATTTCGATAAGTTCGGACGAGAAAGTCAGTTTGTCGAAGAAGGCCAACTGACCGGCGACGTTCAAGTCGATGCCCGGCAAGTCCCGATCTTTGGAAAGCGGCTCTTTGAGATTTGACTCGTTGAACAGCGGCTCGTAGTAGTGATCTCTAATTGGGAACAGCCCGATGGATTTGAGTTCCCTGGTTGTCAAAGGTAGTCTCCCAGAGCCGATTCGCCTGTACGCGAGGAGCACCCATGCGGCGGGAAAGGCGAGGATCAAAAACGCTAGGTCAATTGGTAGATTTAGAAATAACAGAAGCTTTTTAAGCATCGCTTTCAATGTGGAACTCCTTAGTAAAGAGACGGGAAAATCAGGAGGGGGCAGAAGGCAATATTATCATGCCCGATCTATTGCCCTGGGCGCGGCGGAGTGCCTCAGTTTCGCTTTCGAGACTGGGGGAAACCAGCATTCGGTTCATTCGTTCAGCTTGAGGCTGCCGTACACTTGATTCGGAAACCGACCTCCATGATTCGTCAGATCGCACCTCTGTTTTTCACCACCGACATTCCGGGCACGCTTGCTTACTACGGGGACAAGCTGGGGTTTGCGTGCGTGGGGACGTATGGGGATCCGCCGTTTTATGCCATTGTGGCGCGGGACGGGCGTGCGATTCACTTCCGCTGCGTGGAGGCGCTTGCGGCTCATCCGGAGAAGTATGCGGAGGAACTGCTGGATGCTTACCTCTTGGTTGAGGATGCGGATGCGCTTTATGCCGAGTACGCTGCGAAGGGCGTGGAGTTCGCGCGGGGGCTAGGCGATATGAACTGGGGGTTGCGGGAGTTTGTGGTTAAGGATTGCGATGGGCGGTTGCTGGCGTTTGGGGCGGAGTTGTAGGGCGAAGACTAACGATTCTGAGCTTGCGGAATATATTCAAATGGATATAATGAAATTATGAAGGAAGTTGAGTTCCTTGGGGATTCGCTTAAGGTGATTAGCGGTTTTCCCAAGGACGCGCGTCAGAATGCTGGTCGCCAACTTGCGAGGGTGCAGCGGGGATACCTGCCGGATAGCTACAAGCCGATGCCGGATGTTGGCAAAGGCGTCGAGGAGATTCGGATTCGGGATGAATCGGGGATCTATCGAGTGATGTACACAGCACGGCTAGCCGATGCAGTTTACGTTTTGCATGCGTTTCAGAAGAAGACGATGCAGACTTCGAAGCAAGACATGGATATTGCGAGTCAGCGTTTCAAGCAGCTGATGCGGGGTGAGAGATGAGCGAACTCAAGGGACAAAGATTTGCCAATGTTTGGGATGCGATTGGGGAGACGCCGGAAGAGGCGGCGAACCTGACCGTGCGCTCCGATTTGATGGACGAGATTGAGGCGATCATCAAGACGAATGGCTGGACGCAGAAGGAAGCGGCGAAGCGGTGCGGGGTGACACAGCCGCGGATCAACGATTTGCTGCGTGGACGGATTGCGCGGTTTTCAGTGGATGCGCTGGTGAATATTGCGGCGGCGCTGGGGCGGAAGGTGCGGGTTAGTCTTGAGGATGCGGCGTGACGGCCTGCTTCTTTGACTTCTTCGCCAATTTGACTCGGATGGATTCCGCGAGAGCCTCGAATTCTGGAGCGAGTGCGTCGTATTCGCGCTTGACTTCGGGGTCGGCGAGCCACTTGGCTGCTAATTCTTCGAAGGGGATGGTCATTGAGACACCGTTTCTCTCCCAATTCTAAGAGAGGCTGGTGGTGCGCGGGGTTTTCGCGGCGGCCCTACGGGACGCCAAGGTGATTTGGAATGGCTAACCCCGGGTTGCCCCTTCGCTGCGCTTCGGGTTCACCCGGGGCTAACTTCGTGTCGTCTCTACGGGACGCCTTTTATACGCTGGTGAATCTTGCGGCGGCGCTGGGGCGGAAGATGCGGGTTAGTCCTGGGGGGTGCGGCTTGAGCAAAGGCGGTAGATCGAGATATGGGGGTTCAGAAGGTCAGGTCTTTGGTTACCCGGCAGTCTTCAACTCGCTAAAGCGTTCCGCCTTCAGGCCAATTTTTCCAATGAGTGTTGGGCGCGCGCGAAGGCTGATATAGCGATACGTTGCCGGTGACAAGGACTTGGGCGAGTTGCTGGAAGGTCTCTGATCCGCTTGGACGATCTTCGCTGACTTTCACGTCGGGGTGGTGCCACTCTTCCAATTGCAGAATCTGAGTCATGCCGGGCGGGATACTTACGCGCCGCTCGTCCGCCCTTGCAAGTACGGAATCTCGCGAGACATCGGCTATGAACCTGCAGAACTCAAAGGCCTGCACCCGAAGAGGGTCTTCAAGAGTTATGCCGCGTTGTTCATATTCACCTAAAGACGGAATGGGCTGCTGCCGGCCGCGAAGCATGAATTCTGTAGCCGCCTCGGCTACGCAACCGTTGTCATCCATCCACTCGTTTCCATCAATCGGATTGAATGCCCGAAATTCATTGTATGGATTGTTTGCGAGGTAACTCTCGTAGGCCTGAATCTTGACATATTTTTCCGGAACATCCCGATTGCAAAGCGCGTTCGCGAAAGTTTCGATGAAAAGGCTTGGTTCCCAAGCTCGAGGCGAATAGCCGAACAATTCGAAGACGATTGCCCAGTCCGCCGGGGTTCGATAGAGGGAAAGGCGCGTGGCCGCGAGATAGAAATATCCGTTATCCAGCATCGGGAACGAAAATGCGTCGCAGCAGCGGTCGAGAACAGAAAGAATTTGATCGGCCTCGATGGGCATGGTCCGATCATTCTACATTCCCAGGAGGTCTCCTACCTTCCTGTGCCGCCTAAGGTCATTTTGTCTAGCTTTATTGTGAGCCTGCCTAGGCTGCGGTCAGGCGTAGTTCCAGCTTTGAACCCGTGGCTTCAGCAAAACGCAGCAGGGTTTTAGTGGTGGGCAGCGTTTCTCCACTCTCCAACCGGGCAATTGTGGATTGGCTCGTACCCATGCGATCAGCGAGCTCTGCTTGCGAGAGGCCCGCACGAATGCGGGCACGTAGCAACTCGGCGGAGAATTCAAATTCCGGAGCAAGGGCGTCATATTCGCGCTTGACGTCAGGGTCAGACAACAGTCTGGCTTTGATTTCTTCAAATGAAATTGTCATTTAACCTCCTTCGCACGCCGTAGAGCCAAGTCAATCTCATCTTTCGGCGTCTTCTGCGACTTCTTGATGAATGCCCGAACCACTACCACTCGTTGGCCAATTGCAGTGACATATAGAGCGCGGGAAATTCCATCCCGCCCAGTCAACCGCATCTCCCAAAGCTTGTCTTTCAGATGCTTGACGAATGGTTGGCTGATGCGCTCCAAGCCTACCTGCGCGATACGTTCACTTAACCGAACGAACCGGGCTTTCATATCCGCAGGAAGAGACTCAATCTCTTGGGCGACCGTCTCGTTCAGAACTTCCACGCGCCAAGGCATAATTCAGTATATCTCAAATTTGAGATATATCAAACATGGTTGGAGAGAACTTATCTTCCGGTGCCGCCGACTGTCATTTTGTCTAGCTTTATTGTGGGCATGCCTACGCCTACGGGGACGCTTTGGCCGTCTTTGCCGCAGGTGCCTATGCCTTCGTCTAACTTGAGGTCGTGGCCGACCATGCTTACGTATTTGAGGGCTTCGGGGCCGTTGCCGATTAGCGTGGCGTCGCGGACGGGGGCGGTGATTTTGCCGTCTTCGATCAAGTAAGCCTCGGAGGCGGAGAACACGAACTTACCGTTCGTAATGTCGACCTGGCCGCCGCCGAAGTTGACGGCGTAGAGGCCGCGCTTGACGCTGCGGAGGATGTCTTCCGGGTCGTCGTCGCCGGCGAGCATGTAGGTGTTGGTCATGCGGGGCATGGGGATGGATTGATAGCTTTCGCGGCGGCCGGAGCCGGTGTTGGGGGTGCCCATGAGGCGCGAGGAAAGCTTGTCAGACAAGTAGCCTTTGAGAATGCCGCCCTCGATGAGGGTGGTTTCCTGGGTGGCGGTGCCCTCGTCGTCGACATTGAGGGAGCCGCGTCTTCCAGCCATTGTCCCGTTGTCGACTACGGTGACTTTAGAACTGGCGACGGATTGGCCGATGAGGCCGGAGAAGGCGGAGGTTCCCTTGCGGTTGAAGTCGGCTTCGAGGCCGTGGCCTACGGCTTCATGAAGCAGGATGCCGGGCCAGCCGGGGCCGAGGACGACCTGCATTTCTCCGGCGGGGGCAGGGACTGCGCCGAGCTGGAGGATGGCTCCGCGGGCGGCTTCGCGGGCCAGGTTCTCAGG
>Ga0302278_10000970_pt1 | contig 36153 bp, 33 predicted proteins | sample III_Bog_N3_2_FD_194543 | JGI IMG/M metagenome (GOLD analysis project Ga0302278, IMG submission 194543) | Peat permafrost microbial communities from Stordalen Mire near Abisko, Sweden - III_Bog_N3_2 | ecosystem: Environmental > Terrestrial > Soil > Wetlands > Peat | place: Sweden: Abisko... | reverse complement strand
GATGTCCGCCAAGCACCGACGCGTTTGGCAACTCTCAGCGCCAGGGTCGAGACATCTCGCGCTGTTGCCAAGGAGTTTCTCTACACCAACCTCTATAACTCCGCGGATATGGAGGAGGCGCACGCACACGCCATAGAGGTTGTTCAGGGACTGTTTGCCGCACTCATGGCGGACCCTGGCCAGCTACCGCAGGACCACCAGGCACAGATTCCCGCGCAGGGCCTGGCCCGCACCGTGGCCGATTACATCGCCGGCATGACCGACGGCTATATCGAGCAGGCTTGGATGCGGTGCGGCGGTCGGTGAATTGCTTGGGCTGATTTTATTTGCGCTCGTGGAACGGTAGGCCTAGAATCCTGATATGGCAGACCTCGTTACAGGCTTACGACAGGTGATTCAGGATCTGGTCGCTCCAGACCTCAAAGCGATTCAGGCGAAGCAGGACGGCACGGGCAAACAAATGGAGTTGCAATACGACGCCCTGCGCCGTCAGATCGAGGTACAGCACGATGCGCTAATGACGAACATGGACGCGTTTCGAGCTGAGATGCGCTCGGAGTTTGCAGCGCTTCGGGCAAACAACCAGTTGGAAGTCTTCCGGCAGATTTCTCCTCTGAGCGAACGGCTCACTTTGGTTGAGAAAAAGGGCTAGTTTCAGGGCTCAACCGCTGGTGATTAATAAAGATTTGATGCCCGGGTCGCTATCCTAGCTTTCATCGGTTTTCGTATCGCTGTCGTGCTGGAGAAGGCGTAGTCCTTGCTTGGCGAAATCCGGGAGAACCTGCCGGATAAGTACTTCATCGGTAGCGAGTGACTGAGGCGCCGCCTGAAAAAACCACCCCAATGCGATAATGAACAGAATCTCCATCATGGAGTCGAGCATTCATGAAATCGGCGGTCCTCTCATTCACTTTTCTCGCCGCCCTAAGCTGCACCGCCGCCGCACAACAGCCCGCACCCTCGATTCCGCCTCAGGCCTCCGACGAAAAACCAGCAACCACCGCAGACGGAACCCCCGCCTGCGGCGCATCCATAGCCAAGTCCCTGCCACCCGGCGTCTACCGGGTCGGCGGCAGCGTCAGCCCGCCAACGCCCAAACACACGCCGGAAGCCACCTTTTCCAATGAAGCACGCAATTACTACAAGCAACAACACCTCAAGTTCTTTGACGCCAAAAGCCTCGTGCAACTGACCGTGGACGAGCACGGAATGCCGCAGGACATGTGCGTGCTCAAAGAAGCTGGCTACGGGCTGGACAAGAAAGCCTTCCAGGCTGTCGCGAAATACCGCTTCGCTCCAGCAACAATGAACAGCCAACCTGTTCCCGTGCGCCTCAGCGTCGAAGTTGATTTCAAATTGCAGTGATGCGGGCCTGAAGGTGAACCAAGCGGCATGGGAACCCGGACAACAGAAACGAACGAAGAGACTACCTACTTAGGCTCATCAGCGATGGCTGCTTCGTTGTCCAAGAGGGCACATCATCGACGAATCAGGAACGAAGACAGTCACCTACGCAACCTACCAGCCTTCTTCAGCCAACTCCCGCTCGCGCTCAAGCCGTCGATCTTCCAGCAGCATATCGCACATCGAAGGACCACCTGCTGTCAATCCACGCAAGTCGCCAATCAGCCGCAGCTTCTCTTCCAGTGTCATTGATTTTCGAGCGACTGGGATATCATCCGTCGGCCTTGCGTCAGCAAGATCCATAGATAGATTATTGTCCAAACTCATTGGAGCCTGCATCCCAATTCCACATACGCCAAGACCAAAGTAATTTGCGCGGTCTTACTGCACCGTCCCGCCCGGCCTGAGCCGCCGCAAATCCAGCGCACACTCAACCGCATTCTGCGCATGCAGCCGCAGATTGTCCGACGACGCCCACAGCCACAGCCGCGAAGCCTCATTCGTGTTTCGCGAGCCGGCAAACTCCGGCCGCATCCGCACCAGCACATCGTTTTGGCCCGTGGCTGTCAGGTTCGACGGAGAATCCGTGTCTTCCAGCACCAGGTCTACATGCTCCCCGCTCAGAGCTTCCTCCAGCGCGGAGATCTCAACCGCGCGGTCCAGCTCGACGGCAATTGAAAATGCATGACCGTGAAACACAGGCGCATGAATCACCTGCAGCGCCAAAGCGGGCCAGCGCCCGGCGCCCAGCGCCTCGTAATGGCGGCGAACCCTTGCTTCGACCGCGCTGAGACTGGCCGTTGCGCTCTCTCCGAGCCCGCAGAGCAGGCTATACGCTACCTGGGTGTCGTAAACAGCGCGCGGCATGGTTTGGAAGCTGAGCAGGCTTACGGTCTGCTGGTGCAACTCGTCCATTGCGGCGCGGCCAAACTCGCTGGCGGGCTCAAGCAGGGTGGCAGCGGCAAACCGCACCGGCGCCGCCTGTTGCAGGCGTTGAAGCAACAGCCCCAGCGCCAGCGCAGCGGGGTGCGCAGGGACCACGGCGGGAGTGAACAAGTCCGCCGCATCGGCTTCAGAACCGAGTTGCGCGGATACCAGCCATGGCGCGCGCACCAGCACCCCCATCTCCTGGTCAAGCGCACCGGAGAGGTCGAGCACCGTGGAGCCGGCACGCAACGCATGGCGCCAATGCTTCCGGGTCAGTTCCTCGGTACCTGCGAAAAATGTGAAGTCAACGCGATCGAAAGCATCCGGAGCAACGGCCTGAACAAACGTCACCTCGTCGCCCACCTGTTCCAACTGGCCCTTGGCCTGGTCGTCGTCGAGAAGGACGAAGGTGGAAGCCGCCAGAGGCGACTCCGACAGGGCTTCCTTCAACTCCCGCCCCAGCAGCGTGGAGGCTCCGGCAATGGCTATCTTGTACACAAGCATCCTTTATCGAGTTAGAGAGATTTGGAGTGGCTCAACGAATCCGAATCCGCGGCTACAGGGGGAATCCCCGCGTGCGCATCCTCCGCCGGGGCTCTGCGCCGCCGCCGCGACCACGAGTACGCGGCACGCGCCCAAATGCCTGAGAACATGTAAACCAGCGCGACGAGGAACAGGACCACATTCGAGTATCGCAGCGCGATGTACAACCCAGGGGAAAGCACGAACAGAAGCTGGAAGGGATGGGAGCGGGACAAGTTGATCTCCTTGCCCGACCAGAAGCGCCACGTGCTTACCATGAGGAATCCGCTGAGGCCGACGAGCAGGAGCCACGGAATGGCGACCCACCACCACGATTCCTCAACGGGAATGCCGTAGAAGAAGTGTACGGTGGCCGCCAGCAGCCCGGCTGCCGCCGGAATTGGCATCCCCACAAAGTATTTCCGGTCTGGCCGCCCCGGATTGCGCGGCTGCGCATCGTGCGAGATATTGAACCGCGCCAGGCGCGAGACGCCTCCCATGAGAAATAGAAAACAGATGAACCCACCGGCCTGCTGCAAATGCTGGTGCAGCGCCGGGTTCATGGTATCGGGAAGGAAATTGAAACCCCAGATGAGCGCCAGCAGACTGGGCGCCACTCCAAAGGTAATTGCGTCGGCCAGCGAATCCAGTTCCTTGCCGAAGTCGCTGCAAGTGTTGGTCATGCGGGCGATGCGCCCATCCAACGCATCGAAGGGAATGGCGAACAGGATGGCGATGGCCGCCCAATCCAGGTGCAACTGCGCGTTGCCGCTGATCGCCTTGATGGTCTCGGTGATGGAGAAGTACCCTGCGGCGATGTTCCCGGCGGTAAAGAGCGAAGGCAGCAGGAACATGCCGCGGCGGAGGCGGGCCTGGGCGTTGGCCCTGGCAAGCAGGGGATCGCGGTCGCGATTGTGCCCGTTCACTGGGCTTCTCCCGCAGGCATCGCAGCCAGCACGCTCGACCCTCCCTTGACTCGTTGGCCCACTTTCACCCGCAGGACCGCTTCCGGCGGCAGTAACACATCCACTCTGGAACCAAACTTGATGAGACCGACACGCTGCCCGCGCTCCAGTGTGTCGCCCGTGTGGTGATCGAAAACGATCCGCCGCGCCAGCAGGCCCGCAATCTGCTTGAAACAGACCTCGATGCCTTCGCCGCGTACTGTCACCACATTCTGCTCGTTGCGATCGGCGGAGGCCGGATTCATGGCGTTCAGATATTGGCCCCTGCGATAGCTCAGCCGGCTGATTGCGCCACCGATGGGCGAGCGATTCACATGCACGTCGAAAACGCTGAGGAAGATGCTGATCCGCTGCTGGGGTCCGTCAGGAGTTGCAATCGCCACGGTTTCGGTCACCAAGCCGTCACCAGGCGACACAATCAAGCCTTCGCCAGATGGAATGGTTCGATGCGGATCGCGAAAGAACCAAAGAAAAAATGCCGCCAGCAGAGACGGTGGAATAGCCCACGCCCAATTCTCAGTAGCCCAAGCCAGCACAACCGCAACCGCCAGCAAACCCACTCCGTAGAAATATCCGTCACGAACCATCGTGCTTACGATTATACGGTTATCTCACTCGGGGGTCCCGGAGGGTTCCAGGCGGCAGCGCACGCCGGAAGACACACACTCCCAGCGATGGTGCCGCCAGAGGCCAGCGCCTCGCTGTTTGGATGCAAGAATCCCGGACCTGAAAGCCTTAAGCCACCGCCAGTGCCCGTCGCTGGAGAGCGAAAATCAAGTCTTTTGCGTGAAGCTTGAGCTTTTTCAGCCGCACTTCCTCGAGCTGTTCATCTTCGGAGAGATAAGGTTTCTGAAGCAATTCTTCAAGCCGCTGAGAGTAGCGATGGTGTTCAGAATGCAGGCGGTCTATCTCTTCGCTCAGCAGTGAATCTTGTCCTTCGTCCATCAAGCACCTCCGTATTGCAGAACATTCACATATAAACCTTGAGCCATGCAACCCGCAAGACCCCAACGGCTCGAAAACGAATGAAAGTCATTTGAGGTTGTGGAATTCTGGATGAAATTGAGACGAATTTGCGGCACATCCGCGCCGCTAAATGCGCCTTGAACAGGAGGTGCCGCAGGGCGGGATCAGGTCAGTTTCAACCTGAGCAGAAGCGCATCATCAACCGGATCAACGTAGTAGCGAGTCCGACGACCGGATTGCTCAAATCCAATCGCGGAGTAAAAGGCCAGGGCCGGGCGGTTGGAGGCACGGACCTCCAGCATGACCTCCGTTACTCGGGTGGACTTCAATTCCCGGGCGATTTCCGCGAACAGACGCCCTCCCACGCCGTTCCGCTCACCCCCAGCGGCCACCGCGATGGTCTCCAATTCACTTTGCGGGGGCAGCGCGCTGACGACGGCGAAACCCAGAACCACGCCGCTCGAAGGGTCCGAAGCAACCAGCGCAATTCTTAGCGGGGAACCCAGTTGATCGATCGCGGCCTGGTATGCCGCCTGTGGCCAGTGCGGCGCGGCCTTCTGATTCCGCGCAATTTCCATCACGGATTCCAAGTCCGACAGGGCCATGCGCCGAATCCGCACCGCAGCCGACGAGTCGCTCATGCGCCCTGCAGCCTCCGCCCAGCCGCATCCCCAAAGATCTCCGCATCCGAACGCCGCAGATAATGGCCATCGAGCAGCGCCAAATCGACATGCGCTCCGGCGATTAGGCGCGCCTCACCCAGACGAAGGGCATCGGCGGCACTGGGCGCGGCGCTGGTAACGAGCTGCGTGCCGGGCCACGCCGCCGCCAGCAGGTCCGCCGCAGCCTCGTCGCAAACGGCAATTCGTACTGGCGCGGGATGGATGGCCGCAAGCTCCCGGCGGCCGGCCAGCAGCTCGACGGGCGCGCGGCTGGCGGTTTCCAGCCGCAAAAACACTTCTTCGCGATGAGCATCGAGAGCCGCGGACGGCGCCCCGGAAATGCGCGAAAGAACCTGAAGACGCGATAGGGCGACCACCGGAATCCGGGCTGCCTCGGCGAGTCCTTTTACGGCGCTGAGGCCGACCCGGACACCGGTAAAACTGCCCGGTCCATTCACTGCCACGATTCCGCCCAGATCCTTTAGTTGTATGCCCGCGTGCGCAAGCAATTCGCCAACGGCAGCCACCAGCGTTGCCGAGTAGCTGCGCCCCTCCAACTCCGTCTGGCCCAGGATTTCCAGGTCTCTCCCAGCAAGCCGCCCCAGCGCGACCGAACCGGACGGGCCGCAGGTGTCGAGGGCGAGCATGAACATGCCGAACCGGGCAGCAGCCGACTGCGATGATTCATTGCTTTCCATAACTCCCAAGCATGACACAGCCAATGCGGCATTTCCAAAGCGAACACGAGCTGCGCACTCAAAGACAAAACCACCCGGAACCCGACCATCAGGTCGAGCTCCAGGTGGTTAGCTGAGAGCTGAAAAGCTGCTCTTACGCCGCCTTCACGTCTCCAACCGACCGCACCCGAAACCGCTTCATCGAAATCGAAAGCGTCTTCTCGATCTTGCGCAGGTCACCCCGCTCCGACGGCCCGGCAAACGTTGAGGCCACGCCATGCGCCGACGCCCGCCCCGTCCGCCCGACGCGATGGACAAAGTCCTCCGCGACCTTGGGCATGTCGAAGTTGATCACATGCGCCACATTCGCCACGTCGATGCCGCGCGCCGCTACGTCGGTGGCAACCAGCACCCGGTGATGCCCCTCAGAGAAGCTGCGCAGCGCCTGGTTGCGCTGCGCCTGCGAGCGATCGCCGTGAATCTGCGTGGCCGAGTGACCACTGCGAACCAGCCGCCGCGCCACGCGATCCGCGCCATGCTTGGTGCGCACAAACACCAGAAAGCTGCCCTGCTCCGAGCCGAGCAGGTGCTCCAAAAGCTCCTGCTTCTTGTCCGGCTCCACTTCAAAGGTGCGCAGTTCCACGTTCTCGGCCGGCTTCAGAACCGATCCAATCTCAATGCGCGCCGGGTTGTTCAGGTACTTGCGGGCAACTTCCTTTACCGCGCCTTCCAGCGTGGCGGAGTAGCACAGCGTTTGCCGCGTAGCCGGCAGCATGGTGGCAATGCGGGCAATCGCCGGCTGGAAGCCCATATCGAGCATCCGGTCGACCTCGTCCAGAACCAGGATCTTCACGCTGTCCAGCTTGACGAGTCTGCGCTTCATAAAGTCTTCCAGGCGTCCGGGCGTGGCCACAATCAGTCGAGCGCCGCGCCGGATCGCATCGAGTTGCGAGCCTTCGGCCAGGCCGCCCACCACCAGCGCCACGGTTTGCGACGAACTGGTGCGGATGGCCCGGAATGCCTTTTCAACCTGCATGGCAAGCTCGCGCGTGGGCAGCAGAATAAGCGCCTGCGCGCCGCGCACCTCCGCCTTCTGCATCATCTCCACAATCGGAATCAAAAAGCCGAGGGTCTTGCCGGTCCCGGTCTGCGCGGTGGCGAGCACGTCGCGGCCTTCCAGCGCCGGGGGAATGCAGGCGGCCTGCACCGGGGTGGGAATTTCAAATTTGTTAGCGTCAAGCCGCGCCATAAGAGCGGCCGAAAGAGAAAACTGCGTAAACTGAGTGGTCAAAATATTCTTTCTGCTTCTGTTCCGCGAGCGGCGGGTTCAACCGCGGCCTGCAATCGGAACCGGTCATGAGGCGCGCACACTTACACACTTCAGGCGCGAGCCTGGTCGAATCATCTATGCGTAAGGGAGAACCGAAATCGTCTCTTGGACTCACCCGTTTGGCATTCCAATGAGGAACGCGCCGGGGTGCGGAGCTGCCACACGCTACCAGTACGCCAGGCGGCGCATCGCCGTCCCGGCTACCCTGCTCGTTTTCATTCCCCGGATCGGTTCGAGCCAATCGGCCCAGGCCATTCAAGGCGGGCTGCGGAAGTCGAACCCTCGCTTCAGGCTGCTTTCGCAGTCAGAAGCGAAATCTCCGGGTGGGAGACTGATGGGTATACGCTGTAGGGGCTTGGGGAAAAATCTGTGCCAGGCAAACTTGCCGGTATCAAGGGCAATCCGCCGCTCACGGCCAAATCACTTGAGCGCAAACACAGTGTAACACATTTTCGCTTTTCTTTTTCCGTCAAGCAGACTGCAGATTCGGCTAGCCGGGGAAACCTTGGAGGTGTCCTGTGGCGCGCCCGGTCGCACTGAAGCCCGACAGGGCCGGCGACAGCCGCGCCGGTAACCGCTTCCGTTTACTGAAAGATTATTGGCGACTCGTGCGATACCCATATGCACGAAGGTCCCCAAGACTTTCGTGAAACCTGGGAAACCTGGGGAAACCTGGGGGGGGAAACCTGGGGACAGACGGGATGTTTCCCGCAAATTCTCAGGCGTGAAACCTGGGGACAGACGGGATGTTTCCCGCAAATTCTCAGGCGGGTGGCCCATGGGCTCACGGGAGTTTTTTCAAGTTGAGGGTGCCCCCGGTGCCTCGCCTTTGGGGACCGGGGAAACATCCATTCGGAAAATGCTAGCACTGATATCATTGATTACAATTTCCCACCCCAAACAGGCATTTTGGTGCGCATAAACGTGTCAAAAGTGCATCGTTAACGCCCTTATTTGCCCTTAAACGGCCCTTAAATGTGTCATTTTGCACTATTTTTCACACGTTTGCGTGTGCATATATGCGTATGCGCCGCGGTCGTTTTGCCGGCGCAGCGTACGCACTTAACCACACCCACGGCGGGGCGCCATGCCGCCACGGATGCGCCAGCCTTCCGGCCACACCTCAGGCCACCCCGACCGAGAACTCACCGTATTTTCCGTTGCGCTCTAACCGGACTCTCGGTAGACTCGCCGTGAAGGCTCTCCAACATGGCTTGCCTGGTTCCCGAAAACGCAACCGATACTTAGCGCCCGAGGTTCCCATGCCTGACTTCACCCGGACAATTGCGCTGCTCAAGAAGCACTATGGCGTGCCTGAGGTTCCGCCGGCCAGGGGGCCTTTCGAGCATGTCTTGTGGGAGAACGCCTGCTACCTGCTGCCCGACGAGCGGCGTCTGGAAGTCTTCGAGGCTCTGCGCGATCAGGTTGGGCTTACCGCGGAAGCCATTGACGCCGCGCCGGATACGGTCCTGCTGCCGCTTGCAAAGCGAGGCGGCATGAGGCCCGAGACGCGCGTCTTCCGCTGGCGGCAAATCGCTTCCATCTCCCTGAGTCAGTTTGCCGGGGACCTCGACTCCATCCTCAAATTGCCCTACGCCGAAGCGAAGAAGGCGCTCAAACAGTTCCCCACCATCGGCGATCCGGGAGCGGAGAAGATATTGCTGCTATGCGGAGTTGCTTCCGGGTTGCCGTTGGAATCCAATGGCCTGCGGGTGCTTGGCAGGCTGGGCTGGGGACGGGTGCAGAAGAACTATGGAGCCACCTATCGCTCCGTCGAGGACGCGCTGAAGCCGGAATTGCCGTCGAGCGTGGTGAAGCTGAAGGAAGCTCATCTGCTGCTGCGGACGCACGGAAAGGCAATCTGCAAGGACAGCGCGCCCTTGTGCCATCAGTGCCCAGTCTCGGCCGATTGCAAATATGCCCAAACCATGGCGGCGTCGTTTCTGCGGACGGGCAGTTAGTCCCGCCGTTCCATTCGCCCCGTGACCCGCTTCACCAGCTCAACAACCTCGGCCGCGTTCTTGGGATCGCCGCCGCGCGGGTCGCCGCCTATCCTGGCCATGCGGGCATCGGGCAATCCCATCCACTGCTTGCGGCGGAGAATATCGTCGATCTTGTCGTCCGGAATCACGCTGAGCGGTTCGCCGATCTGTTTTGCTATCAGAATCGTCTTGCAATATGTATCCATAATTTCCGCCAGCCATTCCGCGTGCGTTACGGTGTCGGACCAGCAAACCACGCCATGATTCTTCAGCAGAATGGTGTTGTGCTCGGCCACAAACGGCAGCACCGTCTCGGCAAACGCCTGCGTGCCCGGCGTCTCGTAGGGGGCAACCGCGGCAGGCCCGATAAACACCTCGTACTCCGGAATGAGCCCGTTCGGCGGCACCGTGCCGGTGATGGCAAAGGCCGTTGCATACGGCGGATGGCAATGCACCACCGCGCGCGCTTTGGGGTTGGCCTTGTAAATCTCAAGATGCAGCAGCAGTTCGCTGGTCAGCGTACGGTCTCCGGCAAGAATCTTTCCATTCAGATCGGAGAGGCAAATGTCCGCAACCTCCAGGTCCGCCTTGCTGAGCATGGTCGGGGTACAGAGCACAAACTCCGCGCCCAGCCGGACGGACAGATTGCCCCCGTTGCCGTCCACATACTGCCGGTCCCACAGCTTGCGGCCCGTGCGGATAATCTCCGCCCGCAACGCATTTGCCTCCGCGGAATTGAATAGCTCAAGTGGTGACTCACGCTCAGTCTTGCGCGCCCTGGGAACATCCGGCGTGCTTCTCATCTGCTCCGGCGCCGCTGTGTGCTCCATGGTGTGACCTCGCGCGAATGGCGTTGCGATCGGCTCGCAGCTCTCGCCTGGGAACAAGCCGCATCCGTACCCTCAGATTATATATATCGTCGATCCCAGTGCCGAAACGTGACTGTGGTCACGGCTCATGCGGTTTACCAGTATTCCGCGATTCCACCCGCATGGTCTGGTAGTGGAACACAACCTGGGTTGAGTCCGGAGTGAAATGCGCATTCTCAGCACCCGGCGCATCAATCGAGAACAGCAGCCTTAATGGCGACCGGGCCAGCACATGAATACTGGTCTCATCCTGCGCCAGCACATATTGCCCATTTGCACTGAAACGCACCTGGTCGAGCGCCGGCCTCAAAGGTGGGTCCACTTTGAAGGATTTCAAGCCGGGTGTGGGATCGATGAGCCAGTTGACCGGGGCCGACCGGATCTTCTCCTGGAATTCCTTGAACTCCGGACTCGCGCCTGGAGCCTGGTTCTTGCACTCCGTTGGCAGTTCATTGGTCAGAGACTTCGCCGCGCGCACGCGCCGAGTCTCAATGCTGTTGATGTCGAGCATATCCGTGAGAAAGCTGCCCAGCCGCCCCTTGTTGGCGCTGATGCGGTCAAGACACTCAGCGAATGCGCGCGGCGCATAACCGGCGCGCGTCATCGCATACATCCCAACCCGGTCAGCTACGAATTCATCCTTGTCCAGTTGGTCATCGCTCAGATCCTCGTTGTACTTCATTCGCACATTCAGCAGTTGTTGCATCTTGTCGTTGACATCATCCTGGCTGCCCATTGAAGTGAGGTTCATGCGCACTTTGAACATGCGGGTATATTCGGTGGCGACCTGGTGCGTATAGATATGGCCGATCTCGTGCGCCAGAACACCCGCAATCTCATCCTCGCTGCGTACGTCGGCGATCAGCTTGCGGCTCACATACACATAACCGCCGACAAGTGAGAAGGCATTGGCATCCTCTGCCTCGTAGATGCGGAAGTGGTAATGAATGGGAGTCGGCGGCAGCTGAGCCAGCAGCTTCTGTCCGATGCGCGTCAACTCCACCGAGTCCTTCTCTGGCAGCAGGATATAGTCCGGCTCCAGCTGGTTGGCCTCCGCTTCGCCCAGCCATTCTTCTTGCTGGTCGTTGAAGATATTCGGCCTGTTGAACGCGAATGGCGGCACAGGCAACGAACAGGCGGCACCGCCGGGCGCCTGCTGACCCCAGCAGAGCGGCGAAAGAAACACCAACGCGCAAAACAAGAAATGAGCGGAAGAGCGCCTCATGACAAACATCCTCTATCAAGGAAGATTGGAGCCATGTTAGCAGAGGCGGCGTAGCGATACAGTGACGCTGGTTCCGGTTCTATTCCGTTGGGACCAGCTTCCGCTGCAGCGCCTCCAGCGTTTGTCCCTTGGTTTCCGGGTAGGTGATTAAGACCACCACAAACTGCGCCACCGTCATCGCGGCGAAGAAAACAAACGGCGTTTCGGTGTTCATGGAGTGCACCACCACCGGAAACGCCAGTTGGATTGCCGCATTCATGAACCAGTGGCTGGCGCTGCCCACGCCCTGCCCCTTGGAGCGAACGGAAGTGGGAAAGACTTCGCCGATATAAACCCAGATAACCGCACCCTGCGAGACCGAAAAGAAGGCAATGTAAGTGACCAACACCCACACCAGCGCGCCTGGATGGGTGTTCGTTCTGAACAGCCAGGCGACCCCGCCAAGGCAGATGGCCGTGCCCGCCGCGCCGATCAGTAACATTGTTTTGCGGCCCACCTTGTCAATGACCGACATGCCCACCAGGGTGAAGACCAGATTTGTGAAGCCCAGCGCTATGGCCTGCTTATCGCCGGAAATCTGGCTGAATCCCGCCGAAGCAAAGATGCTGTTTGCGTAGTAGAGGATGGAGTTGATTCCCGCCAACTGGTTGAACGCGCCAATCGAAATGGCCAGAAAGAGCGGATAGCGGTACTTCCACTGGAAAACAGGCTCGTGGGCGGTTGCGTGTTCCTGCTGGAGTGCGGCGCGGATGTCGGCAAGCTCAGCTTGCGGGTCCGGCTCGCCCATCAGTTTTAGAACCGCCAGCGCTTCATCGATGCGGTTTTGCGAGGCGCTCCAGCGGGGGCTGCGCGGAATGCCGAACAGCAGCGCCAGAAAGCCGATAGCCGGCAGCGCCGCTACGCCAACCTGCCAGCGCCACTCCGCCGCGCCCAGGTGCAGCGTGCGAATCCCGTAGTTGGAGACGTAGGCTAGCACAATGCCCAGAACAACGTTGAACTGGAAAGTTCCCACCAGCCGGCCGCGCCACTTGGCCGGGGCCAGCTCCGCGATGTACACCGGCCCCAGCACCGACGACGCGCCAATTCCCAGTCCGCCGACAAACCGGAAGAGCATGAGTATCGGCCAGTTCCATGCCAGCGCGCTGCCGACAGCGGAGATCACGTAGAGTACCGCGGTAATGCGCAAGGTTTCGCGCCCGCCCAGCTTCTGTCCTACCATGCCGGCGGCCAGCGCGCCTACGACAGTGCCTATCAGCGCAATGGCCACCGTCCAGCCCTTGCCCTGCGGGCTCAAGCCATACAGCTTCACCAGCGCATCGATAGCGCCGGAGATTACCACCGTGTCGAATCCGAAAAGAAGTCCGCCCAGCGCGCCGGTCAGCGTCGCCTTCATCAAGTGAGAGTTTGGCCGCATGGTTCCCTGCCCCTGAAATTCCAAACCATGGTACAGACTGGCCCGCCAGGCGGCAAACCATGCGGCGGCGCACGCAACGCTACAACCCTTTGAAATCGTTTAAGCGGAAATAATCAAGGCGCTTGCCCAAGCGGGCCGCCCACCAGTCTCTCAATCCCCTGGGCAAGTACCGCTGGCCTAGTTAGCCCCTGCCACCGTTGTACGATGGTCCCGTCGACATCAATCAGGAACGTGGTGGGAACTTCCTTGACGCCAAGTTGACGGGCAAGCTGACCATCCTTGTCGAGCAGCAAGGGGAAATTGAGGTGCCAGTCGTAGCTGGCGTTGAGGACGGCATCGTACGACCACCCCAGCGACGAAGACCTGTCGCCGGGGACCCCGGTCAGATGCGACGGTTGCGAGCCAGGAGCGAGAACCGAAGCATCGACAATAGCGACTCTTAGTCCGCGGGGGCCGTATTGCTGAGCCATGCTGGCCAGGAACACGACTTGACTGCGCGAAGGAGTGTCGGCTGTGTTGGGGACGGTTTGCAGGAACGCAAGGAGCAGAGGCCGCGCGGGTTGGCCGCGAAGAGGAAATGCGCCGCCGCGAACGTTTGGCAAGGTGAGATCGGGCAAAGTGGAGACGGTCTGTGAGCGGCAGGCCGCAGCCAGCATCAGAATGAAAACAAGAGACGCGCAGAGGACGGCCAGCGGACCCTTCATTCTCGACGCAGTCATTCGCGGCGCGTATTGCATGCGGCCATTATGGCACGAGCTTCAGAAATGTGACTCCGTAGCCTCCCATGTTGATGGTCATCTGCGGCGCCGGGGTCACGCTTACCGCTACAGGCCCAGTGGCGACATTGGTGTTGGCATCGATGGTCAGCTCGGTCGCCGACGAGAAGCTTCCGAATTGCGAGAGATCGACCACCACGGTGCGCGGCGCGCCCGGACCATTGTCATCGCTGGGTGCGTTGATGGCATGATCCGCAACCATCACCACCACCGAACCGTCTGTGTTTCGCGTGGCAAAAATCTCCACCGTCTGCGCGTCTGTCGGCTCGCTGGTCGTCCAGGTCAGGATGCTCACCGGCTGGGCGGTACACCACGACGCCGGCTCGTCCGGAGCGCAATAAGGAAAGTAGCGGCCCAAATAGTAGTCCACCCAGTAGCTGAGATAGGGCTGACCGGCTGCGTAGGTAACCTCCGCATACATCAGCGACATGCTGCTGTCGTCCTGCACGAAGTCCGAGTGCACGAGCATGTGCGATCCGGCCTGCGCCCATTGGGAGAAGACATAGGGCCGCCAAGCGGCGAAGAAGGGGCTTGTGCCGCGGGGGTCGATCTCGAACGGATTGCTGCACCCGCTTCCCTGGAAATCGGCATCGACATTGTTCTCGGTCATCCACAGCACCGCGTTGCTCAGCTTGGGACTCGTGGCCACAATGTTGGCAAAGTCCTGCGCGAACGGCGCAAAGCTGTCAGGGACGGAGGACATTGCAACTGAGTCTGTGTTGAACCATCCGCAGACCGCATAATCCTGCTGCGCGACCACGTCGATCTGCGCAGTCACTGCATTCAGAAACCGAGGGGCATAATCGTTCGCGTCAATATCGCCGCTCAGCTCAAGGGCGACAAACTTGAGCGGCACAAGCGAACCCGCATTTTGCATTGCCGTCACCGTCTGGTTATAAAGATCGGCATACTGTTCCGGAGTCATCCCAACAAGGTCGGGAATCGTGTATATGCTCCAGTAAGTAATTGGCGTGAACGAAGAATGTACATGCTGCACACCGTTGTCATCGGTGAATCCAGTGGTGGTGTTGTAGTACTGCACCATCCGGGCAGCGTACTTGGCAAAGTCGGCATAGTTTTGGGGTTGGAGCACGCAATTTGGCCCAATATTCGTGCACATTCCTGGCGGCCCTTCGACCAGGACCAGGTTGATGCTCTTGTCGCCGACGCCGATGACAGGATCAAGCGTCGCGTTCAGCACGGTGAAATCCCATGTCTTGTCAGCGCGTTCAGGAATGCCCAGGCTGTTTGTGTAAACGCGTATGTGTTGCGGATGCAGATTGGCAAGCGAGGTGGTGGCACTCGGCACTGACGGAAAGAACGATTGAGCCCACTCCGCGGCCTGGAACTGGGTGTTCATCATCGTCTGCATCAGCCCTCCGAAACCCAGGCCGGTATTCACTTCCGGGCTCACTGCGACGTTCACCGTCACCGGCGCCGACAGCACTGTCAACGATACATTTGCGTAAACCACCGGCCCTCCCTCAGTGGCGCTGACGGTGACCGGGATAGTTCCGGAAGCTGAAATGCTCGAAGCGGCAAACGTAATCGTCCCCGAATTTCCCCTTCCCGGCTGAACAATCTGCGATGTCACCAGGGCCTCGGTTTCGCTCACGCTGAGCGAAACTGGGTTCGTGTCGCCCGGTGCGCGTACCACGGTGACCGTAAGTGGTGGCGAGGTGCTTCCCACTGAAGTCGTAGTCGAGGTTGAAGACAGGGTGATCGTGACCGCTTGCGGTGGGCTCCCGGCGCCGCATCCCGCCATTGCCGCCGCCGCGGCCAGCACTATCGCAACCTTCCAGCACACATTGATTCGCATTTCTTGGCCCTCCTGTTGACGGAACGTCACTGCCACGCTCCAATGTTGTAACCCGGCCCGCTGGGAAGCGGGTTGCCCCAGAAATCCTGAGTGCCCATCGAACATCCGCTGATGCCCGCGCATACGTTTGCTCCGGCGCCGATGGCCGGCGATCCCGGCAGCAGCGTGAATGCCGAAACCGGGCGGCCTACCTCGTCGTACGTCGGGTTGTTCAGCATGGGGTCGGTGAACAGGCTCTTCGCATCCTGACCTGAAGCGGATTGGTACGATGCGAGGCTGGTGTAATCGGCGCCGTTGAAATTCCAATCGGGCGCGGCTCCGGTGGTGTAGTAGATGTTATTGTCGAGAGCGAAGTCCGACGTGGTTTGGATCAGATTCGGCACGGTGGAGTAGATGATGTTGTTTTCGAAAATGTTGGGACCGGCGCCGCTGAAATTAGGGTCAACGGTGTTGAAGGCGGGGCCGGGCGTGGTGGGATTCCAGTAAAAGGTGTTGTTGTAAATCTCAACGCCATCGAGCGTCCCGCTGACGGCGGAGAAGTTTGTGTTCATGAATATCTCACCAGGGTCGCCTATGTTGGCCATCTGGTCGTTATTCGAGCAGACGTTATAGCGGACGATGTTGTTGCTGCCGGTGGCGCCGTTGGCGCTGAACACGGAGACGCAGTAGCCGGAGGCATCGTGGCCGTAGTTGTATTGGACGATGTTGTCGTTGCTCCACCCATCAATGTCGAAGTCGCCGCCATCCCACGGACTATAGTCTTGAATGGCGTAGGCCTCGTTGTTCTGAATAATGCAGCCTTCGCAATACAAGTCCATCAGTCCGCCGGGCGTGTCGGAGCCGCATCCGGGAGTGAGAGGGCATTGTCCGGTGTTGTGAGCGACATTGTTCCGCATCAGGCCGTTGGTAACGACAAAGAGCGTGATGCCTATTCCGGACAGGTTGTATGCCGAGGAGTTTTGTACGGTGATGTTGTTCCCCAGCATCTCAGGCGATGACGAAGTCGGGAACACCCCCGCATCGACGTAAATGCCGTAGAAGACCGGGCTGTCGTGGGTTGTCACGCCATCGATGACAATGTCGTTGATGGTTTCCCCGGCATTTCCGATGGAGATGAAAACTTCTCCCGAGTCGTTCCCAGTGGTGATGTGGTGCGCGCCATGGACATTGAGATTGGTGAGGCGGAAGTGAGTGTAGGCAGTGTTGGCGGCGGTGCCTGCGATATTAATGCCGTAGTAATCTCCGCCCACCACTTCCAGATTGTCGATCTCCCATCCCTGTTGGCCGCTCAACTGAACCGCTGCGGTGTTCGTTCCGCCGTCGATAATCGGTTGCGGGCCGGTTCCGTAGGCGTCAATCACAATGGGGGAAGTTGTGGTTCCGGACCCGAGAGGGTCCAGAACGCCGCTGCACGTCATGCCACGCTTGAAAAGGAGTTGGTCGCCGGGGTTAAACGTTGTAGTGCTGACCGAAGCCAGAGTGTTCCACGGGCTGGCTTGAGTTCCAGTGCCGTTGGTTGAGGCGGAACAGTCCACATAGGTGATGGCTGCCACTGCTGACGGAGTGGACGGTGTAGGCGTGGCAGACGTGGCGGACGAGGACGAACCGGAGTAAGTCACGCTGCTGCAGGCCGTGAGACAGACTAAAAACACCAGAACAATGTGAGGGCAAAGGGTCACCACGGGAGGCCGTTTGCCGCGAATCGAGTCTGAGATTACCATCCCAGCGGCTCCGAAGGCGGCGGCAAGCCTTTTATCCGGAATCTCCATTGTTGACCCCCAACAATGGCAGTCATTATCCCGTGCCACTGTTGTTCGCGTCAATTTGGAGCCGCGAAAATCCCATGGCTAAAGCCAGTCTTATTGCAGGCCTGCGTCCATGGGCCTCGACCCACCTGGTGGGTACCCCGCCACTGCTCCCTCCGCCAGATGCAATCTCAGTTTCAGGCAGAGGCGGGAAACACCGCCAGCAAGCGGCAGCGGTGGGTTCCGGCAGCGCTCCATGACACCGTCATTTCACTCTCCATATAAGCGCAGTCCCCCGCATCCAATACCTCCTGCAGGCCGCCCGCATCCAACTGCAACTTTCCTTCGAGGATATAGACAAGCCCACTCGCGTTGCGAAAGCCATCCATCGCGCTCGCGGCCCCCCCAGCTGGAAACTCCACCAACTGAACCACCTGGCGCGCAATTTCTCTTTGACCGGAGCGGCCCTGAGGGACACCGTCCGGATTTAACGGACGGAGGGAACCGGCAGGGGTTGGAATCCTGGCATTCGCCGCAGGGTTCTGAGCCAGGGAGCCTTCCGCGGCTGGGCTCAGCAGAGTTACCTTCATCGACTCGATACCCCGGCCTTTGCTCTGCAAGTGAGCCTTGCGGGTGATGGAAAGGGTATGCCGCCCAGGCTCAGAGAAAAAATGGCTCATTCCCACGCCGTATACGCGGCTGATGGTGGCCAGAGTTGGAAGCGTGGGGATCATACGATCTGTCTCAAGCTTGGAAAGCAGCGCCGTGGAAAGCCCTGTTTCGGCCGCAAGCCGCGCCAGCGTGAGCCGCTTCTGCGTGCGAAGCGTGCGCAGCTTCAAACCGATGCAGTAGGATTCCAGCGCCCACTGTGCGTATGTAACTTTCTTGGTCATTGCATGACTCCTTTTTCTCGGGCCTGCTTATCTTGTGGTGAACTGAGGGTCCTGTGTGACGCACCCAAACACGGATTCGAGTCGAAAACGAAAACCCATGCAACAAGTCTCCCAGCCAACGCGGTTCCAACTCTTGACAAATCTTTGAAGTTTTTCCGCGTGGTCGATCGGTCGTGGCAGTTTCACGGCATGAACAAGACACTGAAGCCTTTTGCACAGTCCGGGAGCGTCCACTAACCGCTAAATCCCCCAGAATGAGCGCGGAGGGTTCGTTGATCCTGCTGCATGTTCTGCCGTCAGCAACTGTCTCACGAACAATTCAACGATAATCCCCATTAACTCGCAATTATTGAGATAGATACAAAATAAAACGATAGTTACTATATAATCAACAGGTAACCTATTTTCTATTACTGGCAGTAGAAAAATCTCTCTGAATACGGCTTCCATTCGCTCTGCGAGTGTGCATAATCGGGAAGAGACACGGCGAACGGGCCGTTAGAGACCCGGCGCTTGGCAAGTATGATCACGACTTTTTCCCTGGATGTCCCCGAAGCAGGTCTCCCCGATGCCGGCGGCGGCTGCCGTTTGCCTTACGCAAATGGCGAAGAGCCGGCGGTGGGACGGACCGGAAACCGAGGAATTGCGTTGGATAGCAAGAGAGAAGCGAAATCGCAGCCATCCGGCTCCCGCGGGCTGGGGGAAACCGGGGCGCACGAGAAACTTGTTCAGTTTTCGGGACTGGGATCGCCCGACCCCGGAAGAGGATTGAATGGCCCTGCATTCTCCTTTGGAGAGTTCCGCCTGGAAGCCGACGGGACGCTGTTACGCGGAGACGCGGTGGTTCACCTGCCCCCCAGGGAGCTTGCCGCTCTTCGATTCCTTGCAGCTCACGCCGGGCAGATTGTGACACCTTTGCAACTGCGAGAGGCGCTGTGGGGAGATGTGCATGTAACCGAAGACAGCGTTCCGCGATGCGTGTCATCGTTGCGCGCGCGTTTAGAGCCAGAGGAATGCATACAAACCGCCTACAAGCGCGGCTACCGCTTCTCGGCGGAAGTGAGGCGGCATGACTCGCAGACCGCGGATGGGTTGCCGAGGCTGGCGGTTCTGCCGTTCGAGAACGGGTTCAACATCCCTGAACATCTGGGACAGGCGATCGCCGAGGAAGCCATTACGCGGCTTACCGCCGCGCCCCGTCCAATCGCATCCATGCTGGCGCGCGACTCGGTGTTTACCCTTGCCCGGCGAGGACTGACCGCCCAGCAGATTGGCGAGACCCTGAAAGCGGACTTTGTGCTCGCCGGAATCCTGCGGGCTTTGCCCTCCCACTACCGGCTTCGCGCGGAGATGATCCGGGTGGAGGACGGTACGCAGATTTGGGTTGAAGACCTGCTGGTGCGGAGGGATCGGATCGCCGGGCTGGAGTTGGAGCTGGTGACGCGCCTTCTGTTTCGCATGACCGCCGTGAAATTGCCGGCGGCCGTTCAGGCCCCTGACCCGCATTCCGATCCGCACTCCAGTCCCGGCGACTTGGGAGCAAAACGACGAGCCCTTGTGGCGGGGAGTAAGGATCCCTTGCTTGCGGCTCAGGGTGGTGGTGGATCGCCTGTCGAGGCGGCGTACCCCGACGCCTACAACATGTTTCAACGCGCCCACCACGAATGGCAGACTCTGCAGCGGCATCGCATGCAGGATGGGCTGCAGAACCTGCTGCGCGCTACCGAACTGGATCCATCGCTAATTGCCGCCAAAGTGGACCTGGTTCGCCTATGCACGACCCAGGCAGCCTACGGCATTATGTCCCCAGCCGCCGCGGCCGATATAGTACACCGCACCGCAGAGTCGATTGAGGACATTCAGATTCAAGCCCCGGCTATTCTGCCCTCATTCGGCAATGTCAGCTTCCATACGGATCGCAATCTGGCCACAGCGCTTTGGGCTTTCTCGGTTTCCGCTCACCTGCCGCACGATCCGTGGACTACGCGGGCCCGGGTGATGTTCGCTCTTGGCCGCCATCGCTTCGAAGAGGCCATCGGGCTGTTACGGGACGCACTGATCGAAGACCCCTTGGCGCCGTGGCTGCACGCTCGGCTGGCGTGGGCGCTGCATCTGAATGGACAGGCTGAGGAGAGCATGGAGCAGATGGACCGCAGCCAGAGCCAGTTTCCGGGGCATGTGGGGGTTGCCCTGTATGGGGCTATGATTCTGCCGTTCAATGGGGATGCGGCACGCGGCATGAAATTGGCGGAGGATCTGGCGGTGAGCCAGCCGTTCTTCGATATTGTCGAGTCGCTGCATGCGTACACCATGGCCTGCGCCGGGCACAACAGCGAGGCCCGCGCAACGCTGGAGCGGCTGCAATGGATGAGCCGGGAGCGCTATGTGCTTAACTCGTTTTCGACACCCGTCCATGTTGCGCTGGGCGATCATGAATCCGCGCTGTCGGAACTGCGCGCCGCCGAGCAGAACCGGTGCCCATGGTTCTTCCAGATGCTTGCCGATCCGCGGCTGAAGCCGCTGCATGGAAGGCGTGAATTCGCCCAGATGAAGGAGATTCTGACTCGCATGGAGGCCGCCGCCCAGGACGATCCGGTGCAGGACAACTGAGGGCTGGCGCGGCTTTTCTCCGGGGAGATCGAATCGCAAGCGGTGAAAACCAGGCAGTTCCAAGGCCGTTTATGTGCGAATTGCCTTGAATAGGAGCGCTCTCGATGCGATTTCCTGGCGCTTTCTTGCGCAGAAAACTGCTGGTGTGAACCTTTGGGGTGTGAGGCAACTGCCAGCATTACTAGCGCTCAATTGCGGGCTTTCAGCTATGGCTCGGGGCCCCGGATCGCACCTCCCCTGTTCTTTGTTTGCGCCGCTGCGGTTCGGCGCGGGCTGAGGGTGGGGTTTCCAGGCGGGCCTTGTGGCGGGGCTTTGCGATACCAGGTCTCGAAGGCGGAGATCCTTCGGCAAGCTCAGGACGGGCTCTGGGGCACCCAACCCTGGCGACTGGTCAAGATGTGGGTTTCCCGCCACCCCAACTCTTGAAGCGCCCCGATATAAAGTCGTCGGAGGCGCGATTTTATTTCCTAAGACGTAAGATTGGTACAGCCTTCCCGCTCCAGACGCGCCGGCCTTCAGCAGGAGTTCCCGATGACAGCCGAGTTGATCCATCGCCTTCATTTTGCCTTTACCATCACTTTCCACTATCTCTTCCCCCAACTCACCATGGGCCTGGGACTTTTGATCGTGGTGCTGAAATCGGTGGCGCTCAGGACCGGCAGTGAGCAGTGGGATCGCGCGGCGCGTTTCTGGGGGCGAATCTTCGGCATCAATTTCGTATTTGGGGTGGTTACCGGGATTCCCATGGAGTTCGAGTTTGGCACCAACTGGGCGCGATTTTCGCGGCTCTCAGGCGGAGTGATTGGCCAACCGCTGGCCATGGAGGGCGTGTTCAGCTTCTTTTTGGAGTCGGCCTTTCTGGGCCTGTTTCTCTATGGCGAAGGACGCCTGTCAAAGTGGATGCACTGGTTTTCGGCGGTGATGGTCTTTGTGGGATCGTGGATTTCGGGCTTCTTCATCATTGTGACCGACGCCTGGATGCAACACCCTGTGGCCTACGATCGCCTGCCCAACGGCCAGTTCGAAGTGGTCAGCTTCTGGCAGTTGCTGCTCAATCCCTGGGGACTGCTGCAGTACGCGCACAATATGACCGGCGCGGTGATTACCGGCTCGTTTGTGATGGCCGCGACCGGCGCATTCTACCTGCTTGAAGGGCGGAGGCAGGATTACGGGCGCATGTTCGTGAAGGTTGGCGTCATCGCGGGCCTGGCGTCCACAATCGCGATCATCTTTCCCACCGGCGACATGCACGGCAAATATGTGGCGCGCAACCAGCCAGCGGCGATGGCTGGGATGGAGGGTCTGTTCAAGACAGAAGACGGCGCCGGCATGGTGCTGATCGGACAACCCAACGAAGAGACTGGCCTGATTGACAATCCAATTGTGGTGAACGACGCATTGAGTTTCCTGATTTACGGAACCACCAAGGCTGAAGTCAAGGGCCTCGACCAGTTTCCGAAGGATCAGTGGCCCACTGCGCTGCCGTTGCTGTTCTACGCGTACCACATCATGGCCGGCCTTGGGACGTGGTTCGTGCTGCTGATGGTGGTGTCCGCGTTTCTGCTTTGGCGCGGCCTGCTGTACGAGTCCCGATGGGTTTTGTGGGCTCTGCTGCTGAGTTTCCCGCTGCCTTACATTGCCAACACTGCCGGCTGGATGACCGCCGAACTCGGCCGCCAACCCTGGATCATATACGGCCTCATGCGCACCAGCGAGGGCTATTCCAACACGGTATCGGTCAGCAACGGTTTGTTCACTTTGCTGGGATTCATGGGTCTCTACCTGCTGCTCGGCGTTTTGTTTACCGTGCTTGTTTATCGTGAAATCAGTAACGGTCCCGAACCGAAGACTATTGAAGCGCAGGCAATTTCCGCCGATTGACGTTTCGCCGTTACGCGCATAAGACGGAGAAGAAGGAGGCCGGTCTTGATGGGATTTATCTGGTTCTGGCTGGTTGCCGTAACTATCGTCGGCTATGTGGTGCTCGACGGCTTCGATCTTGGCGTGGGGGTGCTTCATTTATTCCTGGCGCACACCGAGCCGGAGCGCCGCGCCATGCTGGCCAGCATTGGCCCCGTATGGGATGGCAACGAAGTGTGGCTGCTGGCCGGCGGCGGCACACTTTATTTTGCCTTCCCGCTTTTGTACGCTTCGGCGTTCAGCGGCTTTTACCTGCCTCTGATGATGGTGCTGTGGCTGCTGATTTTGCGCGGGGTAAGCCTGGAGTTGCGCAACCATATCGAAGTGGGAGTATGGCGGGCGCTGCTTGACGGCCTATTCGGCTTGTCGAGCACTCTGCTCACCATCTTCTTTGGCGCGGCGCTGGCCAACGTGCTGCGCGGCGTGCCTCTGCAGGCCGACGGTTACTTTTTTCTGCCTCTCTGGACCAACTGGAAGCCAGGTCTTCATCCCGGCATCCTGGACTGGTACACCGTGATCGGCGGGCTTGTGGCGCTGGTGGCGCTGACGCTGCACGGCGCTCTCTGGCTCACCATCAAAGTCTCGGGCGCATTGGCCCAACGCGCCCGCAACCTTGTCTCGCCCCTTTGGGTGCTGCTGGTGGCGCTGACGCTGGTTAGCCTGGCTGCAACCATTGCTGTGCGTCCTTTGAGCCTGAACAACTACTACGAATACCCCGTCACCTTCATTGTTCCCGTTTGCGTCGTCGCGTCCCTGGCCGCCATCTGGTTTCTGAATCGCAATGCCCACCCCGTAAAGGCATTCTTGTCGTCTTGCGTCTACCTGTTCCTGATGCTTGCCGGGGCCTGCTGGGGACTCTATCCCACGGTTCTACCGGCCACGACCGGCGCCGATCGCGACATTACGGTTCTCAGCTCCATCTCCGGCCCACACACGCTCGCCGTTGGGCTTGCCTGGTGGAGCTTCGGTATGGCTCTGGCCATTGGCTATGTGGTTTTCGTCTACAACAAGTTTCGCGGCAAGGTAGATGTTGGCAACGGCGGCCACTGACGGTTTTAGTGCATTTGGCTGAAGGATATCGAAGATGGTGTGGAAGCGGCGGGTTATACTCCGAACATTGTTTTAGCAATCACTTCCCGCACTGAGGCATCCGCATGAAGCGACTGACTTCTTTCCTGACTTGTGGCCTTTTTCTTTGCTCCGGAATTGCTTGCGCGCAGACGGCGAAGGATGCTGTGGAGCGGGCCGAGGCTATTCGCGTTGCGGATGCGTGGCTTGACAGCGTGCAAGCTTATCAGCACATTCCGGCAATCTCTGCGGGGGTGGTGGTGGGCGACGACCTGATTTGGGCCAAGGGGTTTGGAACCATCGACGCGGGGCATACGGTGGCAGCAACGCCGCGAACCATCTACTCGATTTGCTCCATCTCAAAGCTGTTCACATCGGTGTCGCTGATGCAGCTTGACGAGGCGGGCAAGGTTCGCCTGGACGAGCCGATTACGACCTATCTGCCTTGGGCCACGATTCAGCCTGCGCCCGACAGCGGGCCGATTACGCTGCGCGGCCTGTTGAGCCACTCCTCCGGGATTCCGCGGGAAGCGGAGTTTCCATACTGGAGTGGGCCGGACTTTGCGTTTCCGACGCGGGAAGAGATTCGCGCGAAGATTGCCAGCCAGACGGCGCTGTATCCGGCGGAGCGATATTTCCAATACAGCAACCTGGGGCTGACGCTGGTGGGCGAGACTGTGGAGGCCGTTTCCGGCGAGCCTTATGCGAAGTATGCGCAGACGCATGTGCTGGACCCGATTGGCCTGAAGGATACGCGGCCGTGGATGCCGATGGAGTTGTATGGGAAGCAGTTGGCGGTGGGTTACGGAGCGCTGAAGCGGGATGGCACGCGCGATCTGTTGAAGCCGTTCAACACCAAGGGGATTACGCCGGCGGCGGGGTACACTTCGACCGTTGAGGACCTGGGGAAGTTTGCTTCATGGCAGTTCCGGCTGCTGCGCACAGGCGAGACAAATGTGTTGACGGCGCCGACTTTGCGGGAGATGCAGCGCGTCCAGTTTATGGACCCCGACTGGGAGACCAGCCGGGGCCTGGGCTTTGCGGTGTACCACAACGGCGACCATATCTATGTGGGTCACGCAGGCGACTGCCCCGGCTACCAGACATCGCTGTATATGCGGAACGACGACCAAACTGCCGTGATTGTGCTGGACAACAGCGCGGAGCGAACCGGCGCGTTTGGCAAGGCGGTGTTCGGCATTCTGGACAAGCGCAAGGGGTATGCCTTCAAAGCGCCTGCCGCCGCCACGGACGTGAAACTGGAAGACTACGCGGGGCACTACTCGCAGCAGCCCTGGCACTCGGAACTGGTGATTTTGCCGTGGGCGGGTGGACTGGTTTCGCTGGGGCTGCCGGATGACGATCCCGCGGGGGATATGGAGTTCATGAAGGCCAAAGGCGGGGACGTTTTCAGGGTGGTCCGCAAGGACGGCAGCGAGGCGGAGGAGATCCGGTTTGTGCGGGACGGCGCGGGGAAGGTTACGAGCTTCGTCCACTTCAGCAACCCCTCGCTTAAGGAGACGGAGCCGGTGGGAGCGAGCGTTGGCGTCAGACAATGACGGAGCGTTGTGCGTCTCCCACCCATCGCTAGAAAAAAGCGATGGATGGGGCACGGGGCATTTGCAAATCCGGCTGCTGAATCACTCTTCGCGGAGCAGGGCGAGGGGATTTACGCTGAGGGCTTGCTGGGCGGGAATCCAGGCGGCTACCAGGCCCAGGAGCGCCATTGCAAGAACCACGCCGCCGAGGACCAGTGGATCGCTGGGCGTGGCTTGATAGACGATGTAGGCGAGCACGCGGCTGGCCAGGATTCCGAGGAGCAAGCCTGCGGCCGAACCGATTGCGAGCAGCTTGAATGCGCGGCCGAGCGCGGTTTGCAGCACTTCCCTGCGCTGCGCGCCGAGGGCGATGCGGATACCCAGTTCGCGGAGGCGCTTGCTGACGGAATAGGCGGCCATGCCGAAGATGCCGGTGATGGACAGCAATGCACCCATTGCGCCCAGCACGCCCAACGCCACCGTGGCCATGCGCGGGCCAAACAGCAGAGTGGCCATTGGCTTGTCGCGCGTTTCGATGTCAAGCGGCACGGCAGGATCCAGTTGGTGCAGTGCGCTGCGCACGGCTGGGCCGAGTATTTGAGGATCGCGACTAGAGCGGACCAGGATTTGTGTTGAGGTGGAGGGGGATTGCAGGATGGGAAGAAACATGGCCGGCACCGGGTCTTCTGTAAGACTGTTATATTTTCCATCTTCGGTAATGCCGACAACCTGGACGCGGGTACCATCCTTCATTTTGAAATTCTGTCCGACGGCCGCGCCCGAGGCAAGTACTTTGCGCGCGAATTCCCGGTTGACAATGGCTACGCGGGGCGAATTCTTGTCGTCAGTCCACGTGAAGGACCTGCCAGATAGGAGGGCGGTGCCCGCCGCGCGGAAGTAATCGGGAGAGACATTTAAGAGGGCGGCGTCGGCGGTGGCGTTGGAAGGACGCAGGTCGGATGTCTTGTCGCTGAAGACGATGGTATCGTTGAGGCCGGTGCCCAATGGGAGCGTGTCTGCAAATCCCACGGCTTCTACGCCGGGGAGTGCCTGGAGCGCCTGGATCATGCGCTTTTGCATTGCGGGAACGCGATCTCCACTGTAGCCTGCCATGGAGAGATCAGTGGATGCGAGCATGGTGTTTTGCACCTGGAAGCCGAAGTTTGCGTGGAGCGAGCGTGCCAGGCCGCGCACGGCCACCAGCGAAGAAGTAACCAATACGGCACAGATGGCGATTTGGACCACAAGGAGGACGTCGCGGGCGCTGGTGCGCTGGCCGGCGATGCGCCCGGTTCCTGCCTTAACGACCTCATATGGGTTGACCCGCATCACCTGCCTTACCGGGACAGCGCCAAAGAGGAGACCGCTGACCAGGGCGAGGAGGACCGCGACTATGTACACCATTGCATCGGGATCGACGGCCTGGTGGATGGGATAACCGGGAAAGGGCTGCCATGCGCCGAGGGCGCGCAGCAGCACCACGCTGCCCAACAGGCCAAGGGCGCCGCCGGCGAGAGAAATCATGATGGCCTCAGTGAAGAGTCCACGAAGAATGCGACTGCGGCTTGAGCCGAGGGCGAGACGCAGAGCCACTTCGCGGGAACGGTCTGCGGCGCGTGCGGCGAACAGGCTGCCCAGGTTGGCGCATGCGGCCAGCAGGATGAGGGTGGTGAGGAGCATCAAGCCTGCCATGAATGCCTTGACGGGGCGGCCAAGAAAGTCGCCATAGAGATTGGGACGCCGGAGGACGAACGCCATTTTGCCGACTTCTTTGGGGTAGGTTTTTTGGAGATACGCGCCGATGGAGTTGAGGTCGGCCTCGGCCTGCGCGGGAGTGACGCCGGGCTTGAGATGGCCCATGGTCTCAAACAGCGCGAGGCTGCCACGCGCGCTCATGTCGTCTCCATTGAGCAAGTTGTCTTCAACGAGCGGGACAAAGAAATCGGGATTGAAAAACATGAGGGTTCCGTGGAATTCCGGCGGGGCGACGCCGAGGATGGTGAAGGGATGCCCGTCAACGCGAACGACACGGTTGACCACGCTGCGATCGTCCTGAAAACGGGTATGCCAATAGGAGTAGGTGAGTACGATATAGGGAGCGCTGTTGGGCCCATGCTCATCGGCCGCGTGGAAGAATTGGCCAAGATATGGGTGAAGGCCGAGGGCATCGAAGTAGTTGCCGCTGGCTTCCTCGATCCAGGAACTGGTTGGATTTCCGCCTGTGTCGAGGCCGGCCCCGGAGACGTTATAGGCTATGAGGCCGTCGAAGCTGCGATTGCGATCGCGCAGATCGATGTAGTTGAGATAGGACTGATGGCCGGAGGCCTTGTTTGCATGCTGGAGGGCGTAGAGGCTGTCGGCACGGGGCACATTGAGCAGACGCAGAACGAAGGTATTCATGACGCTGAAGACAACGGCATTGGCGCCGATTGCCAATGCAAGAGTAAGGACTGCGGCGAGGGTGAATCCTGGAGAACGGCGCAATTGGCGCAGGGCGAGGCGGAGATCGGCCAATACAGATTCGAGCGTGGGCCACTGCCAGACTTCGCGGCTGCGCTGCTGAACCAAGGCCAGGTTGCCAAACGCTATACGCGCCTGGCGCCGGGCTTCGATTGGGGAGAGGCCTTCGCGCTCGAACTGCTCAATACGCTCTTCCATGTGGAGGCGCATTTCTTCGGAAAGATCGTCGTAGAGTTTGCGGCGACGAAAGATGGCCGGCATCCAGTTCATTGGAACCTCCGTTTAGCTGGCAGGCGAATCGCTCGGATTGAGGACGAGCGCAATGCCCTGAAACATACGTTCGAAGCTGGAGATTTGCTGTTCGAGATGGCGAAGGCCGGAGGCGGTGATCTGGTAGGTCCGGACGCGCCGATTGGTGGCGGAGACTCCCCACTCGGCTTTGACTAGCTTAGCCTTGAGCAGGCGCTGGAGGGCGGGATAGAGCGAGCCTTCCTCCACCTGAAGCAGGTTGTTGGAGCGCTGCTGGATGTGCAGGACGAGAGCATAGCCGTGCGCAGGCTGGCGGCGAAGCGACTCGAGGATCATCATTTCGAGAGCGCCGGGAAACAGATCGCGAGGTGAGGGATTGGTCATAGGCCTTTTTACTACAGGCCTAGAGTAAACAAGGGATGGATTCCTGTCAAGTGGTAGTTGAGATTTACTTGCCGGGTCAGCTTATTCGGTCGATTAGATTTTGAATCGTGACCAGGGCAGCGGACAGGTTTTCCTGTTCAACCTTTCCCAAGCGCCGTACCTTCCCGGTAAGGAGTTGGACCCGGCGGGCGCGGCCTCGGATAAGCACTCTCTTGCCCCTGGTGGTGGCCGCGATTCGAACGAGTCTTCCATCGCCGGGATCTTGCACTTTGACGACGAGTTCCTGCTGCTCCAAGGCGTTTACGATCCGGGTCATGGTTGGAGGCCGCACTTGTTCGGCCTCAGCCAGCTTGCCCAATGGGATGGGTCCGTTGAAAACAATCACGGAAAGGGCTGACAGGCGAGACGGGGTCAAGCCGCTCGATTCGTCCACTCGCCGGACGGTTCGGAGCAAGCGAATTGCCGTCGAGTGCAGTAGCTCGGCGAGAGTTTCAGGATCGGGATGAGGGGCTATTGACATGTTTCAGTGTCTTCATCATAATTCATTAGCATAGCTAACGAATGGAGAAATGAAATGATTTCAGAGCCACTCAACGAAGTCCACCTGCAGGACGTTGCGCAAATCGCGCTTACTGTTCAGAACCTGGCGGAGGCCAAGACTTTCTACGGGGATGTGCTTGAACTGAAGTTCCTGTTCGATGCGGGGACCATGGCTTTCTTTCAATGCGGGTCTGTGCGGCTAATGATCGGCGAAGGGGAAAAGCCGTCGGTGTCGGAGGGGACCATCGTGTATTTCCGAGTTGCCGATATTGAAGGTACGGCTCGCTTGCTGGAATCCCGTGGGACCAGCTTTGTTCAACAGCCGCATTTGGTGGCGAGGATGAAGAGTCACGACTTGTGGATGGCGTTCTTGAAGGACCCCGCTGGAAACACACTTGGGCTGATGAGCGAGATAGCCCGCACTTCGTAACAATCTTGGATTCAGGGACGCTGGGCTACGGCTACGCGGGGGATTTGCTGAAGGTCGGGGAGGAACTCGATGTTTTGGAAGCCGGAGACGGCAAGCAGATCGTGGATGGCTGGGGATTGGTTGTAGCCGATTTCGAGGACGAGGAAGCCACCGGGGACTAGATGGGCGAAGGCTTGCGGGATCAGGCGGCGGTAGATGTCGAGGCCGTCTTGGCCGGCAAAGAGGGCCAGGGCGGGCTCGTGGTCGCGGACTTCTACGGCGAGGGTGGGGCGATCGGGGTCTGGGACGTAAGGCGGGTTGGAGACTACGATTTCGAATTGCTCGTCGGCTACGGGGGTTAGGAGGTCGCCTTGGAGGAAGCGGAGTGTGGTCTGGTTGCGGGTTGCATTTTCGCGGGCGATTGTAAGGGCTGGGGCGGAGAGATCTGTGGCGGTGATGGTTGTTGAAGGGCGTCCCGCAGGGGCTAAAGCCCCTACATCATTTTGCTGCGTTTCGGCACGACTGAAGTCGTGCCCTTTCAAAGCATGGGCGAGAGAGACCGAGATTGCACCAGAGCCGGTACCTACGTCGACTAAAGCCCCTACATCATTTTGCTGCGTTTCGGCACGACTGAAGTCGTGCCCTTTCAAAGCATCGGCGAGAGAGACCGCGATTGCACCAGAGCCGGTACCTACGTCGACTATGCGCGGAGATTGAAGGCTTACGGCTAACTCGATGACTTTCTCGACTAACTGCTCGGTTTCTGGTCGTGGGATCAGGACGTCGGGAGTTACGAGGAACGGCAGGCCGTAGAACTCGGTTTCGCCGGTGATGTATTGGATGGGTTCGCCGGTTGCACGCCGTATCAAGAGCGCGTCATAGCGTTCACCTTGCTCCACTTCAATTCCATTGTTGGTATGCGCTAGTAGCCAAGCTCGGTCACGTCCAAGAGCGTGGCATAGAAGAAGCTCGGCATCCCGTCGTGCTCGCTCAGGTTGGGGACCTGAAGTGAGTCGCTGCTCTGCGTGCTTGAGGATAATTCGCAGGGGAAGCATTGTGTTTGCTCACGCTGCCTGGCTGTTGTCGGACTTTAGCTGTTCGGCCTGGTAGTGGGCGATGAGCGCGTCGACTATGGGCTGGAGACGGCCTTCCATCACTAAGTCGAGCTGATGGAGGGTTAGGCCGATGCGGTGATCGGTTAGGCGGTTTTGCGGGAAGTTGTAGGTGCGGATCTTCTCGCTGCGATCACCGGTGCCGACCATTTGCTTGCGCTCCTTGGCCAGCTCGGCATTCTGGCGGTCCATCTCCATTTCATAGAGGCGGGAACGGAGGACGCGGAGGCCTTTTTCGCGGTTCTTGATCTGCGATTTCTCGTCCTGGCAACTCACCACCGTGTTAGTGGGAATGTGGGTGATGCGAACGGCGGAGTAAGTGGTGTTGACGGACTGGCCGCCGGGACCGGAGGAGCAGAAGGTGTCGATGCGAATGTCTTTGGCTTCGATTTTTACGTCGACCTCTTCGGCCTCGGGGAGGACGGCGACGGTGACGGCTGAGGTGTGGACGCGGCCCTGGGTCTCAGTGGCGGGAACGCGCTGGACGCGGTGGACGCCGCTCTCCCACTTCATCTGGGAGTAGACGCGGTCTCCCTCGATGATGGCGATGACTTCTTTGAAGCCGCCGACGCCGGATTCGGAGACGGAGAGCAGCTCGATTTTCCATTTGTGCTGCTCGGCGAAGCGCTGGTACATGCGGAAGATTTCCGCGGCGAAGAGGGATGCTTCGTCGCCACCGGTGCCGGCGCGGATTTCGAGGATGACGTTTTTCTCGTCGTTGGGGTCTTTGGGAAGAAGCAGGAGCTTGATTTCTTCAAGAAGGACCGGCTCACGGGGAGCAAGGGAGGCGATTTCCTCCTCGGCCATGGCGCGCATTTCGGGGTCTGTTTCGGTGAGCATGGCGCGTGCTTCCGCAAGGCCCTGACGGACCTGCTTGAGGTCGCGGAACTTTGCGACTGGCTCCTGAAGCTCGCGGAGGGCGCGGCCGGCTTTTTGATATTTTTCGTGGTCGGTGATGACTTCAGGCAGGCCGAGCTGGGTGCTTAACTCGTCGTAGCGCTGCTCCATTTGTTCGAGACGATCGATCATGTTTAGTCCCTCTGCGGTTCCGGGCGCTGATGGAAAGTGAGTGAGTCAGTGAGTGAAAAAGTGAATTAGTGAATTGGGCGGGGAACCAGTGTGGGCGGCGGGCGCCGCTAGAGGAGGGCCGGGATGGGGTGGTGGAGGGCCATGCTTCTAAGATTCATTCTAACGCTAAATGGATGCGGGTTCTCAAGACCGAGCGATTGGGCTTTGTGATCTCCCACCCGGAGCTTACGCGCCCATCCGGTAAAGCTGTTGCCGAAGAGTGCGCCGCATCGGTACGCCGTCCGGCGATAGCTCATTTTCGAGAGGCTCAGGGCCCTCAGCAATTCTCTGAAGGTAGGTCGAAATCGCCTGTTCGACCGTTAGTCCGGCGGCTTGAGCCTTCTCCCTCGCACTGAGGACGATTTCATCCTCGATCATGAACAGGATTTCCATGGTTTGAGTATGCGAGACCAATATGTCTGAGTCAAATTGCCTCCCGTGTTTCCATCTCAGAAGCATTCGATTTGGTCGCAGGGGTTCATCAGCGGAACCTGAAGCGTGGAATCGTGCTCGGGGTCGGAGTAGATGGTGATGGTGGCGGGCTGATAGTCGGGGCGTTTGGCGGTCATGATGCTGGGGACGAAGGTCTGGGGGTTGCGATCGTAGAGCGGGAACCAGGTGCTTTGAATCTCGACCATGACGGTGTGGCCGGCTTTGAAGACGTGATCAACATCGTGGAGCGAGAACTTGTACTCGTGGATGGAGCCAGAACGGAGGGGCCTGGGGTTCGAGAAAGACTCAAGATAGCGGGCGCGGAAGATTTCGGCGTTGGTGATGAGCTGGTAGCCGCTCATTTTGGGGTCTGGGTCGACTGTGGGGTATTGGTCGATGAGCTTGACTACCAGGTCGCCGTCCGTGCCGGTGGTGACGGCGTAGATGTCGGCTATGACTTCGCCGGTGAGGACTAAGTCCTTTTTGAGGACTGGGAGACGCCAGACGGCTAGATCTTTGCGGTCGGTGACGAAGCGCTGATCCTCGGTGAGCCAGTTGAACCACTGCGAGCCATCGCTGTAAGTGGGCTGAATGGGGCGATGGCGGTAGGGGATGGGGTTGGCCGGGTCGCTGACATAGGCGGTGGTGGAGTGCGCTGTGGAGTCGGACCAGCTGAGCAGGCCCTGGCCCTGAAGATGAAGGCTTGTTGGGGCGGATTCGGTGGGCGGGAACTGGGGGTAGCGCTTCCAGGTATTGGAGCCGGTTTGGAAGCTGGCCGTGTTTTCAAGGTCGAAGGCGGATGGATTTGTGTTGGGCTCATCTTTGAGGAAGTGGGCGAAGAAACGGGCCTCGATCTGGGCGCGGAATTGCCTGCCGATGGGCTGGGTGTAGTCGATGTTGCCCAGACGGCGAGTGGTTGCGGCCCACGAGCCGTGACGCCAGGGGCCGAGTACGAGGAAGTTCTGGTGGTTGGCGTCGTGAGGTTGAAGCGTGGAGTACTCGAACTGGGGGCCGAACATATCTTCCTGATCGTAGTAGCCGCCGACGGTAAGTGTGGGGACGGCAACGGTCGAGAGCGAGTGCGCGACAGCTCGCGAGGACCAGACACTGTCGTAGGCGGGATGATCGAGGAAAAGACGCCAGGTGGGCAGGACTTTGGAGCCGGATTTCTTGACGTCTTCGGCGAAGGAGCCGCGCTCGAGGAAATAGTCGAAGCCGTCGCGGGGTTTGCCGTCTTTGTCTTTGCCGTAGCTTACCTCGGTATCTTCCTTGCTGGATTCAAGGCCCATGACGTAGTCGTAGCCATAACTTTGGCGGAATGCTCCGTTGTGGAAGAAGTCGTCGCCCAGCCAGACGTCGATCATGGGAGCTTGCGGAGAGATGGCCTTGACAGCGGGGTGGGGATCGATTCCGGCCATGATGGCGAGGAAGCCCGGATAGCTGGTGCCAACGACGCCAACGCGGCCGTTGTTGCTGGGGACATTCTGGAGCAGCCAGGCTACGGTGTCGTAGGTGTCGGTGGATTCGTCGATGGCTTTTGGGTCGTGATGATCGGCCAGGGGGCGCATCATGATGAATTCGCCCTCGCTTTTCCAGCGGCCGCGAATGTCGCCGCAGACGTAGATGTAGCCTTCGCGCGCGAGTTCTGGACGGCTGGCTGAAAACGAAGCGCGGTTTGCGCCGTCGCAACCATAGGGAGTGCGCTGGATGAGGATCGGGAGCGGAGTGGAGATGTCGAACGGCTTGAGGATGACGGCGTGGAGCTTGACGCCATCGCGCATGGGGATCATGACCTCGGCGCGCCGATAGTCGTGGAAGAGGGGATGGACGGGCGGGCCGGTGCGGGTGAAGACGGCGGCGGAATCGGGGGTGAATGGACGGAGGGAGTCCGTGTCGCCGGAAAATTGGACGCTGACGGGCTTGCCGGAGGCGTCGAGGGTGAAGCGGATGGTGGCTTTGGCGTCGGCGGTGGTGAACTCAACTGCGGTGTGGGCGGTGAGTTCGATGGGAACCAGGCGGTCCGACTCGGCGGTCAGCTTTCCGTTCTGGACGCTGAAGCTGATGGGGGTGTCGGGATCGACGGGGTTGGTGTATTCGCCGGAGAGGGATTCTAGTTGTGCGGGGGTGGGGGCGGAGGATTGCTGCGCGGCGATGGATTGGATGGACGCGCAGGAGAGCATGGTTAGGGAGAGAATGGCAAGGGCGGCGCGGCGGATCAAAGGGAAAGGCCTCCACGAAACTAAGAACTTCTTCGGATGAATTGGTTGGATTGGCACGGCCTAAACGGCAGCCGCCTGGCGGTGGCTTTGCGGGCTGGGCGCCGGCTCTTCGGACGAGTCCAGAGTTCTTGCATCGAGACCATCCATTGCGATTGTGAGACGAAGCCCCAACGCATGGAGGATCTTTTGCAGGCTATTGAGGGTGGGGTTTCCGTCACCGCTGAGCATCTTGTAGATATGCTCTCGATTTACGTTGCTGGCTCGTGCGACAGCTGCAACTTTGCGCGCATCGAGCACGTTCTTCAACGCGACGAGGAAGGCGGACTGCGAATCTTCGAGGGCCGCCTGGAGGTAATTCGTCGCCTCGGCGTTATCTCTCAGCCTGCGGTAGAGGCCATCCTTATAGCTTCTGGAGTTTTCGCTCATCCTGATCCCTTCGGTATTGCTGCCAATACAGCTTGGCGGTTTTGATGTCTTTGTCCTGAGTGCTCTTGTCGCCACCAATCAACAGCAAGATCACCAATGGACCGTCTTCGCCAAAATAAACGCGGTATCCGGGCCCGAGTTTGATTCTGAGCTCGAGTACACCTTCGCATACGGGCTTACAGTCACCCAGATTTCCCTGCTCCAGCCGGTCAAGGCGCACCTGAATTTGCGCACGGCCTTTAGCATCCCGCAAACCCTCAATCCAGTCGTCAAACGGAACCTTCCCTGAAGGGGATTCATAGACCCGCAACTCTCTCGAACTAGCTTCCACAGGTCCCCTGATTTCCCGTCCGGACAGGTCGCCCTCCAATAAGTGTAGTGCAAAACCTACACTTTGAATGAGTGATGCCTAAGTATTTTGCGCGAAAAAGGTTACGTGGGCTACCGTAAAATCGCTTCTCTTAAGGAATCAATGCGCGTGGCCGTGGTGGTGATGGTGGTGAGCGTCGGCGGAGGCGCCGGCCATTTCTTCTATCGGCACTACGCAGCCGTGGGTTTCAGGGCAGCCTACGTGCTCAAACTGGATGGTGGTGTGACAGATGTCGTAGTGGTCCTTGAGGATGTGGTTCAGGTTGAGCAGGATGCAGGCGCTCTCAGAGGGGGGGATGTCGGCGATGGTGACGTGGCAGGCTAGAGCGCGGGACTGGGAGCCAAGGTTCCACACGTGAAGGTCGTGGACGTTTAGGACGCCGTCGACGGCTTCCATATCCGAGCGTATTTCAGGAAGGGAGCAGCCGCGGGGAGTTCCTTCAAGAAGGATATTGAGAGTTTCGCGAACGATGCCAAAGCTGGACCAGAGGATTAAGGCGGCGATGAGGAGCGATAGGACGGGGTCGATCCAGTATTGGCCGGTAAAAAGGATGGCCGCGCCTCCGGCGATGACGGCGGCGGTGGAGAGGGTGTCGCCGGCCATGTGCAGAAAGGCCGAGCGCATGTTGACGTCGCGGGCCACGCCCCACAGCAGAGCGGCAATGACGCCGTTCATCAGGACGCCGGCGGCGGCCACGATCATCATGAGGCGCGGTTGGACGACGACGGGGACTGCGAGTCGGTGGACGGCTTCGCCCGCAATCCAGAGGGAGATGACGATGAGCGTGGCGGCGTTGATGAAGGCGGCAAGCACGCCGGCGCGCTGATAGCCGAAGGTCTTGGAATGGCTGGCGGGGCGGGATTGGAAGTAGACCGCGGCGAAGCTTAGCGCGAGGGCGAGGAAGTCGGATGCGTTGTGGCCGGCTTCCGAGAGCAGGGCGAGCGAGTGAGCGCGCAACCCGGCAACGAAGGTGACCACGACATACGCGAGTGTGGCCAGCAGCGAGAAGCGGAGTACGGATTGCGTTCTTTTGGCGCCGGATGGGGAAGACGCCGCGTGGACATGCATGGAAGTAGTATACCGGGGGTGGGTATGGGGTGCAAAGTGCGGGCTGCGGTTGCTCATGGGGTTGTTTCCGGGTTGCCGAGCATATCGGACTCCGCAACCAGATA
>Ga0302278_10000968_pt1 | contig 36237 bp, 19 predicted proteins | sample III_Bog_N3_2_FD_194543 | JGI IMG/M metagenome (GOLD analysis project Ga0302278, IMG submission 194543) | Peat permafrost microbial communities from Stordalen Mire near Abisko, Sweden - III_Bog_N3_2 | ecosystem: Environmental > Terrestrial > Soil > Wetlands > Peat | place: Sweden: Abisko... | reverse complement strand
GCTCGTCCCCAAACGATGCCCGAAACTGCTGCACAGTCATCATCCGACCGCGCTTGCTCGTTGAACGCTTCTTCATGCGTCAAGAATATCGCCTTTTCTTCGCCTGAACAAGACTGATATTCATCTTATAGAGTAAACAGAACACGCTCAATTCGGCCCTTTTTCGGCCAGTATTGTGCCATTTCTGGCCCAAAAGACTTCAAATCGGTGCCAAAATTCTGCCTATTTGACACTCCAGCGCGGTGTCTCGGGAGTCCATTCGGCCTCCGGATTCATCGATCCTGGAAGCGTTCCAGGCGCAGCCCAACAAGCGTGTTCGGAAATCTCTGTGAAGGCGCATAAGGAAACCTGATCGGCCCCGCAATCCTTGAATCGCTCATATAAAGATTGCGAGGCCGATGACCGGGTTCAATCAGCGCTTGCGGTGGTCGCAACCAGGGCCGCCAGTGACGGAGGTCAACTTCTGTTCCGTGGCCGTGAGGGTGCGGTCATAGCAACGGCCCAACGAATCCTCAATGCGATAGGTCTGCTTGGTGATGCTGCCCGAGGGCCCAAGAGGGTTGCCGCTGGAGTCCCAGTTGTATGTGTCGGTGGCATTCACTTCGTTGTCCAGATTGCGTTCATACGCCATGAAGCCATGTACATTCTGAGATTCACGGGCTAGGTCCTGCTGAGTGCTCGTGACGACCTGAGTGTAACTACCGTCGGCATTGACGACGAAGGAATAGTCAAGGGTGAGCGGGTAGGAAAGATGTTTCTCGACGGTGCTGGATAAAAAGCCGTCGCGGGTGGTGACGCGCGAGTCGACGGTGCTCGTCTGCTCGGCATTTTGAACGTCGGTGGAGGCATCAACGTCGAACTTCTGGGTGCTCAGGAAGTCAACGCTCTGCTCCACCGTGGTTTCGACGCGGCCATGCGAAGTGTCGACATACCCTCTGATGGTGAACTTGCGGTTGGAGGCGACGGAGACGCTGCCTGTGAACTCCGGTCCGGCCGCCGTAACAATGTTTTCGCTAACGACAGGCGAGGGTGAAGCGCTGAGTGTGTTGCTCAGGAGGCCTCCGTTGACCTTCTGTTTGCCGTGGTCTTCGTAAACAAGCAGGTTGGCAGTGGCCAGGAAATAACTGTCCGCGTTGTAAACGCTGATGCCGACGTTGTGCGTCTTCCCGTCGGATAGAACTCCGGCAAAGGGCGTGAGGTCGACGCGGTAGGGCTTGAAGTCAAGTGTCTGTACGCCCGGAATTGGCTCCCAGAGATAGGGGTCGATGCCGCCCGTGAAGATCCATGGATAAACCGGTGCGACTCCGGCGGGCTGACCATCGATGACCACCTCGGTTTCCCGGAAGGCGGTGTTGCCACAACTCTCAAGGTTGGAGGTCTGGTCGTTGGGTACGCAGAAGTACCAGAACTCGTCGTTGGACTGACTCTGCGCGATGATGTCGAGGTAAACGCGTTCCACATTGGTGGGCAGGTTGAGTGTTTGCGTGATCTGGTCGGTGGTGGTGTTGAGCGTGCCTGCGTCACCGCCAGTGCCGTTCACGGGAACGACGATGTCGGGCGTAACCGGAGCGCGGTCTTGCCACGACGCCGGATAGAACTCCAGCGCAGCGTTGGCGTAGATGATGCCGTTGTAGGTGACGCCGTCGTAGACACCGACGAAGTTCCCGATGTTGGCTTCGCCGGTCTCGGTGGTCTTGAAGACCGGAGTCAAATCGGTGACATCGCGCTCCACATGCCAGGACGGACTGAGAGCTGCACGGGGCTCAGCCGTTGTGCCGTAGTAGATATTGGCTTTGCCCAGATAGAAGGCGGCGGTCCGGTCATACTGCCGACCGGCTGTCACGGTAAAGTCCGCCGTAAAAACGACCTTCGCCCATGGCCCGGGGCATGCAGACGGAGGAGCGTAGCTGAAGGATTTTGTGTTGTAGTCGGCAAATTCGAGGTTCTTAAATAGTCGCACAACACAAGGCCGCGTGTCGGGCCGTGTCACTGCGGGTTCGGCGGTAATGGGGTTGGAAGATCCAATTTGCGGTGTGGGCGGCACAACGACAACCTGGGCATAAACCGCATCCGCAAACGCTAGCGAAAGTGCCGTGGCCACCATGGCCAAACGCAGCACAGCGCGAGACGAAGTTGCTGTCATGAACATAACGATTCCTTTCTTGCTTTTTCTTTCGGGCTTCTCTCTTTCTGGCTTTCATAGAAAAACGGATACCGCATCCTCGTCAACAATGTTCTTCAGTTTGCGTTCAACTGATTCGTGGCCGCTTTCCGATACATTTGCGAGCATCTACAAATCCGTCTCATACAGACATTCCCTGAACACCGTTGACCTGGAAACCGGCGAATTCACCGGCTGGGATGCGGGAATCAGTAATGATAATGTCGATTCCGGTCACCGGGCAGGTCAGTGCAAGACTCACCAAGGTAACCTTGCTCGAATCCGCTACTACCACGGCCTGCGTTGCCTGCCGGACTATGTAGCGAAACGCCGCCGCTTCATTCGGCCCAATGATAGTAGCGCCACGCTCGACCTCCTCGCCACGCGGTTAGATAAAAAACCAGTCCAGAAGCATGTTGCCGAGCGCATCTCATTTTGTGCTGGCGAAGAAGTCGAAGTACACTTACTGTCAAGTAACAGGCCTATGCAGCAAGAGACGAAATGAAAGTTAGCGCGCGCAACAAGTTATCCGGAACAACAGGGGAAGTCAACTGAGGCGCCCTGAATGCCGAGGTGTTTTTGACCTTGCCCGGCGGCAATCAACTCGCCGCCAGCGGAACCAGTGGCAGCGTTCAAGACATCAAGCGTAATGATCGCTGTCGAGCGGAGTCATTGAGGAAGGGACCAATGAGTGAGTTAACACACCTCGACAGTCAGGGTTTGCCCCGCATGGTGGACGTCAGTGACAAGAAGGAAACGCTTCGCCAGGCGGATGCTGAAGCTGTGCTATGGGTTGGTAGCGAAGTGATGAAAGCGGTTTGCGATGGCCGCACGCCCAAAGGGAATATTTATGAGACGGCGCGGATCGCCGGTGTTATGGGCGCCAAACGCACTTCCGACTTGATTCCTCTCTGCCATCCGTTGAACCTCACGCACGTGTCGGTAGACATGGAACCACTCGACGACCGCATCGTGATTCGCACGAGCGCACGGACTCTCGGACCAACGGGGGTCGAAATGGAGGCGCTTACCGCCGCAACGGTTGCCGGGTTGACGCTGTACGACATGCTGAAGGCACTTTCCAAAGAAATGCGCCTTGACGGACTCAGACTGGTGGCAAAGTCCGGAGGACGCAGTGGAGACTACCGCGCGGAGTCCTCTGGTGGCTGATGGGAACCCCGTCGCACGTTCGTATCTGCAGAGAAGGGCATTGGGAGGCTCGAGGCGCCCTCTGTGAAATCTTCATGCAGATCAGCGACGGGAGAAATGCGAGTTAATTCACAAAGCGATCCAGGCGCGTAGCGCGTCGCGAAGCTGTCCCAGAGGGAGCGGGGCGGACTGTTGCCGCAGGATGAATTCCGGGGGCGCCACGACGTAGGCCTGGGAGAGGCTCTCGGCCAGGCATACGCAAACGGTCGAACGGCGGTATTCCTCGTAGCGGATGGCGGCAAGCCACACATAGAGGGCGAGCATCTGCGCATCGACGGAGCTTCCCGGCAGGTCATCCACGGCGGGGAGTGGGTTGACCTGATCGGGATTGTCGAAGATAGCCACGCCCGTAAACGGCTTGGGCTTGCTGCGCACCCCGAATGTTGCCGCCAGAATGGAAGGACGGGCGCGTCGGAAGGCTTCAGAGGCCGCCCATTCCACGAAGGAGTTGCCGAAAATCACGGCGCCGTTGCCGGTGAGAAAGAGCGAACGCAGGAATTCCTTGACCGCCGGGTCCGAATTGACCTCGGTAGGGCACCACGGAGCGACGTCAACTTTGCGCAGGCGATCGAAGACGGTGTCGGCATCGGCAAGGTCCTTGCGCATGGTGTTCATCTCGCGAGAAAACTGCTGGCGGTAGTTATCCAGGCGGGCATAACTCAGTAAGATGGATGGAGTTATCTCCGAGGCAGTACGATAGCTAGCGAGAACGGCATCCACCAGGCTGTGCCCCGCATCGACCACCCAAATGTCGCCAGGCGCGGACCCAGGGCGGCTTAAGGCCGTCACCAGCAATCCGCCGGAAGACGCGGCGGCAGTGGCGGGCTCTCCGGCAAGAAGAAATTCCAAGGAGCTTTGCGGCTGGGCAGAAATGGCGAGATCGAGTTCGAAGGGGTGGCCAATGCCCTGCCAGCGGCTCCACGCGGTCGGCGCATCGACGGCAAGGGGCTGCGGAATGTCGAGCAGAACCAATCGATTCCGGGAATTGGGCGCGGCTCCCCTGGCATTTTCCGCATGCCGATCGGAGGCGTCGAAGACCGCCTGTACAGCGCGGCGCCATTCCTGGAAGTAGGGCGAGCGGGCCAGTTGAGAGGAGTTCTGTATGGTCTGCTCGGCGGTGGAGAACTGCCAGTGACGGACTCCCATCTTCTCTTCGAGTTCGACCACATCGCGGAAGAAGCTGGAGGATTGCTCCGCAGTCAAGCCGTCTATATAAAGGAGAAGGCGCTCGACCGACTGCCGTTCGTTGGGGAAAAGATGCTCCCACTGGTTGAGTTGCTGATTGACGAAAGGAAGAAAGGTCAGCGGAAGACGCTTGAGCACGCTCCGGCTCAAGGCATTCTGAAGATCCGTCGAATAAGTATCCGCGGCTCGCATCCCTTCTGCCTCCATGCTGTTGGCCAGCCCTCCGCTACGCATGAAATTCTCCCAGCGCCGCCCCTTGCGCATCGTGCGGCGGGCAGCCAAGCAGGCCGGAGAGGGTGGGACAAAGATCGATGTGACGAATGGGACGCTCGACGATTTGGGGCCTGTCGACGGCGGCTCCCAAAGCCATCATCCATGTATCCCGGGTGGAGTCCTCATTGGCGCGGTGATTGAAGAATCCGTTGGTCGAAGAGCCGTCGGGGTCGCGACCGAACTCGGGAAGCACGATCATGGTGGTCTTGCCGCGGTAGTCCGGGTTTGCCTCCACCTCCTGCCAGAGCTGATAGACCAGCCGGTCCGCGGTTCGAACGCCTGCCAAGTGGAGCGCAAAGGATCCGAAATGCGCCGCTTCCACGTCGGAGAAATTGACGACCAGCAGTTGCGGCGCGAACTTGCGCATCACTTCGCGGCTCATGAAAAACGTAAGTTCATCGCCGGAGGTAGGGCCGCCGCTGCGTACGAAACCGGCGATTGCCGCTTGAATGCTCTGGCGCACGCGCGGATCGAGGCGGTCGGAGGCATCGAAGACATTCCACCCCAGGCCTTCGTAGTTACTGCCCTCCATCGCGCTCTCAAGCTCGGCCTCCACCTTGCTGCGGTCCGCCATGTTGGTGGTGCGTCCGCCGCGCAGGGCATCGACCACGGCCTGGAGCATCAGTTGCTTGGGAAAGACCACGTTAGCGCCGTAGGCTGGGCCGAAGTTCGAGTCCGAGCTGGCGCCGATCAGGCTGGTGAGCGCCTTGTTGCTGGCCACGACCCAGGTGTCGCTGCGGTCAGCGCTCAACCCCTTGCGAAACTGCTCAAAGACAGTGGGAGTTGTCGGTGCGAGCTTGCCCCAGTCGTCCACGCGCTGCCAGTTACCGGTGAGGATGCTGGAGATCGCATTGAAGTGCGCGGTGACGCCTTCATTGCGCGCGTGCGGATAGAAGAGCGAGCGGGGCAGCAGGTCCGAAGCGAGGTGCGGAATGTTCTGGAGCCCCTCGGGCGAAAAGGTCTCGGCGCGGCGCACGCCGCCCGCGATCACCAGCAGTAACTTGTGGCCCGATCCGGAGCCGGGCGAAGAGCTTCGCTCAGCGCGCGCCTGGGGCAGCAGAAGGCCGGCCATCAACATGCCGGCCGCGCACAGGAAGGTGCGTCTGGAGCCGTCCGCAGGATCGAAAGGCCGCTCGGAGGCAATCTCTGCGCCCGGACAAAGTTCGTTCTCCATCAACACACCTCGAGAGGTAAACCCCCTGAGTGTCCGCTGCATTCTCGCACACCCCATCGGGAATGGGGGGATTATATGCGCGGCCCCAGCGCCCATCAACGCGTTGCCGGAATCAAGGCTTGGCGGAGGACTTTTCGGAATAGACAAACTGCTGGACTTCCGCCCGCTCCTTCTCGACCTCTGCCAAATGCTCGGCACGAAGCTTCTGGTAAACGTCGAATTCCTTCTGTGCGCGATCTTTTTGTCCCATGTGAACATAGTCCGTGCCCAGGCGATAGTGGGCATCGGAAAGGTTTGGGTCCAGTTCGAGAGCGCGCAGATACTCGGGAACCGACTTTTCGTATTGATGCTGGTCGGCGTAGAGATTCGCAAGCTGCACGTGCGCCTCGGGAAGAGATCCATCGAGAGCGATCGACTTCTGCAGTAGGGACTCGACCGTTTGCAAATCGAGGCCGGAGTCTCCTGCCCGCTTGCCCTTCCACAAGCTCATCGCGTAGTAATACTGGGCCCGCGCATTGGAAGGCTGAAGGTCGGCGTAACGGCGGAATCTGCGGATCACTTCCTCGGCCTGATTGGGTGAGCTGTCGTACGCGCGAGAAAGAAAGAGATAGCAGCGCGGATCGGAGGGCGACAGATCGGCCGCCTTGAGCAGAGCCGTGATGGCCTCATCGTACAAACCGCGTGCGTAGAGAGCCATTCCCAGCCCGATGACGAGCCGGGGGGAATCGGGATAGCGCCGGCTGGCTTCGCGGAAGACATCGATGGCCGGATCGTAAGTTCTGTGGAGGAGAAGCTCACTGCCCCAATCGAAGAGATTGTCGTCGCTCGGATCCAGGTGCGCAGCTTTTTGGAACTGCTTCGCCGCTTCCACAAATTTTCCGTCCTTCTCTTCAACCTGGCCGAGAAGGTTGTGCAACTCGCCAGTGTCCTTCTTCTGCAGCATGGTCTGGATGAGTTGGCGCGCCTCGGCGAGGCGGCCGAGGAGAAGGTCGGCCATGGCCAGGTCGTAACCGTTGTTATAAGAAGCGGGATTGATGCGCTGCGCGCGTTCGAGAAGAGGGCGCGCCTCGGCAACCTTTCCGGACTGAATGTAAAACTCGCCGAGGTTATGGTTGGCACTGAAATCGCGGGGTTCGAGCGCGAGTGCCTTGCGGAACTCGTCGCCGGCCAGCGCGGAGTTACCGGAATGATTGAGACTGGCAGCTAGATTGGTCCGTGCGGGTGCAGAACCCGGTTTCAAGCGGACCGCGGTCTGGAGATGTTCGATGGCCTTTTGATCGTCGGAGAGTGAGGCGTAGGTGAGACCGAGAAGTTCATGCACTTGAAAGCTGTTGGCAGCCTGGGGCAAAAGATCCTCGAGCTGCGCAGCCGCTTCCCTGAACCGGCCGGCATTGTATTGCGCGACCGCCGCCTGGAATTGGCTGTCCAGCTTCTGTTTTGGGTTGTCTTCGGCTGCGGCGAACGCCGTGCACAGCAACAGCGTGCAAACCATCGTTCGCCGATGCCAGGGCCTCTTGCTCACAGTCCACCTCCGTGCTCGCTGAATGAGCAGGACGCCACGCAAAAGAAAGCCCCGGAAAGGCACCCAGTTGGCGTGCCTTTCCGGGGCGCTTTCATTCTAGCTCAGAAGAACAGCTTCAGAGCGAATTGAATCTGGCGAGGATCATAGGGATCGTCGCGAGTGGATCCAATTTCACCGAAGGTGTTGCTGGTGATGTTGCCCGAGTTGCCAATGGCCACGACGCCGTTGCCGCCGAAGTTGGGCGCATTGAAGTTCGGATGGTTGAGGACGTTGAAGAACTCCGCCCGGAACTGCATGGACGTGCGTTCATTCAATCTGATTGCCTTGAACGCCGAGAAATCCAGCCGGTGGAATCCCGGTCCCACGATCTGCCCCGGCTTGCTGCCCAGAGCGGCAGAGCCGGTCAGGGATGCGCATCCGGCCGGGGTTGAGCCCGGTGAGACCGTTCCATCCGGATTGGTCACCAGTTCGCAGGGCTGATTGAAGGCCTTGGGGTTCCCAATCCAATTCAGGACGCCGAGCGAGTCCTTGTGCAGGCCGAGTTGCGGACTTTGCCCCGCGACCATCACGACGTTGCAGCTCAGTCCGTTGGCGGTGCCGCTGGGGCAGCCGAAGTTGAGAGGTTGTCCGCCCTGGAGCGTGGTGATCCAGTTGATGGCCCACCCTCCAAAGACGGCATCCGTGACCCCGCCGGTATTCAGGAAGGGCTTGTCTTTGCCGAATGGGAGTTGATAACCGCCGCTGAAGTGAAGCACCTGGCGGATATCGAAATCTGCCCGGGCCCAGTCGAACGTGGGACCGAGACCCGGAACGGAAGGCGCGCGGAAGCCGCCCGTGCTGCCGCCATTCAGCAGGTCGCCCGCATCTCCCAGTGTTTTGGAGAAGGTGTAGGCGAGCAGATAGGTTAGCCCGTTGGACATCTGCTGTTCGAGCTTGGCTTGCAAGCCGTTGTAATCGCTCTTTCCGATGGTTGCCTGATAACTCATGCCATGCGAGAAATCGGGCCACGGGACGGCTTTGCTGGTATCCGCATTGGCCGCCAGGATTTTGGAGACGTTGTTGGTGCTGATGCCCGCCTGCAGATCGGAGCCCTGCGTAAACACATAGGCGGCCGTTGCGGACAAACTGCGGGTGATGGAGTATTGGATGGTGAAATTTGCGCTCAAGGTGCGCGGAGTTTGCCAATCGAACTGAGCTCCCTCCAGCCCCAGGCCGCTGGCATTCACACTGAGAGGAGTGAAGGACATGCAGGAGAGGCCGGACTCCAGAGTTACGGTTCCGGTTGTGGTCCCGGCGCCGTTCACTGCCGTTCCGCAGCCCGCATAGGGAGTGCCCGAACTCAAAGGCGAGACACCCTTGATTCCGAGGTTGTCCTGCGAGAATCCGAAGTTGAACACAAAGGGATAGTTCTCACCGATGTTGGGAGAGTACCCCTGATTCTCGAAGGAGTTGTAAAAGAGGCCCACCCCACCACGAAGCACGACCTTCGGGGTGACCTGCAAGGCGAAGCCAACTCGCGGCGCAAAGTTGGTTCTCTGGTTTTGCACCAGGCCGCGGCCGTATTTGTTGGTCTGCTCAAGCGTGATTCCATCCTGGGCCAGCAGATCGATGAAGCCCACCTTCTGGCCACTGGAGGTGATGAGGGAGGGATTGTTGGCGTAGGACGACAAACTCCGATTGTCCTTCCCTGTGGCCGGGATCAGATAGGTCGGAGTGCCGCCGTTGAGGGCGCTGGGCACGAAGTTGGCCTGGCCACCGTTGGTTTCCTGAATGGGCCCGAAGTAGTCCCAGCGGAGACCCAGGTTGATGGTTAGCTTGGGAGAAACCTTCCAGTCGTCCTGGATGTACGGGGCGTAGTAGATCTTGTAGTCCTTGGTGGTGTTGATGTTGGAGGCGTTCATGGAGTCCACGCCGCCGGCATAATTGACTCCGCCCGCCGCTGTACCTACGGAAGAAGCTACCGGGTTCAGCAGGAACTGGGCGCGTCCGGTATTGCCGTTGTTTTCAAGCGGAATATCGGTGAAGCGGCCGTCAAAGTCGAAATTGCCGCGCGAATAAGCCGGCTGCAGGGTGTTGAACTTGATGAACTGTGCTTCAATGCCCATCTTGAAGCCGTGCTTGCCCCAGATTCTCGTGAAGTCGTCGGTGAGTTGGAGGGTCTGGCTGATTTCGTCCGAAGGCAAAAAGGCATTGCTGCCCAGGGTCGCCATACCCCCAATGTCAAGTTGAGGCAGACCGCCGTTTTCAGTGGTTTGCGGAATGCCCTGAATTCCGAACTGGGCCGGAATGCCCATGTTGTCGCCTTCCGGGCCGAAGCGCGTGGTGTGGAGATGGTTGAACCCGATACGCCCCACGTTGACGGTGTTCGAGTTGAAGACGTGGGTCCACGCCGCTGCAGACTGGTTGGACCGGGCGGTCTGGATGCCCTGCTGGAAGGCGCCGCCATCCGCGATGCCCCCAAAGATTCCCGGGATATATTCCGGATCATCCACCCAACTGAAGCGATAGAACACCTGGTTGTTTTCAGAGGGGTTGAAGTCCGCCCGGATATCGTAAGCGTTGCGATGTTCGTACAGTTCGGGACTGGTTCCGTAGTTCGAAAACAGGGATCCCGAACCATTCGGCTGCGGATAGAGCTGCAAGAGCTTGATGGCGTTCGAATCCAGACGGGATGCAGGAAGTTGATTGAGTCCCGAGCACGCAGCGAGCGTTGGGGCGGAAAGCGCATCGGAGGAACAGGTGCTGAGGCCGAACGGGTCGCGCACATAACCCAGAATCGTGCCGGCGGTTTGGCCAGAGGCGCAGGGGATGACGATCCCGCTGACCGGATCGGGCACGCCGCAAGCTACCGAGCGCGTGGTGGCAGGATCCTGGACGGTGCCCTTGGGAATGGTTCTCCCCAGGAGATCCGTCTGGGGGGCGGAACTGGACTGCGCGGAGATCAAATCGGCAAGGTTGGTGAAACCGCTGTTGGCCTCCGCCAGGCTCGGCACACCGCCCGTCGCCACGCTGCCTTGCACGCGGCGCAATCCCTCAAAATCGCCAAAGACGAAGATCTTGTTCTTGACGATCGGGCCGCCGGCTGAGACGCCGAACTGGTTCAGCTGCAACGCGCCTTTCTCAATATTGTGGTAATCCTCAAACCAATCCGCGGCATCGAGAACACGGTTGCGCAGGAATTCCCAAGCCGTGCCGTGGAAATCGTTGGTGCCGGATTTGATGGTGGCGTTGAGAACGGCGCCCGCGGAGCGTCCCAGTTCAGCGCTGAAGTCCGCGGTCTGGACTTTGAATTCCTGGATGGCATCCACCGGGGGCAGGATGACAAAGTTGGTTCCGTTCAGGAAGTCGACCGTGTCGGAGTTGTTGTCAATGCCGTCCAGCAGGTAGTTGTTTTGCGCGGGACGCAGACCGTTGGCTGAAAAGGCTCCCGAGGCGGCATTGCCCCTGGTGTCGGCTTGCGGCGTTTGCATGCCGGCGCCAAGCTGGGCCAGGAAGGTGAAGTTGCGTCCATTGAGCGGCAGGCTGTTGACTTCCTGTTCGCCGATCACCTGACCGACTGACGCTTCTTCGGTTTGCAGCAAAGGCGGCGCGGTAGTTACCTCGACAGTCTCAGTCGCGGCGCCCGGTTTGAGCTGGATGTTCACCATCAGGTGCTGCGCGATGGCGACAACCAGGTTTTCCTGGGTTGTCTTGGCGAAGCCTTTCGCCGCGGCGCTTACGGAGTAGTGACCGATTCTGACCGGCGAAAAAAGATATTCGCCGTTGTTGCCAGATCGAGTCTGCAGGGTCATGCCCTGGTCTTTGTTCAAGAGCGTCACTTGCGCGTTGACGACAACCGCGCCGGAGGTGTCCTGAACTGTTCCGGAAATTGCTCCTTCGTCCACCTGGCTGACTGCGTACCTGCTTTGAGCCAGGAGGAAGAACATCGATGCGAGCACCAGATAGCTACACGACCTGAGCCACCTGACGAATTTGCGATCAAGGCCCATCCGAATATCCTCCGTTCCTTCCCGGGTTGTTTTAGTTCTTTCTTTTCCCCTTTTTTAAACTCGAATTCCCCATAAACTGATACCGTTTACACTGCCTTAAAGAAGCTATCGCTTTCCGGCGGCGTAAACGGTTACTGATGCGGCAAAAAGACGCTAGTACAAACGCTAAATCTTTGTCAACCGAAAGTTGTAGCTTTCAATGATTTCGCCGTCTTTTTGCTCCCTTCTGGTCAAGCTCGGAGAGGCTTACGTGGCCCGATCAAAGGAAACTCCGCATGGGATGGGTGGAGCGTCAGATGGCCCGATCCCGGCTCGAATCGGTCTTGGTGCTATCATGCGGACATCTTGCCGGCAGTCGGCTACGCGGACTCTTCAAGAATGATGATCCGTCCCAGGAACGAAAGCCCGATACTCTCCCGCCGTGCACTTCTTAAAAGCATGGGGATGGCGCCGCTTCTGCTTCGCCCGGCGCCTTTTTTTGGCTTGGCACGCCCCTTTGGTCCGCCCGGCGCTTTCGCGGATCGCACCCCTTTCTTGCCTTTCTCCGACGTCCGTTTGACGCCGCATTACCCGGTCAAATCTCCCTTGGCGGAAGTGCTGCGCAGGGTCCTTCCGGGGTCGGATGAATACGTTACAGAGAAGTACGCCTTTGAAATCGACCTACTCCTGAAAGGTTGGGGCGAGGCACTCAAAACTTCGGTTCTAGACCACTCAGCCCTGGCCGGGTTGCTGGACCCTTCGATCGAGACTGTGCCGCTAACTCCCGTCCGGGAGATTCCGCTGCGTTCGGGGTTCGGAATCGACGCGGTGCGCAGGGAGTTTGGCAGCACGGTCGTTCAGGGTCGGGAGCATTTTCTGACTGAGATCCGGGGCTGGCTGGCGAGAGTTTCTCAGGTGAAAACTGCGGAGTTCGAGATCTACGGAATCGAAGAAATCGACCGCATGCCCCTGACGCTCGGCCTTCAGATTCGCTATGACCTGGCGGTCCTGCGGAACGACGGGCAGCGCGAGGAGCGGGTTGGATACTGGAGGACCGAATGGCGGCGCGATGAAGCACAGGGGTGGAAGGCGACCCGGTGGGAAGCCGGCGAAGAGAGACTGAGCGTCGCGCGGGGACCTGGTTTCATCGACGTGACCCCCCAGGCCCTTGGCGGAACCGCGTCCTACAAGAGCCAGATGCTGCTGAGCGTCGATCATTGGCGCACTGTTCTGGACGGCGCCATCGGCGTGGATGTTTACAGCAACAACGGCGTGGCGGCGGGCGACTACGACAACGACGGATTCGACGATTTCTACGTTTGCCAGCCCGCCGGACTTCCCAACCGGCTCTACCGCAACCGCGGCGACGGCAGCTTTGAGGACGTAACCGAAAAAGCCGGGGTGGGGGTGTTGGACAATACCGCGTGCGCCCTGTTTGCCGACTTTGACAACCGGGGTTTGCAGGACCTGCTGGTGGTGTGCGGCACCGGCCCCCTCCTCTTCGTAAACCAGGGCGACGGAACCTTTAGGCACAAGCGCGACGCCTTCAAGTTTGCGCGTCCTCCGCAGGGAACGTTTACCCATGCGGCAATTGCCGACTACGATCGCGACGGACGCCTGGATATCTACTTCTGCCTCTACATGTACTACCTGGGTCTGGACCAGTATCACTATCCGATCCCCTATTACGATGCCCGCAACGGTCCGCCGAATTGCCTGCTGCACAACGAGGGCAACGGGACATTTGTGGAGAGGACCGAAGCGGCCGGATTGAATGCCGACAACGACCGTTACAGCTTCTCCTGCGCCTGGGGCGATGCGAACAACAATGGCCTGCCCGACCTGTTCGTGGCCAACGACTTCGGCAGTTCCCAGCTTTACCGCAACAACGGCGACGGCACTTTTGCCGTGGTGTCCAAAGAAGCGCACGTAGAGGACGTCGGAGCCGGCATGAGTTGTTGCTGGTCGGACTTCGACAACGACGGGCACCAGGACATCTATGTGCCCAGCATGTGGGAAGCCGCGGGGCAGAGAGTTTCAGGGCAGAAGCAGTTCCACGAAAAGGCCCCGGAGGCAATTCGCGAACTCTACCGGCGTCATGCGCGAGGCAATGCGCTCTATCGCAACCAGGGGGATGGAACCTTCAGGAACATCGGCCGCCAGGCAGGAGTGGAGATGGGGCGCTGGTCCTGGTCTTCGGACTTTTGGGATTTCGACCAGGACGGCTACCCCGACCTTTATGTCGCCAACGGGTACATCTCCGCGCCGGACCGCAACGATCTGGCCAGTTTCTTCTGGCGCCAGGTGGTGGCGAAATCGTCAGAAGACGCCACCGCTTCGCTGGCTTACGAGCGTGGGTGGAATGCCATCAATGAATTGATTCGGTCGGACTCCACTTGGCACGGCTATGCGCGCAATGTACTCTTTGCCAACAATCGGGACGGTACGTTTACAGAGGTTTCCGGCACACTGGGCATGGATTTCATCGAAGACAGCCGCACCTTTGCCTTGGCCGACATCGACCACGATGGGCGGCTGGAGGTGATCCTGAAAAACCGCAATGCTCCGCAATTGCGGGTGCTGCACAACTCGATGGAAGGGATCGGCCACTCCGTCTCGTTCCGTTTGCGCGGAACGAAAAGCAATCGCGACGCCATCGGGACGGCCATCACTCTGGAGGCGGGCGCACTGCGCCAAACCAGGTATCTGCAGGCCGGTTCCGGATTCCTGGCCCAGCATTCCAAGGAGGTTTTTTTCGGTGTCGGAAAGCCGGAAAGAAGCCTTCGCGCCACCGTCCGCTGGCCCAATGGACTTACGCAGCAATTTGAAGATTTGCCGCTCGACCATCGCATTGAAATTGTGGAGGGCGCAAGTTCTTTTGCGGCCAAGCCCTTTGCTGCCGCACTTCCTGCCTATGCGCAGCCGGGAGCGCCGCCGGCCATTGAGCCTCTGCCTGCCCAGGTGGAGACATGGCTCAGCGAACCGCTGAAGGCGCCGGAGTTTTCCCTGCCTGACCTGGCCGGCGAGATGCATACCCTGCGGCAGTCGCGCGGCAGTTTCACGCTGCTCAACTTCTGGGCGAGCACTTCGCCGTTCAGCTTGGAACAGTTGAGGATTCTCGACCGGCATCATTGGACTTCCGGCGCAGGGCAGTTGGAAATTCTGGCCGTAAACCTCGACAGGGAAGACGACCGGCAAGCCGCACAGTCGTTTGCGGCGCGGGAAAGGCTTGCATTCCCTGTGCTTTTCGCAACAGAAGATGTGGCCGGCATTTACAACCTTATCTATCGCCATCTATTCGACCGGCGCAGGGAACTGGCGATCCCAACCTCGTTCCTGCTGGACCGGGAGGGCATGATCGTCAAGGTTTATCAGGGAGGAATCGACCCCGGCCGACTGATCGAAGACGTGAAGTCCGCTCCCGTCACTGCGGCCGAGCGCATGAGGAAGGCAATTCCGTTCAGCGGCGAACTCTATCTGGGCGCGTTTCAGCGCAACGACTTCACGTATGGCGTGGCCATGTTTCAGCACGGCTATCTCGAACAGGCGGAGGAGTCCTTTCAACAGGTCATTGCCGCCAAGCCGGACAATCCCGACGGGTACTACAACCTGGGCACACTCAGCCTGCAACGGAACGATTTCGACCAGGCGCGGCGCTATCTCGAACAAACCTTGAAGCTGCGCCCGGACTATCCGGAAGCATGGAACAACTTGGGCATGATGGCCGCGCAACAGGGGAACCCGGAAGAAGCTATACGAAACTTTCAGCAGTCTCTGGCGCTGAGGCCTGCCTACGCCATCGCGCTGCTGAACCTGGGCAATGTCTACCGGCGGATGAAAAATTATGAGAGGGCGGAGGATTGCCTGAGCCGCGCGCTGACGCTGCAACCCGACGATCCCGAGATCAATTACAGCCTGGGAATGCTCTATGCGCAGCAGGGCCAGTTACAACGTACTGCGGACTATCTGCACAAGGCTCTGGAACTGCGTTCGGACTACCCCGAAGCCTTGAACAACCTTGGCGTGCTTTTTGTCCGGGAACAGGATTATGCGCAGGCGGAGGAGCAATTCAAGACCGGAATCCGTGTTGCGCCCAACTTCGATCAGTCTTATCTCAATCTGGCGCGACTCTACGCCATGCGCAACGACAAGGAAAAGGCGCGTTCAGTGCTCAACGATCTGCTCCACTTGCAACCTGGGAATCCGGGCGCTCAACAGGCGCTGGAGATTATCCAATGACTGCTTCGCAAGACGTTTCAGTCTCTGCCCGGACTCGATTGAGAAACGCCGCATCCGAGCGCGGGAACAAGACTCTCACGGCATGGCCGGAGATGAGCACAGTTCTCGCGCTGTGTTTCTCTCTAGTTTCTGTTCCAGCTTTTTCGGCTCAGCAGCGGCCTCCACAGACTCCCCCCGTTGTCTTCCAGCAGGAGCAGGAACTGCTCCGGCAAGGCCATCTTGACGAGGCCAAAGCGGGAATGCTGGAAGAACTCAAACGAGATCCTTCCAGCGTGGATGGCTACAACCTTCTGGGGATTATCGAAGCCGATGTACAGAACTATTCCGGAGCCATTGCAGCGTTCCAGAAAGCACTGCAACTGGCTCCGCACTCCACCAAAACCCTGAACAACTTGGGCAATGTTTATGTTGCGCAGAACATGCCTGATCTTGCCGCAAACGAGTTCCAAACTGTTCTGCGTTTGGACCCCGCGAATCGTGACGCGCAATACAACCTCGGCCTGCTGCTCCTGACCAAAGGTTCCGCGGCCGAGGCCATTCCGCACCTGGAGCGTGTACGGCCACAGGACACGCAAACACGACTCAATCTCATCCGCGCTTACCTCGGGGCAAAGCGCGCGGCCGATGGGTTGCGCGTTGCAAGGGAGCTTTCCGCTGAAAGTAAGGACGACGTACAACTGCATTTCTCACTGGGCGTCTTGCTTGCATCGGAAAAGCAATACAGCGCAGCCGGAATCGAGTTGGAGAAGGCGGACGCACTCAAGCCGGAGACCTTTGAGATTCTATTTAACCTGGGACTGGATCTGTTGCGCATGGGCGAGTCTTCGCAGGCGGAACTGGTCTTGAACCGAGCGCTCAAACTGAAGCCGCATTCTGTTGAGACCATGTCTCTGTTGGCCGAGACATGCATGGAACAGTCGCGCCCGCTGGACGCACTGAGCTTGTTGCTCCAGGCGCATAAGATCGCTCCGGATAACACGGATGTCATCCTGCTGATGGCCCGTACCAGCATGTCTCAAAAGTATTTTGAAGATGCCATTCCTCTGCTGGAATCGGGTCTCGAGATCGCACCCCAGCGGACCGACCTGCTCGGCCCCCTGGGAGAAAGTTATTTCATGGCGGGTAAGATGGAAAAGGCCATCGAAACCCTTCAGAAACTCGTCGCGACCGAACCTTCGGCGCGTCCGTATGCTTTTCTGGGCCTTGCGCATACGCACCTGGGACGCTTCAGCGAGGCGAAGCAGGATTTTCAAAACGGTCTAAAGCTTGATCCGCGCAACACTTTCTGCCTCTTCAACCTGGGTTATATCGGGGAGCGGCAAGGAGATTCCGCGGGCGCGGAAGCTATCTTCCAGAAAGTGCTTGCCGCAAATCCCGAGTTTCCCGATGCGATACTGGAACTCGCCAACCTGCGCATTGAGGCAAAGAGGCTTCCCGAGGCGGCAGAGTTACTGAGGAAATATGTACGAATAAGTCGCAGCCCGGCGACCGGTTACTACAAGCTCGCGATGGTGGAGAGAAGCCTGCACCAACCAGAAGCTGCCGGCCGCGACTTGGCCAAATTTCAAGCTTTGGCGAGAGACGCTGCCGCCAATTCGATCCCGTACGAGCATCTTTTCGAGTATCTCGACAGCCGCTCGAATCTGGCTCCCGGGGCGCGCCAGCAACTGGATCTGAATGCGCTCATTGAGCAGGTCGGCAAGCATCCGGGCGAACCCGAAGGCCTGTATCTGCTTGCCGAGGCTTATCTGAAATCAGGGAAAGCCGATGAGGCAAAAAGCACCATCGCGCAACTCGACAAATTAAGCTCCGGCGACTACCGGACACTGACTGGAACCGGCGTATTGCTCGCGCGGTATCGCTTTTACGATGACGCCATCCAGCATTTTCACGCGGCTCTCGACGCCAATCCGAATTCGGACGAAGTCAAGTTCAACCTTGCCAACGCTTACTATAGCAAGCGGCTTTATTCGCAGGCGCTGAAAGCAGCAGAACAGGTTTCCGCAGATGGGCGCAAGGACGAAGCCTATCTTGCCCTGCTCGGAGATATCTACGCTCATCTCGGCGACAACCTGCACGCCGATGAAATTCTCCGCGACTCGATTCGCCGCAATCCGGACAACGATCAGGACTATCTATCGCTTGCCTTGCTCAAGCTGCGCGGGAACGACATTGCTGGTGCGGAACAAACGCTCATGAATGGCCAGGCACGCATTCCCGGCTCCGGAAAAATCCTTTGGGGACTGGGTCTGGCTTCCGTCATGGCGGGAAAGACGCGCGAGGCCTCCGGAGAGCTTGAACGCGCCGTGGATTTGCTTCCGGAGTGGCAGGGAAGTTATGCAGTCCTGGGAGTTTTCTACTTTGAGACCGGACAGATCGCCAAGGCCAGGGAAGTGCTGGGACGCTTCAGGAACAGCAGCGCCAGCGGCAGTTTGGACATCGGAAGGATTGAGCAGGTTCTGGAGCGGGCGCCGCAAAATTCCGCGCCTGCAACGGACAACGAACCTATGTCAATGGCGAACCGGGCGCAGTTGCTGCAGCTTGCGCTGTCCCTGGCAGATAGAACCCTGTGAGAGTGCGATGAAAGAAGGGGCTATTCGATGAATCTTCCACGCCGCCGTTTTCTTGGATCGTCTCTTGTCGCGTTGGGCGGCACGCTGTTGGACGCGCTGGCTACGCCCCTGTGGAGATGGCGGGGTCCGCTTCTGGTGGAGGCGGCGGAAATCTTTGCTGAGCCAGGGGTCCAGTTTGTAGATGTGGCTCAGCAAGCCGGACTGAACACCCCCAACGTGTGGGGCGGCATCGACCGCAAGCGGCTCATCATTGAGACTAAAGGAAGCGGACTGGCCTTCTTCGACTACGATAACGACGGGTGGCTGGACATTTATCTCTCCAATGGAAGTCGTCTGGACGCGCACTGGCCGGCGGGGAAGGAACCGACCACTCACCTGTATAAGAACAATCGGGACGGAACCTTCACCGATGTTACTGATAAATCGGGACTGGGGCGCGCCGGATGGCAGACCGGCGTATGTGTGGGCGACTACGACAACGATGGGTGGGACGATCTGTTTTGCGCCTTCTGGGGACATAACATTCTCTTCCACAACAATGGAAACGGAACCTTTACCGATGTAACTCGTAAGGCTGGCCTCTACCGGGAAAAGGGCCGCTGGGGCACCGGCTGCACGTTTCTGGATTATGATCGCGACGGCCATCTCGATCTTTTCGTCTGCAATTTCGTGAAGCTGGATCCGGACAAGCCGCCGTCGCTCGACGATATGAGCTTCTGCCAGTGGAAGGGCGTTCCCACCATGTGCGGGCCGCGCGGACTGCCCGGCGACACCAACCTTCTTTTCCATAACAACGGCGATGGAACGTTTACCGATGTTTCAGAGAAGGCGGGCATTCTGAAGCCCGGTCCGCGCTACTCCATCACCGCTGTATCCTACGACTTCGACAACGACGGCTGGCCGGACATTTATGTGGCCGTGGACTCCGAGCCAAGCATTCTCTACCAGAACAACCACGATGGAACCTTCACCGATGTCGCGGTGGCGTCCGGCTGCGCTTACAACGACGACGGGCACGAGCAGGCGGGCATGGGCGTTGGCGTGGCCGACTACGACTGCGACGGCTGGCTGGACATCTTCAAAACCAATTTTGCCGACGACACCAGCGATCTTTACCACAATAATGGCGACGGGACGTTCAGCGAAGTCTCCTTCAATGCCGGCCTGGGGATCAATAACAATTATGTCGCCTGGGGCTGTGGCTTTATTGACTACGACAACGACGGTTGGGCGGACATAGTGCAGGTCAACGGGCATGTTTATCCGGAGATCGACAGGTATAACTTCGGCGAGACGTTCAAGAATCCTCGCCTGGTATACAAGAATCTCGGCAATGGCCACTTCAAGGATGTTTCGGCCCAGATGGGGCCGGGCATCAGCCAACGATTCTCCAGCCGGGGCACGGCCTTCGGAGACTACGACAACGACGGCGGCATGGATATATTGATCCTGAATATGAACGACCTTCCTTCGTTGCTGCATAACATCGGCGGTAACAAGCAGAACTGGATCAAGCTCAAGCTTCTGGGGACCAAGTGCAACCGGACGGCCATCGGCGCGCGGGTGCGCGTGATTACGGGGAAGCATATCCAGATGGATGAAGTGCACAGCGGCACCAGCGTTATGTCGCAGAGCGACCTGCGGCTGCACTTCGGCCTGGGCAAGATCGATATAGTGGATGCGATCGAAGTGAAGTGGCCAACCACGCAGAAGATCGAGCGCTTTACGCAGGTGAAGGCGAATCAAATCCTCACCATCCGCGAAGGCGATGGCATCATCGCGACGTTCAAGCCGAAAACGAGTTAGCGGACCGCAGGCGCACCGGGCGCAACCACCAGAAACTGTTTGACCTCCCGGCGCTGGCGTTCAACCGCGGCCGCCAGTTGCTTTTCGATTTCGTCATGCAGCTGGAATTCCTGGCTGGCCTTGGCCCTTTCGCCAATTCGATCGTAGGCCACCCCCAGCCGGTAATGGGCTGCACTGAGTTGCGGGTTCGCCTGGATGGCACTGGTGTAAAAGCCGATCGCCTTTTCATACTCGCGCCGGGAAAAGCTGAGAATTCCGAGTTCGAGATAGGCATCGGCGCATCGGGCGTCGAGCGTGACAGCCTTGGTCAGCATGGCTTCCACCTTCTCCGAACTCTTGGGGTCCAAAGATTGCCCGCGCTGCTTCAAGAGGGCCATGGCGTAGAAATAATTGGCGAGAGCGTTGCCTGGCTGCTGCGCGACGAAGCGCGCCAGTTTCTGCTCGACGCAGGCCAGCGGGTTGGGCGCGGCCACTTCGATCTTTCCCATGAAAAGATACGGCTCCGGGTCGGCCGGATTCAGATCAGAAGCATCGCAAAGTCGGAGGGCCGCCTCATCGTAGAGAGCCCCGGCAAAGAGCGCCGCACCCAGCGCAGTCAGCATTCTGGCCGATTGCGGGTAGGCCTTCGCTCCCTTTTCAAAGACCTCGCGTGCCTGCCAGACGGCGCGGTGAAGAAGCAGTTCGGAACCCCACTCGAAATAGTTCCGTTCGCTTGGATCCTGGCGGACCGCCTGCTCAAATTGATGCACGGCAGCCAGGGAATCTCCCAACTTCTCGTCCAACTCGCCGGCCATGCGCCGCAGATCTGCGCTCTCCCCCTGCACCAGCAACTTCCGCACGTGCTCGCGAGCCTCGGCGAAATTGCCGGCTTCCTGCAAGGCCAGCGCCAGATCATACTCACTGTCGCGGTTCGCAGGATCGATGCGGAAGGCGGCCTGCAAAAAGGGAAGAGCCTCCGCAGAACGGTGCGCATGCTGGTAGAACGCACCCATTTGGCGGTTGGCCTCAAAACTTTCGGGAGCGCCGGCCAGTGTGGCGCGCAGCCTGTTTTCTGATTCTTTCGTCGCGCGGGGATCGGCGCCGGAGTTTGCCGCATCCGCTTCCTCGCTCGCCGATTTGAGCTTCAAAGTTTCCCGGGTGAGAGCTTCGCTGGTGCGTAAGCTGGAGTCGGAGCCGTGCCCGCCCGCCGCAGTCCAATCCGTAACTCCCGCAACCGTGAAATTAGGCTTGTCGGCAAATTCCATGGCCTGAGCCAACGAAGGTGAAGAGGATTTTGAGCCTGCGGGGACTGTTCCCTGATCTTCGAGGACCAGCTCCACCTGCCGCCGTTCTCCCGGATACGATGCAATGACGGCGGCAGCGCGGCTGCGCAGTTCCGCTTTCTCCGCGCTCAGAATGTAGGTGCCGGTTCCGAGAGTGGAAAACGCAAATCTGCCGTCTGCGTCCGTCCTGGTTTCCACTAAGCCCGGAACGCCCTTTTGTTCGATCCGCACCATCGCACCGGCAACCGGCTGGCCAGCCGCGTTGCGAACAACGCCCTGGATGGTGATCCCGTCCGCTCTGGCGGACGGAGCTTGCCGCGCAACTGCAGCCTGGGTTGATGCGGCGAACAGCGCCGCAAAAACAAGGAGAGAGCAACCTGACTTGACCCGCTGTCCGTTTGCAGAGAAGACTTGCAATCCGCGGGAAACCGCGGCAATGCAAACCGACATGAGTGTCTCAGAAATTCTGCTCGATCGCCTTTTCATCTTTTCTAACCTGCCGCCGAGCCTTGGCAGTTGAAGAGTTTTTCCTCTTTCGCCAGGCGATCTCATTGTAAGGCCGTTCCCGCTGGGCGCGAGCCTGTTCTCAGATTCAAGGTTCAGTTCCAACTCGGTTCGATTTTTAGCGAGGTGAACAGATCGGTGACTTCCGGTGTCGTTCATCGCTGGCGGGGGCTTGGCGTTTTATGCGGGAATAAAAATGCCCTCTCCCCGGTCATTGGGGAGAGGGCATTTTGCTGCCGGAACGCAACCTAGTCGTCGTCGTCAGTCTTGGCAGGTGCGGCGCGGTTGAACGCGCTCGCCGGGCGAACTTTCTTCTCGCCGGGGAAGGGGCGCGTGTAGTTGGTGGCTTCGTACCAGATCATGTGGTTGACGGTGTCCGGATCTTCGGAGTCGGGCTTGGAATATTTACCGGCGAAGATCTGCGTCTTTTTCTGCATCCAGCCAGCCCGCAAAGCTTTGACCGCAGGGCTCTCTGCCACGACGGTCTGAGGCTTGACCGCAACCGAAGCGAGCGCACCCGGGATGGCGGTCTGAGTCGGCTTCTGCGTAACGCCCTGAGTTAGAGGAATCTCGTTCGGCACGTGCGTCCACGGCTTGAAGTTCTCCTCGGGCGGGTCGTCGATGAAGGCCGTTCTCATCGGCGCGGCCACCAGGTCGAACTGGTTCATGGGTGTCAGACCGAGAATCTGCTCGATCGTGCGGGTTAGGTTAACCTGCGTGTAGAAGGTGCTGTCGGTGATTCCACCTTGTTGAACGTAGGGGCTGAAGATGTAGCCCGGGCTGCGGTGACCGTCGACGTGGTCGACGCCGGTCTGCGCATCGTCTTCCTCCACAAAGATCGCCGAATCCTTCCAAATTGGGCTGTGGCTGATGGCGTCCACAAAGCGGCCAAGGGCCAGGTCGTTATCGGCCTGCATGGCCTGCGCGGTCGGCGGCCCGCCGGTGTGATCAGAACTGATCCACATCATCTCCAACTGTGGCACCGCACCGGCTGCCACGTCCTTCTGGAAATCCTCATTCCAAATGTCGAAGCGGAACTGGTCGGGAATGCCCAGATCGAACTGCGGGTAGTTCTGGACCGTGTTGTTAATCAGGTTGGGGAGCGGGGAGACCGAGCCGACCGTGTTGTAGTTGTAGAGTTGTTTCTCCTTGCCCGACTCGTAGGCCTGTATGTCGTTGTAGAAGTCGATCCAGAGGGGCTCGCAGCTGTCTGAAGCTATGAAAGGCAACGGAGTGGGAGGCGGACCAGGATAAATGTTGCTCGGCTTGCAACCCTGCGGCGGGTTGAACGTGTTGTACTCGATGTACTCGCCGTAGTTCTTGAACGAGACGCCTTGCTTTGCCGCCTGGTCCCACAGGTGGCCAGCCTTCTGGTAGGCAATCGCATCGCCGCCGTTGGAGGGGTAGTCGCGAAGCCAGTCGGGCGACTGGATGTCATCGGAGTAAGGCGCCATGGCCTGCGTGATCCAGTTGTGACCGTCGGCCGACTGCCGGCTTGGGTCGTAGAAGTTATCAAAGAGCGGGAAGCGCTTTACCAGTTCGTGAGCGTTGGGGGTGACGGAGCCGTAGGTTGCGTTGTCGCCGAAGACCGCCAGGGAGGCGTCGCCATTGCCGGTGTTCACATCGCCCAGTATCTGGTCATAGGTGCGGTTTTCACGAATGATCAGGAACACATGCTTGATCTTCGACCGATCGCCGATTCTCTCCGGGATGGCAAGCGGCCTGGCATGACGGTTCCCGCCCGAGGCCGAAAAGATGGATTCCTCGAGATCCCAGTGGTTGTTCTGGAACACCTGGTCCGTCAGCGACCACAAGGCAGAGGAACTCGGCACGGGAACGATGCTGACAGTGCCAAGGTCCTGGTGAGTTTCCAGGCCGGTGACACCAAATTCGCTTGTTTCCGAATTTGCTGTCAGCGGCGCGTCGGGTACGGTTCCCGCAAAGGGATTCGGGTTGCCTGTGGTTCCCCAGCCCTTGTCGTTGGCCACCAGCAGCGTCTTGTCCGCCGTGTCCAGCACAACCGAACTCGGCGCATAGCCGACAGGGATCATGCCCAGGACGGGGTTCGAGTTGGGGGTGATGTCGACGACGGCGATGGCGTTGGCGTTGTAGAGCGCGACGTAGGCAATCTTGTTTTTGTCATCGACGGCGATCGAGTTTGGACCGGCGCCATAAGCTGAACCGCGTTTTCCGGGGACTCCGATCGGGAGCCCAAGATTGATCGTGCGCACCACCCGATTGTTGAGAGTGTCGATTACGGAAATGGTGTCGTCATAGGTATTGGCTACCAACAGGTCACTTCCATAGAACGCCATGCCGGTCGGGTGCAGGCCGGTCGTGATGGTGCCAGTCACCTTGAATGAGGTCAGGTCAACCACGGAAACGGTGCCGGTGGCCGTGGAGCCCGTCGGATACGCGGCGACGACCGGGGTGCCGTTGGAATATTCCTGGAAGTCCCTCTCGGTGGCGATCCGTCCGGCCTCGTTGGAGACGTAAGCGGTCTTGCCATCCGGTGAGATCACCACGCTGTGGGGGACGTTGCCGACGCGGATCTCCGCGCCCTCGACCGGTGTTGCCTTGGTCAGGTCGATCTTGGTCAGCGTGTCGTTGTTGTCCAGCACTACGTAAGCGGTCTTGCCATCGGACGAGACCGCAATTCCAGTCGGATAGGAAGTCAACACACCATTTGAGATAACCGAGACTGTCTGGCCGCAGGGGACATTGAAGCTACCCGTGGTCCCACCAGGGCTGTTTGGGAAGCAGTTGACGGTGGTTAGATTGTAGGTGGCATTGACGTCCATGGGAACGCTGACGTGGGCATAGTCTGAGAGCTTGCCCGTGGAATCGACTTTGGCGATGCCTACGAAGCCGCCCTGTTTAAAAGTTCCATAGAAGCTATTGCCGTCCTGACTGAACAACAGATACTTGCCATCTGGCGTGTAGCTGATGCCGGTGTTGCTGCCGTCTGGATCCGTGCCCGAGGCCGGTGTGTAGGTTTGCAGGATGGCCCCGGAATGGGTGTCGAAGATCTCGATGGCTTTACCATTCGAACCCGACGTACCCATGACCAGGACGGCCGCGGTGTGATTGCCAGTGGGGTTCAGCGCGATTGCTTTGGCGCGCACCCGAATACCGAGGCCGACCTGGGTGCCGGTGGGAGCAAGGATTGTGCCGTCGCTCGCGACGAAAGTGCCATTCGTCTGCGGGCCGACTGTGTAGGTTGGGAAGGGCACGGATTGACCCAAGAGCGCCGGGACGCCCAGCCCCATCGCCAGCAGGCAGGCCAGTGGACGCAGCAGGTTGATCCCGGAATGATTTCGAGAAGTCTTATGAAACATGGATCGTTCTCCTCCTTGGTTTTGTTTCGCACGCGACGCGGAATCGGCCGTGGAATTTGAGGTCGCTTCGGGAGACGGAAATTCGTGGACGGAAAACGAGGCGATGGCACGTGAAATCAACCCTTTGCTGCTCCCTTGACCGTGCAGACTCATCGTTCACCTTTGACACGCGCAAGTGATTGATTTGAAGGGAAAAATCTTTCTCAACGTACGCGTGATGCGATCCGTTTCCTGAAGTGATCCAAGCTTGCCCTTCGATTGCAGAACGTGGAGCAGCGGCAGAGCTGCGCCAACGGGCCAAGTCTAGAATCGCGAAAAGGACGCCAGCATTACGCGAAAATTACAGTTTTGTCATCCAATCCGAGTGCTGGCATGCGCTTTGTAATACCAGAACAAGGGCCGGGCTTCGTATCCTTCTGGTGAACCGCAGCCTGGTGAACCGCAGCTTCTTCGGTTCTGGACGATCCGGCCGCTCGATAAACGGCTCTACTCACGAAAATTATTGGCGCCTTAATTCGGATTTAATTGGCCCATAACAATGCGAGATTACAAAAATGTCATTTGCTGTAGTCGCGGTATCCCTCGGACCGTGGGGATGCATGACCGCCTGTAGGAACGATCAAACCTCATACTGATCCAACTTCGTACTTTTTGGTCGTTCAGAAGCTCGCTGAGGGAGAAGTCGAAGAGGATTTTCGTGTTCGGCTGGGAAGCCGGGCCTGTGTTTTCAGCGCTTACAACTTAAATTTGCAGAGGGCGTTCAAATGAGCCTGCCAGACGGCTGCACGACCGGTGGTCGATGAGCCATGGCGCGTGACAGCGCAATATTCGCCGATGAATCCGATTTGTTCGTGGGGGTCAACATGCATTCTGAGTTGAAGGGGAAGCTCCATTTCGCCGGAAATTCTTCCAGGTTTCGAAGCATTCGCGTATTCGTCGAATTCAGCGCAGTCTTCTTTCTGGCTGTTTCGTCCTTCGCGCAGGTGGATCGCAGCGGACTGACCGGCGCGGTGACTGATTCGTCAGGCCGAATGCTGGCGGAGACGCACATTACGGCGGTAGAGAATTCCACCCAACTGCAGCGCGAAACTATCTCGGACTCGACCGGGAGCTACGGTATTCCGGAATTGCCAGTGGGCACTTACGCCGTCACCTTCGCACACCCCGGATTCCGGACCCTGAAGTTCGTCGGCGTGGAGCAGGTGATTGGGCGGACGCAGACTCTCGATGCGATGCTGAAGGTTTCCGGCGGCGAGGAACGCGTGGAGGTTTCGCTCGCCTCGGCGCTGATGGACCGCAATACCAGCGCGGTGACGGGACTGATCGAGAGAACGCAGGCCGACGAACTGCCGCTCAACGGCCGCGACTGGTCGGAGCTGACGGCATACGTCCCCGGCGCCATCGACACCGGGGGCAGCAACCAGCGGTCGGTCCGGTTCGCCGGGCGGGGCCTCGACGACAGCAACTTCACCTACGACGGCGTCGATGCCACCAATATCGTGAATCAGACCCAGCGCGCCTGGGTGCGGCTCGCCATTCCGCTGGACGCAATCCAGGAGTTCCGCGTCGATACGTTGATGTCAACCGCCGAGGAAGGCGGGACCGGCGGTGCTCAATTGGCCGTGACCTCGCCCTCGGGCACCAACCGCTTCCACGGACGCCTATTTGAGTACGTGCGCAATGACTTCTTTGATGCGCCGCTGTCTGAATGGGGCACCCCGGTGGTCTGGACTCCCAGTCTTGCAACTCAGCGGGAAACTCAGCAGCCTCTTCGCCTGAATCAGTTTGGCGGATCGCTGGGCGGACCCATCGTGCGCGACAAGACGTTTTTCTTCCTCGCTGCCGAAGCCTACCGGCAGAACTGGGGCTATCCGGCCAGCGGCGACGTGCCCAGCGCGGCGCTCACGGCAACGGTTCCGAGCAGTTCGCCCGTGTATGCAATTATCCGGGCATTCCCGGGAGCAGGTCCCAGGACAACTGAATTCGCCACCAGCGACCCGAACGCCAACATCGTGATCTGCAACTGCACGCAGGTGGTGAATGAAAGCTCGTTCATGCTGCGGCTCGACCAGCATTTCACCGCAAAGACCACGGGCTTCATGCGCTTCAACTACGACCGGTCGGTGAATACGCAGCCGCTTTCGGCTTCCGCGACGGACTTGCAGCAGAAGACCTCCGCGCCGGTCAACGGCGCACTGGAACTGCTGCACGTCTTCAACCCCCGCCTGGTGAACGAGGCCCATGCAGGCTTCAATCGCTCCACCAACAACCAGTACAACAACAGCGACTCCGGGATCATTTACAAGATTGCGGTTCAGAACGGTATTGGGCCGGGATTTGTGACGGAGAACTACGATTACACCAGCATTTACGTGGGCAACTCGTATTCGGTGAACGACAGCCTGATCTGGACGCATGACCGGCATACCTTCAAAGCCGGAGTGGAGTACCGCCGCATTCAAATGAACCAGGATCACCCGGAAGACGGAACCATTACGTTTTCCTCGGTGGAGAATCTGGCAGCAAACGCGGTGAGAAAGGCGAGCTTGACCGGCGCCTTGCCGGTGAACGAACTGCGCAAGAACGATTACCTGTTCTACGCGCAGGACGAGTACAAGTGGCGGCCGAATGTCACCTTGAACCTGGGCCTGCGCTACACCATCTTCGGTCTCTTCGACGAGAACAACGGGCTGGCCGAGCCTTTTGATTTCTCGACCTGCGGCCCGCAGGGATACTGCCCGGTGGGCTCGAGCTTTGGCCAGCAGAATTACGGCGATGTTGATCCGCGCGTGGGCTTTGCCTGGACGCCCAGAGCAAGCACAAAGACGGTGATACGCGGCGGATTCGGCATTTACCACGAAGACGGACAGTTGGACGATCAGAATCTGCCCGCCGGCAACGAAGTACCTTCCTATTCGGCAAGCAGTTCCAAGTCAACGCTGAACTATTGCCCGCCTGCAACGTGTCCGGTCCAGGCCGACGCGATTCTGACCGCAGCTGGAGCCAACGCATTCAGCGCCGGAACCTACAAGCCGAGTGCCGAACAGCGGAATCGCAAAGACTCGTATGTTGAGCAGTGGAGTTTTGGGGTGCAGCGGGAACTTCCGGCGAACATCGTGGGCACGATCTCTTACCTGGGAAGCCATGGCGTGCATCTTCTGGAGCAGGGAGAGACAAACCTGTTGGCGTATAACGCAGCCACGGGCACGTATGGTCCGGAGACGCAATATCCGGAGTGTGCCTGGAACGCGAGCGCGCCTGCCGGCAGTTGCACGACCGGCTTTCAGTGGCGCGGCTCGGTTGGCATGAGCGTGTACGACGGTCTCTCCGTTTCCATACGGCGTCCGTTCTCGAACGGGCTCCTGGTGGCGGCCAATTATATGTGGTCGCATGAGATCGATAACGGCTCCAACGGCAGCGGAGATGGCGACGAAATTCAGCCGCAGAATCAGGCGTGCCAGACCTGTGACCGCGCCAGCGGCGCCTGGGACGCCCGCCATGTGGTCAATGGCAATGCGGTCTATCAACTTCCCTTTGGCCACGGCAAGCCGCTGCTGAACCAGAGTGGGTTTGCCGACGCCATTGCGGGCGGCTGGCAACTGACCACGTCGGCGCTGGCTCGTACCGGCTTCCCGGTGAATGTGGTAACGAGTCTGAACGGGCCGGACGGCAATCAGGCAGGCACACAGCGTCCTAATTTGGTTCCGGGCGTTTCTCGCACTCCGCCCGGAGGCAAAACGGTTGCGGAGTGGTTCAATCCCGCCGCATTTGAAATCCCCGCCCTCAATTCAGCCGGCAATGCGAGCGTATTCGGCTCCGCGCCGCGCGATCTGCTCAGCGGGCCGGGCACTTGGCAGATCGATATGGGCGCCGGCAAGACGATTCCGTTGCGGGAGCGCGCGAAAATTGAATTCCGTGCCGAGTTCTACAACGTCTTCAATCACCCTCAGTTGGGTCAGCCGGGAGCATCGTGTAGCGGTACCGGATCATCCTCAGGCCCTACACCCTGTGAGTCAGGGGCGGGGTTCGGCCAAGTCACTAATCCGATCAACCTGAATACGAGCATCGTATCGCCCATCACGCCGGTGGGCTCGGGAACGCCCCGCGAGATGCAGTTCGCTCTGCGGCTGGAGTTTTAATGACAACGGCTCCGCGGGCGGACAATGTGGCCGCCTTGCGGACCGATCGAAAACTGAGAATGAGAAAGGGCAGGAATTCGATGTTTCGTTCTGTGCGGGTTTTCCTGGGCATCCTCCTGCTTTCAACGGCGGCGCCCGTGGCGTGGTCGCAGGGAACGCCAGATTTCTCGGGCATGTGGAAGCAGGACAACGATCGCTGCCAGCCGCAGCGCAATGGCGACGTCACGCTGCGGATTGAGCATCGTGACCCGGAACTCTCTGTGGAAACATCGATCTCACGCAATTCTGCGAGCCCCCGGCACGCGGTTCAGAAGTACACAACCGATGGCAAGGTCTCCGTGTCAACCGGGGCCGATGGAGACCAGTTCCACACCTCGGTCGTATGGCAGGATTCCAGCCTCCTCTTCTCGATCGAGGAACATGAAGACGGCCGCATTCTTCTGTCCAAAGAGACATGGTCGGTCATTGAGGATGGTGCAACGCTCGAGAGGATTCGCGAGCGCCTGCATGGCGAACGACAGACTCTTTTCTTTCGCCGCATCCCCATGATCAGTTCCGAAACCAAATCCGGATTGGTAAAGGCGCGTGATAAATGAAGATCCTGATTATCGAAGACGAAGTCAAAACTGCCAGGTTTCTCAAAAGGGGACTCAGCGAGGCCGGCTATGTCATCGACGTGGCCGCCGACGGTCTTGAAGGCCTGTACCTTGCTCAGGAAGTCGATTTCGACCTCGTCATTCTTGACGTGATGCTTCCCGTGCTGGACGGCTGGCAGGTGCTTGCGCGCCTGCGCGAGACAGAACGAAAGGCGCTGGTCCTCATGCTTACGGCGCGCGATGCCGTGCACGAACGCGTGCGCGGTTTCGAGTTGGGAGCCGACGACTACCTGGTGAAACCCTTCGCATTTTCCGAACTCCTGGCCCGGGTGCGCTCGCTGTTGCGCCGCTCCACGCCGCGTCCGCAGCAGACCCTGCGCATGGCCGATCTGGAGATCGATCTGCTGCGCCAACGCGCCACGCGCGACGGTCAGAAGCTCGACCTCACTTCCAAGGAATTCCTGCTGCTCACCCTGCTGGCGCGCCGGGCCGGCGAAGTGCTTTCACGCACGCTCATCGCCGAGTCGGTCTGGGATATGAACTTCGACAGCGATACCAACGTCGTGGATGTGAATGTGCGCAGGTTACGCAGCAAGGTGGACGACCCCTTTCCCGTCAAGCTGATTCACACCGTGCGTGGCGCCGGCTATGTCTTCGAAGCCGGAGCATAACTCGCCGGCCGCGCCACGGCTGCGCAGGACCTTGGCATTCCGGCTGTCGTCGGCCTACTCCCTGGCGGGCCTGCTGCTGGTCATTCTGGCTACGGCCAGCCTCTATATCGTGCTGCGCGCGGAACTGGACCGAAGCACGGAGTTGTTCCTGGCCGACAAGCTGCACGTGCTTGGCTCCATGCTGCGCGAACGCCCGGACGACGAAGATGCGCTGCGCGAAGAGATTGAACTCGAGTCTGCCGCGCGCCGCTACCAGCAGTTCTACATTCGTCTAATCGACCAACATGGCGCGCCCATCATGACCACGCCTGGCATGGCCGAACAGTTGGATCTTGCCGAACTTGCCAGCCGAACCCGCGGCCGCCCCGGGCGTTCGATTGCGATGGCGGGAAGAGTTGGGCAGCCATTCCGGGTCACCAGCGCCACGGTTGCCGTCGGCACACCGCCAACGCACAGCGACACGGTTCAAATCGCCATCGATGTCTCGCAGGAAGAGGAACTGCTGGCGCGCTATCGGCTGTGGTTCTGGGGCATTCTGCTGGCGACATCTGTTCTCTTCCCGCTGGTGGGATACCGCATTGCACGTCACGGCATTCGGCCCGTCGAAGAAATCGCCGCAACCGCACGCAGAATCACGTCAACCAATCTGCGCGAACGCATCGGGTCGGAAGGCTATCCGTCGGAACTCGCTTCGCTGGCCGGGACATTCAATGAAATGCTGGAGCGGCTTGAAGAATCCTTCGAACGCATCTCCAGGTTCACGGCCGATATCGCGCACGATTTGCGCACTCCGGTCAACAATATCCGCGGAGAAGCCGAGGTGGCTCTCGCCCGCGCCCGGACGGTCGACGAGTACCGCGACGTGCTGGAGTCTTCATTGGAAGAAACAGTCCGGCTTTCCGAGTTGATCGGCGATCTCCTGTTTCTGGCCCGCGCGGAGAGCCCCTTGACCGAGTTGCATCGCGAGAACGTGAACATCGCCGGGTTGCTGATCACGGTCCGCGATTACTATGAAGTCTCCGCGACGAACGAAGGAATATCGCTGGTCGTCCACGACGGGGCCGAGCCGCTCAACGCTGCATTGGATCGCTCGCTGATGCTGCGTGCGGTGAGCAACCTGGTCTCGAACGCCATCGCACATACGCCGCCGGGAGGAACCGTGACTCTGGCGGCCACCAGCCAGGACGGTTCCATCTGCATCGAGGTCTCCGACACCGGCGTAGGCATTCCCGCCGAAGCGCTGCCCAGAGTATTCGATCGCTTCTTCCGCGTCGATCCATCGCGCTCCAAGATATCGGGTGGCACAGGGTTGGGCCTGGCGATCGTCGAGAGCATCCTGACGCTTCACGGCGGCAGCGCGGAAATCTCCAGCCAGCTCGGCCGTGGGACCCGCGTTACGCTACGCATGCCAGCTCTCGCAATGCGATGACAATGCTGTTCGCCGTAGGCCGCTAGGGTGTGTGGGTGTGTCTCGTCAGCGCTCTCCGGTAATCCGACAGTCGGGAGTGGAAAATTTTCCAATGTCTCGATTCTTTCGGGGCCATTCCGAGGGAAGAAAGTGGTCTGGATAGAACTCCCGCTTCAAGCGTTGGAAGCAGAATTGACAGCACTGCTTCCGGCATCAGAGACTCTGGCAAGAAGACAAGCGCGAAGAATCGGAAACGCTGGAAGAACGAAATCACCCGCCCCTTTGAGGAAGCCTCCGGCGATCTGAAAGATGTTTCGGAGCGCGAAATACTGGATGAAATCAAGCTCTAGCGAGCGCAGCGAAGGGAAACGCCGGAGATCTCAGTAAGTGCTTTACCCAAAGAATAATCGCTCTAGAGGCGTCGTTGACACATCCGTCCGAGCGATGCAATTCCGGCAACTGCGTGTAAACGTTCCCGCGCACCCTCTTAGACATCTTGGCTCTCTCTGGATCGATCCCGCGCGTTTCTGTCAGTCCGGCAGACTACATAACGATTACGGACATTACCCGAAGCCAACCTTCCGTTAGAAATCTGTCCATCGAACAGCGCATTGGAGATTTGCGGAGATCCAGGATTCATTCTGGCGCAAACGGCGTTTGCGGGGACCGATCCGTTGCGGCCTATCCTCGAAACGTGCATTGGGCGATTGCTCTCAAATGAGTGAATCATCGCGCACGGCGTAGCCGACTTGATTTTCTTCAGGCCAGAAAATATTTCTGAGATCCTTGTCCAATTTGATAGATTGCGTTCGACTATCCAGTAAACGAGGCAGAAAGCCTCAGGGAGGGTGCAATGAAGTATCTCTGCATGATCTTCTACGACGAAAGAAGGCACAATGCTTTATCCGAGTCCGAGCTCCAGGCTTTGACCGACCAGGCTCTGGACTACGACAACGTCATGCGCGAGGGCGGCCACTTTGTCACTTCCGGCGCACTGGAGTTGGTCCAGGCGGCCACCACTCTGCGCATGAGAGACGGAAAGCTGTCCATCACCGACGGTCCCTTTGCCGAGACCAATGAGCAGATCGGCGGATTCATTGTAATCGAAGCGCGCGACCTCAACGAGGCCATCCAGGTGGCATCGCGTGTTCCGCCGGTGCTCCTGGGGGGCGTCGAAGTGCGGCCCATCCGAGAGCTTACTCACAGTGGCCATTCGGGCCCGCAATAGGCGGTACAAACAGCGGCATAGTTCGAAGATAAATACTGTCGCGATGACGCGCGACGTGAGGAGGACTTCATGTGTCCATTTTGCATATTGACCACAGTGGCCATCGTTTCCGGTTCGATTTCTGCGGGCGGACTGGGCGTGTTTCTCATCGGGAAGGCATGGACTCACGGCAACACAATGCAGGCTTCGGCCTGTGCGGAAGCATCGCATCTGTCGACATCCAAGGAATCGTCCACACCCTCGGGGCGTCAATCTCGAGATCCAGCGTGACGCTCGCAGTTCCCAAGAACGCAACCGAATAGCTTACCCCGGCGCGCCTCCAAACGTGATCCAGTCCCATGCACCCGAAAATTCAACCCAAGGAGAATACGCTATGACTACCGCAAACCCCGCCGTCGCCAACGTCGTTTCCCGCGAAGATTGGCTACTCGCCCGCCAGGAACTCCTCGCCCAGGAGAAAGCGCTCACGCGTCAGCGCGACACCGTCAGCGCCGCCCGCCGCGCACTGCCCTGGGTAAAAGTCGAGAAGGAATATGTCTTCGATACTCTCCAGGGAAAGAAGACTCTCGACGATCTTTTCAGCGGTCGCAGCCAACTCATCGTTTACCATTTCATGTGGCGGGGCGATCTCGGCAACGGGTGCGTCGGCTGTTCCTTCCTCGCCGACCACATTGACGGCGCCAATCTGCACCTCGCACATCATGACGTAAGCTTCGTCGCGATCTCTCGCGGGCCGCTAGCCGATCTTGAAAGTTACCGTCAGCGCATGGGATGGCGCTTTTCCTGGGTCTCCTCTCTCGAAAGCGACTTCAACTTCGATTACCACGTCTCCTTCACTCCCGAAGAGCTGGCCGGCGGCGAAGTTTACTATAACTATCGAAAGACGAAGGCCTCAAATGGAGAACTCCCCGGTATCAGCGTCTTCTACCGGTCTTCGGAAGGCGAGATATTCCACACTTACTCGAGCTATGCACGCGGCAACGAAGAAGTTCTGGGTGCGTATATGTACCTGGACCTCACGCCTTTGGGACGCAATGAGAACGGCCCGTATTACACTCTTGGCGACTGGGTCCGGCCTCATGACCAGTACGAAACCGCCGGTTCCGTCGATCCGATGGGCGGCTTCAGCGTCATGCCGAAGACGGAGTGCCTATGCCATGAACCTCGAGCATAACGGCGCGGGCGCACATTCGCGATTCACTCGGCTCTACACTTGAGTTGCAGGATTGGTACCTGACAATGGACCCGAATCCCCCCGAACACGCGCACCACACGCTGGAGGCGATTTATCGCAGCGAGTCGCGTCGCGTTCTCGCCACCTTGATTCGCCTCCTCGGAGATTTCGACATGGCCGAAGAAGCGCTGCACGACGCAATCGTGGCGGCCGTGGAGCAGTGGCCGCGCGACGGTGTCCCCGCTAATCCGCACGCATGGCTGGTGTCGACAGGCAGATTCAAAGCCATCGACCGTATCCGCCGCCGCGCTCGCTTCGATGGCACCCTCGATGACGTCGCGGACCAGTTGCAAATCGAAGCCTTCGATCCGGCGCGCTGGGACGAACGGCATTTCGATGACGACCGGCTTCGCCTCATCTTTACCTGTTGCCATCCGGCGCTGCCCCGCGAAGCGCAGACGGCGCTGACGCTCCGCGAAATCTGCAGCCTCACCACCGAGGAGATCGCGCGGGCCTTTCTCACCAGCGCGCCCACCACCGCCAAGCGCATTGTTCGCGCCAAAGCCAAGATCCGCGATGCGCGCATTCCTTACGAAGTGCCGGCGCGGGTCGACCTGCCCGATCGCCTGGACTCAGTGCTTCAGGTCGTGTACGTCATCTTCACTGAAGGGTATTCCGCCTCGTCCGGCCAGTCCCTTACGCGCGCCGATCTCTCGCAGGAAGCCATCCGCCTGGGACGATTGCTGGCCGGTCTGCTCCCCGAGCCGGAAGTCTTCGGTCTGCTCGCGTTGATGCTTCTGCAGGAGTCGCGCAGTGCCGCTCGTGTCTCTGCGGAGGGTGATCTAATCCTTCTTGAGCAACAGAACCGCTTGCTGTGGGACCGCAACTTGATCGACGAAGGCAAAGCACTGGTCGAGCGAGCCCTGGCCTCGCGCCGTTTCGGCCCCTATACGTTGCAGGCTGCCATCGCCGCCCTTCATGCTGAAGCGCAAACAGCCGAGTCTACGGACTGGTCGCAGATTGTCGGTCTCTACGACGTCCTGCTGCATGCAATCCCGTCGCCCGTGATCGAACTCAATCGCGCAGTCGCCGTTGCCATGCGCGACCACCCGGCCGCGGGGCTCGCACTGGTCGACGCGATCCTGGAGCGAGGCGATCTGCGGGACTACTACCTGGCTCACGCCACGCGGGCCGATTTGTGCCGGCGGCTTGGACAAACCGAGGAAGCCTTGAAGTCGTACCAGCAGGCGCGGAGCTTCGCGCACCAGCAGCCGGTGCTGCGCTTCCTGGAGCGGCGGTTGCGCGAAATGCAGAATGGAAAATGAACTCGTCTGACCGCGGCGATCTCATCAGTCGTCCAATCGCCGTGGCAAACAGCATGATACAGAACGCCAATCAGGTCTATCGCACCCAGCGGCGTTTCACGGGAGTAATCCTGCGAAAGGCGCATTCCGCGAAGTCTCCGTGTACACACCAGCCTGACTTTGGTACAGCACCGCAAGACCCCAGAAGCCGAAGGGCGGTATGCGGGGTCCGCTTGAGTTCGCTTTTGTTGACCAAATCGCCGCTAAGATGGATAGATCCTCGGACTCGCTATTTTTGCCGGCCGCGGGGCCGGGTGGTAGGGTGCTTGGGCGTTGAGCGCGAACCTGCGATGAGGATGCCGACGAGGCGGCGGGCGCTAGCCTGAATAATGCACGAAGCAGTATGGAGCGAAAGCCTGATGTGCTAAAAACATGTTGACTAGACAGTGTTTACGGCACAAAAGGACTTTCGCTTGACTGATTTTACCCCGGCACAGTGTGTG
>Ga0302278_10000965_pt1 | contig 36271 bp, 38 predicted proteins | sample III_Bog_N3_2_FD_194543 | JGI IMG/M metagenome (GOLD analysis project Ga0302278, IMG submission 194543) | Peat permafrost microbial communities from Stordalen Mire near Abisko, Sweden - III_Bog_N3_2 | ecosystem: Environmental > Terrestrial > Soil > Wetlands > Peat | place: Sweden: Abisko... | reverse complement strand
GGGTGGGTTTAGTGGTTTCCCATCCTTTCGCCAGAAAAAAGGCGAAAGGATGGGGCACGGAGATTTGTGGTTCATCCTTTCCCACCCTAGCCGCAAAAAACAAGAACGCGGCGAGGGTGGGGCACCCAGATTTTATTTACACAAGAAAATTCTTCAGTTTCGCATCCACTCCGGCAGGCTTGAGGCGATCACTGCCCGCACGGCCTGCGACAGCTCCTCGCGTGTAGCGTAGTCGCTGGGATAGACGGGTGCGTGGAAGATGATGTGCGCCACGCCCGGCTTGATGGCAAAGCTGCCCTTGGCCATCATCGTTTCAGTGCCGTAAATCGACACCGGAATGCACGGCGCGCCGGACTGCATGGCGAGGTAGAACGGGCCTTTCTTGAAGGGCTGCATACGGCCGTCCCTGGAGCGCGTGCCCTCAACGAAGGTGGTCATGTGGAGGCCCTTGGCCAGCAGTTGAGTGGCCACGGCAACGCTCGCTGTTGCGCTAGCCTTGTTGCCGGTGCGGTCCACGGGAATATACTCGGCCAGCTTGAGGCAGATGCCGAAGATGGGCATCTTGAAGACAGAGCGCTTGGCGAAGGCGGAGGTGCGTCCCGGAATCCGCGAAATCAGCGCGGGTGCGTCGAGATTGGAAACATGGTTGGCCATGAAGATGCACGCACGGCCGGCGGGGATCCGATCACGCCCCTCAACCTTTATACGGATGCCGGCCACACGGTAACCGGCGCTGACAATCAGGCAGGTCACCTTGTAGAGCGGTCCCACGTTGCCGGTAACCACGGCCAGCGGAATGAAGATCACCGCCGAGGGAATGGCCAAAACGAGAATGGTTACGATTACGACCAGCGACACAATCATGAGAGTTCCGTCATAGAGTTGAGAATTGTATTAACTCGGCGCGCATCGATTACGTCCGCATCCACTCCGGAAGGCCGGAGGCGATGGCTGTGCGAACCGCCTGCATCAACTCCTCGCGCGTGGCAAAGGCGGTTGGATCGATGGGCGGATGAAAGACTACATGCGCCGTTCCGGGATGAATACGCAAACTGCCTTTGGCCTGGATGGTTTCTGTGCCAGAGATGGAAACCGGAATGCACGGCGCGCCGGAACCCATGGCCAAGAAGAATGGACCTTTCTTGAAGGGCAGCATACGGCCGTCCGGCGAGCGGGTGCCTTCCACAAAGGTGGTCATGTGCACGCCCTTGGCCAGTACACGGCTGGCAGCTTCTACGCTTTGTTGCGCGTCTACAGGGCTCCCGGAACGGTCCACGGCGATGAAGTCGCCCTGCCGGAAGCCGGTTCCCAGGATGGGCATGTTCATCAGCGCGCGCTTCATGAAGGCCGAGGTGCGCCCCGGAATCAACGAGATCAGCGCGGGAGGGTCAAGGTTGGAAACGTGGTTGGACATGAAGATGCACGCCCGGTCTTTGGGTATGCGCTCCCGGCCTTCGACGTGGAAGCGCACCCCGGCCATCCAGCAACTGCTGGAGAGCATGAAGCGCGTGCCTTTGTAGAGCGGCAATACATTGCCTGTGAGTGCACACCACGGAATGAACAGGATGGCCGTGGGAATTCCGGTGACGACCATCGTGGCCATGAAAATGAGATAGAAAATCATTCTGGTTTATCCGCCAAGTTAAGTTTAATTCTTTTGAGCAGTACGATCATGCCGGCCAAGCCTCGCCGCGGGCAATCAGCGACGCGGGTCCGGTGAGCCTGAGTTCCGTGCCGGGGCCTTCCCACTCCACCGTTTGCGCGCCGCCGGAGGCAACCACGGTGAGCGGAGATTGGCAGCCGTTCAATGCCAGCGCCGCCGTGGCCGCGGCTGAACTGCCGGTGCCCGATGAGGTTGTCGGCCCCACGCCGCGCTCGAAGATGCGAATCTCAATCCTGGCGGGAGTAACAATGCGAAGAAATTCAACGTTGGTCTGGTGAGGAAAATCTGGATGGACGCAGATTTCCGCGCCGATTTTCTGCCAGCTCTGACCGGCAACAGCAAACTCCGCATTCTCCACCACAACAACAAAGTGCGGATTGCCGGTGGAGACCTCGACGCCCGCGATTGCAGTCCCGTTGGCCAACGTAACAGTTCGCGGAGCGAAGGATGGAATGCCCATGCCGGCGGTCACTTCCACGGTAAACTCGCCGTCCGTCTTCAGCGCATTCACGCGGCAGATGCGCAGCCCGGCATCGGTTTCGATGCGCAGCTCATCGCCGGGATGAAAGCCGCGCTCCAGCGTCATCCATGCGGCTACGCAGCGCGTGCCGTTGCCGCTGATCTCGGCGATGGAACCGTCGGCGTTGTGCAGGCGGATGCGGCCAGAGCTGGGGCCGGTCCAGGCGAAAAACTCTATTCCGTCCGCGCCTACGCCCGTGTTGCGCGCGCACAGACGACGCGCCAGTTCCGCCGGATCGCTGCCCTGCGCAGCCTCTTCGGTCACAATCAAAAAGTCGTTGCCGCAGGCGTGAGCTTTGGTAAATGGAATCAATCTTCCTCCGGATCGCGGAAGGTGAACAACTTGTCGATGCCCGGTTTGTCGAGCAGCTTTCCGCGCAGCCGCTCATGTTGCTTCTTGGTCGCCGTCAAAACAAAACTAACCCGCTGCAACTCGCCGATGGCATCGTGATCCACGCCCGAGAGCCGCTGGCCCGCCTTGTCCATCGCCTCCAGAATTGACTCCATGATCCGCGGCTGGTCACTCCCCCGGGCCTCGTAGATCAACGGATACATTTTGAGATTGGCGCGCTGCTCCAGAAAGCCCACCACCTCCAGCGCCAGGATGACGATGATTGCCGCCACTGCTGCCGCCGCATAAAGTCCCGCGCCACAGGCCATGCCGATGGAGGCGACCACGAAGACGCTGGCCGCGCTGGTTAGTCCGCTCACCCGGCTGCGATTGTGCAGGATCAATCCCGCGCCCAGAAAGCCGATGCCTTGTACGATGTTGGCGGCCACGCGGCCTTTGTCCGGGTTGGCGTCGCCGGCCAGCACTGCGGAGAGCAGCGTGAAAAACGCGCTTCCCATGCAAATCAGCAAGTTGGTGCGCACGCCGGCGGCCTTGCGCTTGATCTCCCGCTGCAGGCCGACGAGAGCACCCAGAGTGCAAGCCATCAGCAGGCGGCCAATGGCGCCGTTGACCACCACGATCTGTTGCAGGCGGTCAAAGTTAAAAGGTTGCATGGACTGTACCAGGGTCATGCTCATCTCGATTCCTTGACCGATGCTATCACCGCTCTACCCGGCTTGGGGAGACGGTTTGCGCGGGACGGGCAACACTGGTACCGGAGACGTAAATTGTTCCGGCGGGATTTCCGGCTGTCGAAAAATGGCGAACCGCCGTCAGTCCTTCGGGGTGCGCCTTGACAGCACGGTCGATCTCGTCACCGTCGAAGGCCAGCACAATCGAGGCGTGCGCGGCCGGAGCGGCCAGCGCGGCGCGATAAATCTCCAGATCGCTCTCGTTGATGGTCTGGCGGAGCGGAATCCCGGTGAACGCGACGATCTCCGGAAATACCGAAGTATCCATCAGCACTACGCCCTGCGGCCGCTCGGCCAGCAGCGCGCGCAACGCCGGAGGAATTTGCTCATCATAGGATCTGCGCGCTTCAATGTTCTTGACCCCCTCGACGTAGACCAGCGGATGCTCACGCAGGATTCCTGTCGTGTTGAAGGATATAGCTCCGCAGAAAAGTGCGATAACCATCGTGGCGGAGGGATGGTTGCGGGGGCGAGGCTTGAACTCAAAGACTGCGGCAAGGGCAAACTGAGCGGCGAAGCCGAGGCCGAGGGCGAAAGCCGGCAGCAGCTCCATCCCATAGCGCGTGTTGTACCAGGAGTGCGGCCACCAGACGGGCACAAAGATGGGCACCGAACCGTAGGAGACCGAATACGCATAAAATGCGACCGGAAACCAAAGCAGCAGCGCCCATGTGAATGCGCGCTTGCGCGCCGTCAGCCATGCCCACGCTGTTCCCAGCAGGCTCAACCCAAGCAGCACGTTGCCCCAGGCGGCTGCAGCGGCGTCCAGCTCCGCGGCCTTGACGTAGAAGATGAACGCAACCCACGGATTGTGCCATCCCGGATGCGGCGGGAATCCAGGCACGGAGGTGCGAATCTCGATTGCCTTGGCTGAATAGGGTCCGCGCACAAAGTAGAGCCAATCGCCGAAGCTTACTGAGTTATACACGAACCATGCCACCGGCGCGGCCACGATGAGGACGCTGGCAATCCAGAAGCTGAGAGAGCGCAATCGGCCGCGACGGGCAAGAGTGAGGCCCATGCACATCCAAGCCACCAGAGCCAAGCACCATCCGTCATAGCGCGTAAAAACCGCAGCCACCAGCGCTACCGCAATACACCAGAGCAGGCGGCGGGCTTGCCTCAGGTCTGCGTCAAGACTTGCGCGCCATTCCACCAGCCAGACCACAACCCACACCATCTCGCAGATGAACAGCGGCTCCGTCATGGCCGTGGTTTGCAGGTAGAGCAGGTTGGGATTCAGCGCGAAGAAGGCCAGCGCCAGCGCCGATGAGGCCGGCGGCAGCCAGTGACGCGCCAACCGGTAAATTCCCGCGCACGATGCGAGCCAGGCCAGCGCCGAAGGAATCACGCCCGCAAAGCCGCTGGCCCACCAGCGATGAACCTGCACAAAGGGAATCATCAACAAATGCGGCAGCGGCAGCCACACCGAACCCAGTTCGGTCAGCCGCGGCTGGTGCGCATCGAAAACTCGCCGCGCAATGTGCAGATGGCCTACCGCGTCGCCGTAGTTGAGTATCGCTCCATTACGCCAGCTCCAGAGGATCGCGGTGATCGAGGCTGCCGCGCAACAGGCCAGCACTGCCAGCCACTCTACACGCGAGATGTGCTGGGGAGGATTGGGATTCTCCGGATTGGGATTCTCAGACAAGGTGCGTCAACTCGCGGAAGAGGTTAAAGCGTTCGTCAATCTCCGGGCGCGTGAGCTTCTGCATCCGCTCTGTGCCGAAGCGCTCACAGGCAAAGGAACCCATCACGCTGCCGTAGAACATGGCGCGCCTGAACGCAGCAGGAGACTGTTCGGGCTGCGAGGCCAGGTAGCCGAAGAAACCGCCGGCAAAGCTATCGCCCGCGCCGGTCGGGTCCACCACCTCTTCCAGAGGCATGGCCGGCGCTCGGAGCTCCGCTCCTCGACTCTTTGGAGTAAAGTCGCGGAACAATGTAGCACCATATTCGCCGTGCTTGACCACCAGCGTCTTCGGCCCCAGAGCCATCACCTCTCGGGCAGCCTGGACAAGATTATTGTTGCCGGCTAACATGCGGGCTTCGGTATCGTTGATGAGCAGAATGTCGAGGCCTTTGAGCACTTCCAGCAGCGCCGGGCGATGGTCTTTGATCCAGTAGTTCATGGTGTCGCCGGCTGTGAGCTTCACATCGGGCATCTGCTCCCGTACGCGGCGCTGCAGGACCGGATCGATGTTGGCCAGAAAGAGAAACTCGGAGTCGCGATAGGCGTCGGGAATCTTCGGATTGAAGGTCGCAAAGACGTTCAGCTCGGTGTTGTGCGTTTTGGCTTCGTTCAGGTTGTCGAGATAGGAGCCTTCCCAAAAAAAGCTTTTGCCCGCGGTGTGCTCGATGCCGCGCGTGTCGATGTTGCGCGCCTGAAAGACGGCCTCCTGCCTTCTGCCAAAGTCCTCGCCCACTACGGCGATGACGCGCACATCGGTAAAAAAACTGGCGGAGAGCGAGAAATAAGTCGCCGCGCCGCCCAGGCATCGCTCGCGCTTGCCTGCGGGAGTTTCAATCGTATCGAATGCTACGCTGCCTACTACGGTGATGGCCATATGTTTTCCTTCTTACTGCCGAAAATATACCTCAGGGGCTAAAGCCCGCGTTCATGTTGCTGCATTATCGGCACGGCTAAAGCCGTGCCCTGACGCTTCTTGCTACTCCGTTGGCATTTTTCCGCAAGCTGTGAAGTTATACCCTTTCAGAACATTCGCAAACTTGGCGCATGGGCCTATCAGCAATTTTTACCAGCCAAGATACTTGCCAAACAGAAGATTCAGCTTTTCTTTTGCCGCGGCCGGAATCGCTTCCGGCTTGGTGAGCACGGCGTATTTTGCCGCAGAGGCGCAGGCGCAATTACGCTCGCGAGGCATGGCCGCCACGGCAGCCTTGACGACCTTGGCCGCGTTCTCGGCGTTCTGATGGAGCACGCGCACAATCTCCTCGATGGTGACCGCGTCGTGACCCTCGCGCCAGCAATCGTAGTCGGTGACCATGGCCACGGTGGCGTAGCAGATCTCCGCCTCGCGGGCCAGCTTGGCCTCCTGCAGGTTGGTCATGCCGATCACGTCCGCGCCCCAACTGCGATAGAGATGCGACTCGGCCTTGGTGGAAAACTGCGGCCCCTCCATGCAGACGTAGGTTCCGCCCAGCTTGCCCACCACGCCCACCGCCGCGCAACCCTCTGCGGCAGCTTTGGCCACCGTTGCGCAGACCGGATCGCCAAAGGCCACATGCCCCACGATCCCCTCGCCGAAGAAGGTCGCGATGCGATGAAATGTACGGTCGATGAACTGGTCGGGAATCACGAAGTCCGTGGGCTTGTGTTCTTCCTTCAGCGAGCCGACGGCCGAGACGGAGAGAATCCGCTCGACGCCTAGTTTTTTGAAGGCGTAGATGTTGGCGCGGAAGTTCAACTCTGAGGGCAGGATGCTGTGGCTGCGCCCATGCCGGGCCAAAAAGGCTACTTTGCGCCCTTCCAGCTCGCCCAAAACGAAGGCTTCTGAAGGCGCGCCAAAGGGCGTCTGCACTGTCTCTTCATGCACGTTCGTAAATCCAGGCATCGAGTACAGCCCGCTGCCGCCAATGATTCCAATCACCGCCTGCGCCATATAAAGCGTCCCTCAGGGGCCAAAGCCCCCAGTTTTATTGGGTATTTTGCGGCACGACTAAAGTCGTGCCCTGATACAAAGAGAACTTATGAAACACACTCTAGTATAAAGGCAAACGACCAACTCCTCCAGAACTGATTGTGAGCAGGTCGGCGCGCTCACGGCTTAGCCCCCCCAGGTAGCGCTACGCGGTAGAATGAATCGGCAGCAAGAAAGAGCAGCGAGGAATGTGAAATGGCAGCGTATACAATTCCTGAAGTCGCGAGCCCCAAGCCGGTCGCGCCAGACGAGGCTTTGTTAATTGCCAGCGGCGATCTACGCCAATCCGCCAATGAGGTTTGCTGGCCCGCGCAGGCCGGCCTGGAACAGAAGTTGACGGCCGCTTTTCTCGAAGAGGGGGTCAAGCTCCGCCGCGCTCACGTGGTCGACCCCGTCTTGAAGCACGGCTTCATTCACTCGCAGCGCATGGGAATGCAGGTCTTCGAGCACATTCATCCCGATGCGCCCATCGTGGTGGCTGAGGCGGTCTGGCAATACAGCGCCCATGTGCTCGCCGGATTGCTCTCCCATCGCGGCCCCATCCTCACCGTGGCTAACTGGAGCGGCCAATGGCCCGGCCTGGTAGGAATGTTGAATCTGAACGGCTGCCTACGCAAATTCGGCGTTCCCTTCACGACTCTGTGGAGCAAGGACTTCACGGACCCGCTCTTCAAGCGCGGGTTGCGAGAATGGATCAAGAATAAAACTTTCGCGCATGACACCTCGCACGTGCATCCCTTCGATCCGGCCAAGGTGGGCGAGGCTGAACGCAATCTGAGCACGGCACTGGCCAACGAACTGCGCAGCAAGAAGGCGCTGCTCGGCATCTTTGACGAGGGCTGCATGGGCATGGCCAACGCCATCGTCGAAGACTCGCTGATGAACTCCGCCGGAATCTACAAGGAGCGCCTCAGCCAGTCCGCGCTCTATGCGGCCATGCGCGAAGTCACCGCCGAGGAAGCGCAGAAGATTCGCAACTGGCTCGACGCAAGCGGCATTCAATTCAAGACCGGACCCAACGAAGCCACCGACCTGACCGACGCGCAGATTCTCGATCAGTGCCGCATGTACATTGCCGTGCTGCGCATCGCCGATGAGTTCGGCTGCGACGCCGTCGGCATTCAGTACCAGCAGGGTCTCAAGGATTTGGTTCCCGCCTCCGATCTCGTTGAGGGCATGCTCAACAATGTCGAACGTCCGCCAGCGTATAGCCGCGATGGCCGCGAGCTTTTTGCCGGCCGGCCGCTGCCGCATTTTAATGAGGTTGACGAGTGCGTCGGCATCGATTCAGTGGTCACCAACCGCGTCTGGACAGCCATGGGCATCGATCCGGCCACCACGTTGCACGATGTCCGCTGGGGCGAGCGTTACGCGGACGAGTTTGTCTGGCTCTTTCAAATCTCCGGCGCCGTACCCGCCTCGCATCTCGCCGACGGCTACAAGGGCGCCGTCAGCGAGCGCCAGCCGCCCATGTACTTCCGACTCGGCGGCGGTACGTTGAAGGGCGTCTGCAAAGCCGGCGAAATAGTCTGGAGCCGCGTCTTCGTCGAGAAGGACCGCCTCAAGGTTGACCTGGGCCGCGCCAAGGCGATCTCGTTGCCTGAAGCGGAGACCAACCGCCGCTGGGCCGAAGTCACTCCGCAGTGGCCTATTATGCACGTGGTTTTGCACGGCGTCGACCAGAACCAGTTCATGGCTCGTCATCCCTCCAACCACATCAACGTGGCATACGCGCCCTCGGCAGAAGAGGCAGACCGCGCCCTGGCTGCAAAGGCAAGCCTGTTTCACCAGATGGGCCTCGAAGTTCATCTCTGCGGAGTAAAGCTGTAGCGCGGCAAATCGCCTACTGATCCGGCCCCAAGGAAATGCAACACTCCCTCCCACCCATTCCGCAAAAAGCGCGGAATGGATGGGGCACAGTGTTTCAAAACTTCTGGTCGGATCAATAACCGTCCGCCAGATGCGAAGATAAGAGCAGAGCCTTTACTGATATACTCGCGCCAATTACCAGCTCTTTAGGAGAAGCTCGCGATGCGCCGTGTTGCGCTCATCTACAATCCGGCTTCAGGCCAGCACTTCTACAGGCGTAGTACGGCCATCGACAAGGCGCTTGCCATCCTGCGCGAAGCGGGCGTTGAAGCCGAAGCGCTGCAAACCTTTGCGCCCAACAGCGCCGGCGCGCTGGCCGAGCAGGCTGTAAGCCGAGGCTGCGACACGGTTATTGCCTGCGGCGGTGATGGCACTGTCCATGAAGTCTTGCAGAGCCTGGTAGGAACCACCGTGGCTTTGGGCGTGGTGCCGCTGGGCACCGCCAACGCGCTGGCAGCGAATCTTGGCTTGCGGTCCTCTCCGGCAAAGGTAGTGCGAAAGCTGTTGACCGCGGCCCCGGTGCGTGTCTCCGTGGGCCAAATCTCTTATCGGGATGCAACTGGCGCCACGCGCTCCCGCTACTTTACCGTGACTGCCGGCGTGGGCTTCGACGCTCTGTTTCTTTCCCGGCTTGACCCCGGCCTTAAACGAAGGTTCGGTTATCTCCTCTACCTGGTTGAGGGATTCCGCGTCCTTGTCACACATTCCTTCCCGCTTTTTGAAGCGGCCATTGTGGAAAGCGCCGGCGCGCAACCGCGGGTGGAGCTGATTTCCCAGCTTTTAGCGGTGCGCATTCGCGACTTTGGCGGTCTTCTCCACAACCTGGCCCCCGGCGCCACCCTGCACAAGGAAGGCCTGCGCCTGGTGGCCTTCAAGACCCGCAGCCGCCTGCACTACTTTCTTTACGTCATGTCCGTCATCTTCGGTCATCCCCGGACCACGCGCGAGATTGAGTTGCTAGACGCCGTCTCGGTAGAGTGCCGCCTGTGCAACGACTCTTCGGCGCATGTCTTCGCCGAAGCTGACGGAGAACTGCTGGGCGATCTTCCGGTCCGCATCGAGATAGCTCCCCAGACTGTAACCCTGCTGATTCCGCCCAACGCGAAGCCCTGAAGCGGCGCGCGGCCCAGCCGCTTATGGGCGAGCTGCCCCGTCGATTTGCATCTCCACCCCCTCGGCTGTAATTCTTTCTGCAATGCAATTCGTGGGAGGATTCCGGCATGAGCAAATTCGGTTTAATATTTCTTGCGGCAGTTGCGGTTTCTTCGTTGACTCTGGCGGCGCAAAGCAACGGCTGGCCGCCTTCGGCTGACCGTCCAAACCTCTCTCTGTGGCCGGGAGCAGCACCCGGCGCACCCGCGAATCTGCCCCCCGAGGCTGATACCACAACCGCCAAAGACAAACTCATCGCCGGCCGCACGGTCATTCGCCTCGGCAACATCTCCACGCCAACTTTGACTTACTACGCACCTCATGCACTCGGCGGTCCCGCGCCCGCTATTGCACCTGCCGTTGTTGTGTTTCCTGGCGGCGGCTATAGGATTCTCGCCATCGACCTTGAAGGCACGGAGGTCTGCAACTGGCTTAACGAGGCGGGAATCGCTTGCGTGCTGCTCAAGTACCGCGTGCCCGATACGGGCCCATACCCTAAATCCTCAGCCGCGCTACAGGACGCCCAGCGCGCACTTGGCCTGGTGCGCGCACACGCAACCGAGTGGAAGATCGACCCCAACCGCATCGGCGTTCTCGGCTTCTCTGCTGGTGCGCATCTGGCCGCCGCCCTCAGCACGCACTACGATCAGCGGCTCTACGAAGCCATCGACTCCGCCGACAAGCTCAGTTGCCGCCCGGATTTCGCCGTCATCGTCTATCCCGGCTATCTGGCTCTAGCAGATAAGAACTTCGCGCCCAACCCCGAGATCAACCCCACCGCGAAGACGCCGCCCACATTTATTTTGCAAGCAGAGGACGACCCGGTTCACGTCGAGAATGCGGTGGTCTACTATATGGCCCTCAAGAACGCAACGGTACCCGCCGAGCTGCACATCTATGCGGAAGGCGGCCACGGCTATGGCCTACGCCGCACGGAGTTGCCCGTCACCACCTGGCCGCAGAGCGTGGCAACCTGGCTGCGCACCATCAAAATTCTGCCTGCGCAATAGCAAACCGACGAAGGGGTGCTACTTCAACTTCGCGGGTGCAACTACATATACGTACTCAAGCAGCTCTGCTCCCGTGTTTGCCACATTGTGGCGGGTCGCGGGCGGGATGTAGACAAGTGCCGGAGCAGTGAACGGTTGCTTAGCTTGACCGTCGATCAGCGCCGTGCCCTGGCCGTGCAGAATCACCAGTGCTTCTTCGTTTTTGCCGGTAGTGTGCCAGCCGACCGTCGCGCCGGGTTTCAGGCATACAAAACCGCTGCGCATTCCTGTGGTCTGGGGAACTCCTTTCAGCAAGGGGCAATCCTCTTGTGGGCATACCAGCGGCATCGTCAGCGGCTGCGGCTTTGCTGTCTGCGAGAAGATTGGCGAAACGGTCAGGAACAAGCCTGCCACAACAAGGCTTTGCAGAAGCAGAGAAATTGGGCGCAAAATATCCTCCGGCGCGGATGCAGATTCCCCTCCGCGGTCGCATACGAATTGAATCATATTATGCCACATACTAATACGAAATTCGTGCTACGCATGCAATAATCATTTTCATGCGCAGGATCTGCATTCTTTTTCGGCACATCGGACGGGAGTCGGCGGGACTGGCTGAGTGATTTCTCTTCCAATCGGAGTTGCTAAGTATGATTTTGAAGAGGTTGGCGATTTTTTTCTTTCTACTGACGCCCTGTCTTCTGGTTGCGCAGGAGATTTCGTTTACAGGCCGCATCGCCGATCCGCAGGTTCACCCAGTCGACCCAAGTGATAAGGCTTATCCGCCTCAGCTAACAGGAACTGTCGTTGACACATCTGGCGCGGTGATTGCCGGGGCTACCGTGCAGGTTCGAAACGCGAACGGTACTGTACAAAGCGCGACACAATCGGACAAGAACGGTTCCTTTATTATTTCTGGACTCGCGTCAGGTAATTATCGACTCGTCGTATCGAATCCCGGTTTTGAAACCAAAGAAATCCCCGTCAACCCAGGGACCACCGTGGCGCTGGCCCCGCTGCGCATCACTCTGGCTGTGAGCGCCGTAAGCACCACCATCAACGTGCAGGGCCGGGAGGATGACCTTATCGGAATTGCCGAATCCGGCTCTCAAGGCACGGTGGGCGCAACGGAAATCCAGGATCGTCCGATTCTTCGTTCGGGAGAAGTTTTAGAGACGGTTCCCGGCCTCATCATCACGCAACACGCAGGCGGCGGCAAGGCCAACCAATATTATCTTCGCGGCTTCAATCTGGACCACGGCACAGATTTCGCCATTTTCATCGACGATATGCCGCTTAACCTGCCATCGCACGCGCACGGTGAGGGGTACTCGGACATGAACACCGTCATCGCGGAGTTTGTGAAGCGGGTGAACTTCGAGAAAGGTCCTTATTACGCTGATATCGGCAACTTTGGCTCGGCTGGTGCGGCCCATGTGGAATATTTCAAGACGCTGCCGCAGAACTTCTTCAAGGTGGAAGGCGGCATGTATGGCTATGGGCGGGCCGTTTTCGGCGCATCGCAAAAGCTCGGTTCGGGCAGTTTGCTGTACGGCGGAGAAGAGTATTACGATAACGGCCCATGGACGCATCCGGATGCTTTTAACAAAATCAACGGCTTGATCACCTACAGCAGGGGCGACGACGCCGATGGCCTCAGCATCACGGCCCGCGCTTACTACGGAAAATGGAACTCAAGCGATCAAATCCCCGTTACCGCTTTGCCTCTCGTTGGTTACTTCGGCGCACTGAACCCGTCTGACGGCGGCCGCAGCCAGCGTTATAGCTTGCAGGGTGAGGGTCATCGCCAAGGCGCAAATTCCGAGTCGAAACTGATGGCCTACGTATTTTATTATGATATGAATTTATATTCTGATTTCACTTACTACCTGGTGGACTACAACAAAGGCGACCAGTTTGAACAGCAGGATAGGCGCTGGGTGGGTGGGCTGGACGCACACCACACGATTTTCAGCCAATGGTTTGGCCGCAAGATGGGAAATACGTTCGGCCTGCAGCTCCGCAACGATTGGATCAACAACGGCCTTTACCGGACGGAAAATCGCGTGCGCATGGACAAAACTGATTACTACGCCACCGGCACTTCTTTGCCCACCTGCCCCTCCCCCGCTTCGCTCAACTGCCCAATTTTGCCCGCGACCACGGAGCGGGATAACTTTACGGACACGATAACAAGTTTTTATGCGGAAAATAAAATCCAGTGGGCGAACAAATTCCGCTCGGTCACGGCCATGCGCGGCGACCTGGAATACTTTGACGTCACCAGCCTGGCTTACTCGGCCTCGGTTAACGCGGCCAATTCCGGCACAGCCAGCAAGTTTCTGCCCAGCCCAAAATTGAATTTGATTTTTGGCCCGTGGTCCAATACTGAGTTCTATGCACAGGGCGGATTCAGTTTTCACAGCAACGACGGGCGTGGCGCAACGCAAACGGTGGAACCGGTTTCGCCGGACAATCCTTACCCTAATACGCCCGTCGCGAAAATCCCCCCCCTTATCTCAACCAAAGGCGGGGAAATCGGCGTGCGCACTGTGGCCGTTACCCATCTGCAAAGCACACTTGCGCTCTGGTATCTCCGCAGTGCTTCCGAACTGCAGCAGGATGGCGATACCGGAGGCACGTCTGCTTCAAAGCAACCAAGCAACCGTTATGGCGGCGAATGGGCGAACTACTACACGCCAGTGGAACATTTGGCTCTTGATTTTGACCTTGCGGACTCCAGAGCCCTGTTTACCGAAATAGACCCAGGGGATGCGGCGTACACCAGCGTAGGTGGCCATCTTGTGCAAGGCCCGGGTGGCAAGCTTGTGCCCGAAGCGGTTAAGGTGGTGATTTCATCGGGCGTTACACTGCACGATTACCAAGGCTTTTCGTCGAGTTTGCGCCTGCGCTACTTTGGTCCGCGCGATTTGACGTCCGACGGAATTTATCGCTCAAATGCAACGGCGTTGCTCAATGGGGAGCTCGGTTATCAAATTAACAAGAAATGGCGCGTTTCGGCCGAATTTTTGAATTTGCTTAACCGCCGCGATAGCGACATTGATTACGCCTATACCTCCCAAATAACTCCAACAGCCGCGCCGGCATTCACACGCGTTTTCCACCCCGTCGAACCGTTTCAGGTGCGATTCTGGTTAAGTAGAACCTTTTAACAAATGCCGCGGTTTAAGCAAGATGATTGAAAAGAATATGGCTGCGGAGCAACCACCGCTCAGTGCTTGTGGCCGTGCTGGTGTTCGTGCTCGTGAGTGTGCTCTATCTCGTGCGCTGGGACGGTCATTACCAGGCGGCCATGCTGTACACCCTTGAGGCCGATCAACATGTCGGCAAACTGGGCAACCTGGGCCGATTGGCCGTGCACGATCAATACTTCAAGGCAGGAATCGTGGTCCAGGTGCGCATGGCTGGTGGAGACCACCAGTTCATGGTGCGCGTGCTGCGCCTCGGTCAGCTTTTCCGTGACGCCGTGCGCGTGGTGGTCGAAGATGAGCGTGACCGTGCCCACGACTATCGCTTCAGGCGACGCGGTCTGCTCGGTTACCAGTCGGTCGCGAATTAAATCCCGAAACGCCTCCGACCGGTTGGTATAGCCCCGCTGCTGAATGGAGCGGTCAAACCGCTTCAACAGATCCGAATCCAGCGCAATCCCGATCCTGCTTAAAACGCCCATACGCACTCCCGCAAGAACAAACGACTTCCCCGCGCCTTCAAGGGAAGCTCCAGAGTAGCACGTTTTAACAAAGTCTTGCTACTGGGCTTCCGGCTGTCTTTGAGCGGGCTTCTCCCGGCCTCCGTAAGCAGCAGATCGGGCTATTCGTTGACTCGGGAGCAGGTTCTCGGGTATTCTAAAGTCCTTGCGCGGTGTTGCGTCTGAGGTCTCGGTGTGCTCACCCGGACCCGCCTGGTTGATGCCCTGAAAGGGGGTCGACTGGAACAGGCCATCGGCTGCCGGATTCGAGATTAGAGGCGCGCTGTTTGGCGCCTCCGGCGCAGCCAGAGCCCTTTCAGGGCCAGCCCCCGCACTCCTCACCCGAACAGATTTGTTTGGCAGTGGGTGGAAAATAGGCCCTTGCGCCAAATTGGCGCGGGCAAGAGCGCTTTGCGCGGGTTTTTTAGGACTTTTCAGGCGTTTAGAGGGCAGGAGAACAATGGGTACCTTTATTCCGAGCGGCAAGAATGTTGACCGCAAATGGTTTGTAGTGGATGCGACGGGCAAGACGCTGGGCCGTCTAGCGACCAAGGCCGCCGACGTGTTGAGCGGCAAGACGAACCCTCAATATGTTCCGTACATCGACGTGGGCGACCACGTGATCATCATCAACGCGGAGAAGATTCGCCTGACCGGCCTGAAGGCTCAGAGCAAGCTTTATCGCCGCTACACGGGTTTCCCCGGCGGCCTTCGCGAGGATTCGTTCGCGCGCGTGTTGAATCGCAAGCCGGAACTGATTCTGGAGCAGGCCATCAAGGGAATGCTGCCCAAGAGCAAGATGGGCCGTCAGATGGCGACCAAGCTACAGGTCTATCGCGGCGACAAGCACCCCCACGCGGCGCAGAAGCCGGTGGCGTTGGAAATTGCGTAAGACAGGGACTAGGGAATAGGGACTAGGGAATAGCCGGGTGAACAAAACCCGGCGGAGAGAGCAGAGAATGGCAGATCTGGTTCAGTATTACGGGACGGGGCGGCGCAAGTCCGCGATTGCCCGCGTCTTTCTGCGTCCCGGCACGGGCGAGTGGAAGGTCAACGGCAAGGCATTCGATGTGTACTTTGTGACCGAGCAGCAGCGCGTGGCCGCAAAACGCACCCTGGCTCTGGTTGAGCTGGCCTCCAGCTTTGATGTGGTGACCACCGTCAAGAGCGGTGGCGTATCGGCACAGGCCGACGCGGTGAAGATGGGCGTTGCCCGCGCGCTGGTCCAGTTCAATCCCGAGTTGCGTGCGGCGCTCAAGGCCGAAGGCCTGCTGACCCGCGACTCGCGCATGAAGGAACGCAAGAAGTACGGACAGAAGGGTGCTCGCGCGCGCTTCCAGTTCAGCAAGAGATAGGGTTGAGGGGTTAGGGATTAGGGGTTAGGGAATAATCGCCGATCGGGCGTGGTTTTCTAATCCCTCATCCCTGACCCCTAACCCCTGTTTTACAACTTCCCGCAATAGCGGGTTAAATTCGGGCGCCGGCATCGACCACCCGGATGCAATCCACGAAGGAGGCCAATGGCCACGATCACAATGAAGGAGCTGCTCGAAGCGGGTGTTCACTTCGGGCATCAGACCAAGCGCTGGAATCCCAAGATGAAGGAATACATTTTTGGCGAGCGCAACGGAATCTACATCATCGACCTGCAGAAGACGCTCAAGCTGTTCAAGGAAGCGTCGAAATTTGTCACCGAGCTGTGCTCCAGCGGCAAGACGATTCTGTTTGTCGGCACCAAGCGCCAGGCGCAGGAAGCAGTGGCCGAGGAGGCTACGCGAGCAGGAATGCCCTACATCAACCAGCGCTGGCTGGGGGGTCTGCTGACCAACTGGGTGACGGTGCAGAAGTCGGTGAAGCGCCTTCAGGAACTGGATGAGATGGCCACCGATGGCCGCTACGAGCTGCTGACCAAGAAGGAAGTGATCAAGCTGGAGCGGGAGCGCAAGCACCTGCAAGCCAACCTGGCCGGCATCAAGACGATGAAGCGGCTGCCGGACGCGCTGTTCATCGTCGACTCGAACAATGAGACGATTGCCGTGAAGGAAGCTCGCAAGCTGGGCATTCCGGTGGTGGCAGTGGTGGATACCAACTGCGACCCGACAGTGGTCGATTACGTGATTCCAGGCAATGACGACGCGTTGCGCGCCATTCGCCTGTTCACTTCGAAGATCGCCGACTCGGCCGCCGAAGGCGTAAACCTGGTGGGCGACAAGGCCTTTACCGAGGAGTTGCCTGAGCCTGAGGCCGAGCCTGTGGCCGAAGAGGCCGCGCCGGTCGAGGAAGTGGATCTGGAAGCGGCTCTGGGCGGCGGCATTCGCAAGGCGCCCGCGGCAGTAGCCGCGCTGGACGAAGCCGATGTGGCCGAGAGCGTTCTTTAATCACGACAGTTCACAGTTCTCAGTTCTCAGTTTTTCTCGACTACGAGCTTAGTACTGCGGCGACCGGCCTGAGCGGACTGGTTGCAGATCAGTGACGACTGACGGCTGAGAACTGAGAACTGAGAACTGACGACTGAGAACTTAGAAGAAGAGAGAGACAAAAACAGTGAGCGAAAAAATTAGTGCCAAGTTGGTAAAAGAGTTGCGCGAAAAGTCTGGCGCGCCCATGGGCGACTGCCTGAAAGCGTTGCAGGAGACCAAGGGAAACATTGAGGATGCCTTTGTGGTGTTGCGCAAGCGGGGCATGGCCTCGGCGCAGAAAAAGGCCTCTCGCACCACCAATGAAGGCGCGGTGGGAACCTACATCCACGCCGGCGGCAAGATCGGCGTGCTGCTGGAATTGAATTGCGAGAGCGACTTTGTGGCCCGCACCGAAGACTTCCAGGAACTGATGAAGGACATCGCGATGCACATCGCGGCCAGCGATCCGCGCTATGTGAAGCCCGAGGACGTGACCGCGGGCGACCTCGAACGCGAGAAGGAAATCTATCGCGCCCAGGCTGCCGCCACTGGCAAACCGGCCCCGGTGATCGAAAAGATCGTCGAGGGCAAGATGGCCAAGTTCTACGAGGAAGTCTGCCTGCTGGAACAGCCCTTCATCAAGGACCAAACCATCACCATCAAGGAACTGATTGGTCAGAAGGTGGGCAAGCTGGGCGAGAACATCACCGTGCGACGCTTCGCGCGTTTCAAAGTGGGCGCATCGGAGTGGACCGTGTCGCAGACCAAGCCCGTGGAAGCGGCTGTCGAGTAAGGGAATAGAGAATAGGGAACAGAACGGCCCGGGGCTTCAGCTTCGGGCCGTTTTTGCTATCTGCGGACGGAAAGGGCAAAGATTCGGCTCTGTACAACTGAGCAATACCGGGGTACGCTTGAAGAATGAATAACGTGCAGCTCTATATCGTGGTCGGCTTGCCTACTCTGACGGTTCTGGTAGGAATGTTTATCAACCAGCGGTCTTTTGATCGACTGGAGAGCCAAGTCGGGAGCCGCATGGACCAGCTTGGAAGCCGCATGGACCGGCTTGAGGCGCGGTTGGACCGGATTAAAGCTGACCTCAGGGAGTTCTACCGCACTCTCGGCCAGCACGATGCCAGGCTCGACAATCTGGAAAAGCGCAACGCATAGACATTTCTCTTGAATTCGTGATTTACCGACGCCCAGGGCGTAAACCCTGGGCCTTATTGCGTTTGTGCAGAGGAGCGTGCAGTTGGCGGTTCGTTTCCCATCCTTGCGATAGAAAAAAGTCGCAAGGATGGGGCACGGGGCATTACAGGGACAATGAAAATGCCTTAAAAATGCAGATGCAGTGAGACTGACGCGGCGGGGTGTTTCTCAGTGCCGCTGGGGTTGGATGGGCCGCCGTGACCCTGGCCGCCCATGGAGCCTGAGGAGAAGCCTCCGCGCGACGAACCTGCCGTGGAGCCGGAGCCCAGCATGGAGTTTGCGGAGAGGTTGAACATCCCGTTGCCGAATATGGAGCTGTTAAAGGAGGCGCCGGCTGAGCCCTGGCCTACTCCGCCGCCCATGCCATTGCTTCTTGCGCCGAGGGCGTCCCGGTAGGAGAGATGGAAGCTGCCCACCGAGGACTTCAGGTACATCCCCAGATCGCCCTTTGTCAGTTGATTAAGTTTGAGGTCTCCCGGCACGGAGCCGTGAGCGCCGTTCATCCCCGGCCCCACTCCGCCAGAGCCGCGGCTATGGCCGAAGCAGGGAGCATTTGTTCCACTTGCTCCCTGAAAGAGGGATTCCAGGTCACCTGATTTACCACCCCACAGACTAGGATCTACCCGCACGGGCCCCGATTCAGCACCCCACGAACCAAGACCAGTCCGCGGGGTCCCCGGTAGTCCGCCTGTGGCGGAAGAACGGCTGGCGCGAATTCCGCCGCCATGCTGGCCAGCGTCGAGCAGCGTGCGGTCCCAAAGCGAAAAACCCTGGCTGGCGTTGCGCTGCGCGTTGCGGCCATGAGCGGAGCCGGAGGAGTCTGCTTTCAAGCCTGGGCTGGAGGAAGAAGAATCCGCAGCCGGGGCCGCATTAATGCCGGCGGGTGCGGGTGAGGATGTAAGAGTGGGCGCAGGTGTGGGCGCATCGACGGGCGCTGAGACGGGCATGGTTGCCTGCGTGGGGACGGACGCTGGCAGAGATTGGCCGTCTGGGGGCAAAGTGCTCTGCGCGCGCAAAACGGCTGCCCCAGCACAGAGCGTCAAGGCGAAGACGCACAGCAGTCCGGCAAAGAACATTCCTTCGCGCGAATGGGAGGTGCAACTCATGGGCATTGCCACTGTCGAGGAGGATCATGGGCGGTCTTCTGCTTATCCTCTTACTATTAGACGCCTTTTTTAGTACTCGCGTCGATCTGAATTGGCCAATTCTGTGATTTGCGAACCACGACAGCCGCAGTCATGATCGCCGAAAATTGCCGCCGCCGGTATGCGATACTCAAAACGGTATGTATAAACGCATCGTTCTCAAGCTATCGGGTGAGGTGCTGGCCGGCGGGCGCGGCTTCGGGCTTGATGCCGCCAAGGTCGCTGAGATTACCGGCGAGATCGTCGATGTGCACGCGCTGGGTGTGGAGATTGGCGTCGTGGTAGGCGGAGGCAACTTCTTCCGCGGCGTAGCCGAGCAGGCCAAGGAAATGGACCGCGTGGCCGCCGACAACATGGGCATGCTGGCCACGGTCATCAACGCCATCGCCATGCAGGATGCCCTGGAACAGCGCGGCGTTCCCTGCCGGGTAATGAGCGCCATCTTCATGAACCAGATGGCCGAGCCGTACATTCGCCGCCGCGCCGTGCGCCACCTGGAAAAGGGCCGCGTGGTGATCTTCGCGGCGGGCATCGGCAATCCCTACTTCTCCACCGATACAGCGGCCAGCCTGCGGGCCATGGAGATCAAGGCCGACGTTCTGCTGAAGGCCACCAAGGTGGAAGGCGTATACAACGCCGACCCGGTGCTGGTGAAGGACGCGGTCAAGTACGACCAGATCACTTACATGGAGATTCTGCGCCAGGGGCTGAAGGTTATGGACCTGACCGCCGTGAGCCTGTGCAAGGACAACAACATGCCCATGATCATCTTCAACATGAATAAGCCAGGAAACATCCGCCGGGTGGTGCTGGGCGAAAAAGTCGGATCGCTGGTGACGGCGTAAAAACAGTGGACAGTGAACAGTGAATAGTGGACAGGAAAATACCGGGGTTGTGGCTGATCACTGTGCACTGACCACTGACCATTGTAACGAAACACACAAGCCAGCACGGCTGAATGCACTGACGAGCATACGCTTCTTTGCGGCCATCAACATTGTCTTCTTTCACTTTTCCGATCCACAAATATTTGGTTTTCTGGCGCCGGTGGTCAACGCAGGCTACATCGCGCTGGGACTGTTTTTTTTACTTTCCGGCTTTGTACTGGCCTATAACTACTCTGGCTCCGCGCGCGCCGGCACGCTGGACCGCGCGCGCTTCTGGAAGGCCCGCTTTACGCGGCTCTATCCCGTCTATCTGCTGAGCCTGTTGCTGAGTTGGCGGATGGTTGCACCCGAGTACGGCGCTCACGCACAACCTGTCTACTGGAACTACACAGCGCTGACGGGGCAACACGGAATGTTTTGGGTAGGCATGGCGCTGACGCCGCTGCTCTTGCAGGGTTGGGTTCCGTCGCTGGCCACCTTTCTGAATACGCCGGCCTGGGCCATGCCCGCCGAAGCCTTCATGTACGCTCTGTTTCCCTGGCTGGCCAAGATCAAGCGGCCGGCAACAGTTTGGCGCAATCTGGCCCTGCTGGCTGGAGTCTGGGCCGTGGGAATGATTCCCGGCCTGCTTTACCTGATTTATCAGCCGGACGGCATCGCGCATCCTGACCGCTATAGCTGGGGCCGGTGGTTGTGGGCGCTCAAGTACACGCCGTTGCCGCATCTGGCCAGCTTTGTCTTTGGTATTCTGCTGGCCGGCCTGGATGCGCTAGTGCCGCGCTCGAGCCGCCTGCGTCAACTGTTGGGGCTGGCCGGCTTTGCCGGGGTCTTCGGTCTTCTGTATATGGGCCCGCTGGTTCCTTTTGTCCTCCTTCATGACGCCCTGCTGATGCCTCTGTTCGGCTGCATCGTTCTGGGGCTGGCTGGAGAGAATTGGCTGGCGACCGCATTCAGCGTGCGCCCGCTGGTTTTTCTGGGCGAGGCCAGCTACTGCCTTTACCTGCTGCACTTCAACCTGTGGAATTGGATTCACGAAACCCATTTGCCGGAACGGCTGGGAGTGGGCCGCTTTGACCCATGGATCAGCTACGCAACGCTGCTCGCGGTGGCCGTTACGGCGATGCTCCTGGTGGAGAAGCCGGCGCAGCGGCAATTGCGCAAGTGGATGGGAGCGTAAAAATAAATGTCCACAAACCTTGATCTTCCCGTCCCCATGCGCGCTCTGCTGGCAAGATGCTAAACCACCGCAGCGCCTGATAAACTCGCCACAAGCACTACCTGGAGTTCATCACACCATGAAGCAATCAGTTCTGATTCTGTTGTTGGCGGCCAGCACCGTGGCCGCAAGCGCTCAAGCACCGTCCACGCCGGCAACCACTCCTGCCAAACCGGCCGTTACGACTGCCAAGCCTGCAACTACTACAGCAAAGCCAGCAACGACCACGGCTAAGCCTGCCACTACGGCCTCGAAGCCGGCAACCGCTGCACCGACGGCCAAGCCCGCTACGACAGCCGCCAAACCCGCGGCAACCGCTGCTGCCAAACTGCCATTCGGCGTTCCCGTTCCCGGAATTCCAGCGGTCAAGACCCCCAAGAATACCCTTTTCTCTTTGCGCTACCAGGAGATTGAGGTCGGCACCGGCGCCGTAGCCGAGCCTAACAAGATGTACAAGGTCCATTACACCGGCTGGCTCGGAGCCAATGGGCGCGCCGACGACGGGCGCAAGTTCGACTCCTCCTACGACCATCCCGGTTCACCAGTGAAGGACATTGAAGGAAAGCCGGTGATGGGCGACGATGGCAAGCCCAAGTTGCAGCCTGCCCAGCCTCTGCCATTCCCGCAGGGCTATCGCCAAGCCATAACAGGCTTTGATCAGGGCTTTTATGGCATGAAGATCGGCGGCAAGCGCCGTATCTTCGTCCCCTGGCAACTGGCCTATGGCGCCATGGGGCGTCCGGGACCGGATGCCGACCATCCTGGCATTCCTCCCAATTCCGACCTGATCTTCGACGTCTTCCTGTTGGAGGTGAACGAACTGCCCATGCCTGCCAACCACCCGCCGATGGGCGGAATGCGCCCAATGCCCGGCGGCCGTCCTATGCCTGGCGCACCACCACTTGGTGCTCCGGGAGCGCCGGCGCAAAACGTTAAACTGCCTACGCTAGGCGCAACGCCCAAGCCGCCTGCTCCGGCAACGCCTGCGGCTACTTCGGCTCCAAACACGGCACCGGCTCCGGCTCCTGCGCCGGCAGCGCCAGCCACCAATGCGCCAGTGCCTCCTTCGCCCCAACCGAAGTAGCATTCAGTATTCCGAATCCATCCTTGCCGCTGGAACATGCACGCGGCAAGGATGGGTTCGCGTTTTCTTCAAGCGGACCGGCTCTACCAACCAGACACGGATCAAATCGATGAGGGGAGCGCGGAAACAACTCGAGCTGGTGGCCTCGCTGCTGGGTGAAGAGACAACCTTGTCGCTGGCCACGATTGGCGAGGACGGCCAGGCTTGCGTGGCTCCGCTCTTCTACATCGTGGATGAAAATCTCTCGTTCTACTGGCTCTCCTCCGAGGGCAGCCTGCACAGCCTGAACCTGGCCAGAACTCCTCGCGCTGCGGCAACTGTCTATCGCAGCGTTAATAACTGGAAGCAGATTCGCGGCGTGCAGTTGCGCGGCGCAGTGAGCAAAGTAACCGAGCCGAAGCGCCGCAACGCGTTGCTCAAATCCTACTGCGAACGATTCAAGCTGGGGCGCGTGCCGCGCATGGCCCTTCGCCTCAGCACCTTATATTCTTTCCAGCCTGACTTTATCCGTTACATCGACAATGCGCGCGGCTTCGGGTACAAGTTTGAAATCACGCACGGGCCGGAAGGCTGGAGCCTCACGCGGCGCCCAGTTTTAGGCTAAGCGGAATCTTGGGGAGCTAGAGAGCCGACCCGTCATCCTGCCATTTATTCGGAATTCCAAACTAACCTGGTCGATTTTGCTCGTCTGCGCATACAAATTTGCGCTACTATCCTTGCGTCGAGCCCAATATTGTATTCCGGCGTTCCGAGGCCAGAGGGCCGCCGTGCGGATCGGCAAAGGAGGATTATGGCGAATCCAAAGAAATGCGCGAATGCTACCTGCACTTGCCTCGCCCAAGAAAAGAAGAAGTTCTGCAGCGACCACTGCGAGGGCATCGGGAACAAACTGGAGATTCTCTGCCTGTGCGGCCACGCAGGCTGCGACGTCACGGTTCAGCAAACAAGCGACATGCCCGAATTCGATTTGAACTTCGAAGTAGATGGCCCACCGGCCCGCCTCTGACAAAAGAAGGCTTCCGGACAATCGCAGAGGAAAGGGCTACGGACTGTTGAGGTTCGTGGCGCCCCACCTTTTCGCCAAGTTCGCTAAAGGATGAGGCCCCCGGCTGGACCGTCGGGTACCCCCCCTATACTTTGGGCGTAAAATCCTTGTTTTGTTGACGTTACAGACAGGGTTGCGCTGTAAAATCGTCTAAACAAAGGAGTTGCCTGCAAAATCGTCCAGGATAAGGAGTTACGGGATGTTTTGGCCTCTACAGGCCGCTTCCGGCTGGACGGCGGCGCGTAGAGGACGTGCCCGACGGTGATTTGAAGGAAGAGTTCTGGGATCATTGTGCGACGAAATGGGGAAATAATCTGCAAGCCGAAATGCTCAGTTCTTGACAACAATCGCAAAATTTCTCATAATATGACCATAGTCTATGACTATAGACGAGGCATCCGCAATGGCATCGATGGGAGCGGGGGAGTTTAAGGTGAAGTGCCTGCAGTTGCTGGATGAGGTCGCCGCCAAGCGCGAGCCGCTGGTGATTACCAAATTCGGCAAACCGGTGGCCCGGGTTGTGCCTATGCCCCCGGCGGTCAAGCTGCGCGGCGCCTTGAAGGGCAGCGTCCTCTTTGAAGGGGATATCGTTTCGCCGCTGGAGAACGAGTGGGAAGCGGCGCAAGAATGAGGATTCTGCTCGACACGCACGTTCTGGTTTGGCTGCTGGAAGACTCCGAGCACATCGGCGAGCCGGTCCACGCGCAAATCCAGCAAGCTGCCGATGAAGACTGCCTCTTTGTTTCGGCGATCACTCCATGGGAGATTGCCATGCTGGTGGCCAAGGGAAGGCTGCGGCTCGGCCAGGATGTGGCGGAATGGCTGGCAGCCGCGCTCAGCTTGCCGGGAATCCGCCTGGAACCGCTCTCGCCCGCCATCGCCGTGGCCAGTACGCGGCTTCCATGGGAGGTTCATCCCGACCCAGCGGATCGCATCTTGCTGGCGACGGCGCGTCATCTGGACGCTACGCTGATTACTGCCGACGAAAAGATGCTGGAGTATGGAGTGCAGGGGTTTGTGAAGTGCATTGCGGCCAAGTAACTGAGCAGATCAGTAGGATGGCTTGACAGTCCGCAAGACTGCTGCAAGACTTTAGCTATGGAAGTTCAATTCACTGCCGAGCAGGAAGCCAAGCTGGGTCAGATCGCCAGCGTGGAGGGAGTTGAGCCCGCGCGCCTGGTCCAGGATGCCGCACTGCTGCTGATCGAAGACGACCGGCGATTCCGCGAGGGCGTACGCAAGGGAATTGAACAGGCAGACCAAGGGATGTTCATCGAAGAGGCTGAGATGGATGCCCGCGTCTCCCGGATACTCCGCATCTGATGCGGCTGCGCTGGACCCCGGCGGCGGCAGACGACCTGGAATCTATAAAGGATTATTTAACGCAGCATCTTCCTTCGTTTGCACAATCTACAATCCTCGAAATCTACCAGACAACTCTTACATTACGTTCCATTCCCTATCGCGGACGCGCCGGACGGGTAGAAGGAACCCGTGAACTGGTCTTGCCGCGCTTGCCCTATATCGTGGTTTATCGCGTGAAGGATAACGATGTTGAAATCCTGCACATCTATCACGGCGCACAACACCGGCCCTGATGGTTGGGAAAAGGGAGACGGGCGGTTGGGGTTCATCGTCTCCCACATCTCAGAATCGAGATGAGGGCCACCCAGATTTATGGTTGATCAAATGTGGACCAAATGCGGTACTATGTTTTCATGGTCAAATCAAAGATTGAAGTTGTTTTCGCTAAGAAGAGTGACGACCCCGATGGATTCACAGTTCTTGGGATTTTCGATGTTGACAGCGATGGGGCCGCACTTCCTATACTCATCATCCCTTCCGTCGGAGAGCGAATCGTTGTAGAGCTTCCCGGCAAAGATTTTTCGGGGCAAGTGATTAGCAAATGCACCATCTACTCACAAAAAGACATTGCTCAAAAGGACTGGGATCTTGTTACTAGGATCCTTCTCACTGTTGATGTGGATGCGGCTGACGATCCGCTTCTCGATCAGACGCAACCTTAATTGGTGCGTGCGAGTTCAGTTCTTTGTGACAGCTATCCTGATTTGATGGCTCACCAACATGGGCATAGGTTACCTACCAATAATTCCTACTTCGGACTGATGAAGACCGGAGACGGACGGTCGAGGTTCGTGGTCTCCCATCCTTTCGCACAGAACGCGAAGGATGGGGCACCCAAACCTTGCTGCTAGGTCTTAGGTTGGGCATTCAGAGATTCAGAACGCTCAATAGATCCCAGGAATTAAACGTTTAGTTCGCGCCGCGTAGTCGCTGTACTCGACGCCGAAGCGTGCCGTCAGCGCATGCTCCTCCACGCGGATTCGGTATCCGAATCCAATGATCGTCGCGATCAGAATCGCGGTGAAACTCAACCAATTCCTAAGGGCAAGCCCGATGCCGATGTAGGAAACGATCCAGCCAATGTAGGCTGGGTGTCGAATGATCGAGTAAATGCCGTGGCGAATCAGCTGATGCCCTTCGCGGATAGTGACGCTGACTGTGAAGAAACGTCGTAGTGTCAGGATTGCGATCCAGCGAATGACTATGCCCACGACGATTAGCGCAAGACCGATCCAGAACAGTGCAGGCGCAGCGATTGTCCCGACCGACTGCTGCGCAAATATCCATCCGAGCATGCAGGTAATCGCGGCCACCGCCCAGAATAAGGGAAGCGAGCCGCGATCACACCGTTCACCCGGAGCTTCCGATGAGTGCGTCCGAAGTGCGAATGCCGCCTCGAAAAGAATCCAGCACGCAGAGAAAACGGCGAGAGCGGATATGTGGTTCATAGTTCGTTAGCTAGCGACGCGTTCATGTCAGTCGGCTCCCTCGTGGTCTCGACGCCCTTTATTCTGTATGTCTTTTCCATATCCGCGACTTCCGGTCCTCCGCGTATTCTTGGCATATTAATGGTCACCTAATGTGAGGCGGCGTTGGAAAGAAATCACGCCGAATGCGGATGGTTTTGATAGCTTGAATAGTGGTTCCCATGAGGAGACAGGTATTCGCTATGAGGCCCACTGCATCGACCTGTTGAAACGGGCGTAGGACTGTGAGAGCAATCAGGGTGACGAAAAACACCGTGGGTGTTGCGTACTCCCACCACACCGGAAAAGCTCCTCGTTGTTCCGATTTGTACGTTTCATATCGCCAGACGTGTTCGCCTGCTATCGCCTGAATGGCGGGTCGCAGTTCTCGCTCCATATATCGCACTGTGTTGTTCTTTTCTTGGAACGATGCAGTCCAGCCCAAGAGTAGAATCTGTGCGGTCGCAAGGCATGTCCAAATTAGAACGCTATGATTGACGGTGTTCCATAGCGATGCCGCGATGGCTAGGAGCCCCCCCATTATCGGCCAGAGTGCAAACTGCATCGTGATCCAGTAGGTGCACCGAGTTGTAAGCGCCGCGTACTCGGCGAGATGAGCCGACAATTCGAGCTCTGAATGCGGCGTCCGTGGAACTTCAGACTGACCAAGCCGAGCCGGATGGGCCTCCAAGGTGCAAATGGTCTTTCCTTCTGGATCAAGCTCTTTCAACAACGATTCCAGTCTCCATCCAGCGCGGACTAATTCCTCCACCAACTCCAGCTGCGCCTTGAAGTCGTTTGGATACGATCTGTGTGTCGTCATTTGGAACTCCCTTCCCAAATGGTGAAGTGTCTAATCAAGTGCCCCAGGGCTCGACATGAGGCCTGGGGCATCTCGTTGATGATGTTTATTCCTCCTCTTCCTCGACGGGCCGCTTGGCGTTGGCGAGGATTTTGTCGGCTACTAATTGCGGGACGATGTCGTAGTGGTCCATCTCCATGCGGTAACTTCCCTTGCCTTGAGTCATGGAAGTCAGAAGGGTTCCGTAAGTCAGCATTTCGGCCATGGGAACTTGCGCGTTGATGAGTGTTGTCCGGCCCTTGGAATCCGTGCCTTGCACGCGGCCGCGGCGGCTGCTGAGGTCGCCCATGAGCGTTCCGGCGAACTCGTCGGGGGCTTCGATTTCGACCTTCATGATGGGCTCGAGGAGGCAGGGCTTGGCCGTTTCCATGGCCTTTCTAAACGCGATGCGCCCGGCCATCTTGAAACTCATTTCATTCGAGTCCACGTCGTGATACGAGCCGTCGTAGACGGTGGCTTTGAAATCGACCACCGGGTAGCCGGCGAGATAGCCGCGGGCGGCGGACTCGACGATGCCCTTTTCGATTGCCGGAATGAAGTTGCGGGGAATTGCGCCGCCGAAGACTTCGCTGGCAAACTCGAAGCCTGCGCCGCGGGGCTGCGGCTCCATGCGGATTTTGCAGTCGCCGAATTGGCCGTGCCCGCCGGTCTGCTTCTTGTGGCGTCCCGGCGCTTCGACCTTGGCGCGGATGGTTTCGCGATAGGGGACCTTGGGAGCCTTGAGCGTGACCTCGGCGTGGTAGCGCTTTTTGAGGCGGCTGACGATGGCCTCGATGTGCGGCTGGCCCGCGCCGGCGATGAGGAATTCATTGGTCTGCGGGTCGCGGAAGAAGCGGATCAGGAGGTCTTCCTCCATCAGCTTGTGGATGGCGGGGGCGAGCTTGTCTTCGTCGGCGCGGGACTTGGGCTCGATGGCGTAGGTCATGGCCGGCTCGGGCAGCTTGTGGAGATCGATCTGAATCTCGGAGCCTTTGACGCCGAGCGTGTCGCCGGTGAGGGTTTCGCGCAGCTTGGCCACCGCGCCCAGGTCTCCGGCGTGCAGCTCGGGAACCTCGACAGCCTTGCGGCCCTGCATCACTGACAAATGAGAAAAGCGCTCCGAGCCGCGCCGCGTGTAGTTCTCGACGTTGGCGTCGTTTTTGATGACGCCGCTGATGACCTTGAAGAAGCTGATCCTACCCGAAAATGGATCGGTCATGGTCTTGAAGACGAACAGGCCCAGCGGCCCGCTGTCGTCAATTTTGCGAGTGGAATGGCCGGCTTCGGGATTGTCCGGTGTAACTTCAATCGATGGATTGCGGACAGCGATGGGGGCGCGCTCGGCGGGCGAGGGCGTGTACTCCTTGATGAAGTCCAGCAGGTGATCGAGGGCCATGTTGCCCAGGCCGCTGGAAAACAACACCGGGAAGATGCGATCTTCGCGAACGGCATCGTGGAGCGCGGCGATGAGATGCTCTTTGGTGAGCGTGCCGGTTTCGAAGTACTCCTCCATCAGCTCGTCTTTGCCTTCGGCCACCAGCTCGACCAGCGCCTCGTGACGCGCCTTGGCGTCGGCAGTCAGGCCGGCAGGAATCTCGGCGGTAGCCTTGCCGCGGCCGTCGCCGCCGGGGGTGTAATAGAAAGCCTCCATGGTCACCAGATCGACGACGCCGCGAAATCCCTCTGCGCCGGAGATGGGCAACTGTACGGGAACGCAGTTGCGGCCCCAGCGATCCACCAGATCGTCAATCAAGGCGCTCAGCCCCTCGCCGCCACCGGCCTTGGGGTGGTCCATCTGGTTGACGAGAACGATGCGGGGAACGCCAGCCTCGTCGGCATAGCGCCAGACGCGCTCGCTGACCGGCTCAATGCCATTCTGCGCGTTGACCACCACGACGGCCGCTTCCGCGGGCAACAGAGCCGCGCGCGCCTCGTGGGTGAACATATGAAAGCCGGGAGTATCGATAAGATTGATTTTGACGCCCTGCCACTCGGCAAAGGCGACCGCGTTCTGCATGGTTGCGCCGCGGGCTACTTCCTCTTCGTCATAAGCGGTTACGGCCGTTCCGTCTTCCACGCGGCCCTGTGTGGTGGTCATCTTGGCGGCATGCAGCAGAGCGGCGATCAGAGTGGTTTTGCCACAGTGCGCATGCCCCACTACAGCCACGTTGCGGATCTCACTTCCCTGGTACGTTTTCATGGTGTTCTCCTCTTGATTTTGCTGGGTTTAGTCAGAATTTTCAGGATCGAATGGGAGAGGGACAGGGAAACCATGGGGACGTCCCGAGGGGCGTCCAGGTGGCCGGATTGGAGGGCCACGTGTCCCGGTCTGCCGTCTACCTCATCCATAAAGGTTCGGGCCGACGCCGCGCGGTGAAAGGAAGGATGAATCCGCAGGCGTCAATTGCTACGAAAAGGGATGCTATCACACGCGGAGTGTGAACGTCCTGTGACAGGACGCACCATCTGCGGCTCTTGCAATGGTGGCAGCGGCCTTCTGCCATAACGGCCAGAGACGAGCGGATCCATGGACATATTCGGACTATAACAACTATAATTATGGTTTGATTAGACGGAGGAATTTATGGCTCTCTGGCAGGTGCAGCAAGCCAAGACACGGCTGAGCGAGGTGATCGAGGATGCGCAGGGCAAAGGTCCGCAGGTCATCACACGGCACGGCGCGGAGCGGGCGGTTGTACTGTCCATGGAGGATTACCGCGCCCTGACCGCCCACAAGCCGGACCTTAAGGCGTATCTGCTGGGAGGCCCGAAGGTGGAGAGCTTCGAGATTGAGTACGACAGCGACACGGGCCGGGAGATCGAGCTGTGAGCGGGCGGCTGGAATACCTGCTGGACACCAACGTGCTGAGCGAGACGCGCAAGAAGAAGGCCGACGCAGGGGTGATCGCGTTTTTGCAGGCCGCGGAGGCCTCAACTCTTTACATCAGCGTACTCACGCTAGGCGAGTTGCGGAAGGGCGTTGCCAAAAAGAAGCGGGAGGACGCGGAGATGGCGAAGAGGCTCGCCGACTGGGTGGATGGGCTGGAATACAGCTTTGCCGACCGCATTCTGGGCGTTGACGCAGCCACGGCACGGCTATGGGGAGATTGGTCCAGCGAACGCCCCAGGCCGGTTGTGGATACACTGCTTGCGGCCACGGCGGTGCTGCATGGGTTGACTCTTGTGACTCGGAATGTCCGCGATGTGCGGGGCATTGCGGTGAAGCTGCTTGATCCGTGGAAGGAATAACAAACCTTCGCGGCACTGGCGCGCCCCGTGCCCTATCGACGACAATCTTTCTGTCATGAATAAACTCACTCGCCGCAATTTTCTGATCTCCGCCTCTGCCGTCACGCTGGCCGCAACGGCTTCGCCCTCGCTTTTTGCCGCGCCAGGTCGCCAGAGAGTTTTTGTCGGCACCAAGACGCCGGATGGGATTCTGGCCTACAACTGGGATGCCGGGAGCGGCGAATTGACGCCGGACGGGGTCGCGGCCAAGCTGGAGAATCCGATCTGGATTACTCTCTCGCCGGATCGCAAGTACCTTTTTGCCGCATCCGAGGTGGACAGCTTTAACGGCAGACCGACCGGCGAGGTGGCCAGCTTCCGCGTGGCGGGAGGCGAACTCGAGCAGATTTCCGCGCAGAACTCGGCCGGCATAGGCACCTGCCACGTGGCTCTGGACCGAACGGGGCGCGTATTGCTTGCGGCAGACTACTTCGGCGGCTCGGCGGCGAGCTTTCAGGTCGCAGAGGGCAAGCTCAGCCCTGTCGTGTGGAGCGAGCACTACACTGGTCACGGCCCCAACAAGGAGCGCCAGCAGAGTGCCCACGCCCACTTTGCCTCCTACTCGCCGGACAATCGCTTTGCGTATATGAACGATCTGGGCGAGGATTGCATCCACATCTACAGGCTCAACACAGAAACTGCGATGCTGACGCCGGCGGGACTCCATCACGCACGGCCTGGCGCCGGCCCGCGCACGCTGCGTTTTCATCCCAACGGCCACACCGCTTACTCGATCAACGAACTGGATTCGACGGTGGACGTGCTGGAATGGAACAAGGCCGACGGCAGTTTGAGTCTGGTGACGCGCATCGAGTTGCTGTCTGCGGACTATCACGGACCCATGGCCGCCTGCGATACGGTGATCTCCCGGGATGGAAAATTCGTTTACTTCGCCAACCGCGGCAACAACTCGATTTATCTTTTCCACGCTGATGAAAAGACCGGGAGCCTAGCGGCAGGCGGGCGCTTCAATTGCGGCGGCAAGACGCCGCGCAACTTTGTACTTGACCCGACAGAGCGCTGGATGCTAGTGGCCAATCAGGACTCGAATCTGATCAGCGTATTCGCGCGCAATCCAATAACAGGCGCGTTGGCTGAAGAGGGGAAGAGCTACCCGGCGGTTGTGCCGATGTGCATTCTTTTTGCATGAAGGAAAGCCCTCGTTCTACGCGTCCACCAGGACCGGGCTGCCTTCTTTCGCGCTTTCCTCGTCTAGCGCCGAAGCCACCGGTGTGTGCGCCAGCTCCCAGGCGGAGCGGTCTTTGATCAGCCGCGAAACAAGGGCCGTGTGCATGGCGTGTCCGGCGCGCTCGGCTACGACGTGGCCTTCGATGCGGCGTCCGGCAAGCGCCAGGTCGCCGATCAGGTCCAGAACCTTGTGGCGAACATACTCGTCGTTAAAGCGCAACGAACCATTCTCCGGCCCGGATGCACCGAGAATGATGATGCTCTCCGGCCCGGCGCCGCGGATCAGGCCCATGTCGCGCATCTTCTGCTCGTCCGCCTTGTAGCCAAAGGTGCGCGCCGGAGCGATAAAGGTTCCGTAGGTCTCGGCGGCCAGATCGATACAGGCAGACTGGTGGCCGACGGGCGCGGGAAAATCGATGGCGTACTCGATGCTGTAGCCGGAGCCGGGATAGATCCCGATAAACTTGTTTCCCTCGCGCACCTCTACCGGATGCAGCACACGGATGGTCTCCCGGCGGCGGCGCTGGTTGCGGATGCCCACCTTCAGAAAGGCCTCAACGTAAGGCAGAGCGCTGCCGTCCAGAATAGGCAGCTCCAGGTTGTCCAGTTCCGCAATCACGTTGTCCACGCCCATGCCGATGAGCGCCGAGAGCAGATGCTCGGTGGTCTGAATCAGCACGCCTTGCCGCATCAAGCTGGTGGCGTAACTCACCTTGGCCACGTAGCGGCCGATGGCGGGAATCTCAAAGTTGTCCAGATCGGTGCGGCGGAAGACGATGCCGGAGCCGGCCGGAGCGGGCATTAAGCGCAGATGCACCGGCGCGCCGGAGTGCAATCCCACCCCGGTGAACTCCAAGGGCTTGGCAATCGTCTGCTCCAGATGCGTGGGACTCAGGTGTGCGTGATTGGCCAAAAATCCCTTCTTCCATGGCGAAGAAAAACGTCGCAAGGGTTAGATTAGACGCCAGGGGCTATCCCCGTCCTGTGGCATTTTTGCCACACTTTGCGCCAATTCAGTCATCGATTGAGCCGAAATTCGCTGTGCGAATCGAGCTCTGGCGCAGCAAAAAGCCCAGCCGGGTGGCTGGGCTTCTTGGCTGGTAAGAATTGTTGCCGTTAAGGGGCAACAGCCTGCGTCGAGTAGTTGCCATGGGGAATGCCGATCACCGCGGCAGGCTTATACCCTGTGGGATAGGGCGTGGACTGGGTTTGGCTCAGCGCGCCTGAGGTCGAGTCCAGACGGAAGCCGGAGACGGAGTTGCCCAGGAAGTTCGCGGTATAGACAAACCGGCCCAGTGCCGGATCAATTGCCACGGCAACCGGCTGAGTATCCGTCGAATTGCTGCCTCCGGTGGAGGTAGAGTTCACCGTGATTGAGGGAGCCCCGGTGGTCAGGTCAATTTCGTAAGGCGAGACAGTAGAATCCAGCGAGTTGGTGACGTAGATGAACTTGCCACGCGGATCGATAACGATCGCTGAGGGTTCGTTCCCTGTCCTGTAGGGACCACCGGGCAGGAAGTTCAGCGTGCTGCTGCTCATAATCGCATAGCCGATGAGCTGTCCTTGCGCGTAGTCAGTGACATAGGCAAAGCGGTTGGTGGGATCGGTGGCAATGGCCGTGGGCTTAACGCCGGCTTCAAAGGGATTGGCAAGTGCGGTCAAAACTCCGCCCGAGCCGACGGTATAGCCAAAGACCCAACCGGGGTTGGCGCAGTTGGATGTGCAGGTGGTCGTGCCGCCGGGATTGTAGGCCGACTGGTCATAGGCTGTGACGTAGACAGCCGCATTATTGGCCAGCACGGAGAGCCCGGTGGGAACCAGGACATCGCCGCTATAGGCGGCATAAGTGCCGTAGAGACTGAGGGTTTTCGAGGAAGCCGCGGAGCCGATTGTGCCACTGGTGAGGGGATAAGCCGCAAGCACGGCGGGAGCGGGTCCGGAGAGGACATACAGATACGTATTGGCTTCGTTAACGGCTATGGAAACGGGCGTACCGGAAATAGTGATCGTGTCCTTGGACGTCAGAACTCCGGTGAGGCCAATGGCGAAGTGGGCGATGGAGCGGTTTCCCGCATTGGCAACGTAAAGATTCGCGTAGTCGGAGGTGACGGCCATGGAAATCGGGTTCACTCCGCCCGAGGCCACGGTGGGCGCTCCCGTGCGCAATGCGCCGGACTGAGAGTCCACCGCGTAGGCCTGGATCTCGCCGGCGCTCGATGTCCCCGAGCCGGCGGAACAGGCCACGTAAACAAAGTCGATGGTTGTGATCGCGCAGGCAGAGAAAAATGTGGCCACTAAAAGGCCGATGGAAGAGACCAGTAAAAGCTGGCTCACTTTGCTGAACTTCATGCGCTTCCTTCGTCGTGGGCTGGTCAGTTGCAAGCCCTAAGAAAACTGGTTAAGTTGCCCCGTGCTCATTGTAAAAGCCCGGTACGGGGTGTTGCTAGAGTGCCCGGCAGTGGGCCGCTGCCCAGGATCACTTCTGCGTGCTGCCGTGTGCAACCGCGGCCACTGCCGTCGGCTGGGCGTTGGACGTGTAAGGCGAAAGCTGCGTGTTGGTGAGCGTGCCGGCGGTGGCGCTCAACTCAAAGTCGGAGACGTTGCTGCCGAGAAAATTAGCGGTGAACAAAAAGTGGTTGGTCGATGGGTCAATGCCCATGGCCACCGGCTGAGTCCCTGCGGAATACGTGCCTACGCGGGTGAGCGCGCCGCTGCTGATCGAGTAGGCGTTCACCGAGCCGTCCAGCCCGTTGGCTACGTAGGCAAAGGGGTAGGCGGGATCGACGACGATAGCGGTGGGTTGATTGCCTGCCGGAAACGGGCTTCCCGATAACGAAGTCAGGAGTCCGGACGCAAATGAGAAGCCGCGAATATTACCGTTGGCGAAATCCGTCACGTAAACGTAGGCGCTGGTGGAATCGCTGGCGATGGCGGAGGGATGAACGCCCGCGACAAAGGGCACACCGCCATGGAGGGGTGTGAGCACGCCGCCTGTACCGATAGAAAAACCAAAAACATAACCAACATTGGGTGTAACCGAGGCGTCATAGGCCGAAACAAAGAGGGCAGCGCCCGATTTCAGGACGTTGACCGCGGTAGGCGTGATGACGTGTGTGGGGTTGCTGGGCAGAGTCAACGGCCAGTAGCTTGCGCCAATACTTGTATTGACGACCGGCGTTCCCGGCGCGCCTGCGGGGGTTGGGTTGGCGCCGGTGGTAGCGGGCAGAAGGGGAAAGACGCCCACAGACCCCGAACACGGGTCCGCGCTGGAGCAAGCGGGCAATGGCTGGTAAGTGTCCACGACAAACAGATTCGTCCCGCTCACGGCAACGGCCAGCGGGTAAATCCCGGGCGTATTCACGGTGTTCTGCGGATAGAGCTTGCCGTCGGTGCCAATCAGGAACTGAACGATGGTGTTGTCATCCTGATTGACCACGTAGAGCATCGTGCTGTCGGAGGAGACGGCTTCTGCCACCGGATTGCGCCCAGCCGAGGGGAAGGGCGAAGTGGGAATCTGGCGCATGTAGCCGGATACCCCGTTGATCTCGAAGACATCGATCTCGCCGTAGTTATTGGGTCCCGCGGCCCTGGAGCTGGCCACGTATACGAAATCCACGGTGGCTGTGCCGCAAGCGGTGATCAGTACTGCCGCCATGAGGCTGGCCGCGGAGACCAGCAGAAGCTGGCTCGATTTATTGAACTTCATGCGCATCTTTCGTCAGTGGGCCATAGGTTCCGGCCCTTAAAAAATCAGGTTTGGAATCGAACCCCAGGCCGCCCTGAAAAACATTGCGTCCTCGAATCCGGCTGCGTCCTTGAGTGCTGCGGGACGATCATTGTCTGGCATTTGCTGAAGCGGAGACCTTCCTCCGCCCCAGGCGTATCTGCATCAAGCAGCGGTTCAGTTCGTGCGCCCATCCACCAGGCACCAGGTGGGCGGACCAGTCAGCGTGTACTCTGAGGGCGCCTTCGTCGATTGGGAGAGCGGCCTGAGAGTGCCTGCGTTTTCGTCAACAGACTGACCGGTTACGCTGGAATCGTTGAAGTTGGCCGTATAGAAGTACTGATTCGACGGATCCTCAACCAGGCACTGCGGGCCGGCTCCGGTGCCGAAGCCGATGGGCGTGCCAGCCATTTCGGTGGGCTGAAACGGACTGTTGACCACGTAGCCGGCAATTCCGCTTTGAGCCGTTCCCGTGCCGGTGACATTGTTCCCCTGGTTCGCCACGTAGAACCACTTTCCTTTGTTCTCCTGCACCAGGAAAATGGGGTCGGATTGGTTTGGATCATCGGGAATCGGGCCGCTGGTAGCTGCCAATAACGCTCCATTGCTGCCGACCGTGTAAGGCAAAATCTGGCTGGCCGCGTTGGTGGGATTGGGGCTGGGCGCTTCGTTGTCCAGCACGTAGATGTAACCGCCTCCGGACACAATGGCTGTTCCCTGCTTAATGTTCAGCCCTTGGGCGCTGTTCTGAGTCACCGTCAACTGCCCATTGGT
>Ga0302278_10000962_pt1 | contig 36302 bp, 28 predicted proteins | sample III_Bog_N3_2_FD_194543 | JGI IMG/M metagenome (GOLD analysis project Ga0302278, IMG submission 194543) | Peat permafrost microbial communities from Stordalen Mire near Abisko, Sweden - III_Bog_N3_2 | ecosystem: Environmental > Terrestrial > Soil > Wetlands > Peat | place: Sweden: Abisko... | reverse complement strand
ACTTCGCGGTAAACGTCCGGGTGCGGGCGGGACAGGACGACGGCGTTCACCAGCACGCCGGCCTCGGCCAGCACCGCCCGGCCGGCCGCCACCCCGGCTTGCACGGAAGCCACGGAGCCGGTCATCGAGCAGAAGGCCTTGCCGCCCATGGCCATCGCCAGGCGGAGTTCGAGGAGTTGGACATCGGCGCTTTTGGCGGCGGCGTCGGCGGCCTGGATGAGCGTGGCCACGTTGAAGGATTCGATGATGCCCAGCGCGCCGGTGGTTTCCGCCGGTTGGGTGCGGCCGAGCGCCACAAAGACATCGGGGTGCAGGTTGGAGATGACGAAGCTGTCAATCAGACAGCCGTTGGCGGCCTGGCAGCCGGCCTCCACGGCGGCGGTCAGGGCGGCAGTGTCGCCGCCGATGAGGACCATGTATTTGCCCGAACAGATCGAGCGCGAGAGCAACAGGCGCACGTTGCTCGCCTTGAGCATCGTGTCCGCCACTTGGAAGCCGGCGGCGATGCTCGACAGTTCAATCAAACCCACGGATTTTTCGGCCATAATCTTATTTCTCCAAAATGATCTGCCGGTCGGTCACCTCGCGCACGGTGCCGGCCATGGGGGCGTGCAGGACCGCGCCCAGCGCGTTGGGCGCCGGTTCGCCAATGACCTGGCCGGCGCCCACGCGGTCGCCCGTCTTCACTTTGGCCAGACAGGCCGTGCCGGCGCTTTGTTTCAAGGGCAGCACCAGGCGGTTCGCGGTGATTTCTCCGCCCAGCAGCGGGGCGGGCAGGTCGTAATCCAAAACGTGCAGCTTCTTGGCGAGCGTTTTGATGGGCACCCGGCGGCCGTCGAGCATGGCGTGCGGTTTGGGATTCATCGGGCCGGTCCATTTCATCTGCTTGGCGCGCATGACGGATTTCGCGTCGTCGCAGGCCTCCTTCGGGAACAATTCCTCGGGGCAGGAATAGAGCGTACACAGGCCGCAGGAACAGCACATGGCCGCCCACTGGTTGAAATAATCCGCGCCCGTCCCGCTGAAGGCCAGCGTGCGCATCACCTGGTGGGGTTCGACGGCGTAGCCCAGCAGGAAGCGCGGGCAATACTCGGTGCAGTAACGGCACTGGTCGCAGGCGGATTTGCCAATCTTGGCCTGATCCAGGTTCGGTTTGAGCTTGCGTTCAATGACGTGATGGGTGCGCGGCAGAATCACCACGCCCGTGGAGGTCTTGGTGACGGGCGTATCGAGATCATCCGTGTGCGTGCCCATCATCAGGCCGCCGATGACCAGCACGGGATCGTCCGTGGTCAGGCCGCCCGCGTGGGTGATGCATTCGCGGAACGTCAGGCCCAGCGGCACCTTCATGGTGGCGGGCGATTTCACCGCGCCGGCGATGGTGAGCATCTTGTGCGTGAGCGGCCGGCCGTCATGCGCGGCGGCGATGTTCACGAAGGTCTCGACGTTGTTGACCACCACGCCGACGGCGAGGGGAATGCCGCCGGGCGGGATCAATTTGCCGGTGACATTATAAACCAAATCGTATTCGTCGCCGGCGGGATAATAATCGCCGAGCAACTGCACCCGGACATTCGTGCCCTGGCTGGCCGCGTTGAGCGCCGCGACCGCGTGCTTCTTTTTGGCTTTGACGCCGATGACGCCCTCGCGCGCGCCCACGGCCTCCATGGCCAGTTGCAGGCCGCGCACGAGGTCGGCCGCGCTTTCCTCCATGATCACGGAATCCTTGTGCAGGAGCGGCTCGCATTCCGCGCCGTTGGCGATCACGGTTTCGGCCCGGGCATTGAGCTTGACGTGCGTGGGAAAGCCGCCGCCGCCCGCGCCGACGACGCCCGCCAGTCTGACTTGTTCCGCCAAATTCATGTTAGTTTTTGATAAACTGTCACCGTTCCGTCCCGGACCGCCATTGCCCGGACTGGAGGCGCTAAGCGTGGCGGTTTCCGAAATTTTTGCAATTCATTTTTCCGGGCCGTGCCCGCAGAACCCGGCCCGGAGTCCACACGCCCCCCTCACGGCTCGGCCAGCGCCTGGAACAGATGGCGCATTTCCTCCTTGATGTCGGCGGATGCCTCCAGCGGGTGCGCAATTTCCGCGCGGATCAGGTTAAGCAAGTTGGAATTACCCGGCCGCCTCGGGCGGCTCTGATGCGAGGGGTGGTTCGCCTTCCACCCCGCCCGTTTCCGGCGCGGACGGGGGCGCGCTTGCCAAGTTCTCCCGCAGTCGCACGAGCACGGGCCGCACCATTTTCCCCTGATATTTGAACCCCGGACGCACCGTTTCCCCGATCAGCGCGTTCGCCGGGGGAGTATCCCGCTGGCCCACCACCTGATGACGGTCGGCGTTGAACGGCTCGTCCGGCGTGGCGGCAAACGGCACCAAACCCACCCGGCGGGCGGCATCGTGGCAGGCGTTTTGGAACTGGGCGATTTCAGCGGCCAACTGCGGCTGGCCGGAATGCTCGGCGGCGGCGTGCAGGGCGAACACATGATCCAGAATGCGCACCAACACCTGCAGCCATTCCGTCTCGCCCCGGTGCAACTTCTCAATTTCCAACCGGAGCGCCGCCTTTTCACTGTCATTCATGCGCTGCATGAACTCGCCAAACTGCCGCACCTCGCCCGTCATGCGCTCGGCGATCTCGCGGGCCGCCCCCGTTGTCTTCTCGGCCTGGGCCTGGGCGGTGGTCCAATTATCCGTGCAGGCGGTGATCTGATCGCCCACGCGGTCCAGTTGCTGGATTTTGCCGGCAATCGTTTCGAGGCTGTTGACTTCAATCAACCGGGCCGTCGCCCGGTATTCCAGCACAAAGGGAAGCACGCCCATCCCCGCCCCCAGGGCGACACAAGCGGCCGCCACCCCGATGACCCACAGGCCCAGGGGATGCGGCGCGTGATACGTGAACCAGCCGGCAAAGACCAGCAGCCCCGCGTCGCCAAACAAAAACGGCCATTTGGGAACTTCCCAATCCTGAGCATTCTTCATGATCCGAGAGTTTCAGCCAAACCGCCCGCGAACGCAACGCCAAGTTGTCAGCATATATGGCGAACGCCACCGAGGCCGGCACCGCCAGTTTGCCGTTCAAGCCAACGTCCGCTCATGAGGTCTGCCGGGGCCATGCTCCTGCCAGCCTTGAGCGGACGGGACGGGATTGAGGCGGGGCCATTTGGAATTCAGGGATTTCCGCGCCCGGGGTAGGGGGGCGGCCCCGGGCGGTTGGGATGGCCAAAACATCAATTGGACTGCCAGCGCAAGGTTTTGGCGCCTTTGGCGGGCAGGCTGTGGCCGGCAATCGAACAGGTGGGGGCTTGATTCATGGCCCCGATCGTATAGGTGCCGCCGCCGGGGCAAACCGGCATGGCATTGCCCTTGAGATAGGGTTCCAAGTCCAGTGCCGTGGGCACGTCCGTGGCGTCTTTGGAATTATCCAACGCCCAGGCCTGCTTGGCGGTGTCCAACTGCTGGAGATTTTGCAGGCAGAGATCGCGCGCCGCTTCGGGCGACAACGTTGGCGGCGGGGGCGGGGCCATGGGCTGCGCCGCCTGGTCGGCGAACTCTTGAAGGTGATTCTGCTGCAATTTCAGGGCCAGCCGGGCGGTTTCCAATTGTTGGGCGGTGAGTTGGCCGGCGGTGGTCAGTTGGAGGAGATTGGTGTTGGCCAGGGCGAGTTGCTGGGTCAGGCGTTGGTTATCCTGCCGGAGCCGGGCATTGTCCAGCCCCAGTTCGACCACGCTGGAGGCTTTCAGCTCATCCAGCTGGCTATTGAGCAATTTAACTTTTTCATGGGCGTCGCGGGCGTCGGTGAGCGCGGCGTCTTTTTGCTGGTTGGCGCGGAAGAGCAGCACCTGGCTGACGAAGATCAGCACAAGACACACCCACAGCAGCCAGCGTTTGACACTCATGGTTACCTTGTTTTCGCCCTTCCCGGGGCCGCCGTCAAACACGAAACGTAAAAATGATCACTTTTATTGGGGCGTTTCCGACCGGGCGTCAATCCCGACCCTGCGCCGGGCGGTTCCATTTATCGGCCGATTTTGTAATTGTGACGCCACCGGGGCGGCTTATACTGCGATGACTTATGAAAAAATACGCCATCATTATTATCGGGGTGCTGTTGGTGCTGGGCCTGGTTGGGTTGCTCGTGATGGCGGTCGCGGGCGCGAGCTACAACGGGCTGGTCCGCCTCGCGCAGGGGGCGGACAGCCAGTGGGCGCAGGTGGAGAATGTTTATCAACGCCGGGCCGACCTCATCCCGAATCTGGTGGCGACGGTTTCCGGCGCGGCCAATTTCGAAAAATCCACGCTGACGGAAATCACGGCGGCGCGGGCGTCGGTGGGGCAGGTGAAGCTGGACCCCAATGCCGCACCGAGTGATCCGGCCAAACTGGCGGCGTTTGAACAGGCCCAAAGCCAGCTCTCGTCCGCCCTCTCCCGGTTGCTGGTGGTGGTGGAGAAATATCCGGATTTGAAGGCCACGGAGAACTTCCGCGAATTGCAGGCGCAACTCGAGGGCACGGAAAACCGCATCAGCGTCGAACGCCGGGATTTCAACACGGCGGTGCAGGCCTACAACACGGCCATCAAATCTTTTCCGGCGGTATTGTATGCCGGGGCCTTCGGTTTTAATGCGAAACCTTATTTTACCGCCACCGCCGGGGCCGAGACGCCGCCCAGGGTGCAGTTTGATTTCAACGCGCCGGCCGCCAAACCCTGAGCCATGCACCGTCTCGGCCTCATCCTGATTTTAATGGCCGGTCTCCGGCTCTCGGCGGCGGAGATCATGCCGCCCGCGCCGGCGGCTTATTTCAATGATTACGCCCATATCGTCGCCCCCGGCACGGCGGCGCGGCTGAACCAGACGCTGGAAGATTTCGAGCGCCAAAGCTCCGATCAAATCATCGTGGCGGTGTTCCCGAAAATGGAGTCGGACTCGTCGGTGGAGGATTATACGGTGCGCGTGGCGCGGTCCTGGCGGGTGGGGCTGAAGGACAAGAACAACGGGGCGGTGCTGTTTGTTTTCGTGCAGGATCACAAATTGTTCATCCAGGTCGGCTACGGTTTGGAAGGGGTTTTGCCGGACGCCTTGTGCCAGCGCATCATTGATGAGCAGATCACCCCGCGTTTCAAAGCCGGTGATTTTGACGGCGGCCTGACGGCGGGGGTGCAGTCGGTGATCGCCGCCGCCCGGGGCGAATACCAGGGTACGGGCCGCACGGTGGCGGAGCACCGTCCCGACGGCGGGTCGAAGTGGTGGCTGGTGGTTTTTCTGATCGTGGGAATTTACGTCATCCTCCGCGTCGCCACCGCCCGCAGCACCCATTATTCTGGGGTCGGCATGTCGCGCCGGTCTTCGCCGGGGACGTGGCCGCTGTTCATCGGCGGTTTTGGCGGGGGTGGCTGGGGCGGCGGATCTTCCGGCGGGGGCGGCTTCGGCGGCGGCGGGGGCTTTTCGGGTGGCGGGGGGAGTTTTGGCGGCGGTGGCGCAGGAGGGAGTTGGTGACACTTATGCACCCGCGAACTTTTTCCAAGCATCTGCGCCACGCGGGCATCGTGGCGGCCATTCAGGCGGCCGAACAAAAAACCACCGGCCAAATCCGGGTCTGCATCAGCCCCCGGCACACGGACACGCCCGTGGCCGCCGCGCAGGCGGAATTCCTGCGCCTGGGCATGGATAAATCGCCGGCCCGGAACGGCGTCTTGATTTTCGTGGCCCCCCGCGCCCACAAGTTCGCCATCATTGGCGATGAGGCCGTCCACGCGAAATGCGGCGACGCCTTCTGGCGGGAACTGGCCGATGTCATGAGCGGCTACTTCCGCAAATCGGAATTCACCCCCGGCATCATCCACGGGGTGCAAAAGGCCGGCGAATTGCTGGCGGAACATTTTCCCAGCCCCCGGCTGGGTGGGATGAAATCCTGAACAAGGGCGGCAACCGTTTCAGTCTGGAAGATGCAAAAAACAGGTTGCCGCAGACGGGCGCAGATTTAACCATTTCGTTTTGCAAGGGGGATTCACGCCCCCCAGTATGCCTGGGTTAACCCTTCTATAATGTGTGGTTTCATCTGCCATCTGTGGTGAAAGTTCCCCGTTTCCGCTTTTTCTCTCCCATCATTAGCGATGGGTTCCGGCCTGAGTGCGGTCGGATTGAGGCATCCAGTCAAACCATCGACTCCAAACCCACGCTGTGGGGATTGCGCTTCCGATAAAGGACATGCGGACGGAGCAGATGGTCCGGCGGCAATGAAGGATGCAGAAAATCGTCATCCGGGTTGCGGCTGAATCCAAGGCGCTCCATCAACCGCCGCGACCGCAGATTGATGGCGGCGGTAAACGACACCAACTCGGGCAGCTTCAGACGTTCAAACGCATACGCTTGAACGTTTAAGGCCGCTGCGTGGGCGATGCCCCTTCCCCAATACTCACGCCGCAGTCGCCAGCCAATCTCAACGGCGGGAGTGAAGTGCGCCGCAAAGGTCGGTTCGGCGAGGCCGGTGAATCCCGCAAAGGCTCCGTCCACCTCCACCACCCAAAGCCCCCACCCGCGCTGGGCGATACCGGCGCGGAGCCGGGCCAAAGACTCCCTTGATTCCGCCCGGGTCAGGGGCTTCGGAAAAAACCGCATCACCTCCGCATCCGCGTTCATCCCGGCGTATGGCTCCAAATCGTCATCCCGCCACTGACGCAATATCAATGAATCGTTCGTCATGGGGGTAAGGATATCCCCAGCCGGCATCTTCAGCTATTATTTGCTCGTCCAGCAGAAACCGGGTCAGGTCATCGTTTCCCGGCTGGATCCATGACAACCAATTCCCCGGCCTGCGGCAGCATTTGGGACAGGGATGGAAAATCCACAGCCTGCGGTTCGGCCGGGCGCACGGAGGTTTTTGTTTACAAAGGCCGCCGGGCGTGGCTCACTCATTCAGCCTATGAAGGATCAAATCATCCGCCTGCTGGGGCAGAAAAGTTATCAGCCGGCCAACGTGCCGGAGTTGCTCAAACTGCTCCGCCAGCCGCCGAACGCCCAGCAGGAGTTGCAGGCGGAACTCGCCCGCCTGGAACAATCCGGGGTCGTCGCGCGCATCAAGGGCAACCGTTACATCCGCCCGGCGGACGCGGATTTGATCCCCGGCCGCATTCGCATGAACCGCGCCGGCAAGGGGTTTTTGCAGCCGGACGATGTCGCGCTCAAGGAGATTGCCATCCCCGAAAGCGCCACTGGCACCGCCCTGCACGAAGACCGCGTGTTGGTGCGGCGGGACGGCCGCCGGAAGAATTTCCGCGAGGGCGATCAGGAAACCGGCGAGGTGGTGCGCATCCTCGAACGCAACCGCACCCGGCTGGTCGGCACGCTGCAACAGGGCCGGCAGTTTCTCTACGTCATCCCGGATGACCCGCGCATTCCGCACGATGTCTATGTGACGCCGCCGCGCGACCTGGGCCGGCCCGCGCACCCGGGCGACAAGGTGGTGGTGGAACTGCGGGAATGGGAGTCGCGCAACACGAATCCCGAGGGTGAAATCGTGGAAATTCTCGGTGCGCCCGATGCCGAGGGCGTGGACATGCTCTCGGTGTTGCGCCAGTATAATCTGCCGCTGCATTTTCCCAAACCCGTGCTGGCCGAGGCGCACGCCATCGGGGCGACGGTGGATCCCCGCGACCTGGCGGGCCGGTTGGATTGCCGCGGGCACCGGGTCGTGACCATTGATCCCGATGACGCGAAGGATTTTGACGACGCGATCTGCCTGGAACGCGTGTCGGCTGACCAATGGCGGTTGTGGGTTCACATTGCGGATGTGTCGCATTACGTCCGTCCCGGCACGGCGCTGGATGCCGAGGCCCGGCAGCGCGGCAACTCGACCTACCTGGTGGACCGCGTCATCCCGATGCTGCCCGAAGCCTTGAGCAACGAACTGTGCTCGCTCAAGCCGAACGTGGACCGCCTGACCAAGTGCGTGGAGTTTCTCATGGCCCACGACGGGCGCGTTTTGAGCGCGAAGTTCCATTCCGCCGTCATCCATTCCCAGCGCCGCTTCGCCTACCCCGAGGTGCTGGCCATTTTGCAGCGTCCGCCGGGCGACGACCCGATTGAACAGATGCTCCATCAGGCGCATGAACTCGCGCAGAAAATCCGCCGCCTGCGGTTCAAGGCCGGTTCGCTGGAACTCGATTTTCCCGAAACCAAAATCCGCCTGGATGAACAGGGGAAAATTCTGCGCATTGAGAGAACGGAAAACGATGTGTCCCACCAGTTGATCGAGGAATGCATGCTGCTGGCCAACGAGGCGGTGGCCGCGCAGTTGATGAGTCGGCGCCTCCCCGCCATTTACCGCATTCACGAGGAACCGGACGCGCGCCGACTGGAGGATTACCGGCGGGAGGTGCTGGCCCACCATCTGCCGTGCGGCAACCTGCGGCAGCCCGCCGAGGTGCAAAAACTGCTGCGCAAACTCGGGACCCTGCCCATCGGCCCGGCGCTCAAGATCGGCTTTCTCAAATCCCTCATGCGCGCGCGTTACGCCGTCGAGCCGCTCGGCCATTACGGGCTGGCCAAAAAGAAATACACCCACTTCACCTCGCCCATCCGCCGCTACGCCGATCTGACGGTGCATCGCGCGCTGTTCGATAAGCCGCCCGCGCCGGCGGCCGCCCTGCAGGAAATCGCCGAACACATCTCCGTGACCGAACGCAATTCCGCCGATGCCGAGCGCGACAGCAAGGACGTCAAAATGTATGCGTTCCTGCTGGCGCAATTGGATTCCGGCGCGCCGCCAAACTATCCCGCCTTGGTGACCGACGTGCGGAACATCGGGTTTTTCGTGGAGGTGCCCGGCCTGGCGATGAGCGGCCTCGTGCCCCTCTCGTTGATGGAGGATGATTTCTATGTCTTTGATGAAAACCGGCGGCTATTGGTGGGCCGCCGCACCCGCCGGACGATCCAACTCGGGGACCCGCTCACCGTTCAGGTGGCGCGGGTGGACCGCTTTAAGAAACAAGTGGATTTCCGCCTGGCGGGGGTGCCGCGCAAACCCTCCGCCCCGCGTTCGCCGGGGAATCGGGCTTCTGATCGGCGTCCCCAAACGGTCCGGCCATCCCAGCCGTCCCGGTCGCCGCGCCCGGGATCGCGCCCGGAGCCGCAGCGTCCCCAGGGATCCCGATCCTTCCGTCCGCGGCCGTCGCCGGGCGGCTCCGAGCCGAAACGTCCGCCGAACCCCCGTTCGTTCGGCCGGCGTCCCCCGGGGGCGCGTTCGGATGCGAACCGCCGGCCGGCACCGCGCCCGGATTCAACCCCGCCGCCGGAGACCCGCCGGCCGATGCTCCATGCCTCCGCCTCGCAACTGCCCGTCAACCAACGGCCGTTGCTGAAATCGAGCGGGCACCACCGCTTTTTCAAGCGCCGGCGGTGACGGGGGGAATGCGGGCGGACTGACGACCGCCCGGGGTGGCGCATCCCGGAGTTGTTGGCGGCCTTTGGAGTGCGGCGACACGTCGCCGCTTTGGGACGAGACGACATGTCGTCGAGTTCGAAGGCGCGCCCTGGCACGATCAAATCAACCACCTCAGGACGCGCCCCGTCCGGGGTGCCCGGCAAAAGTTTTCTTGGCAATCCCGCGGCATGATGGCTAACTCGGGGCGTGACCAAAGCAACGGATCAGACCCGGACGCCGCAGGCCAAGCTGGATTCATTTCAACAGGTCTTGAAAGTGGCGTTTGAGTTGCACAATGCCGGACGCCATGCCGAGGCCGAGGCGGCCTGCCGCATTTTGATGGACATCCACCCGCGCGACGGCCAGTTGCTGTTCCTGCTGGGCATGGTTTTGCATCAAACGAACCGGAGCGCGGAAGCCCGGCCGCATTTGGAGCTGGCGGCGGAATTGCAGCCGCAAATGGCCCGGGTTTTCAACGGGCTGGGTCATGTTCACCAAAAACTGCACCATCCTTTGCGCGCGGTGGAATATTATGCCCGGGCCGTGGAACTGGGGATGCAGTCCGCCGATCTTTTTTACAGCATGGGCAACGCCTGCCACGAACTCGGGGACATGGAACGGGCGGTGACGTTGTTTGAACGGGCGGTGGCGTTGAATCCCCGGGATGCTTCGAGTTGGAATAATCTCGGCAAATGCCTGAAAGAGTGCCACCGGCTGGAGGAATCCATCCGGGCCTATGACCGCGGGCTGGCGGCCGATCCCAATTGTTTCATGGCCCATTATGGCCGCGCCATCGCGCTGCTCATGACGGGCCGCCTGCCGGAAGGTTTTCGTGAGTATAACCGGTGGCGCAACTTCCGCATCACGCCCCGCCAGTTTCCCCAGCCCCTCTGGCAGGGCGAACCGATTCCGGGCCGGACCCTGTTTTTGCATGCGGAGCAGGGCTATGGCGATGCGATTCAATACGCGCGTTTTATCCCGCAGGCGCGGGAATGCTGTGGCCGGGTGATCCTCGAATGCCGGCCGGAGCTGAAGGCCTTGTTCACCCACTCCGGTTGCGCCGGAGAGGTCATTGCTTATGGCGAGGCGATTCCGCCGTTCGATTATTACACTTCGCTAATCAGTCTGCCCGGCATCCTGGGGGTCACTTTGGAAACCATTCCCCGGCAAGTTCCGTATTTGAAAGCCGCCGCCGACGGGCGGTTGCCACCGGCTCCAGCGGGGCATTTAAAGGTGGGGGTGGCGTGGGCGGGCAACCCGGACCATCACAATGATGCGGCGCGTTCGCTGGGACTGGCCGAACTCGCGCCGCTGTTCCAGGCCCCCAACGCGGTGTTTTACAGTCTGCAAGTAACCGTGCCCCCCCGCGATGAGGCCGTTTTTGGCGCCGGGCTCAAACTGGTGGATTTGCGCGGCCGGCTGAAGGATTTTCTGGACACGGCGGCGGCGGTGGCGGAACTGGATTTGGTTATTGCCGTGGACACCTCGGTGGCCCACCTGGCGGGCGCGCTGGCGAAACCGGTCTGGACCCTGCTGCCTTACACGCCCGACTGGCGCTGGTTGATGGCGCGGTCGGACAGCCCCTGGTATCCCACCATGCGCTTGTTCCGGCAGGCGCAACGGGGCCAATGGCCGCCGGTCATCCGGCAAGTGGCGGAAGCACTGGAACATTTCCCCGCCACCCATCCCCGATGACGATGATGGGCCGGCCCTGGGCTGGTTAATCAGACCACCGGCCCGGGGTTTCCGCAGTGCCTCCCGAAGTTGATGGCGGATTTTTTGCACCGCCGACTTCCCAGTCTGCTGTCTCGCAGGTTTCCAAACCTGCAGGCCGTCCGCCCATTGGCGCGCCCGCCTGTCTTCCCAACAACTTCGGGATGCACTGGGTTTCCGACCCCTTGATTTTTTCCCCTAAAGTTTTTTCCAACGCGTCCGATAGAGAGGGCGTAACAGTGAATGGTCGTCAGCCGCCAAGCAGGTTGACAGGGGAAGACAAATGGTGAACCGCCCTTGAACGGGTTCGCCCGTGGCATGGACGCCGCGAAAAATCAATGCCCCTCCAGGGCGACTCACGGATAGAGTTATGGTGATTAATACGAACATATCGGCGGAAAATACGGCTGCCTATTTGGGGCAGTCCAACGCCAATTTGAGCATGGCCCTGGAAGAATTGTCCTCGGGCTCCAAAGTCAATTCCCCCGCTGATGACAGCGCCGGCTTGGCGGTGTCCATGGGTCTCACGATGCAAATGGGGGACAACACGGCGGCCGAGAACAATGTGGCCGACGCCATTTCGTTCAACCAAACCCAGGATGGCTACCTCCAGCAGGTGGACAGCGCCCTCAACCGCATGAGCGAACTGGCCGTGCAGGCCCAGGACGTCACCAAATCCAACAGCGACCGCACCCTGTATCAACAGGAGTTCCAGACGCTGTCGAATTATATCAACAACGTTTCCACCCAGAGTTTCAACGGGGTCAGCCTGTTTGATGGCACCACGCTGTCGGTGACGACGGATAGCAACGGCAGCACCTTCATCAACACCGGGGTTAATCTGGGGGCGTCCGTCTATTCCGGGCTGGCCGTCAATGATTCGATTGCCACGACTGCGGGGGCCGCCGCCGCTTTGATCGCGGTGCAGGCGGCCGTCAACCAACTGGCGTCGGATCGCGCCACCATCGGCACCAATGAAGAAACGCTCACGGATTACAACAACGAGCTTTCCACGCTGAATGACAATCTTTCCGCCGCCAACAGCCAGATCATGGATGTGGATGTGGCCACGGAAAGCACCATTTACGCCAAAGAGAACATTCTCGTCCAAACCGGCACCGCGATGCTGGCCCAGGCCAACTCGCAGCCGCAAATCGCGCTGAAGCTCCTGAGTTAAGCCGGCGGATTCCCTCCTTAAGTATTGTCCCTGACTGCCGATACCTAACTGCGAAAGCTGGTGCTGGCGGCCATCAACGGCCAGGAGGGAAGAACCGGTCGGACGCCCCGGAAAGGTCCGCCCACGGCAGGGATGCCGTGTAAAAATAACTCTCCCCGCAAGGGGTGACTCATGGAAGGAGTCAGTAGTATGGGACTAGTAATTAACACAAACGTATCGGCAGAACAGACTTCGGCCCTGTTGGAGAAATCCAGCAGCGCCCTGAGCAAGTCGCTCGAAGAGCTGTCTTCTGGATCAAAAGTAAACTCACCGTCGGATGACAGCGCCGGGTTGGCGGTGTCGATGAACCTGACGGCGCAGATGGGAGAAAACTCGGCGGCTTCGGACAACGTCAACAACGCCATTTCGTTCAACCAAACCCAGGACGGTTACCTGCAGCAGGTCAACAGCGCCCTGGACCGGATGAGCGAATTGTCGGTGCAATCGCAGGACGTGACCAAGTCGAACAGCGACCGCCAACTGTATCAAAACGAGTTCAACACGCTCGCCAAATATGTCAACAACGTGGCCACGCAGAGCTTCAACGGGGTCAGCCTCTTTGACGGCTCCAAGCTCGCGGTGACCACGGACAGCAATGGCGGCACCTTCAGCAACACCGGGGTGAATCTGGGGGCGTCGGTCTATTCCAACCTGGCCAGCACTTCGATCGCCACCACCTCGGGCGCCGCCAGCGCCTTGACGTCGGTTTCCGCCGCCATCAATCAGTTGGCGTCGGATCGGGCCACGCTGGGCACCAACGAAGAAACGCTGACCGACTACAGCAACCAGCTCGAAACGCTGAACAACAACCTCTCCGCCGCCAACAGCCAGATCATGGATGTGGACGTGGCGTCGGAGAGCACCGCCTACGCCCAGCAAAACATCCTCGTGCAGACCGGCACGGCGATGTTGTCGCAGGCCAACACCATGCCGCAAATCGCGCTGAAACTCTTGAGTTAAGCCGCCCGGCATGAAGCGATAGTAACAGACTCGGACGGCGCGGGCGCGCCGTCCGGGTTATTGCGTGTGCAGGCCGGACCGGTCGCTGAACCACTGGCGGGGAACCGCCCAACGAAAGAGAATTTATGTCAAGCGTCAGCTCAACCAGCAGTGCGAATTCCCAGTTGTCCCAACTCCTGTCGGACAGCAGCCTGCAGAGTCAGGGCAACACCGTCAACAGCACCAATAACGGATCCACGGGGCTGTCCGTCGCGGGCCTGGCTTCCGGCACGAACTGGACCACCACCGTGGAGGAACTGGCCAATGCCGAACGCGCGCCCGAGACCCAGTGGGAGGCCCAACAAACCAAGCTTCAGTCGCAGAACAACGCCTACACCACCATCAGTGGTGACCTCGCGACTCTGCAGACGGACGTGGAGACCCTCCAAGATCCCTCGCTTTACCAGGGCACGACGGCGACCAGCTCCGATACGAGCATTGCCTCGGCCACCTCCGAGGCCGGCGCCACCCTGGGCAGTTTTACTTTCGACATCACGCAACTCGCCACCGCCTCCCAACTCAACGGCGCCACCGGGATCAGTCAATCGTTGGTTCCCAGCGGGGGAGATCCCGGCACGGTGACCATCGGCTCGGCCAACTTTGCCACGCCCGTCACCGCCGGCACCTTCACCATCAACGGCCAGCAGGTCACCGTCGCCGCCACGGACACGCTGCAGGATGTTTTTAACAACATTGCCACGGCCACGAATAACGCCGTCACCGCCAGTTACAATTCCACCTCGGATGAAATCACGCTGTCGAGCAGCAGTCCCATCGTGTTGGGCAGCGAGACCGACACCAGCAATTTCCTCCAATCCGCCGGATTATACAACTCCAGCACCAGTTCGGACACGATCACCAGCAACACGGCGCTCGGCACCGTGCAGTTGAACTCGGATATGACGTCAGCCGGCCTGGGCACGGCGGTTTCCGACGGCGGTGCCGGCAACGGCGCCTTCACCATCAACGGCGTCACCATTAATTACAATTCCAGCACCGACAGCCTCAACGATGTGCTGAGCCGCATCAACAATTCCAGCGCCGGGGTCACGGCCAGCTACAACAACCTGACGAACAACTTCGTGCTGACCAACAGCACCACCGGCGCCATCGGCATCACGGCCCAGGATGTGACCGGCAATTTCCTCGCGGCCACCGGCCTGTCCGGTGGCACGTTGTCCGAGGGCAGCAACCTCCTCTACACCGTCAATGGCAACAGCACCCAGTTGGTGAGCCAGTCCAACACCATCACCTCGGCCAGTTCCGGGATCAACGGCCTGACGGTGACGCCCGTGCAAAAGGGGTCCACCACGGTCTCCGTCAGCAGCAACACCGCCGCCATCACCACCGCCATCAATCAATTCATCACGGATTACAACACCGTGGAGTCGTATATTTCCACCCAGCAGGCCGTCACGACGTCCTCCAGTGGCACGACCACCCCGGGCACGCTGACCGGCGATCTGACCGCCAACGGCATCGCCAACGATCTGCGCGACAACACCAACCAGCCGGTGCCGGGACTGTCCGGGGCCATTCAAATGTTGTCGGATCTGGGGATCCAGACCAACGGCCAGAACAATACCATCAGCCTGAGCAGTCCCAGCACCCTCAGCGCCGCCCTGACGAGTAATTTGAGTGGCGTCCAATCATTCTTCTCGGGTGCCAGCGGCTGGGGAACCCAGTTGAACAACTGGCTCAACGCCACCACCGGCAGCGGGGGCACCGTTCCCAACCAACAGGCCACGCTGACCCAGCAGAACACCAATATCACCACCCAAATCTCCAACTTGGAGACGAAAATCTCCTCCGACAGCGCCAAGTGGACCTCCGAGTTTGAAGCGATGGAAGTGGCGGAGTCGCAGACCACCCAGGAGATGACCTATTTGTCTGAACAGATCACCAGTGGAGCCCTCTAATCCCCATGCGCCCGCCCGTCCCCTCATCCCCAGCCAAGCCTGCTGACGCCGCCCACCGGTGGCTCAAAGGCGCCGGGCGGACGGTGCTGTGCCTCACGACGGCCGTGGCCCTGGCGGCGCAAGGGCAGCCGCCGGCGCACCCGGCGGCCATGCCCATGCTGCTCCCGGACGATCCTTCGGACAACGCCTATCAAGCCTCGCCGGATTTGGCGCCGGAATTGCGGCGGGTGGCCGTGCTGCCGCCGGCCTGGGAAGGATCAGCTTCCGACTTGGCCGCCGGCGGCGAAGCCCTGGCTCCCGTCCTGCTTTCGGAACTGTCCAAGCTGAGGAAGTTTGAAGTGGTGACCGTCAGCCCGCCCGACCTCCGCGGCCTGACCGGCCGGTTAAGCTGGACCGGCGAGGAAATCCTGCCGGCGGACTTTTTAAACTCCCTGCAACGGGTGTATGGGTGCGATGCGGTCTTGTTTTTTCAAATGACCCGGTTTCAAGCGTATGCCCCGCTGGCGGTGGGGTGGCGGATGAAACTGGTGGATGTGCGCACGCGCCAAATCCTCTGGGCCGTGGACGAGGATTACGATGCCAAACAGCCGGGGGTCCTGGGCCAGGCGCACCTGTTTCATGCCCTCGGGCAATGGGTTTTCCGCGATTCCGCCAGTGACTGGCAGGTGGAAAATTCCCCCCGCCAATTCGGCCAATACGCCCTCGCCAAATCCCTGTCCTCCTTGCCGAATCGGAAAGATATGATTAAAGTTTCCCGGCCGATTACCGATGAGCCAAGCAAGCGGTCGTCGGATCAAAAAACGTCGTCTGTTAAAAAAATATATGGAAATTGAGTTCAATACCGGTCGAATTTCTCAGGGGGGGTATAGCCAGCCGCCCGCCCGCCAGAGTGCCACGCCGGCCTCGCCGGACCCCGTGTCGTTCTCAGCCTCCGACTCGCTCAACAGTCAGTTGAGCACCCTCTCCACCGTCCGTCCGGACCAGGTGGCCCGGGCCAAGGCCCTGGTGGCGGATGGCAATTACCCTTCGGATGAAGTGTTGCACCGCGTGGCGGATCGTTTGGTGAACGAGTCCACCAGCAATGCCGGGGGCGCGTCCGAATAGTTGAGGTGACCAGCAACGTTTTGCCCCGCGCCCATCCCCATGCAAACCGCCAATCCTTGGAAGTCCTACCGCCAAATCACGACGCTGACCGCCCCTCCGGGACAACTCACCCTGATGCTCTATGAAGGCGCCCTGCGCTCGCTCCAGCGCGCGCTGCCCGGCTTTACTTACACCGATCCGGCGGAGGCCAACATGACCATCCACAACAACCTGATCAGCGCCCAGAAAATCATCCAGGCGCTGAATGGCGCTTTGAACATGGAACAAGGCGGGGAATTCGCCGCGACCATGCGCCGCCTTTATCATTATTTTGTCCGGCGGATCCGCGAGAGCAACCTCCGCAAGCAGCCGGCCGGGGTGGAGGAGGTCATTGTTCATCTGACCGTCCTGCGGGATGCCTGGGCCACCATGCTCGAACGCCAGAATCCGCCGGCAGCTTAACCGCCCAACCCTTTTAAATGAATGAACGCCGGGCGCGATCTCACCGAAGCCTATCAGGCATGGCGGCGGCTGGCGGAAGCCGAGGGTGAAGCCGCCGGGGCGGGGGATTGGACCCGTCTTTCCGCCTGTCAGCAGGAACTCCGGCGCCTGCAAACACGGATTTCGCGGTTGACCCCGGCGGCCCGGGAAGAATGGTCCGCCTCCGAAGTGGGCCGCATCGCCCGGGAGCGGGTTAAGGCCACCATCCACGAATTGATCGAACTCCATGGCCGCAACCAAACCCGGCTCCGCGAAATGAAGGAAGCCACCCGCTCGAAGCTGGATCAGCTCCGTCAGGCGGGGCGGAATTTGAAACAAATCCAACGTTCCTACGTTTTCAACCATCCGGCCCGCTGGACGTCGTTCTCGTAACCGGCCGCCCCCCCCACCAAGGCATGAAAAACCCGGATTCAACCTCCCCGCCCACCGACCCCATTTTGGTGGTGGATGACGAGAAGACCATTCTGACGACCCTGCAGCATATCCTGGGGAAACATCATTACCAAACCGTCGTTGCCTCCAACCCGCTGCTCGGGCTGGAGCAGCTCAAAAAACAGGCCTTCTCGGTGATCATTTCCGATCAGGTCATGCCCGAAATGAACGGCCTCGAACTACTCGCCCAGGCCCGGCTCATTCAACCCTATGCCACCCGCATCCTCGTCACCGCCGTGGTGGATCTGGACCTGGTGATTGAGGCGATCAACCAGGGGGAGATTTTCCGGTTCATCGTCAAACCCTGGTTGTTGGAGGAATTCCTGGCCACCATCAAAAATGGCGTGCAGCGCTACGAATTGATTTGTCAGAATGGCCGGCTGCAGGCCGCCACCCAGTCCATGAACGAGCAGTTGATCGAATTGAACCGCTCGCTCGAGCAGCAGTTCCAACTGGTGGCGCTGCAGAACCGGCAACTGGCGGAGGTGAACACCGCCATGGAGGGCAACTTTGTCCGTTCCATGGAACTCTGCGTTCACACCATGCAAACCTTTTATCCGTCCCTCGGGTATCAGGCCCGGCGCGTGTGCGAACTGTGCAAGGCCATGGCGCACGTCCTGCAATTGAACGACGAGGACCGGCGCGTGCTGGAAAGCAGCGCCCTGCTGCACGACATCGGCCTCGTCGGCGTGCCGCGCCAGATCATCCGCCGCTGGCAGGAGGAGCCGCATCTGCTCGAGCCGGCGGAAAAAGCGCTCATCGAACAGCATTCCATCCTGGGGCAGGAACTCGCCTCCTTCGGCAATGACCTGAAAAAGGTCGGGGAAATCATCCGCGCCCATCACGAACATTATGACGGCAGCGGCTACCCCGACCAACTGATCGGCGATAACATCCCCTGGCTGGCCCGGCTGCTGGCCGTGGCCGTGGCTTACGCCTCGAGCCGGTTGATGGATGCCGACGCCAACGAAAAAGTGAAGCGCGACTCCGGTCTGGCCTTTGATCCCGAAGCCGTGCGTGTCTTCCTGCGGGCGCAGGTGATGGCCAACGTGCCGCGCAAGGAACGGCGCATCGTCTTGTCCGATCTCCGGCCGGGCATGGTGCTGGCGCAGGGCATTTACACGCACAACGACCTGTTGCTCGTCCCCGAGGGCCAGCGATTGAATGCCACCTTCATCGAAAAAGTCCTCAACCATAACCGGATTCAGCCGATTAAGCAGTCATTGGTGGTTTACGGATAACCGCAGCCGGCGGGAGGGACACATGAAAGATTTGATCAGTCAAACAACATTGCCGGGGAAGGACCATGCCGGTCGCTGGTGGGGAAGCCTGTTTAACGCTTCCGAAGAACCCCAGATGGTGTGCGGCAAGGAGGCCATTGCGCTGCACATCAACCGCAAGGCCGCCCGCCAGTTCAAACTCAAGCCGAGCGCCGACGAAGGCTCGTTTTCCATCTGCCGGATTCTTTCGCCGCCCGCCGACAAGGAACTGCGCCGGATCCTGCAACTCCACCTGGCCCATCCGGATAAAATTCATTCCGTCATGGTGCTGCAGGATGGCGCCCCCCACTCCCTGATGGATCTCGAAATTGTCTCCCTGGATGGGGACTACAGCCTGGTGACCTTCAAGCAAAACGGCCACCGCCTGCGCTTGGAATCCCACATCCAGCGCCTCATCACGGCCATTGACGCCACCCCCGATGTTTTTCTGGTCACCGACGCCGAATTGCGGATCACGTTTGTCAACCCCGCCTTTCAATCCATCACCGGTTACAGCATGGAGGAGGTGCTGGGGCGGGCGGACGATTTTTTACGCGCGCCCTTTGAACAGGAAAAAGTCTGCGCCTATCGGGAACAAGTCAGCCGCGGGCGGGAATGGATCGGCGAATTTGTCAACCGCCGCCGCAATGGGGAAACCTATCACGTCGAATCCACCATCTCGCCGATTTTTGATTTTGCCGGGCACTTCATGGGCTATGTGGCCTGCGAACGCGACATCACCGTGCGCAAACGGCTCCAGGATGAATTGCGCACGGAACGCGATTTCGTGCAGAGCATCGTGCAATCCCTGGATGGCGCCATCTACAGTCTCGACTGCGAGTTCCGCCTCACCCATGCCAACGACGGCTGGCGGCACCTGCCGGTGGAGCATGGCGGCATCCGGCTGAACGGCGCCCCCGAGATCGGCCGGGTCCTGCTCACCTATGTGCCGGATCCCACCCGCCGCGCCGAAATGCAGACCCTGTTCCAGGAAGTCCTCACCGGCGGCCGGGCGCGGGACAATCATTTTCACGCGCCTGACGGCCGGCATTGGCTGGTGAAAATCTCGCCCTGGATCAACGGGGCCAAGATGCACGGGCTCATTTGCAACATCACCGACCAGACCCAGCACCACGAACTCCAGAACCAGCTTTTCCAGGCGCAAAAGATGGAGATCATCGGCACGTTGGCCGCCGGGGTGGCCCATGATTTCAACAACCTGCTCCAGGTCATCCGCGGCCACACCAGCCTCATCCTGATGCAGACCACGTCCGATTCACCCCTGCGCCAGGGCTTGGAAAAAGTGGACATGGCCGCCGTGCGCGCCGCCGAAATCACCCAGCAACTGCTTTCTTTCAGCCGCATCTCGGACGAACGGCGTATCGTCCTGGACCTGAACAAAGTCATCAAGGAAGCCAACCAACTCGGTCGCCGGACCCTGCGCGGCAACGTCACCGTCGAGTTGAATCCCACGCCCAATCCCCTCCGCGTGAAGCTCGACCCCACCAAGGCCAGCCAGGCCGTGCTCAATCTCTGCGTCAACGCCCAGGACGCCATGCCGGAGGGCGGCCGCCTGACCCTGACCAACGTCATTGTCAAACCGTCCCCCGAACTGATCGCGCGCCGCAAGCTTTCGCCCGGCGTCTATTACGCCCGGTGCAGCGTGTCCGACACCGGCTGCGGCATTCCGGCGGAAGTCCTGCCCCGCATCTTCGAACCGTTCTACACCACCAAGGAAAAGGGCAAGGGCACCGGCCTGGGGCTCCCCATTGTGCAGCGGGTCGCCGAGGAAGCCGGCGGCTTTGTCGAAGTCGAAAGCAGTCCCGGCCAGGGCACGACGTTCCATCTTTACCTGCCCATTGTGCCCGATCAACTCGCGCCCGTGACCGCGCCGGAACACGCCCCGCTCGTGCAGGGCAAGGGCCGCGTGCTGGTGGTGGACGATGTGGACTTGCTCCGGGATTTCACCCAGAAATTTTTGCAGATGACCGGCCTCAACGTGCTCGTGGCCAGCAGCGGCCAACAGGCGCTCAAAATCCTCGAGGATTCCTCCGAGCCCGTGGATTTGCTCTTCACCGATTACAACATGCCCGGCATGACCGGCCTGGAATTGATCGAGCAAGTCGTGAAACGCTGGCCCCGCACCAAATGCGTGCTCGCCTCCGGCTTCTTGAATGACGCGACGTATGCCCGCATCAAGCCCTACAACGTCTGCATCCTGGCCAAACCCTACGACATGCACGACGCCTCCAAGATCGTCATGGACAAGCTGGCGGAAAAGTAACCGCCCCGGTGCCGGGAAACCGCGAACGTTTTGACAGAATGACAGAATGGACAAAATGGAAAAGCCCACGGCCGGGACGGCTGGAATTAATCCCCACCGCCAACCGCACACTTTGACCGACCTTTGCATCTTCCAACGCTGCAACGCTTCCACTGCTTTGACTTTCCCGCCTCGCGCCCCGCGCCTCATCCCCGGCCTGTCCGCCATCCTGTCCGCCGTGGCTTTAGCGAAGGGGGAAGCTTCAGCGGCGGCGGATTCCCGCTTGTGCTTTTCCTTCTTGCATTCCCCCGCCCACCGGGGCTTATTGTGACCCAACAACACGGCCCCATGGACTCCAGGGCGACAACCAACTGCGGGGATGCCAGCCGATGACCGGGAAACCCGGGCGCAAGCGTTTGCGTCGCGGAGCGACGTTTAATCGTAGCCCGGCGATTCCTCGTCCGGTATGGCCCCCGCCTTGGGAGTGCGGCGGCAAGCCGCCGCTTTTGGACGAGGCGACCTGTCGCCTCGTCCAAAGGCGCGCCCGCAAAGCTTCATGGGCGCAATGCGTGAAAAAATTTCAAGGCGTTCTCTCCCGGGGGAGCAGGCCGGGATGTGGGCGGACTTGTCGCCCGGCCACTTCGTCCCGACGGGGACAACCCGAGAACAACCTGGCGTTTCAACGCCAGGTTTGGCCCCCCACCCGCAACGAGGCCCGAAGGGCCGACTGAATTTCAGGCTCAGCCGTGGGGCGGGCGTCCCGCCTGCCGGATTGCCCGTGGCCGACGAGGTGACAAGGCCCGGCATATTCCGGCGCCGCGCCTCACCCCTTGCTTCCGCCCCGCCGCCACCCGCCCCGGGCGGGTCAGACGGACGCAGAAGAAGGAACGGGGTTTGCGCCGCCAGCAAAATATGCCATTACCATTAACTGACCCCTTTCTGACCCCTTTCCGGCGCGTGAGACTTATTGCAATTGCAGTTTGTAAAACGTTTGCGGGGAACCGGATCCGATGTTGTTGGTCAAATTAAAATTCCCGCCGGCGTCGAATTCGTTGGTTGTCACCAGCACCCAGTGCGCCGGGGCCAGATTGGTGGAGGCCAGCAGCACAAACGGCCAGCTGTTGTTGCCGCCTGAAACGCTGAACACGAGGCTACCGGTCATTTCCCGGATGCCGGTGATGACGGGCGGGTTTAGGGTCACCACGGAAATGATCCCGGAACCGGCAAGCGGGTTGGTGTTCCAAAGCAGGTTGCCGGTCAGCGGCGGCAAAATAATTCCGGCAAAGGAACCGGCATAATTTCCCGCGCTGAATAAGCTAAAGGTGTCGCCGCTGGCGAGCGCGCCGCCGATGTTGGTCACGTTGAGCGTGCCGCCTTCAAACAGAGTGCCTGTGACCTTCGCGGCATTGTTGGTCAGTGGCGAGTGCTGGACCTGAATGAATGTCGTGCTCCCGCCGGCAAGCGTGAGGTTGTTGCTGATGGTCAGGACGCCAAGCGGATTACCTGGCGCGAAACCGCCGCCGGAGTTGACGGTGACCGCGCCGGAAATAATCCCGGTGCCACCAAGCGTTCCACCGCTTGCAACCGTGACCGAGCCTGAACCGCTGCCACTGCCAATCAGGTTGTTGACAAGGAGTATGCCGGCGTTGATTGTCGTGCCGCCGCTGTAGGAATTGGTGCCGGTGAGGGTCAAGGTTCCAGTGCCGACTTTGATGAGAGAAGTGACGCCCGAATTTCCGATGCAGCCTGCAAAGGTGTTCGTCGTGTTTTTTGCCCCGATACGCCAGGTCGGATTGGCTGACGCGCCATTGCCCGCGCCGATGAACGCGCCGCCGGCACCGCCGAGTTCGCCGATGTCGGTTGTCTGACCGCTGGCGTTGATATTGTCAAGCGTCACGCCGCTGTTCAGATAAATGGCCGAGTTCGCATAGCCGTAAGCATTGTTGATCCGAAAATCACCCGAGCCGCTGCGGGGAGTGACATTAACCTGGCCGGCGAAGGCCGACCAATCGCCGCTCAACAACCCGCGCACATAATCCACGGTGATATTCAATGTGCCGCCGCCGGTGAGCTTGCCGGTCAAGCCGCTGCCGGCGATGCGCGCGGGGCACAGCAAGGTGCCGGTTTGCCCGGAGGGCACGACCAGATCATTCGGCAAAACGCCCCAATAAGTGCCGTTGTTGCCGGCGTAACCGTTGAGTTGCGCCGTGCCGCCCAGCAAAGTGATCGGACCGGTTCCCCAGGCGGCGTAATTCGGTGAAGCACTGCCGATGATGATGGAACTGTTGCTGATGATGGTGCCGCCCGAAAAGGTGTTAGTGTTGTTGATGGTCAACGAACCGGAACCGCTTTTGATGAGGCCGGCACTGCCGGAAATTCCCAAACTGCCGCTGATTGTGTAGTTGATGGTGGAATTGGTGAACGTGACGGAGCCGGGAGATACGGCGCTGTTGATGACGACACTGGCGCTCGCCCCCGAATTGTTGAAGAAAACGTTGTCGCCGTCGGCATAAGCCGCGGGGGTGATGCCGTTGAGCCAGTTGGTGGTGGTGGCATCCCACGAGGAACTGGCCGAACCGGTCCAGACCAGACCAGGAATCACCACACTGCTGGGTGTCGCGCTGGCCTCCGGGGAATTGCCGCTGGTGCCCCCTAGTCCGGTGGCCGTGACGGTGTAGTAATAGGTCGTGCCATTGTTGAGATTGGTGTCGGTGTAACTCGTGCCCGTGATTCCCGTGACGTGCGGCGTCTCGCTGCCGCTGCTCACTCCCCGTTTGACTGTGTAGCTCGTCGCGCTGGAGGAAGCGGACCAATTCAGAAAAATCTGCTGGTTGCCAGGCGTGGCACCCAGGCTGGCCGGGGCCGACGGTGCGGTGCTGACTGCGGCGGAAGCAGCCGAAACCCCGCCCGCGTTCATCGCAACAACCTCATATGCAAAAAGCGTATTGGTGCTCAAGTTGGCGTCTGTGTAAGTGGTGGTGGTCATGCTCTGGACATAATTGCCGGGGAAGCTGAACGGGCCGTTGGTGTTGTTCGCTCGATAGAGAATGTAACCGACGGCCCCGCTCACTGGCGACCAACTGACTGTCACCGTCTGGTTGCTGCTTGTGAGGTTGTCGCCAATCTGAACATTGCCGGGCGCCGACGCCGGCGGTGGCGGCACCGGCTTGCCCGTCACGTTGGTGGAATTTGCGCTCGTCCCAACGGCGCTGCTGGCGGTGACGAAATAACTGTAAATGCAGCCCAAGGTTCCCGAAGCATCCGTGTAGGTGGGGCTCGTCACCGTGTCGCTCAAGATCGTGTAAAAGGGAACATACCCAAGCCGGTTGACCACCGTTCCACGATAGACGGTGTAAAAGTTCGCACCCGTCACGGCGTTCCAAGTGAACGTCACCGCATTGTTGGTGCTTGTGACCATCAGGCCGGTGGGTGTGGTGGGCGCCGATGTTGAAAGGCCGGATGAGGGTGTCACACCGGAGCATTCGGGCGAATTGCCGCTCGCGTTTACAGGGTTGACCGACTGAATCACATAGTAATAAGTCGTGCCGTTCACCGCAGTGCTGTCCGCAAAAGTCGCGTTCGCCGGTCCGCTGCCGCAGACGGGGCCCACGACGCCGTTAGTGATGGAAACATAGCCGCTGCCGGAAGTTGTCGTGCGCAGGATGTTGTAACTAGTGGCCCCGGCAACGGCTGGCCAGCTTAACAGCGCCGAGTTATTTCCCGCATAAGCCGTCACGCTCGTCGGCGCGGGCGGCACATAGCCGGTCAGTTCCAGTCGGATGTAATCATACATGAAGTGGTGGGTAAAGCCGGAGCCGCCGGCCTGCCGAAAGCTGAAGCTGATGGTATTGTCACCGGTATGCAGCAGGCTGCCTGCAAACGTCAGCCGCTCGTCGGAATAGCCCCCGTGGTTCTCCTCGCGGATGTTGGAGTCGCTGATATCGTTATTGGGGAACCAACCGCTTGTGGGCAGGGAAGTCTGCGGTGTGCCGGCTGCATTGCCGCTGCTTAAAAGAGTTCCATTGACGGTCACATAAATGGGGCTGTTGTCGTCCGAAGCGATTCCCATCAATAGTGATGCCGTGGCACCGGTCGGGACAGAAGCGAGATTGAAGGTGACGGTGGAGCTTGAACCGATGCTGTTGCCTGAAGGATCTGGATAAACGGACTGGATGAAATTCCAGTCTGTGTTCCAGCGGTTCTGGCCGACGACATAGTTCAAGCCGTTCGGAAAGTCGAAGGGAAATTCCATAAACTTCGTCCAGACCGGACTGGGCGCGGTCGGGCTTGGCCCGACGTCACCGACCCAATAATCATCCCCGTGCCGGAATTTATCGCTCTTGCGATCTGGATACCCGATTTCAAAAACCGTCGGTCCGGTCCGTGTTGGCGTCCACGTCACGTGACCCAGGCTGTTCGTCGCCCCGCCCGTCACAACCACCTCGAACTGCGACGTGGGCAGGCTGTAGATAATTCCCGGGTTGCTCCCGGTCTGGTTTTGCGACATGAACATTCCCTCCGCTCCAGGACCGAAGGCATACAATGTGTAATTGTTGCCGGCGACCACGTTCGAAATGACGAAGTTCCCATTGGCGTCGCTCTTCGTCCAGAACTGGTAGGGCTTCTCCCATAACTGGAAATCATAGACATTGTCGATGGTGTTTGGCTGTTGGACGACGCCCACCCACAGGTTGGACGCCGAAGCGTTGGGATTGTAGGCGTCATTGATGACAATTTGGCCGTTGACCATGCCGCGTTGGGCCGTCGGGGCATAATTGGCATTGTTCATCCAGCCATACGGCCACGCCGTCGCCTCGGCTGCCGCCTGCGCCTTTGCATCCGCATACAACGCCTGCGACGTCTGCACCGGGTCGGTCATCGTGTTCGTTACATTGTTGACGTAGATGAAATACGGCCCGGAAACACGCGTCCAGGATTCACCCGCGGCGAATCCGCTGTCGTTGCCAAAGTAGTAATGCCCGCCGTTGATCATGTTGACCATCGGCGCGTCGTTCAACTCGGGCTTCAGCGGGCCGCCGTTGTAGAATTCCGAACTGGCCACGATGTGCCAGATGCCCAGATTTTGCCCCGACACCCCATAGGCGGCATCACTCACACTGCTCCAGCCCCAGACCCGTTCGACGCCAAAATCTGCGCTCCATTTGTATTTGTCTTCGTAGGTTCCCTGCTGCGGTCCAGAGGTCACCAGCGAATTTTCCTGGGGCGAATAAAACGCCGGCGAATAGGTGGCGTTCAATCCCTCCTCACGCTGAACCTGGTCATTCACGCTCATCCAGTTGAAATAGGGGGCGATGTAAATGTTGTCGCGTTCCTCACCGGTGCCAAACGCCCCGTCCTGTGGGCGATGACTCCAGATCGGCGTGACATAAAACCCCGGAGAACCGCGCAGCATTGAAAAATGAACATCCACCAAACCATTTGTCGCGGAGTCGGAATACATGTCCACTTCCGCATAACTGCCGTTATTGGTCACCAGGGAATAAACCCAGGGATTGCCACCCCAACCGCCGAATTCCCAATAAAACTCGCCGCCATCCTTGCCGTCCGCCAGCAATTGCTGCGTCCGGGTGCCACCGCCGTTGTTGTACGTGTAATTGATCTGATTGATGGTTGCGCCGGACTTGACGATGTGTATCGAAACAGTGCCATTGGCCATCGTCACCGTGCCGTCGCCGTTGTCAGTCACCGTCACGTCGGGACCGGTGCCCGTGCCGCCACCAGGGCTGTTGGCCACGACGGGAATTATCGACAACAGGAGACCGCACAAGGCGAGCATGCCGGGGCGGTATAAAGGCAACTTCTTCATGGTGAATTATGATGCGAATTTACAACGAAAACGACACATTCACAACTCAATCGGCTGAAAATTGGGCGGCCCGAATTGACCATGATCACCAGCAGTTAAATTGGATTGCTCGCCGTCAGTTTCATTAAAATTTACTTTAACCGCAGGATTTTGAGTAGGCGGAAAGAAATAATTTAACGCCTATTAACCTCCACCAACATAGACGGTTCTTAATTTTAAATATTGTTTTGGCGATCCAATCGCAGCGTGACACAACCAGCCGCCCCATCGCAACCGTTCGGCGATCCATTTTCAGGTTGTCGTCTATTCCACCCGCCGCGGTGTTGCGCAACCAGTCCGGTCTTTTTTCGCGTGGTTGGGCGGGCGGCGCGGCGCGGGCTTGGCGGCCGGAGCCGCGACCGCCGGAGCGGCGTTGGTCGTGTCCTGGGCCCGCAAGGTCGTCGCCGGACCGGTGGCGGCCAGCAGCACGGCCAGGGCCGGGACATAGCGGGAGTAGGGGAGTTCGTGGGTTCGGTGTTTCAGCCCTTGGTTCATTTTATTCATTGGTGTTCCTCAACCAACTTCCGGCGGTCCGGTCAGTGGGTCGCTTTGTTTTTATTATCGTTATCCGATCTCCAGGGGACTGGAGGATCATTAGTTTAGTCATTGAATCAAAACTTTTAAAATATGTTTAGATAATTAACGACTATTGTTATCGTGTTTTTATTCAAGGAATAAAATCCGCTCTCCATTTTTTGGGAAAACCCGCACTTGGATTGCTCCGGGAGGCGGGAAGGGGGTTGTTCCGATTCACTCCTGCGGATTTAAATTCCCGGGCTGCCCAGTTTAGCCTGCACTATACACGCCTGCATCCCGTTCGGGATACGCCTCGTTTCCGCAAAGCGGTTCAACCGCTCCCCGCTCCCAACGGTCAGTTGCTCAATGGCCGGGAGAACGACTTGCCGCGTGGCGCAAAACACCGTCGCCGCCGTCACCGCCGCCCGCTGTTCCTCGACCAGCTTTGACTTGTCCTTGACCGGCCCGCCCCCGCCGCCGCCGCCCGGCCCATGGATTGCCGGCGCCTTTTCCAGGGAGGCGAACCCATTCGCGTAATCCACGATCACCCCGCTGTGCTTGCCGGGAAACACCCGGTTCGCCCGCGCAATGGTCGGCATCAGCGTGTGATTCCGCATCGGCTTATCGAGATACACCGTGGAACAGTTGGGCGCGTCAAAACCCGTCCGCCACATGGCGCAGACAAACCCCAACCGCAGCGGGTCGTCGGTATCCTTAAACCGTTCGTCCGGCGACGGCTCGGATTCGTTCATCCGCTTCCGGTGCGGCACGATGTCCAGCCCCCGCGCCTGCATCTGGTCAATCTCATTCTGGCCCGGCGACACGATCTGCGCCCTGTCCGTCGTCGTCAGCACATCCAGACGTTTGGATAATTCCGCCTTCCGGTCGGCGGTGAGGTCATAACGCCCCAGTTCCTTCCGCACCCGCGCCAGTTCCACCGCCGGTAACTCCCGGGTAACTTCCCTCGTGACGGCCGGCGTCAACGACAAGTTCAAGCCGGCTGCCTGTGCCGGTGGCCGGAAGGGTTTTGCCGTCGAGTTGGACCACTCCGCACCCGGCTTTGGACGGGAGGCGCAAAGTGGCTTTAATCCCGTCTGGAATGGTGAAGGAGAACCGCCAAACTCCATCGGCGTATTGCCAGGCCACCGGCACCGGTCCAAACTCGGTTATGACCACTCCCGCCGCCCGGGTGAGGTCACCGAGGTGCGGCTCGATTATCAGTTTTTTTGCAGCGACCGGCGCGTCGCGGCGCACGCCCAGCACGCAGGCACTCAAAAAATAGCCGGGGAACATTCCATAAATGTGGGCGTGCGAGCCGACCGAAAAATCTTCCCACGAGGTTTGCCAGGGCGACTCGCTCATGGCTTTCCACCTTTGACGCATCGTATCCAGAATCTGCCGGTCCAGACCGGGCTGGTCGGCGGCGTATAGCTGTTTCCAGTAGTAATAGTAGAACATTGTGCGCAGGTTTGGATCGGTGTGGGTGAGGAGATATTTGGTGACCCGTTCCCGGCGTTCAGGCGGAACGATATTCTGATCCAGGGCAAAAAGGGCGGGGTAGGGGGTCGGAGTAATGAGGTGGTTGGCCAGCGTCGGCGGTTTTTCGGTGAGGTGCCAGTCTGGGGTTATGCCCGTCTTGCCCTTGGCCACACCCGGCGGCATTTCCGCCGGGTCCGTGTCATAACCGGAATAATAGGTTCCCTCCGGTTCGTCCCAAAGCACACGGTTGAAGGCGGCGGCCAGATCCTGGGCGGCATGATTGAATTTAGCGGCCTCATCCGTCCGGCCGATGACGTTGCCAAGGAACCCGGCATTGACGAGCGCACGGTAAACAAAGGCGTTCAGCCCGGTTCCTTCCGCCGTCTCGTACCCCATGGGATTGTTCCACATGACCCATTCCCGGGCGATCACCAAACCCCGCGGGCTGCGCCGATCCAAAAAATAATTCATTTGTGCGGCGACGGCGGGCCAGATTTCGCGGATCTGGGCGGCATCCCCCGTGGCGTCGTAATAACGCCGGAGGCCGGCCACCCATTCGCACGCGCGGTCTTCCATTTTGGCATGGAGGTCGTAGCGGTCCGAGCAGGTGTGCGCTTTGACCCAGCCTTCGGGCTGGAGGGTCAGGGCGGTGCGGCGAACCAATTCTTGCAGCAGCCGGGGATCACTGTAAACCGGCCGGCCGGCCGCATCGGATGCGGCCAGGGCCGTGCGGGTGATGTCGGAGCCGGGCGGATCATCATCCATCCATTCCACCCGCTCGCGGTCGGCGCAATCCACATAGGAATCCTCGCTCAATACCTGGCCGGAGCGCGCACACATCGCCCAAAGTTGGTTGAGTTCCCCATCATTGGACTGGAAGCCGCCGACGATGTCGAACGGATAAAGCCGCTCGATTAATTTCAGTCCGGTGATGGTGGCGGCGCCGTTTTTCACCGTGATTTCGCCGTGCGAAAAACCACAGGTATCAATGGTGAAATGGGTTTGCCCGCCCGCCCGCGCAATGTAGCGCACGCCGAAGGGTTGGAAGCCCAGTTCCGTTCCCGCCGCCGCTTCGAGCGTGATGATGGGATAGGCCTGGACCAACCGTCCGGTCGTGAATTCCAGTTTTTGCCCGGCCGACAATGTCACCGGCAAAGTGGCTCCGTGGGCCAGGGTGAAAGCCACGGGGGTCTCCCGCAACAACGGAATGCGGCGCGCCGTCAACGCCCCCCATGATTCGCCGCTGATGGGGGCGGCCGGTTTCCAAGCGGCGTCGCTGTAGTCCGCCTGGGTCCAGTCGCCATCTTCGACCCGGGCATCAATGACCGTGTCGCGCAAGTCGGCCCACGTGGCGCTGATCTGGCGAAACCGGGTTTGATCGCTCCATTTCCAACTGGCGTCCGTCTGCCAGAGTTCCTTGCCGCTGATTTCCAAGCGGGCCGTCAACCCCGGCGCGTGGCGCATGACCTTGCCGCCGGAGAGATTGCCCGCGACCAACAGGGCGACGACATTGCGCCCCGCCCGCAAATCGGGGGCGAGGTTGATCGTGTCGTATTCCGGGCCGTTCGGCTGAAAACGGGCCGGGCCGCGCTCGACGTAAGCCCCGTTCACCCACAGGACATAGCGCGCATCCGCGAAGAGCCGCAACCCGGCCCGGGTGGGTTTTTCGCGCAGGTCAAAGGTTTTACGAAAGGCCACCGCCACGCCCATTTGATTCTGCGCGGGTTGCGTCCAGATCATCGCCTTCTGCAACCGGCGGCCGGGGTCGTCGGTCACAATCGAAGGAAAGGAGCGCAAGGCGGGTTCGGCGCGGACCGTGGTAGCGAATTCCCGGGCCGCCGCCAGCGACCACCACAGCAGAACCAGGGTTTGGCTCCAGCGGCGGACTTCATCACGGGCGCCAAAAAAAGTGCGGGATGAGGCGGGCATGGGTGGCGGTGTATTTTGATTGTATAAATAATCCATTTTCAGCATGGGTGGCCAGAGTGTAATTCAGCCGCCGGTTTTTGCATTAAATAATGCGGCCGGCGGTATTCAACCGGGGCGCGACTGCCCCGCCCCCCAAAACAATCCGGACGCTCATTGGGTGCCTCACGCTGAGCCTCTGTGGGACGACGGCGGAAGCGCAGCGAAGGCGGATTCCCGTACTTGCGGAGGATGCGGCGCACCAGCACCTGGATTTGGGCTTGGGCCGTTTTGGGCGATCCTACAGCTCGTCTCCGCCCGCCGCCGCGTCGCATAGCCACTCCGGTCTTTTTTCGCGTGGTTGGGCGGGCGGCCGTCCCACCGGGTCAAACCCAGTCAAGGTCAGTCAAGGTCACTCCGGTTTAATAGGTTAAACAAGGTTAAACCAGTCTGGCCCTGTCGCCCGGTGCCCCAGACCCCAGACCCCAGACCCCAGACCCCAGACCCCAGACCCCAGACCCCAGACCCCAGACCCCAGACCCCAGACCCCAGACCCCAGACCCCAGACCCCAGACCCGAAAAGAGGGTCAAGCCTGCCCCTGCCGCCGAGCACCCCGGAAGGGGAATCGTTCGTCCGCCTCTGGTGCTGACGGCGGTTGCCGTAATGGTCCACCGAGAGGTTCTTGGGGAAGGCGGCCGAATGCCGTATGACGGGCGCGGGGGCGAAGGGGTCACTGGGAGGATGCACCGCCCGTTTTGGGCAGATTTCATCCTTGGCTTTCCCCGTATCATGCTTAAACTCGGGGCAACATGATTGAGACCGACATTGAACTTTTGAAAGGCATTGCGAATCAACTGCGCATCCACTCGATTACCGCCACCACGGCGGCCGGCAGCGGGCACCCGACCTCCTGTTGTTCGGCGGCGGACATTGTGGCCACGCTGTTTTTCGGCCATCTGCGATACGATGCCAAAAACCCGCATTACTATAACAATGACCGCTTCATCCTTTCCAAAGGGCACGCGGCGCCGCTGCTATATGCGGCCTGGGCGGAAAACGGCTTCATCCCGGTGAGTGAACTGGACAAGCTGCGCCAGTTTGGAAATGATTTGGAAGGTCACCCGACCCCGCGCCTGGCGTTTGCCGACGTCGCCACCGGCTCGCTCGGACAGGGTTTGGGCGTGGGCGTGGGCATGGCCCTGGCCGCCCGCCTGGATAAACTGGATTACAACACCTACGTGCTCATGGGCGATGGCGAAATCGCCGAAGGCTCCGTGTGGGAAGCCGCCTCGCTGGCGGGTATTTACAAGCTGAACAACCTCGTGGGCATCGTGGATGCCAACCGGTTGGGCCAGAGTCAGGCCACGGCTTTCGGTCATGATGTCTCGGTTTATGCCAAACGGTTTGAAGCCTTCGGCTGGCGCACCGAGGTGATTGACGGGCATGACATCGAGGAAATCGCCGAGGTGCTCGGCGGCGTGGGCCTGGGCGAGAAGCCCCTGGTCATCATCGCCAAAACTTACAAGGGCGCCGGCGTCTCCTTTTTGCAGGACCAGGACAATTGGCACGGCAAACCGCTCAGCAAAGAGGAAGCCGCCCGGGCCATCGCCGAACTTCAGCCCAGTTCCAGATCCGGGTTGGGCGTGCCGATTCCCTCGCCCAGTTCCCTGCCGGCCCCGGCCAACGCCGCGCCGGCGGCCTATCCGCCCCTGACTTACAAGCTCGGCGAACTGATCGCCACGCGGGAGGCCTACGGCACCGCGCTCGTGCGCCTTGGCGAAGTGGACCTGCGGATCGTGGCCGTGGATGGCGACACCAAGAATTCCACCTACGCGGAAAAGTTTTTCAAGAAGTTCCCCGAGCGCTCCACCGAATGTTTCATCGCCGAACAAAACATGGTGGCCGTCGCCACCGGGTTTGGCACCCGGGGCAAATCCCCGTTTGCGTCCACGTTCGCCACGTTCTTCACCCGGGCTTATGACCAGATCCGGGTGGCCGGCATTTCCTCGGCCAACTTGAAACTCGTCGGCTCGCATGTGGGGGTGAGCATTGGCGAAGACGGACCGTCCCAAATGGCCCTCGAGGACATCGCCATGATGCGGGCGGTGGCGGGGAGCGTCGTGCTTTATCCGAGCGACGCCGTCAGCGCCGAAAAATTGCTGGAGCAAATGGCCATCCATCGCGGGTTGCAATTTCTGCGCACGTCCCGGCCCAAAACCCCGGTTATCTATGGCAACGACGAAGCCTTCCCCTTCGGCGGGGCCAAGGTGTTGAAGCAGGCGGCCGGCGACAAAATCACGGTGGTCTCCGCCGGGGTCACCCTGTTCGAGGCGCTCAAGGCGGCGGATCTCTTGAAGGCCGACGGCATCACGATCACGGTCATTGACGCGTATAGCATCAAACCACTCGGCCGGGACATCATTCTGGCCGCCGCCAAAAAAACCGGCGGCACGGTGCTGACCGTGGAAGACCATTATCCCGAAGGCGGGTTGGGCGACGCGGTGGCCGGGGAATTGTCCGGCGACGGCATCAAAGTCCACAAGCTCGCCGTCACCAGCCTGCCGCGTTCCGGCAAGGCGGCGGAATTGCTCGCTTTCTACGGCTTGGACGCGGCCGGCATTGTGAAAAAAGTCAAGGCGCTGGTTTAATCCGCCGCCTCATTTCGGTTTTCGCCGGCGTTCAACCGCACCCCGGTTGAACGCTTTTGCTTGGTGTTGGATTGAAGCCGGCCGGGCGGTGCATCCCGAAGTGGTTGGCGGATTATTAGTATCGCAGACTTCCAAGTCCGCGGTATCGCCGATTTCCAAATCGGCGGGCCGTCCGCCAATTTGGCACCCACCCGGCCTCACCCACCACATCGGGATGCACGGCGGGCCGGGGTTCCCGTGGAAATGCCCTTCATGGCCCGGCCCTAACGCAGCTCGGTGGTGGCGTTGAGCACCCAGGTCAGGTCGCCGGAACTCGGGTCTTTGGGCGAAAAATTACCCGCCTGATTGACCACCGATTTATCGGTCCATTTGCGGTTCTGGGCGTGGCCGTCAGCAAACAGGAGGAAGCCACTGCGGTTATGATAGGAAGCGGGCATGTCGGTCCATTCGGTGGCCGTATCCGGATCTTCAACGAACCAGTCGTCATTGATCGTGCCGGGGCTTTCTTCGAGCACAATGTAAATATCCGACGTGCGGAGGATGTCGGATTGCTTGACAAAAACCCGGTAGGTGGCCGTGGGATGCAGGTAGCCGCTCCCCAGGGTGCCGGCGGTCGGGTTCATCCAGCCATTGACCGAATAACTGCGGGTGGTGGGGGTGTTGTTCACCTTTTTGGGATCCGCCGGGCACTTGAAAATCACATCCGATTTCAAATAGGTGTGGAGCAGGCTGAGCCGGGCATACTGCACGTTGGTGGCCGACAAGTCCTGGACGTTGCCGGGATAACACTGGGCCTCGGCGCCGCCCGGTCCGATTTTGGGGTCGGTCACCCCGCTGTCCCCGTAATTGCTGACCGGCACGATGCGGTCCCCGTTATCTCCACTATACATCACCCAGCCGAGTTGGATCTGCTTGAGATTGTTCATGCAAAACGTCTTTTGCGCCTCGATTTTGGCGCGCGCCAGGGCGGGCAGCAGCATGGCGGCCAGAATGGCGATGATGGCGATGACCACCAGCAGCTCGATGAGCGTGAACCCGCCGCGCGGGCGCGGCGGGGAAACCGGGGGCTCAATGGACGGGCGCATGAGTTTACTCGGGCTGATTTAATGATGATCATAACCAGCCCCCACGGCTTGTCAAGCCATTTAATCGCCGCACCGCATTTTTACAGCGCCGCCGCCAGGTGGCGCAGTTCCGCCTCCAGGTCCGCCCCTTCGGCCAGGGTCTGCGCGATTTCCTCGCGGTAGATTTCGCGGAAGCGCCGGCGCAAGCGGTGCACCGCCACGCGCGCCGCGCCGGGCTGGAGCCCCAGCCGCGCCGCCACCCCGGCATAGTCAAGGTTGCTTCGCCCGGCCAGCAGACCGCCTTTGAGCGCCTCGAAATCCCCCGCCCGGCCCGCCGCCGTCAACTCGGCCTGCAACCGCTTGAGCGTGAGGTCCAGCAGGGTGAGGGCCCATTGGCGGTCAAAGGCCGCATCCGGCGAGCGCGGGGCGGCGGCCTCGGCGGCAAATAAACCCTCGGCACAGGCGGTGTCCAGTGCCACCAGGGGCCGGCCGCCGCCGCGCTTTTGGGCGGTGGCCCGGCGCCATTCCTTGTGCAGGAAATGCTTGAGCGCCACCATCAGAAAAGTGCGCAGCCGGCCCCGGCCCGGGTCGGCGGTGTCCAGCCAATGATGTTCGAGCAGCCGGGCGAAAAATTCCTGGGTGAGATCCTGGGCGTCGTGGGGGGAGCGGCCGCTGCGGCGCACATGGGCGTAAAGCGGATACCAATAGGCGCGGCAGAGCGCCTCCATGGCCGCGGCGGATTCGGGCGAAGGACCCCGCGTGGCCGCCAGCACCACCGACCAGCGGGTCGGGGGAAACCGCCGGGGCGCATCGCCGGCCGAAATCGGATTGCTCATGATGGACATGGTGTCCCATTAAGTTACCGGAAACGAGGCTGCGGTTACCGATTTAATTCAGAATTTCGCCGGCGGCATCGCGAGTCCGGGCTTTAATAAATCATCGTCAAAAGAAAGGCCGGGGATCGCCAGCGTAAATCAAGACCGTCCGACGGCTAATCCTGTGCCAATCGCTTTCCCAGGCTCACCACCTCGTCCACCGCATAACCCAGGCGACGATAAAACTCCACCACCCCGGCGTTGGCGACCCGCACCTGCAAATTAATCTTCGGGCAGCCCGCCGACCGCAACAACCGTTCCGCCTCCGTCACCAGGGCCCGCCCCCATCCGTGCCGCTGGTGTTCCGGCGCCACCGCCAGATAATTGAGCCAGCCGCGATGCCCTTCATAACCCGCCATCACACAGGCCACCACCCGCTCCTCCAACACCCCCACCAAAAACCATTCCGGCCGCACCGCCAGCTTCCGCCGGATATCCTGATGGGGATCGTTCCATGGACGAATCAAGCCGCAATGCTCCCACAACGCGAGAACAGCGGCTTCGTCCTCGGGCTGGAACGGGCGGATTTTCATCACCCGACAAGTTATAGCGCATTCTTAATCGCCGTCAAACCGGCAGACGCATCGCCACCCGGCCACCCACCCGTTCCCCGGTCAACATCTACATTTGTAAATTTTCTGCTTTACATTATCTACAAACGTAAATATCATCCCGCAATCATGCATCAACGAACCATCGCCCTCACTGGCGCCGAGTGGGCCATCATCAAAGCCGTCTGGGCCGGCGAGCCCTGCACCGCCCCCGCCATCCAGGAAAAACTCTTCCCCGAAACCCGCTGGACCTATTCCACCGCCCGCACCCTCATGGACCGGATGGTGGCCAAGGGCCTCCTCACCGCCGAAAAAAAGGGCAAAATAACCCAGTTCCGCTCGGCGGTCACCCGCGAACAGGCCCAGCGCGGCGAATTGCTCTATGCCCTCAAGCACGCCTTCAACGGCGCGCTCACCCCCATGGTGCAATGCCTCATCGAAACCGGCCCGCTCAACGCCGCCGAACTCAACGAACTCGAGGCCCTCATCCAGTCCCGCAAACAGGCCGCCAAAAAATAATCCCCATGCGCTTTCCCAAATTAACCTCCATCGGCCAGCGATCGGGTCCAGCCTATGAATTCCGCCATTGA